>Ga0164290_1000380_pt1 | contig 151588 bp, 139 predicted proteins | sample Micstemetagenome_FD_108782 | JGI IMG/M metagenome (GOLD analysis project Ga0164290, IMG submission 108782) | Contaminated culture microbial community from soil near Moab, Utah, USA - Microcoleus steenstrupii SON62 (Illumina Assembly) | ecosystem: Environmental > Terrestrial > Soil > Soil crust...
GCGAAAATCTCCTTGTTGTAGTAGAGGATGAAGTAGTCGGTGAACTCCGGCAGGGTGTCCATCCGCCCGTCGGCCTGGGTCGAATAGGCCACCGCGCCGGCGCCGAAATCCTGGAAATCGAAATCGGGCGAGGTCAGCGTCGGGTCGGCCAGCATCGGCTTCAGGTCCGCCGTCCACCGCGCGCGTCCGACCTGGCGCTTGTTGACGTGCAGGCTGATGCCGATGACGTCGAAGCTCGGCCGGCCGGACGCGAACTCGATGACGAATTTCTGGCGGTGCTGCTGCTCGGGAATCGCCTCGGAGCCGACGCGGATTCCGGTGAGCTCCTCGAACTCGCGCTGGTTCTGGATCAGGATCTGGCTGCGCGGGTTGGCCGTCAGGCTCACCTCGATGCGCTCGCCGGCGAAGCGGCGCCAGTTGAAGTTAGACTGCGCGTTGGCGGATTGGACGATGGCCGGCGCGGCCAGGATCGCGGCGCCGGCGCGCAGCGCGTCTCTGCGCGTGATCTGCGTCATGGTTGACCCTCCCCGGGCCGGTGCTGGCCCCGGGGGCATGCTCACCCCGAACCGCGCCGCTCGGCAAGCCTTCCTCGGCCCTCGGAACCCCACTGGCGCCGCGCGCCGGTCCGGCTAGGCTGCCCACCCAATGAGGGAGCAGGACGCATGACGGAACACGCCGCCTTGCCGCAGGATCTCGCCGCCGGCGCCTTCGCATTGCGTCTGATGACGCCGGAGGGGCCATCCGTTCTCGCGTTGCTTGGCGGCGCGGCCTTCGACATGACGCCCGCCTTCGGCACCTGCAGCGCCTGGCTCAACGCGGAGGACCCGATCGCGGCGATCCGCACGCACGGCATCCCGACCGCGCTCGACCTGCCGGCGGCGCTGGCGAACGCGCATCACGCGGCGCGCGATCCCGCGAAGCCGTGGCTGCTGGCGCCGGTGGACCTGCAGGTGATCAAGGCGGCCGGGGTGACCTATGTGCGCTCCATGCTCGAACGCGTGATCGAGGAGCGCTGCCGCGGCGATGCGGCGCGGGCCGACGCCGTGCGCGCGGAGGTCCGCGACATCATCGGCGACGACCTGCAGAGCCTCGTTCCCGGCAGCCCGGAGGCCGCGCGGGTGAAGGAGGCGCTGGTCGCAAAGGGCTGGTGGAGCCAGTACCTCGAGGTCGGCATCGGCCCGGATGCGGAGATCTTCACCAAGGCCCCGGTGCTGTCCTCTGTCGGCACAGGGGCGAAGGTCGGCGTGCATCCGGTCAGCCAGTGGTCGAACCCGGAGCCCGAGGCGGTGATGGTGGTCAACGCCAAGGGGCGGATCGTGGGCGCGACGCTCGGCAACGACGTGAACCTGCGCGACGTGGAGGGGCGCAGCGCCCTGCTGCTGGGGCGGGCCAAGGACAACAACGCGTCCTGCGCGCTCGGCCCGATGATCCGGCTCTTCGACGCCGGCTTCACGCTAGAGGATGTGCGGCACGCGGAGCTTCGCGTGACGATCACCGGGCGCGACGGCTTCACGCTGGACGAAGGCGGGCCGGTCGGCGCCATCGCGCGCGACCCGGCGGATGTGGTCGGGCAGATGATCGGCGCGCACCATCAGTATCCGGACGGCGCGGTGCTGTTCCTCGGCACGCCCTTCTCGCCGGTGAAGGATCGGGGCGCGCCCGGCATGGGCTTCGCGCACCGCGAGGGCGACGTGGTGCGGATCTCCACGCCTCGGCTCGGAGAGCTGGAGAACGAGGTGGATCGCACCGACGAATGCCCCCCCTGGTCGTTCGGCATCGGCGCGCTGATGGCCAACCTGGCGCGTCGCGGTTTGCCGCGCTGATGACGGATTCGGTTGCGGCAGTGACGGAGGAGACCGGGCGGCTCGATGACAGGCTGGCCTGGTCGCGTCTGCCCGGGCGCGGGCCGGGCGTGGTCTTCCTGCCCGGCTTCCGCTCCGACATGACGGGATCGAAGGCCGTGGCGCTGCGCGACCACTGCGCCGCGACCGGCCGCGCCATGCTGCGCTTCGACTACTCCGGCCATGGCGGAAGCGCGGGCCGCTTCGAGGACGGCACGATCGGGCAATGGGCGGCCGATGCGATCGCCGCCTTCGACGCGTTGACCGAGGGCCCGCAGGTGCTGGTCGGATCCTCCATGGGCGGCTGGATCGCGCTGCTGCTGGCGCGCGCGCGTCCGGACCGCATCGCGGGCCTGCTCGGCATCGCGCCTGCCCCCGACTTCACGGAGGCGCTGATGTGGCCGGCATTCACCGATGCGCAGCGCACGGAGGTGATGACGCGCGGCATCCTTCACCTGCCCAGCCAGTATGGCGATCCGACGCCGGTGACACGCGCGCTGATCGAGGACGGCCGCCGGCAGGGCGTGCTGGATGCGCCGATCCCCCTCCCCTGCCCCGTCCGCATCCTGCAGGGCATGCGTGATCCCGACGTGCCCTGGCGCCACGCGCTGCGGCTGGTGGAGGCGATCGCGGGCGACGATGTGCGGCTGCACCTGATCAAGGATGGCGACCACAGGCTGTCGCGGCCGGAAGACCTCCGCCTGCTGGCGGAGACGCTCGACTCGCTGGTCAGCGCGTAGCGGCTTCCGAGTCCAGGACCCGCCGCAGCCCCTCGCGATAGGTCGGGCAGCGCCAGACGATCCCGAGCGCCCGCTTCGTCGCGGCGTTCAGGACGCGCCGGCTCTCCGACCAGAAGGACAGGCCCATCGGCGACATGCGGCCGCGCGCCGCCTCGAACGGGATCTCGGGCGGCGGCGCGACGCCGAGCAGCCGCGCGGCCTCGGCCACCACATCGGCGCTCGGCGCGGGCTCGTCATCCACCAGGTGCAGAACGCGCGTGCCCTCCGGCCGCAGCGCGCCGGCGACGACGGCGAGCGCGATGTCGTCGCGGTGGATGCGGCTGAAGGCATGGCCCGGCTTGACCACGCGCCGCGCGGTGCCGTCCCGCACCTCGTCCAGTGCGGACCGACCCGGCCCGTAGATGCCGCCGACGCGGAAGAGGTCGAGCGCCGCGCCGCGCCTCCCCGCCACCTCGCGCCAGGCCTCCTCCGCCGCCAGGCGCCGCAAGGAGCGCGGCTGGCCCGGCGCGGGCGGCGTCGCCTCGTCCACCGCCGCCCCGCCGCGGTCCCCATAGACGCCGGTGGTCGAGAGGTAGCCAATCCAGCCGAGGCCTGGCGCCGACAGGATCGCGTCGCGATGCGCCGCCAGCACCGGGTCCCCGCCCTCCTCGGGCGCCGCTGTCACGACGAGATGCGTCGCCTCGGCGATCGCGGGGCCGGCCTCGGCGAAGGCGACGACGCGCACGCCTGACGGCGGGGCCGCGCGGGAGGGATCGCGCGCGGTGCCCGTCACGACGAAGCCCAGCGCCACCGCCTCCGCCGCGATCGCCGCCCCCGCGTAGCCAAGCCCGGCCACCACCATCCGCATGTCCATGGCCGCAAGGTGCGCGCAGCGCCGGCATCCGGAAAGGGGTTGCCCTCGTCGAGGGGGGGCGGATCATTTCGACGGCAACAAAACCGGGAGAAAGCGCCATGATCACGCGACGCCGCACGACCGTCCTGCTGGGCATGCCGCTTGTCCTTCCGAGCCTCGCCCGTGCGCAGGGCTTCCCGCAGGACCGGCCGATCCGCGCGGTGGTCAACTTCCCGCCCGGCGGCACGGTGGACACCGTGACGGTGGCGCGGATGCCCTTCGACACGCTGGCGGATTTCGTGCCCGTCGGCTTCGTCGGCGGCGCACCGGTGCTGATGGCGGCGCACCCGTCCTCGCCCTTCCGCACCCTCGCCGACGTCATCGCCGCGGGGCGCGTCGGCGAGGGGCCGCATTACGGCACGATCGGCAATGGCTCCACCGGGCACCTGATGATGGCGCAGCTCCAGACGCTGACCGGCGCGCGCTTCACCCATGTGCCCTTCCGCGGCGGCGGGCCCGCCGTGCAGGCCGCGCTCGGCGGACAGGTGCCGCTGGTCATCACCTCGACCGTGGCGGTCGGGCCGCAGGTGCAGGCCGGCAACCTGCGCGGCGTGGCGCTGTCGGGCGCCGAGCGCTCCTCGGCGCATCCGACCGTCCCGAGGGTGGCCGAACAGGGCTTCCCGGGCTTCTCAGCCGACAGCTGGGTCGGCGTCTTCGCCCCCGCCCGCACGCCCGATTCGGCCGTGATACGGATCAATGCGGAGCTCGGCGCGGTGCTCGGCGACGCCCATCCGCCAGCGCCTGACCGAGGTCGGCATGACGCCGCGCGCCATGGCCCCGGCGGAGTTCGGCCGATTCGTGGAGAGCGAGTACCGCCGCTGGGGCGAGGTGGTGCGGGCGCACAGCATCACCGCGGACTAACGGCGCTGTCGGGCGACGGCGCGCCGCGCTATAGGAAGCCGCGATGCGTCGCCCCGTCCGCCCCCTGCTGCTCGTCGTCGCGGCGCTGCTCGCCGTCGTCTCGACCGGAGTGTGGCTCGTGGTCCCAGGCAGCTCGGACCTCGTCGCCGAGGAGGTCCTGCCGCTGCCGCCCGAGCCGCCGCGGCTCGCCGACGGGCCCGAGGCCGAACGCTGCCTCGGACTGCTGCGCTTCGATCCCGAGAATGCCTATGCCCACGCGATGGCGTGGGAGGTGAACGGCGGCGGAGAGGGTGCGCGGCATTGCGCGGCGCTCGCCCTCGTCGCGCTCGGCGAGCCGCGCCGGGCCGCGGAACGGCTGGAGGCGATCGCGGCGGCGTCGCTCGCCGGTCGACCGGCACGGGCAGCAGTCTACGCCCAGGCGGCGCAGGCCTGGCTCGTCGCCGGCGACAGCAACCGCGCCTTCGCGGCGACGACGCTGGCGCTCACGCTGACGCCCGAGGACGTGGACCTGATGCTCGACCGCGCCCTCGCCCTCGGCATCATGGGACGCTTCGAGGAGGCGGTGATGGACCTCGACCGCGCGCTGCAGATCGAGCCGATGCGGGCCGAGGCCCTGGTCTTCCGCGCCGCCGCCTGGCGCCGCCTGGACCGCGCGGAGCCCGCGCGCCGCGACATCGAACGCGCGCTCGCCATCTCCCCGGCCAACGCCGAGGCGCTGCTGGAGCGCGGCATCCTGCGCCAGCTTGCCGGCGACTCCGAGGGCGCGCGGATGGACTGGGAACGGGCGGTGGAGGTCGCGCCGCACAGCGCGACCGCCGACCTCGCCATCCAGAACCTCGCCCTGAACGAAGCGGGCCCGTTCCGGCGCTGACGCCGTGATCGGCGGCATCACCACGCTCCTGGCCTGCCAGCTCGCCGGCGAGATCCTGGTGCGGCTGCTGCACCTGCCGGTCCCGGGACCGGTGCTCGGCATGGTGCTGCTGTTTCTCGCCCTCGCCCTGCGTCGCCGCGAGGCGCCGGAGGAGCTGGGCCGGACGGCGGACGGGCTGCTCGGCAATCTCGGCCTGCTCTTCGTGCCGGCCGGCGTCGGCGTGGTGCTGCACCTACCGCTGCTGGCGCGCGACTGGGCGCCGCTGTCGCTCGCGGTGCTGGCGGGTACGCTCGCTGCCATCGCGCTCACAGGGCGCATCGCCCAGGCACTGCTGCGGCGGCGTCCCGAATGAACGAGCTCGCCGAGATCTGGGTCTATCTCGCGCGCGAGCCGCTGGCGGCGCTGACCGCGACGCTCGTCGCCTGGCTCGTCGCGGTGCGCATCCACCTTGCCTGCGGGCGACACCCGCTGACCAACCCGGTGCTGATCGCGGTGGTGCTGCTGGCGGGCGGGCTGCTGGCCGCCGGCGTGCCCTACCGCGACTACTTCGCCGGCGCGCAGTTCGTGCATTTCCTGCTCGGCCCGGCGACCGTGGCGCTGGCCGTGCCGCTCTACCGCCAGCTTGCGCTCGTGCGGCGCTCCGCCGCGGCCGCGGTCGCCGCCGTGGTCGCGGGCGGCGCCTTCGCCTCGGCTGCTGGGGTGGCCATCGCGCTCGCGCTCTCGGCCGCGCCGGAGGTCACGGCGAGCCTTGCGCCGCGCTCAGTGACGACGCCGGTCGCCATGGGCATCGCGGAGGCGATCGGCGGGCTGCCCTCGCTCACCGCAGTGGTGGTGATCCTCAGCGGAATCGTCGGCGCGGCGCTCGGGCCACTCGTGCTCGACCTCATGCGAGTGCGCGACTGGCGGGCGCGCGGGCTGGCGATGGGCACGGCAGCGCACGGCATCGGCACGGCCCGGGCGCTGACGGTGAACGCCACCGCCGGCGCCTTCAGCGGGCTCGCCATGGGGCTGAATGCGCTGGCGACGGCGCTGCTGCTGCCGCTTTTCTGGCAGTTCTTCGCCGACTGAGGCTCAGCGGGACGCGACGGCGGCCAACTCGCCGTTGATCGGGGCGATCCAGGCGGTGCGCGGACTGGTCGGGCAGCAGGGCAGGTCGCCGGGCGCGAGGTCGAGCCCGGCGACCTCGATCCGCCCTTCCACCAGCGCGGCGGAGCGCACCGCGCGCGGCAGTGCCGCCGGGTGGCGCGGCCCGGGCAGCCGCAGAGTGGCCGGGCCGGCCTGCGCGAAGACCCCGAGGGTCGATATCCGCAGGTCGCTGCCGCCGCAGCCCGCGAGCCCAAAGATCACGACGGCGACCGGCAGCGCCTCGCCCTCGAGCCGGCCGCGCGCGGCGACGCGGAAGCTCGTCAGGCGGCAGTCGAGCCGGGCGGCCTCGCGGATCAGCGCCTCCTGGATCGCTTCTGTGGTCTGGGCCCGCGCCGGCCCGGCCAGCGCGAGCGCGGCGAGGATCAGAAATCCAGGTCGGCGTAATGCGCGGGCGGGGAGGTGCCGGTGATCCGGTCCGCGAGCAGCGGGCGGAAGGACGGCCGGGATTTCATGCGCGCGTACCAATCCTTGGCAGCGTCGCTCATGCTCCAGTCCACGTCACCCATGTAGTCGAGGGCGGAAAGATGCGCGGCCGCAGCGAGATCGGCGAGGGTGAGCGCCGGCCCTGCGAGCCAGGCGCGCGTCTCCGCCAGCCAGCCGAGATACTCCATGTGCGGCCGGAGATTGGCGTAGCCCGCCCGGATCGCGCCCGCATCCGGGTTCCCTCGACCGAGGAGGCGCTTCATCTGCTTCTCCTCGAGCAGATTCCGCGTCACCTCGATGTTGAACTTGTCGTCGAACCAGCCGAGCAGGCGCCGCACCTCGGCGCGCTCCGCCAGCGTCCGGCCGAGCAGCGGCATGTCGGGATAGGCTTCGTCGAGATATTCGCAGATCGCGTAGGACTCGGTGACGACGAGGCCGTTCACGTCCTGCAGAACCGGGATGGTGCAGGCCGGGTTGATCGCCAGGAACTCCTCCCGCCGCTCCCAGATCCGCTCGATCCTGAGGTCGAAGGGAATGCGCTTCTCGGCCAGGGCGAGCCGGACCTTGCGCGAGAAGGGCGAGAGCGGGAGGTGATAGAGGATTCGCATGGCCTGCGGCGTGGATTCGCCTTCCTATGGCATGCAGGCCGCGCGCGGCCAACCGGGCAGCGCCGGCCAAAGCCGCAGCGGGCGCCGCGCCCCGGGGGCGCGGCGCATCACGATCACTCGGCGGCGACCGCCGCGACGTCCTCGATCGGCTTCGGCAGGTACTTCGCATAGTCCTTCGGCACGACGTGCCAGAACCGCGCCCGCTCGGCCTCCCAGTTGTTGAGCAGGCGGGCGGCGAAGGGGCTGCCCGTCTCGCGCACATGGCGGGCGATGTGGTCCTTCAGGACCTCCTCCCAATGCGTGCTGCCGCCGAGGCGCCGCCAGAGCAGCGTGTCGGGGTTCACGCGGCGCTCGAAGGTGCCGTCGGCGTCGTGGACGAAGGCCATGCCCCCGGTGAAGCCGGCGCCGAAATTGTCGCCGACCGGGCCGAGGATCACAGCCGTGCCGCCGGTCATGTATTCGCAGCCATTGGCGCCACAGCCTTCCACCACCGCCAGGGCGCCGGAGTTGCGCACCGCGAAGCGCTCGCCGGCCTGGCCCGCGGCGAAGAGCGCGCCGCCGGTCGCGCCGTAGAGCACGGTGTTGCCGATGATCGTGTTCTCGTTCCAGACGAGCTTCGACGATGGCGCCGGCCGCACCACGATCGTGCCGCCCGACAGCCCCTTGCCGACATAGTCGTTGGCGTCGCCGAACACCTCGAGCTTCAGGCCGCGCACCGCGAAGGCGCCGAGCGACTGGCCGGCGGAGCCGCGAAGCCGCACGGTCAGGTGCCCGCGCTGCAGCGCGTTCATCCCGAACTTCCGCACGATCTTCGACGAGATCTTCGTCCCGATCGCGCGGTGGGTGTTCCGGATGTTGTACTGCAGCTGCATCTTCTCGCCGCGCTGGAACAGCGCCGCCGCGTCGCGGATCATGTCGGCGTCGAGCGTCTCCGGCACCTCGTTCCGGCCTTCCATGTCGCACCAGGCGGGGTGCGGGCCGGCATCGGCCTTCACCAGCAGCGGGTTGAGGTCGAGGTCGTCGAGGTCGTCGGAGCCGCGGCTGACCTGGCGCAGCAGGTCGGTACGGCCGATCACGTCCGTCAGCTTGCGGAAGCCGAGGGAGGCGAGAATCTCCCGCACCTCCTCCGCCACGAAGCTGAACAGGTTGATCACCTTCTCCGGGCTGCCGTTGAACTTGGCACGCAGCGCCTCGTCCTGCGTGCAGACGCCGACCGGGCAGGTGTTGGAATGGCACTGCCGGACCATGATGCAGCCCATGGCAACGAGGCTAGCCGTGCCGATGCCGAATTCCTCGGCACCGAGCATCGCCGCGATCACCACGTCGCGGCCGGTCTTGATGCCGCCATCGGTACGCAGCTTCACGCGGTGGCGCAGCCGGTTGAGCTGCAGCACCTGGTGCGTCTCGCTGAGACCCATCTCCCAGGGCAGGCCGGCATACTTGATCGACGACACCGGGGAGGCGCCGGTGCCGCCGGAATGGCCGGAGACCAGGATCGCGTCGGCCTTCGCCTTCGCCACGCCGGCCGCGATGGTGCCGATGCCGGACCGCGCGACGAGCTTCACGCAGACCGTCGCATCCGGGTTGATCTGCTTCAGGTCGTAGATGAGCTGCGCGAGATCCTCGATCGAGTAGATGTCGTGGTGCGGCGGCGGCGAGATGAGCATCACGCCCGGCGTCGAGTGACGTAGCTTCGCGATCAGCTCCGTCACCTTGAAGCCGGGCAGCTGGCCGCCCTCGCCGGGCTTGGCGCCCTGCGCCACCTTGATCTCGATCTCGCGGCAGTTGTTGAGATACTCCGCGGTGACGCCGAAGCGGCCCGAGGCGATCTGCTTGATCGCCGAGTTCGCGTTGTCGCCATTCGGCCGCGGCCGCGCCCGCGCCGGATCCTCGCCGCCCTCGCCGCTGTCGGACCGCGCGCCGATGCGGTTCATGGCGATGGAGAGCGTCTCATGCGCCTCCGGGCTCAGGGCTCCGAGCGAGATGCCGGGCGCGACAAGGCGCTTGCGGATCTCGGTGATGCTCTCGACCTCCTCGAGCGCGACGGGCGCGCGGCCCTCGGTGCGGAAGTCGAGCAGGTCGCGCAGCGCCACGGGCGGCAGCTTGCGCACGCCTTCCGAGTAGCGCTTGAAGGTCTGGTAGCTGTCGGTCTCCACCGCCTTCTGCAGCGTGTGGATCAGGCTGCCATCGAAGGCGTGGTTCTCGCCGCGGCGACGCAGCTTGTAGAGCCCGCCGACCGGCAGCGTCACGGCATCCGCGTCCCAAGCCTTGCCGTGCAGCGCGAGCACGCGGCGCGCGATGCCCGAGAGCCCGATGCCGGAGATGCGCGACGGCACGCCGGGGAAGAATTCGGCGACCAGCGCGCGCGAGAGGCCGATCGCCTCGAAGTTCATGCCGCCGCGGTAGGAGGACAGGACGCCGATGCCCATCTTGGACATGATCTTGAGAAGGCCCTTGTCCACCGCCTTCTTGTAGCGGGCGACGCAGTCCTTCAGCGACAGGGTGCCGAACAGCCCGCGCCGGTGGCGGTCCGCGATGCTCTCCTGCGCGAGGTAGGCGTTCACCGTGGTGGCACCCGCGCCGATCAGCACGGCGATGTAGTGCACGTCGATCGCCTCGGCGCAGCGGACGTTCAGGCTGGTGAAGGTGCGCAGGCTCGACTTGACCAGATGCGTGTGCACGCCGCCAACCGCCAGGATCATCGGGATCGCGGCGCGCTCCGGCCCCTGGTTCTCGTCCGACAGGATCACATGGGTGCAGCCGGAGCGGACGCCGTCCTCCGCCTCGCGCCGGATGCGCTCGATATGGCGTCGCAGCCCCTGCTCGCCCTCGGCCACCGGGAAGGTCGCGTCCACCACGCAGGCGGTGTCGCCCATATAGGCGCGCATCGCGGCGAACTCGGCATTCGACAGCACGGGGCTGTCGAGCATGAGCATGTCGCATTGCGTCGGGTCCTCGTCGAGGATGTTCCCGAGATTCCCGAGGCGCGTCTTGATCGTCATCACCCGCGTCTCGCGCAGGCTGTCGATCGGCGGGTTGGTGACCTGGCTGAAGGACTGTCGGAAATAGTGATGGATGCCGCGATACTGGCCCGACAGCACGGCGATCGGCGTGTCGTCGCCCATGCTGCCGACGGCCTCGTTCGCATCCTCCACCATCGGGTGGAGGATCGTTTCCAGCTCCTCGAGCGTGTAGCCGACGGCAAGCTGGCGGCGGCGCAGCGCCTCGCCCGTCAGCTCCACCGCCTCGTCGGCGCCGGCCTTGACGATGCCGTCGATCTTGGTGGTGCGCTTCGTCCACTCGCTGAAGGGCTTGCGTGCGGCGAGGGTGTCCTTGAGCTCGGTGTCGCCGTAGAAGCGGCCGGTCGACAGGTCCACGCCGATGCACTGCCCCGGTCCGAGGCGGCCTTTCTGGACGATCCTGTCCTCCGGCAGCTTCACCATGCCGGTTTCGGACCCGACGACGAGCATGCCGTCATCGGTGACGGTGTAGCGCATCGGGCGCAGGCCGTTGCGGTCGAGCCCGGCGATCACCCATTGCCCGTCGGTGGCGCAGATCGCCGCCGGTCCGTCCCAGGGCTCCATCACTGCGTTGCAGTAGAGGAAGAGCTCACGATGCGCCTCCGGCATCGTCGCGTTGTTGCCGAGGCTCTCGGGGATCAGCATCGCCTTCGCCATCGCCGCGTCGCGCCCGCCGCGCACAAGCAGCTCGAAAACATTGTCGAGGGTGGCGGTGTCCGACCCGCCCGCCTGCACGACCGGCTTGATGTCGTCCATGTAGGCGTCGAGGGTGCGATGCGCGAGCCGCGTCTCGTGGCTCTTCATCCAGTTGACGTTGCCGTGCAGCGTGTTGATCTCGCCGTTGTGGGCGAGCGTGCGGAAGGGCTGCGCCAGGCGCCAGGTCGGGAAGGTGTTGGTCGAGTAGCGCTGGTGGTAGATCGCGAAGCGCGACACGAAGCGCTCGTCGAGCAGGTCCGGATAGAACTCCGTCAGGCTCTCCGCCAGGAACATGCCCTTGTAGATGACCGAGCGGCAGGAGAGCGAGCAGAGGTAGAGCTCGGGGATCTGCGCCGCGATCGCCTGCTTCTCGATGCGGCGGCGGATGACGTAGAGGTCGCGCTCATAGGTCGCCTCGTCGCGCCGCTCCGGGTCCCAGATCAGGATCTGCTCGATCTCGGGGCGGGTGGCATTGGCCTTCTCGCCGATGCAGCCTGTCTCGATCGGGACCTGGCGCCACGAATAGATCGCGTAGCCGGCGTTCAGCACCTCAGTCTCGACGATCTGGCGGCAGCGCTCCTGCGCGCCGAGATCGGTCTTGGGCAGGAACACCATGCCCACCGCGATGCGGCCCGGGCGCACGCGGTCGCCGCCGCGCTGCACGACCTCGGCGAAGAAGTCCTGCGGGATCTCGACATGAATGCCCGCGCCGTCGCCCGTCTTGCCATCGGCATCGACCGCGCCGCGGTGCCACACCGCCTTCAGCGCATCGATGCCGGCCTGCACCACCTTGCGGGAGGCCACCCCGTCGAGCGCGGCGACGAGGCCGACACCGCAGGCGTCGTGCTCCGTCACGTCGATATGCGCGGCCGAGGCGAGCAGGTCGCAGTTGGCGGCGTAGGTGGCGGCGAAGTCGGAACCGGATTCCAGGGACATGCAAGTCACTCCGCGGCCACGGCGAGCGGGCTCGCCTTCTGCTGCATGTAGGCGTGCATCTGCTCGGCCGCGTCGCGGCCGTCGCGGATCGCCCAGACGACAAGGCTCGCGCCGCGCACGATATCGCCCGCGGCGAAGACGCCGGGCAGCGCCGTCATCATGGTGCGGTGGTCCACCTTCAGCGTGCCCCACTTCGTGACCGGCAGGGCGGGCTCCTCGAAGGCCTTGGGCAGGTCCTCGGGGTCGAAGCCGAGCGCCATGATCACGAGGTCGGCCGGCAGCTCGAAGCGGCTGCCCTCCAGCTTCGTGACCTGCTGACGGCCCGTGGCGTCGGGCAGGCCGAGATGCATGCGGTGCGCGACGACGCCGCGCACGCGGTCGTCACCCCGGAACGCCTCGGGCGCACCGAGCCATTCGAAGCGCACGCCCTCTTCCTCGGCGTTGTACACCTCGCGCATCGAGCCCGGCATGTTCGCCTTGTCACGGCGGTAGAGGCAGGTGACGGAGGCCGCGCCCTGCCGCACCGCGGTGCGCACGCAGTCCATCGCCGTGTCGCCGCCGCCGATCACCACGACATGCTTGCCCTTTGCGTCAAGCGTGCCGTCCGCATGCGCCGCGACCGTCTCGCCGAGCCCGACCCGGTTGGAGGCGGTGAGATAGTCGAGGGCGGGCACGATGCCCTTCAACCCGATCCCCGGCGCCTGCATGTCGCGCGCCTTGTAGACGCCGGTGCCGATCAGCACGGAATCGTGCCGCGCCCGCAGCTCGGCGAGCGAGACGTGGCGGCCCACGGCGATGTTCAGGTGGAAGCGGATGCCACCCTCCTCGAACTGCTTCCAGCGGCGGAGCACGACCTCCTTCTCGAGCTTGAAGTTCGGGATGCCGTAGATCATCAGGCCGCCGGCGCGGTCGTAGCGGTCATAGACATGCACCTGGTAGCCGCGGACGCGCAGCCGCTCCGCCGCGGCGAGGCCGGCGGGGCCGGCGCCGATGATGCCGACCGACTGCGCCAGTTCGCGCTTCGGCTTCGGGGCCTTCACCCAGCCGCGCTCCCAGGCGGTGTCGGTGATGTACTTCTCGACGCTGCCGATGGTGACGGAGCCGAAGCCCTTCTCGATGACGCAGTTGCCCTCGCAGAGCCGGTCCTGAGGGCAGATCCGGCCGCAGATCTCGGGAAAGGTGTTGGTGGCCGACGCCACCTCGTAGGCCTCCTCGAGCCGCCCTTCGGCGGTCAGCTTCAGCCAGTCGGGGATGTTGTTGTTGAGGGGGCAGTGCACCTGGCAGAAGGGCACGCCGCATTGGGAGCAGCGGCTGGCCTGTTCCGCGGCGGCGGCCGGCTCGAACTCGCGGTAGATCTCCGCGAAATCGTCGCGGCGGATCGTCGCCTCGCGCTTCTCGGGCATGCGCTGGTCGAGGCGCACGAATTGCAGCATCCGGTCGGCCATGGCGGCAGTCCCCCAGGCTGCGCGCCCAGGGCGCGCGGCAGTGTCGGAGGGCGCCTCTACAACAAGCCTAAAGGCGATGCGAGTCCGTTTCGGCGTCTTGCGTCAGGTGACGTGACCTTTTTTAGCGTTGGGCGACGGGTTCAGATGGAAGGGCCACCGCCGTCGGAGACAAGAAGGTCCGGATCGGACATTCATGCTGCGTCGCGACGACCACCCCCGGGGCGGAACCGCTTCAAGTATCCCGGGACGACCATTTCGACCGACTTCGGCTGGATCCCGAGCTCGGCCAGCCCCGGCACGCCGTCTGCGACCACGTTGTCCCGCCCGAGCAGCAGCAGCTGGTCCTGGGTCAGGGGCGGGCTCGGCAGGCGCTGCAGCAGCCCCGCCTGGAACCGCATCAAGCCCATCGGCATGTCCAGCATCGGCCGCCGGCGCCGCGTGCTGTCGAGGATGAAGCGCAGCACCTCGCGCATCGTCATCACCCGCGGGCCGCCCAGCTCATAGGTCACGCCGCGCGCCTCCGGCCGCGCGAGCGAGGCCGCCACCGCATCCGCCACATCGCCGACATAGACCGGCTGGAAGCGCGTCGCGCCGGCTACCACCGGCATGAAGGGCAGCCGCGCCATGGCGGCGAAGCGGTTGAAGAACGCGTCCTCCGGCCCGAAGACGACGGAGGGACGGAGGATCGTCGCCTCCGGGAAGCCCGCGCGCACCCCCGCCTCGCCCTCCGCCTTGCTCCGCGCATAGAGGCTCGGCGAGCCGGGATCGGCGCCGATCGCGGAGACATGCACGAAACTCGTCGCCCCGGCGGCCTTGGCGGCGCGCGCCACCTCGCCGGGCGCCTGGCCCTGCAGCCGGTCGAAATCTCCGGGGCGGCGCTCATGCAGGATGCCGACGAGGTTCACGACCGATTCTGCACCCTCGACGGCGCGCGCCACCGCGGCGGGATCGGTGACCGGGGCGGCCAGCGGCACGATCTGCCCGACACGACCCTGGGTCTGCAGGAACCGCGCCCCGGCCGGGTCGCGCACCGCGACGCGCACCACGTAGTCCTGCTGCGCCAGCCGCTGCACGACATAGCGCCCGAGGAAGCCGGAGCCGCCGAACACCGTCGCCACCTTGCGCTCCAGCAATCCGCGCATGCCTTGGCTCCTTCTTCTTTTCGCGGCGGACCATATGGTCCGTCTCCCCGGCCGCCAAGGCGCGCGGCGCGCATCTCCGCGCCGCCTGCCCGGCTTGACGCCCCCGCGTGCCGCCCGTAGAGAGCGCGCCTCGCCGCGCCCCACTACGACGCGACGCGCACCTGCCCAGGTGGCGGAATTGGTAGACGCGCAGGTTTCAGGTACCTGTGGCCGCGAGGCCGTGAAGGTTCGAGTCCTTTCCTGGGCACCATCGCCGGCCACGCCGGCCCCTCCAGCAGGTGGCGTGTGGGCGGAACCCTCTTCATGCAGGACGCCATGATCCGGCTGCACCGGCACGACCTGCCCGACGGACTCGAGCTCGGCCCCGTGGTGGCCATCGACACCGAGACGATGGGCCTCGACCACCGGCGCGACCGGCTCTGCCTCGTCCAGCTCTCGTCAGGCGACGGGACCGCGCATTGCGTGCAGATCCTGCCGCCCGCGCTCGGCGGCCGTGGCGGCGACTGCCCGAACCTCAAGCGCCTGCTCGAGGATCCGGCGGTGCTGAAGATCTTCCACTTCGCGCGCTTCGACCTGGCCGCGCTCTATGCGGCGCTCGGGGTGACGGTCGCGCCGGTGGTGTGCACCAAGATCGCGTCGAAGCTCGTGCGGACCTTCACGGACCGGCACGGGCTGAAGGACCTCTGCAAGGAGTTGGTCGGCGTCGAGCTGTCGAAGCAGCAGCAGACGAGTGACTGGGGCGCGCCCGACCTCTCGCCGGAGCAGTTGACCTATGCCGCCTCCGACGTGTTGCACCTGCATGCGCTCTGGGCGCGGCTGAAGGCGCTGCTGGAGCGGGAGGGGCGGCTCGACCTCGCGCAGTCCTGCTTCGGTTTCCTTCCGACCCGAGCCCGGCTCGACCTGCTGGGCTATGAGGACCCCGACATCTTCACCCATTGAGCGGAGGCCGCGGCGGCGTCACGGGCTCGTCAAGGCGTTGCTGACGCGCTTTGGCACAAATCTTGTCGGATCGCATTGCCGCGTTGACCGCCGATCCCCTGAAGCCCATACAAGCCCGGTGACGCACCCTCCCCCAGCTTCCAGCCGCGGCGCCGCGGCCGGGGTGGCCGCGCGCCCTCCCGCGAGCCGGCTGCCGCCGCCGTCGCGCCGGCGCCGCCCCCCGAGCCCCGGACAACTCGCCCGCCGCCGCATCGCAGTGGCGGTGAGCAAGCGCGTGCTCCCGCTCGCCGCCGTCGCGCTGCTCGCGTCCATCGCCCTCTGGCCGGAGTTCGAGAGCGCCGCGGACCGCGGGCGCGTTGCCTTCAAGCGCGTCGCCGATGTGCGGCCCGATGCGCTGCACGTCGTGGATCCGCGCTACCAGGGCCTCGACGAGCAGAACCGGCCCTACACCGTCACCGCCGCCGCTGCGGTCCAGGCCGGCGACGCGGATGTCGTGAACCTGCGGGCGCCGCGCGCGGATCTGCAGCTGACCGATGGCGGCTGGGTCTATCTCGAGGCCGAGCAGGGCCGCTACGACCGGCAGCGCAACTGGCTCGACCTCAGCGGGCAGGTCACCATCCACCACGATGACGGCACCCAGTTCGTGACCGAAAGCGCCTCGCTCGACATTGCCACCGGCGACGCGTCCGGCGACGCGCCGGTCGCCTCCCAGGGGCCCTTCGGCACGCTGACGGCGCAGGGCTTCCGGCTTTTTGACCGCGGCCAGCGCGTCGTCTTCAACGGCCAGTCGCGCGCGGTGCTGGAGGGCGGGGAGTGAGCCCGCGTCGCCTGCCGATCACCGCCGCAATCCTCGCGGCGGCGCTGCTCGCCGTTCCGGTGGGCGCGCAGAACCTCGATCTCAGCCAGGGCGGCCCGGTCGAGATCACCTCGACCGAGGGCATCGAGTGGCGCCAGGCGGAACAGGTCGTCGTCGCGCGCGGCAATGCGCGGGCGGTGCGCGGCGGCGTCACGGTGGATGCCGACCGGCTGATCGCGCGCTACCGGCCGCGCGGCGGCGCGGCGGCTCCGACGCCGCCCGCCGCCGGCGCGAGCCCGGCTTCCGGCAGTGAAATTTGGCGGTTGGAAGCCGAGGGCCGCGTGCGTATCGCCTCCGCGACGGAGCGCGCGCAGGGCGAGCGCGCGGTCTACGACATGGACCAGGGCGTGATGGTGCTCTCCGGCGCCGGCCTCGCGCTCGACACGCCCGACCAGCGCATCACGGCGCGCGACAGCCTGGAATACTGGCCGCAACGACGGATGGCGGTGGCGCGCGGCGGCGCCGTGGTGACGACCGCCGACAACCGCCGCGTCGCCGCCGACACCCTCGTCGCCTATTTCCTCGAGGAGCCGGCCGCCGGCCAGCCCGGCGCGCCGGCCCAGGCGCGGCCCGCCGGCGCCGCCGGCCTGCCCGGCCCCGGCGAGGGCAGCCGCATCGACCGCGTCGAGGCCTTCGGCAATGTGGAGATCCGCACCCAGGACGAGGTGGTGCGCGGCGAGCGTGGCAGCTACTCGCCAGTGACCGGCCTCGCCCGCCTGCTCGGCGGCGTCCGCATCACGCGGGGCGACAACCAGTTGAACGGCCAGGAGGCCATCGTGGACCTGCGCAGCGGCGTCTCGCGCCTGGTCTCCGCTCCGGGCGAGCGGGTGCAGGGCCTCATCGTGCCGCAGCAGAACCAGCCGGCGCAGGCCGAGGTGCCGCCGGCCGGGCGCCCCGCGCCGCAGCCGCGCCAGCCCGCGCCGCCGCCGCGCAACCAGGCGGGACAGACCCGATGAGCCCGCCCGACCTGCCCCAGGGCGCGCCGCCGGTGCGGCTCGCGGTCCAGAACAGCGGCCTCGTCGCCACCGGTCTCGGCAAGCGCTACCGCAAGCGCCCCGTGGTGCGGAACGTCTCGATCAACCTCCGCCGTGGCGAGGCGGTCGGGCTGCTCGGGCCGAATGGCGCGGGGAAGACGACGACCTTCTACATGATCACCGGACTGGTGCAGCCCGACGAGGGCAGCGTCACCATGGACGGCCACGACGTGACCTTCCTGCCGATGTATCGCCGCGCGCGGCTCGGCCTCGGCTACCTGCCGCAGGAAGCCTCGATCTTCCGCGGCCTCAGCGTCGAGGACAACATTCGCGCGGCACTCGAGGTGGTGGAGCCGATCCGCGACCGGCGCGAGCAGATGGTGGACGCGCTGCTGGCCGAGTTCGGCATCGCGCATCTCCGCCGCGCACCCGCGCTGGCGCTGTCGGGCGGCGAGCGGCGGCGCTGCGAGATCGCGCGCGCGCTGGCGACGCAGCCCGCCTATATCCTGCTCGACGAGCCGCTGGCCGGCATCGACCCGATCGCGGTCGGCGAGATCCGCGACCTGGTGAAGCACCTCAAGGACCGCGGCATCGGCGTGCTGATCACCGACCACAATGTGCGCGAGACGCTCGAGATCATCGACCGCGCCTACATCCTGCATGACGGGCAGGTGCTGATGGAGGGCAGCCCGCGCGACATCGTCGAGCATGAGGGCGTGCGGCGGGTTTACCTCGGCGAGAGGTTCAGCCTCTAGGCTGCGCGCATGGCGGGGAAGCGACAGGCAGGCGCGGGAGTCCGGGGATCATGGCGCTAGGCCAGCGCCTCGACCTGCGGCAGTCGCAGTCGCTGGTGATGACGCCGCAGCTGCGCCAGGCGATCAAGCTGCTGCAGTCGTCGAACATGGAGGTCACCGCCTTCGTCGAGGAGGAGCTGGAGCGCAACCCTCTGCTCGAGCGTGACGAGCGGAGTGAGCCGCGCACCGCGGCCGACGAGCGTGCGCCGGAGGCGCCGCCCGACTTCGCGGACGCCCATGCCGCCGCGACCTCCGGCGAGATGCCGGCGGAAGGTGCTGCGCCGCTCGATGCCGAGTGGGACAACGTCTATGACGGCGAGGCGCCGCTCGGCGCGGGCGGGCTCGGCGCCGGCATCGGAAGTGGCGGGCGTTCCGACTTCGAGGATCTCGACGGCCTGGCCGAGGTCGCGGATGCGAAGCCGTCGCTCCGCGAGCATCTCGGCGAGCAGATCCGCCTGACCTTCCGCGACGCGCGGGAGAGGCTGGTGGCGGCGCAGATGCTGGCCATGCTCGACCCCGCGGGCCGGCTGCCAGTGGCGGATGCCGCGATCGCCGCCGCGATGGGCTGCGAGGAGGCGATGGTGGCCGGCGTGCGCGCACGGCTTCAGCGCCTCGATCCCACGGGGATGTTTGCGCAGAACCTGCGCGACTGCCTTGCCGTGCAGCTGGCGGAGCGCAACCGGCTCGACCCCTGCATGGAGGCGCTGCTCGACAACCTCGACCTGCTGGCGCGGCGCGACCTGCGCGGCCTGATGCGCGCCTGCGGCGTGGATTCCGAGGACCTCGCCGGGATGATCGGCGAGCTGAAGCGGCTCGACCCGAAGCCCGGCGCGAACTGGGACGCCGCGCCGCCGCCCGTCGTCGTGCCCGACGTTCTGATGCGTCGGCTCGAGGGCGGCGAATGGGCTGTGGAGCTGAACCCGGAGACGCTGCCGCGCGTGCTGGTCAATCGCGGCTTCCATGCCCGCGCCGTGGTCGGCACGCGGTCGAAGGATGACCGCGCCTTCCTCGCCGAGCGCCTGCAGAGCGCCACTTGGCTGGTGAAGTCGCTCGAGCAGCGCGCGAGCACGATCCTGAAGGTCGCGGCGGAGATCGTGCGCCGCCAGGACGGCTTCTTCCGTCACGGCGTGGCGCATCTCCGCCCGCTGATCCTGCGCGACGTCGCCGACGAGGTCTCGCTGCACGAGAGCACGGTCAGCCGCGTGACCGCGAACAAGCACATCGCCACGCCGCGCGGCATCTTCGAGCTGAAGTACTTCTTCACCACCGCTATCGCCGCGACATCGGGCGGCGAGAGCCACTCCGCCGAGGCGATCCGCTTCCGCATCCGCGAAATGGTCGCCGCCGAGCACCCGGACGACATCCTTTCCGACGACGCCATCGTGGACCGGCTCCGGAAGGAAGGAGTGGACATCGCCCGCCGAACGGTGGCGAAATACCGGGAAGCGCTGCGCATCCCGTCTTCCGTGCAGCGCAAGCGGGAGAAGGCCGTCCCGGCCTGATCCGCGGCACCGGCCACCGGGTCCCCCCTTAGGCTCCGCGCCGCCTTCCCCGGGCGGCCTTCCTCCCCAGAGAGGAAGGAACGAGCCACTCATGCACATCACCGTCGCGGGCAAGCAGGTCGAGACCGGCGAGGCGCTGCAGACCCATGTCCGGGAAGGATTGGGCACCATCACGCGCAAGTATTTCGACCATGCGCTCGAGGCGAACGTGACCTTCCGCCGCGACGCGAAGGGCCATGCCTTCGTGTGTGACATCAACCTCAAGGCCGGGCGCGACCTCTTCATGCGCGGCGAGGGCGAGGGGCCCGATGCGCACCGCGCCTTCGAGGAAGCCGCCGAGCACGTCGCCAAGCGCCTGCGGCGCTACCGCCGGCGCGTGAACGACCATGCGCGCAGCATGGCGGCCGGGCGCGACCGCACGCGTGGCGAGACGGCGCGCCAGACCGTGCTGCGGCGCCCGGAGGATGAGGAGGCCGATGCGGCCGAGCAGGCGGTGGCGAACGGCGCCGACCACCCGGCGGTGATCGCGGAGACGCAGGAGCGCATCGAGACGCTGAGCGTCGGCGAGGCGGTGATGCGCCTGGACCTGCTCGAGGCGCAGCTGCTGCTGTTCCGCAACGCGACGAGCGGCGCGCTGAACGTCGTGCACCGCCGTGCCGACGGTCATGTCGGGTGGGTGGAGCCGCAGAAGAGTTGACTGGTCTCGCCCACCCGCTCCTCTTCTCCCTCCCGCGCCTGCGCGGGAGGGTCGGGCGGCGGCAGGTCAGCGGCCCCCCATCCTCGATCCCCTACCCCGCAGGCGCGGGGCCAAGGCGAGAGCCGGGAAGGCGCCGTGCCCGCGCGGAGCGCACGTCAGTGCACCAGCGCCGGCTCCATCTCGTGCTGGCGGATTGCCGCAGCGGCCAGTGCGGCGCTCGGGGCAGCGCCGATCGGGGTGCCGTCGGCGGCGTGGATGGCGAAGGCCTGCGCCCCGTTCATCACCACCGGGCGCAGATAGGCCAGGTCCTCGACGCCGAGACTGGCGAAATCCTGTGCGGACAGGTTGCGGAGCGCCGTGGCGCTCAGGATCACCCGGCCCTCTTCGGCGCCGGCATCGTGCTCGTTCATCATCTTCTCCTTCCGGCGCATCCCCTGGGGGCCCGCGCCTGCTGGCGAATCGGCGGAGGGTATCGGCCGATCATCCCTCCGAGGTGCGGCCGTCCGGAAGCGGCTCGGCCACGCCGCCGACGACAGGTCCTCCAACGGCGGGACGCTGGGCACCGTTGCCGCGCGCGGCGATCTTGATCGTCTTCACCTTCGCCTCCGGCAGCGGGCGGCGGAGATCGACATGCAGCAGCCCGTTGTCGAGCCACGCGCCCTCCACCTCGATCCCTTCGGCGAGAACGAAGGCGCGCTGGAACTGCCGGGCAGCGATCCCGCGGTGGAGGAAGATCCGGCCCTCCGCATCCTCCTTCTGGCGGCCGCGGATGACGAGCTGGTTGTCCTCCTGCGTGATCTGCAGGTCGTCCATCGAGAAGCCGGCGACGGCGAGGGTGATGCGCAACCGCGTGTCGCCGGTCTGCTCGATGTTGTAGGGCGGATAGCCGTCCGCGCTTTTCTGCACCCGGTCGAGCATCTGCTCGAGATGGTCGAAGCCGAGGAAAAGCGGCGAGCCGAACAGCGAGGGACGCGACATTGCTTGCTCCCCTGTCCTCCCCTGCCCCGTGGCGCGATGCCATAGGGGTTGCTGGGCGAGGCGGAATGCGGGACCCGAGGCATCCCGCGAAGGCAGATTTTGGCGGCCGGACAGCCGGTTGCAAGGGGGCCTTCCGAGCCGTGAGATTGCGCGCGAGGGGGTCGGGGGCTACCTGTCGGCGCCTTCCCGGACCGCCCGCCATGACCGAGATCCTCCCCATCCTCTACGTCCCCGACCCGCGGCTGCGCGCCAAGGCGAAGCCGGTCGCGGCGGGCGACCCGCGTGTCCCGGTGCTGGCGGAGCGGATGCTGGCGACGATGTACAAGGCGCCCGGCATCGGGCTCGCCGCGCCGCAGGTGGGCGAGCTGCTGCGCCTTGTCGTGGTGGACATCCGGCCCGAGGAGAAGCCGGAGCCGATGGTGCTAGTGAACCCGGAGATCGTGGCCGAGAGCAAGGAGCTCGCGACGCGGGAGGAGGGGTGCCTCTCCCTGCCCGGCCAGTATGCCGACGTAACGCGGCCGGCGCGGGTGAAGGTGCGCTGGACGGACCTGACGGGATCGAAGCGCGAGGTGGAGGCCGAGGGCCTGCTCGCCGCCTGCCTGCAGCACGAGATCGATCACCTCGACGGGCGTCTCTTCGTGGACCACCTCTCGGCGTTGAAGCGCAACATGCTGCTGCGAAAGCTGGCCAAGGAGCTGAAGGCGAAAGAGCGCGACGAGGACTGAGCGCATGCGCCTCGCCTTCATGGGCAGCCCCGACTTCGCGGTGCCGGCGCTGCACGCGCTGCATGCGGCGGGGCACGAGATCGCCTGCGTCTATGCCCAGCCGCCGCGGCCGGCCGGGCGCGGGCAGAAGGAGACGCCCTGCCCCGTGCACCGTGCCGCGCTCGAGCTCGGCCTTCCGGTGCGCACGCCGGCGCGCGTCAGGCGCGACGCGGCGGAGCATGCGGCCTTCGCCGCGCTCGACCTCGATGCGGCGGTGGTCGCGGCCTATGGGCTGATCCTGCCGAAGCCGATGCTGGATGCGCCGCGCCGTGGCTGCCTCAACATCCACGCTTCGCTGCTGCCGCGCTGGCGCGGCGCGGGGCCGATCCAGGCGGCGATCCTGGCCGGTGACGCGGAAACCGGCATCACCATCATGCGGATGGAAGAGGGTCTCGACACCGGCCCGATGCTGCTGCGCGAGGCGACCCCGATCGGCCCGCGCGCGACGACGCCCGAGATCCACGACGCGCTGGCGGGGATCGGCGCGCGGCTGATCCTGCGCGCGCTGGCGGAGGATCCGCCCGCGGTGCCGCAGCCGGCTGCCGGCGTCACCCATGCGCCGAAGATCGTGAAGGAGGATGGCCGGCTCGACTGGCGGGCCGATGCCCTCTCGCTCGACCGCCGCGTGCGCGCGCTGAACCCCTGGCCCGGCACCTTCTTCCTCCATGGCGGAGAGGTGATCCGGGTGCTGGCGGCGGAACCGGCCGAAGGCAGCGGGCCGCCGGGGACGGTGCTGGATGGCGCGCCGACCGTCGCCTGCGGGCAGTGCGCGCTGCGGCTGCTTCGGCTGCAGCGCGCCGGGCGGGCGCCGCTGCCGGCGGCGGAGTTCCTGCGCGGCTACCCTCTGCCGCCGGGCGCGGTGCTCGGGTGAGCGCGTGTTGACGGCGCGCGCCCATCCTCGCCCGCGCAGCCGTCATGGACGGCGGTGATGCCGCGCTATGCACTCAAGCTCGAATTCGACGGGCGCGGCTTCGTCGGCTGGCAGCGGCAGGCGGTGGGGCTGTCGGTACAGCAGATCGTCGAGGCGGCGGCGGCGCCGCTGAACCGGGGCGAACCCGTGCTCGCCACCACCGCCGGCCGGACCGACGCGGGCGTGCATGCGGAAGCGCTGGTGGTGGACCTCGCAGTTGCCGCCGAGCTGCCGCCCGAGCGCGTGCGGGAGGCGATCTCCGCCCGCACCGTGCCGCATGCCGTGGTCGCGGTGGCCGCGGCGCGGGTGCCCGACGCGTGGTCGGCGCGCTTCGACTGCATCGGGCGGGGCTATCGCTACCGCATCCTCAACCGCTCCGCCCGGCCGGCGCTGGAGGCGGGGCGGCTCTGGCACGTGAAGAAGCGGCTGGACGCCGAGGCTATGCACGCGGCCGCGCAGGGGCTGCTCGGGCGGCACGATTTCTCCGCCTTCCGCGCGGCCGCCTGCCAGGCGACGTCGCCGCTGCGCACCCTGGACCGGCTCGACGTCATGCGGGTTTCGGACGAAGTCGTGGTCGTGGCGGAGGCGCGGAGCTTCCTGCACCACCAGGTGCGCAACCTCGTCGGCACGCTCATCGAGGTCGGGATGGGGCGTCGCTCGGTGGAGTGGCCGCGGCGTGTGCTGGAGGGGCGGGACAGGACGAAGGCGGGCATGACCGCTCCGCCCGACGGGCTGGTCTTCACCATCGCCCGCTACGACCCCGAACCGGAGTGGGTTTGAGCACCGCTGTCGGGACGGGCCTCACGCGCCGGTCGATGTCGGACAATCGCCCCGGCCTGTCCTGAACACCGCGCGAGGCCGGCGCAGGACGCTCGCCCCGCGCCCGCCCCGAATGGGACATGAGCACGGGAAGTGCGAAGGGGCCGATGCTGGATTGGCGCGAGGTCCATGCCCACTGGTTCCCGCCCGGCATCGCGCAGGACGATGCCGCGGCGCACCGCGCCCGCTTCCTGCGCTGGTTCGGCGGCGTCGCCGATCCCACGCTGCCGAGCTTCGCCCCCCTGCTCGCGGCCGCGCGAGAGGGCGGGCTCGGTCATTGGCGGGCGGTGCCGGAAGGCCGCCTGGCGCTGATCCTGCTGCTCGACCAGGTGCCGCGGGGGCTCTTCGCCGGAACGGCGGAGGCCTTCGCCTGCGACGGGCTCGCGCTGCGCGAGGCCGAGGCGGCGCTCGCAGGCGGCGACTACGCCGCGCTGCGCTCACCCTGGGAGAAGACCTTCGTCGTCGTCGCGACGAGCCATGCCGAGGGGCCGGACCACCTCTCGCGGCTCGACCGCGCGATCCGGCTGGCTGAGGAGATCGCCCGCGATAGCCCCCTCGTCTGGCGCCCGCTCTACGAGCATTCGGTCCGGCAGGCGACGTCCCATCGCGCGGTGATCGCACGCTTCGGCCGCTTCCCGCACCGCAACGCGGCGCTCGGCCGCGCCTCCACGCCGGAGGAAGCGGCCTATGCCGCGACGGGCGACTTCGTCCATCTCCGCCCGCCGCCGCAGGTCACGGAGGTCGGATAGGGCTGGCCCTTCAGGGCGCTTCGAGGCCGTAGCGGGCGGCAAGTCCTGCCAGCGCCGGCGGGATGGCGGGATGCAGCGCCACGCCCTCGGCCAGCGCGCGCGCGCGCCGGGCCATGGCGCCGTCGCCGGGCAGGCGGGCCGCGTCGAAGCCGGGGCGGGGCGGGTTGCCGCGCACGGCGCCGGCCATGAAGCCGCTCTCGGCCAGGAAACGCTCGGCGCCGCCGAACTTCACCGGGTCGAGGACGAGGACGAAGACGCTCGCGCCCCAGCCGGTCGGGGCGGCCGCCCTGCCCTGGCCGGACAGGCCACTCGTCAGCGCCTCGACCAGCAAGCCGAGGGCGAAGCCCTTGTGGCCCGCCTCCGCCCCGCCGAGCGGGAGCAGGCTGCCGGGCGGGTCGGCCCAGAAGGCGTTCGGGTCGTCCGTCGGCACGCCCTGCCCGTCGAGCAGCCAGTTCCCTGGAAAGCGCGTCCCCTCGGCGCGTCGTCGCGCCGTCATCCCGTTGGTCGTGATGGACATGGAGACGTCGAGCACCACCGGCCCGTCGGGCGTCGGCCAGGCGGCGGCCACGGGGTTGGGCGTGATCACCCGCCGCGTCCCGCCCCAGGGCGCGACGGAGGCCGTGGCCGGGTCGGAGCAGGTCAGCAGCAGCATCCGGCCGTGCGCCGCGACGGGCGGGCCGTAGGCGGCGAGGCAGCCGATGTGATGGCTCCGCCCGATCGCCACCGCGCCGAGGCCGAAGGTCTCCGCCGCGGCCTCGGCGGCCGCGATCGCGCGGCGGGTCAGCCAGGGGCCGGGCAGCTTGCGGCCGTCCCAGGTCTGCGCGACGGGGGTTGCGGAGACCACCTCCGGCTCGCCCTCGGCGGCCATGTCGCCGCTGAAGGCCGCGTCGCAATAGGGTGCGAGCAGCGCAAGGCCATGCGTGTCGTGGCCCATCAGGTCGCCCTCGACCAGGACCTCGGCGACGTCGCGGGCCTTGTCCTCCGGCAGGCCGGCGGCGCGCAGCGCGGCCCCGGCGAAGCGGAGCAGCGCCGCCGGATCGTGAAGCGCCGCCATCGCCCTAGCCCCCTGACATCGCCCGGATCGCCCCGCCCAGGAACAGGCCGAGCACCATGTCCATGATCACCAGCATCGCCGCGCGTCCGCCATCGAGGTTCAGCGCGATGCGCGCGACGAACCATTCGAGCCACAGCGCATAGGCCAGCCCGACCAGCATCAATCCCTGCGCCACGCCTTCGGGGAAACCAACCGCGCCGGGAACCGCGAGCGCGAGCAGCACGAGGTACTGGACGATGTTCGTCCAGTTCCAGGCGGCGATGAAGCGCGGCCACTCCGCGGCCTTGCCCCAGGATTGCACGAGCGGAAGCGAGAGCAGCGCGAAGCCGGCCCAGGCGATGGCATAGCCGATCACCTCGGCAGCCAGCGCCCGCGTGAGGCCGCCCTCCGGCACGCCGAGGCTTGCCCAGGCGAAGAAGCGGATGGCGAGGAAGGCGGGCAGGCAGACGAGGGCGGCGGCGAAGGACCGCCAGGCTCCCTCCGGCGTGGTCTCCATCAGCGCGAGCCCCTCGGGCTTCGCGCGGCCGAGCAGGAACGCCCCCACCAGCCCTGCGGTGATGGTCAGCCGCAGCGGCGGGGTCGGGGTCAGCGGAGGATCTCCTCGATCACGGCGGCATAGAGTTCGGCCAGAGCCCGGAGTTCCGCAACCGGGGTGCGCTCATCGGCCCCGTGCATCGTCGTGCCGACCGCGCCGAGCTCGGCCACCGGGCAATGCCGCGCGACGAAGCGCGCATCGGAGGTGCCGCCGCCCGTATCGAGCTTCGGCTCCCCCCCGGTGGTCGCGCGCACGGCGCGCACCAGCGCATCCACGAAGGGGCCGGGCTGCGTCACGAAGGATTCGCCCGAGCATTCCACCGCGAGCTCGTGGCGGGGCGCATGCGCGGCCAGGACGGCGCGCAGCCTCGCCGTCAGCGATTCGGATGTGTGCAGGTCGTTGAAGCGGATGTTGAGCCGCGCGCGCGCCTCGGCGGGGATGACGTTGGTGGCGGGGTTGCCGACGTCGAAGCTCGTGACCTGCAGCGTCGAGGGCTCGAACCAGTCGGTGCCGGCATCGAGCGGCGCGGCGGTCAGCTCGTGCAGCACGCGCACCAGGCGGTGCACCGGGTTGTCGGCGCGCGCCGGATAGGCGCTGTGGCCCTGCGTGCCCGCCACCGTGATCGCCGCATTGAGGCTGCCGCGCCGGCCGATCTTGATCGTGTCGCCGAGGGCGGCCTTGCTGGTGGGCTCGCCGACGAGGCAGGCATCGGGGATGCCGCCGAGCGCGGCGAGCCAGTCGAGCACCTTCACCGTGCCGTCGGTTGCGGGGCCTTCCTCGTCGCCGGTGATCAGCAGCGAGAGGCTGCCGGGGAGGCCGGGGTTCCGCGCGAGCGCCTGCGCGACCGCGGCGATCCAGGCGGCGACGCCGCCCTTCATGTCGACCGCACCCCGGCCGTAGAGAATGCCGTCGCGGATCTCGGCGCCGAAGGGATCGGTGATCCAGTTGGCGCCGGCGGGCACGACGTCGGTGTGTCCGGCGAACATCAGGTGCGGGCCGGCGGTGCCGCGGCGCGCATAGAGGTTGGGCGTGGTGCCGAAGGTCAGGCGGTGCACCTCGAAGCCGAGCGGCTTGAGCGCGGCTTCCACCACGTCCAGCGCGCCGTCATCGGCGGGCGTGACGGAGCGGCAGCGGATCAGCGCCTCGGCGAGCGGGAGGGGGTCGGTCATCGGTCTGGCACCGTCAGGTCCGCAAGGCGGCCCCGCGCGGCAATCGACCGCATGGCCACACGCGCCTTCCCTGCGGAAGCCAAGCGGCCGGAGGCGTTATGCGAACAGCATGCCTCCGGTATGACGCCGGCGTCTGAGGCCATCAATCCCTGAGCAGTTCGTTGATGGAGGTCTTCGCCCGCGTCTTCTCGTCCACGCGCTTGACGATCACGGCGCAGTAGAGCGAGGGGCCCGGGGAGCCGTCGGGCATCGGCTTGCCGGGCATGGCGCCGGGCACCACCACCGAATAGGCGGGCACGCGGCCGTAATGCACCTCGCCCGTCGCGCGGTCCACGATGCGGGTGGAGGCGCCGAGATAGACGCCCATGGAGAGCACGCTGCCGCGCTCCACGATCACGCCTTCCGCCACCTCCGACCGGGCGCCGATGAAGCAGCCATCCTCGATCACCACCGGATTGGCCTGCAGCGGCTCGAGCACGCCGCCGATGCCGGCGCCGCCGGAGATGTGGCAGTCGCGGCCGATCTGCGCGCAGGACCCGACGGTGGCCCAGGTGTCCACCATCGTGCCCTCGTCCACATAGGCGCCGACATTGACGAAGCTCGGCATCAGGATGACGCCCGGCGCGATGTAGGCGGAACGGCGCACCACCGCGCCGGGCACGGCGCGGAAGCCGGCAGCCTTGAATCGGTTCTCGCCCCAGCCGGCGAACTTCAGGGGAACCTTGTCGTAAGCGCCGGCGGCGGTCTCCATCGGCGTGCTGTCGTACAGACGAAAACTCATCAGCACCGCCTGCTTCAGCCACTGGTTGACCTTCCAGCCGGCGCCGTCGGGCTCCGCCACCCGCGCGGTGCCGCCGTCCAGCATCGCCAGCGCTTCCTCCACCGCGTCGCGGTCGGGGCCGCGGGTCGCGGCGTTCAGCGTGTCGCGGCGGGCCCAGAGCGCCTCGATGCGCGCCTGCAGCGCGGTCTTGTCCATGGTGACGGTCCGATACGGGGTGGCCACCCTTCTTCGCGACGCCGCCGGCGCACGTCAACCATGCCGCGGGGGGATGGAACCGCCCGCGGCTCACATCGCTTCCGGGTCCTCGCCCACGGGGCTAGGCTGGCCCCGACTGGCAGGAGGCCCGATGGCCGAGGACGACGATTCCATTCCCGAAGATCTGCGGCCGGACCCGGCCGATTACGACTTCGACCTGAATGCCGCGCTCGCAGCGGTGGTGGCGCTGAAGTCGCGCGTGCCGGCCGACGCCTTCTCCGCCCGCACCCTCGGCACCGAGCGGGAGGGCAGCGGCGTCGCGATCCGTGCCGACGGGCTGGTGCTGACCATCGGTTACCTGGTGGGCGAGGCGGAGAGCATCTGGCTGACGACCTCGACCGGCCGCGTCGTGCAGGGCCATGCGCTGGCCTATGATTTCGAGACGGGCTTCGGGCTGGTGCAGGCGCTCGGCCGCCTGGAAGCGCCGGCGCTGGAGCTTGCCGCATCCCTGCCCGAGACCGGGGCTGACACCGTGCTGGCGGCCGCGCCGGACAGCGAGGGCGGCGGCGCGGTTGCCTGTTCGGTCGTCGCGAAGGAGCCCTTCGCGGGCTACTGGGAATACCTGCTCGACGAGGCTCTGTTCACCGCGCCGGCGCATCCTTCCTGGGGGGGCGCGGCGCTGATCGGGCCAGACGGGAAGCTCGCGGGCATCGGCAGCCTCGTGCTGCAGCACCGCGACAAGCGCGGGCGCAAGCTCGACCTCAACATGTGCGTGCCTGCCGCGCTGCTGCATCCGATCATGGACGACCTGCTGAGCTACGGGCGGGTGAACAAGCCGGCGCGGCCCTGGCTCGGGCTCTATGCGGCGGACCAGGAGGAGGGGATCGTGGTGGCCTCGGTCGCGTCGAAGGGGCCGGCGGAGCGCGCGGGGCTGAAGGCGGGCGACCGGATCCTCGGCATCGACGGGGCGGAGGCGGCGGACCTCGCGGCGCTGTGGCGCAGCCTCTGGGCGCGCGGGCCGGCGGGGGTGAGCGTGCAGGTGCAGGCGGAGCGCGAGGGGCGGCGCTTCAGCGTGCCGGTGACGAGCGCGGACCGGGCGAGCTTCCTCAAGGCGCCGCGCCTCCATTGAGCACCGTCTTCCACTGCCACGTCGCGGTGTCGCTCGACGGCCGGATCGCGCGGCCGGACGGGTCCTTCGACTGGCTCGAGCCCTACCCGGCGGAGGAATTCGGGATCGAGGCCTTCCTCGCCGGCGTGGACGCGATCCTGATGGGGCGCGCGACCTACGAGGTGGTGCGGCGCGCGGGCGACTGGCCCTATCCCGGCAAGCAGACCGTGGTCGTGACCAACCGGCCGCTGCCCGACGCACCGCCCTCCGTCGCGGAACGCGCCGGCGACATCGCGGCGATCGCGGCGGAGATGGAGTGGCGCGGCCACCGGCGCGTCTGGGTCGAGGGCGGCGGGCAGGTGATCCGGCAGATGCTCGCGATCGGTCGGCTCGACCGGCTCGAGATGGCGGTGATCCCCCGCGTGCTCGGCGCCGGCATCCCGCTCTTCCCGGAGGGCACGCCGGAGACGGCGCTGCGGCTGGTGTCCTGCGAGCCGCGCAGCGGCGGCGCGCTGCACGTGATCTACGACAGGGCGTAGCTGCCGGGGGAGAACACCGCAGGCGGCCCCTTCCCGCCGCGCAGCGCCTCCGCGGTGAGCTCGGCGATCACCGGCGCGAGCGTCCAGCCGTTGAAGGTGACGGCGTGGAAGAGGCCCGGCACGCGCGGATCGGCGCCGAGGATCGGGCCCGGGATCTGCACGTTGATGCCGGTCCAGGCGCGGATGACGTGCAGCGACGCGATCGCGGGTAGCACGCTGCGCGCGACCCAGAGATTGCCCTCGATGCTGGCGCGGAGGTTGCGCGGGCGGCCCTGCGCGTCGAGCTCGCCGGGCCAGGCGCCGCCGAGGATGAGGTGCCCGGCCTCGCCCTGCTTGAGCGAGAGATGTCGGCCGGCATGCAGCACGAGCGGGCGCAGCAGCTCGCACGGCGCGGCCTCGGTCGCGATCACCTGTTGCACGGCGGCGCGCACCGGGATCGGTGCGCCGAGCATCGCTCCGATATGCGCGGACCAGGGGCCGGCGGCGTTGACGACGCTTCCGGCGCGGATGGTGCCTTGCGGGGTGGTGGCGACGAAGCCCGCGCCCTCGCGCGACAGCGCTGTGACGGGCGCGTGCGCGAGGATCTCGGCGCCCGCCGCGCGCGTCAGGCGCAGCGCCGCGGAGAGGCCGCGCAGCGGGTCCATCTGGCCTTCCTCGACGCAGAAGGCGGCCCCCACGAAGCCCGGCGCGAGCCAGGGGAACTGCGCGTGGAGGTCGGCGGGGCCGAGCAGCGCGGAGTCGACGCCGAAGCCGCGCTCCATCGCCACCTTGTCCGACAGCGCCCGGAGTTGCGCTTCCGTCTCGGCGAGCATGAGCCCGCCTTCGGTGCGGATGGCGAGGTCCTCGCCCGCCTCGCGCGCGATGTCGCGCCAGAGCGCGACGGACCGGGGACCGAGGGAGAGGATCTGCGCGGCGGCGCTGTCCGGGCCACCGGCGGCGCCCGCGGAATCGTAGGCGTGCAGCTGGACGTGCAGGCTGCCCGCATTGGCGGTGGAGGCGCCCTGCCCCGGCTCGCCGCGATCCGCGACGAGCGTCGCGAAGCCGTCGCGCGCGGCGGCCCGCGCGATCGCGAGACCGATGACGCCCCCGCCGATGACGAGGAGGTCGCAAGAGAGCGACTGCGCGGGCGCCGGAGCGGTGCGCGGCGGCGCAGGCAGGTCGAACCCTGGCGCCTCGCTCCACTCCGGCTTCTCCATCGCGAGTGCGAGCGCCGGCACCGGCTTCAGCGGCGCGCGCGGCGCGGCCCAGCCCCCCTCCTCCACAGCGCCCGCGATGCGCGCGACGGTCGCGCCGCACATGCGGCCCTGGCAGCGGCCCATGCCGGCGCGCGTCGCCTTCTTCAGCGCGCCGAGGCTCGCCGCGCCCTCGGCCTGCGCCGCTCGCAGCGCGCCTGCCGTCACCTCCTCGCAGCGGCAGACGACGGTGCCATCCGCGAGGCGTCCCGCATCGAAGCCCGGAACCTCGAACATCCGCCACAAGGCCGCCTGGAAGGCGACGGCGCGCGCGAGCGCCCGGCGAGTCTGCGCCTCCTCCGGCACGTCCCGACCGAGGTCGCGTGCCGCGGCGAGACCGGCAAGCCGTCCGCGCGCAAAGGCGATGCGCGCGCCGCCGACCTGCGCGCCGTCGCCCACGGCGAAGACGCCCGGAACGTCGGTGCGGCCATCCGCGTCCGTCACGGTTTCCAGCCGCCCGATCCCGCTGCCCTCGAAGCGATGCGCGCAGCCCAGTGCGCGGGCGAGACCCGTCTCCGGCTGAAAGCCGAGGTTGAGCGCGCAGGCGCCGGCCTCGATGCGGACCTCGCCTGCCGAGGTCGCGGCACGCAGCGCCTCGAAGCTGTCGCGCCCCTCCGCGGCGAGCGGCGTTGCGCCCCAGATGACCGGCACGCCGGCCCGCCTCAGCACGGAGAGGTAGCGCACCCCGTCCCAGGCGAGGTCCGGCGCGGTCGCGGCGAGCCGCGCGGCGTCGCGCCAGGTGCGGAAGCCGGGCCGGGGCGCGGCCTCGAGCACCGCGGCGACCTCGATGCCGCCTTCGACGAGCTCGGAGGCGAGCTGGAGGTTGAGCGGGCCGTTGCCGGCGATCACCACGCGCGACGCGGGCGAGACGCGGTTGGCGCGCGCGAGCGTCTGCAAGGCGCCCGTGGTCATCACGCCCGGCGTCGTCCAGCCGGGGATCGGCACCGGGCGCTCATGCGAGCCCGGCGCGAGGATCAGGCGGCGCGGGCGGATGACGAGGTTGCGCCCATCCACGAGGGCCGCGATTTCCTGCGGGCCGAAGGCACCCCAGACGGTCGCGCCGTGGCGGAAGGCGGCACCCGCCGCGCGCGCCCGCTCCCGCAGCGTGGCGGAGCGGCGGAACTGCGCATCGGGCGCGGCATGCGCATGGCTGGTGGCGAGCGGCTTCAGATACTGCCCACCGGGCGCGTCGCGCTCGTCGAGCACGAGCACGCCGCAGCCGGCCTCCGCCGCGGCGATCGCGGCGGACAGCCCGGCGGGGCCGGCGCCGACGACGAGGATGTCGGGCGCGATCTCCTCGGCCTGCGGGGCCGGTTCGGGGGCGAGCGGCGCGGCACCTGGCGCGCTCTCCACCACCATGCCCCGCGCGACCTTGGCGAGGCAGGCGCGCTGGTTCGCGCGCCCATCGATGGTGACGAGGCAGTCGAAGCAGGCGCCCATGCCGCACCAGAGGCCGCGCGGCGCGCCGGAGGCGGTCGCGCGGAACGCCAGGATGCCGGCGGCGGAGAGCGCGGCGGCGACCGTCTCGCCGGGGAGCGCGGAAATCGGGCGCCCGTCGAAGGTGATGCCCACCGGATCGGCACCCGGCGTGATGTCGCGGTGGGTCAGGCGCATCGAGGGGGCTTGTGGTTCCGTGCGAATGGCGGTCCGATGTTCGCACGACGGACGGAGCATGGCGATGCCAGGCGAGCCCTTTCGCGGCTGCTACACGGTGCTGGTCACGCCCTTCACCGAAAGTGGAGACGCCGTGGACCTGAAGGCGCTGGAGCGCCTGGTGGAGTTCCAGATCCGCGCGGGCATCCGCGGCCTGATCCCGCTCGGCTCGACCGGCGAGTTCCTCTCCGTCTCGCACGAGGAGCGCAGCGCGATCGTCGAGACGGTGGTGCGGACCGCCGCCGGCCGCGTGCCCGTCATCATCGGCACCGGCGCCGAGGACACGCGCGAGGTGGTGCGCACCAGCAGGGAGGCCGAGGCGCTCGGCGCGGATGGGGTGATGATCATCCCGCCCTTCTATTCCGTGCCGACCCTGGCGGAGCTGGTGCATCACTACGACACGGTCGCGAAGGCGATCGGGATCCCGATCATGGTCTACAACAACCCGGCGACGGCGAATGTGGACATGACGCCGGCGATGCTCGCCGAGATCAGCCGGGTCCCGAATTGCCGCTACGTGAAGGAGAGCACGCTCGAGGTCACGCGGGTGCGCGACATCGTGGCGCTCTGCGGCGATCGGATGGAGGTCTTCGCGGGCGTGCTCGGCTATGAGAGCGCCTGGCTCGGCGCGATCGGCTGGGTGGCGGTGTGCAGCAACCTGGCGCCCCGCCTCTCTACCGAGATGTTCCACGCCGCGGCCTTCGACAAGGACATGGACCGGGCGCTCGCGATGTACCGGCGGCTCGTGCCTCTGCTGCCCTGGGTGGGCGGGCCGCGCTACGTCAGCGGGACGAAGGCGGGTTTCCGGCTGATGGGCATGAGCATGGGCGATCCACGCCCGCCGCGCCTGCCCTTGCCGGCCGGGGACGTGCCGAAGCTCGCGGCCGTGCTGCAGGAGCTCGGCCTGCTGTCGGAAGGCGCGCGGCAGGCCGCATGACACGTCGAACGGGAGAGAGAACCATGCGTCGCATCCTTCTGGCCGCGGTGCTCGCGGCAGTCGCGGGACCGGCCTTCGCGCAGGCGCCGGCTTCCTGCACCCCGCGCGTCGCGGATGCCGAGCTGATCAAGTCGCGCACCCTGGTGATGTCCACCAACCCCACGCTCCCGCCGCTGCAGTTCGTCAATGCACAGGGGCAGCTGCAGGGGATGCGGATCGAGCTCGGCAACGAGATCGCGCGGCGGCTCTGCCTCACGCCGGAATACGTGCGCATCGAGTTCAGCGCGATGATCCCGGGCCTCGCCGCGCGTCGGTGGGACATGATCAACACGGGCATCTTCTTCACCGAGGAGCGCGCCCGGATGATGCAGATGGTGCGCTACGAGAACAACGCGGTGGCGATCAGCGCCGCGCGCGGCAACCCGCTGAACATCCGCACGCAGGGGGACCTGGCAGGCCGGACCGTCGGCGTCGAGATCGGCGGCTTCGAGGAGCGGCGCCTGCGCGAGATCAGCCAGACGCTGCAGGCCGCCGGCCAGCGGCCGATCAACGTCCGCACCTTCGACAACTTCGCCGTCGCCTTCCAGGCGCTCCGCGCCGGCCAGGTGGAGGCAGTGACGAGCATCGACGCAGTCGCGGCCGAGTACGACCAACGGGGCGACTTCCCGCGCGTGCTGCACGGGCTGTTTCCGACGCCGGCCGCCTTCGCCTTCCGCTCCCGCACGCTCGCGACCGAGGTGTCGCGTGTGCTGCAGGAGATGTCGTCGGACGGCAGCCTGAAGGCGCTGTTCGACCGGTATGGCGTCAGCATCGCCGAGGGTGGGTTCGAGGTAGCCGGGCCTCAATAGCGCGGCGGGTCAGGTCATTGCCCTCCCCCGCTTGCGGGGGAGAGATGGCCACCGGATCCACTCTCATCCTCGAAACCCCCACCCCGACCCTCCCCCGCAGGCGGGGAGGGAGTGAACGGTCGGAGTGACACGCCATCCACATCTGGTCCTGGCAGGGGTTCTACGAATACCTCTTCAACCCGTTCCTGCTGCAGGGCGCGCTCACGACGCTCTGGCTGACGGCGGCGTCGCTCGCGGGTGGCCTCGTGCTCGGCATCCTGCTGGCGCTGATGCGGCTGTCGCCCAATCCGGCGCTGTCCTGGGCGGCGGCCGGGTATTGCTGGATCTTCCGCGGTACGCCGCTGCTGGTGCAGTTACTCATCATCTACACCGGCCTGCCGCTCTTTGGGGTCCGCTTCAGCGTGACACAGGCGGCGCTGCTTGGCCTCGCGCTGAACGAGGCGGCCTATCTCAGCGAGATCGTGCGCGCCGGCATCCTCGCGGTGCACAAGGGCCAGAAGGAGGCCGGCACCGCGCTCGGCCTGAGCAAGGTCCAGGTGTTCCGAACGATCACCTGGCCGCAGGCGCTGCGCATCATCATCCCGCCGCTCGGGAACAGCGTGAATGGGCTGCTCAAGACGACCTCGGTCGCCTCCGTCATCTCGATGGAGGAGTTGCTGCGGCGGACGCAGATCCTGATCCAGGAGCGCTTCATGGTGCTCGAGCTCTTCATCGCCGCGGCGGTCTGGTACCTGGTGATGACGACCTGCTGGGAGATCGTGCAGCGGCAGCTCGAGGCGCGCTACGGTCGCGCCTATGCGGCGGATCATCGGAGGTAGGAGGCAAGGCATGGCGGAGTACGAGCTGGCGATCCGCGGCGGGCTGGTGGCGACCGCCTTCGGCGCGACGCGCTGCGACATCGGCGTGGCAGACGGGCGGATCTCCGCCATCGCGGAGCGCATCGCCGACGCCGCCCAGGTGATCGAGGCCGACGGGCTCTACGTGCTGCCGGGCGGCGTGGACAGCCACTGCCACATCGAGCAGCCGGAGGCGAACGGCACGGTGCACGAGGACAGCTTCGTCACCGCCTCCGCCAGCGCGTTTGCCGGCGGCACCACCTCCGTCGTCTGCTTCGTCCCGCAGTTCAAGGGATCGGGCATCCTCGATCGCTTCGCCGATTACCGCGCGCGCGCCGCGAAGGGCATGCTGGACCACGCCTTCCACCAGATCATCGCCGACCCCACCGATGCGGTGCTGCACGACGAGGTGCCGAAGGTTGTCGCCGAGGGCGTGCGCAGCCTCAAGGTCTTCCTCACCTACGAGCCGCTGCACCTGAACGACGGGGAATACCTGAACGTCCTTCTCGCTGCGCGCCGGCATGGCTGCCTGGTGACCGTGCATTGCGAGAACTACGACGCGATCAAGTGGCGGACGGAGGCGCTGCTGGCCGCGGGTATGAGCGCGCCGAAGTATCACGCCTGGTCGCGCCCGCGCGTGGTCGAACGGGAGGCAACGCATCGCGCCATCGCGCTGGCCGAGCTGGTGGACCAGCCGATCCAGGTCTTCCACGTCAGCTGCGAGGAGGCCGCGGAGGAGATCGCACGCGCCCAGGCGCGCGGGCTGAAGGTGTGGGGCGAGACCTGCCCGCAATATGTCACGCTGACCGCGGCGCATATGGACCGGCCCGGCTTCGAAGGATCGAAGTTCATGTGCAGCCCGGCCCCGCGCGACGCTGCCGAGCACCTTCGGATCTGGGAGATGATCCGCCGTGGCACGCTCGACGTCATCTCCTCCGACCATTGCGGCTTCAGCTACGACGGGACGCGCGGCAAGGCGCAGAACGGGCGCGAGGCGCCGTTCCGCGACATCCCCAACGGCATCCCGGGGATCGCGGCGCGCCTGCCGATCGTGTTCAGCGAGGGGGTGTCAAAGGGCCGCATCGGGCTCGAGGAGTTCGTGAAGCTGACCTCGACCAATCCGGCGCGGATCATGGGACTCTACCCGCGCAAGGGCACGATCCAGCCTGGCGCGGATGCCGACCTCGTGCTGTGGGACCCGGCGAAGCGGGTGACGATCACCAACACGCTGATGCAGCACGCCATCGACTACACGCCCTACGAAGGGCTGGAGGTGACCGGCTGGCCGGCCATGACGATCCGGCGTGGCGAGGTGGTGATGCGGGAGGGCAAGGTGCAGGCCGAGCCGGGCGGCGGGCGCTACCTGGCGCGGGGGCCCTACGACCTGGTGAGGCCGCGCGGCGTGACGCCGGACGGGTTCATACCCTCCTGAGGCTGCGGAGCAGCGCGGCGAGGCCGGGCTCCTGCACCAGCGCGGCGGCGGCCTCCGGCGTGAAGAGCCGGCGCTCCCGCTCGCGGCGCTCGGGCCATTGGCGGAGCAGGCGGGCGACGCGGAAGCGGAACACCGCCACCTCGATCGGCGTGACCGCGCCCTGCGCGCGGCGCTTGCCGTAGACATAGCAGCCGATCGGGTCGGGATCGGCTTCGCCGACCAGACCCGCCTCCTCCAGGGCCTCGCGCGCGGCGCCGCGATGCGGCGGCTCGTTCGGCTCGATCCAGCCCTTCGGGATGACCCAGCGCCTCGTCTCGCGACTGGTGATGAGGACGACGCGCAGTGCCGGTCCCGCGCCGAACAGCGGCAGCGCCGCGCCCTGGCGGCGCACCTGCGCGGATCCCTGCGGGTCGGACAGCGAACCGTCCGGCATTCCCCCTCGCCTTGCGAATCGGCCGGACCTGGCCGGCCCGAAGATGCGACGCATGCCAGCGATTAGGGACGACGACCAGGACAATGGAAGGGCCGAATGCGTCGCCGCGCGAAGATCACCGCGCCGTGCGGCGGACGGCCCGCGGGCGCGCTACTCCGGCAGGCCGCCCGCCGCGACGACGCGGCGCAGGTGGTGGTCGGTGTCGCCGAACAGCGCCCCGATCATCGCCAGCCGCTTGAAGTAGTGGCCCGCCTTGTACTCCTCCGTCATGGCGATGCCGCCATGGAGCTGGACCGCGTCCTTGCCGAGCGCGTCGGCCAGCCGCCCGACCAGCGCCTTGGCCGCCGACAGCGCCGTGCTGCGCGTAGCCGGGTCGGAGTGCCCCACCATCATCGCGGCATACATGGCCATGCTGCGCGCCTGCTCGGTCGCGACGAGCATGTCTGCGGCGCGGTGCTGCAGGGCCTGGAACTCGCCGATCGCGCGGCCGAATTGCTGGCGGGTCTTGAGGTAGTCCACCGTCAGGTCGCGCAACGTTTCCATCGCGCCCACCGCCTCGGCGCAGAGCGCGGCGATGGCCTCGTCGGCGACCAGCTCGATCAGCGGCAGCGCATCCTCGGCCAGAAGCGCAGCGGAGGCCGCTTCCAGCACGAGCTCCGCCGCGCGCAGCCCATCCTGCGTGCCGTATCCGCGCCGCGTTACGCCGGGCGCGGCGGGGTCGAGCAGGAAGAGGCCGATGCCGGCCCGGTCGCGCCGCGCGCCCGCGATGCGGGCGGAGACGAGGATGCGGCTGGCGGCGTCGCCGTGCAGCACGACACCCTTCGCTCCGTCCAGCACCCAGCCCTCGCCCTGCCGGCGCGCGGTGGTCGCGACGTCGTGCAGGTCGTGGCGGGCCTGGCGTTCCTGGTGGGCGAAAGCGAGCGTCGCCTCGCCGCCGGCGACCTCGACCAGCAGTTCGTCCTGGCCGCGGACGCGACGCAGCAGGCCGAGGCCGAGCACGACGGTGGCGAGATAGGGTTCGACCACCAGGCCTCGGCCGAACGCCTCCATCACCAGCAGCGTCTCGACCGGACCGCCGCCGAAGCCGCCCTGCTCCTCGGACAGCGGCAGGCCGAGCAGGCCCATCTCCGCCATGGCGGACCAGTTGGCATCGGCGAAGCCGCGCGGGCCGGTGCGGTAGGCCTTGCGCTTCTCGAAGTCGCCATAGCGGTCGGAGACGAAGCGGTTGACGCTGTCCGCCAGCAGGCGCTGCTCGTCGGTGAGGTCGAAGTCCATCCGTCAGTGCCCCCGTCGCGTTTCCGGCCGCAGGCGCCGCGCTCCTGCGCGGCGAGGCCCCGAACGGGGCCCGCGGCCAGTGCCGCGCTCTTGCATCAAAGTCCCAGGAACGCCTTGGCGATGATGTTGCGCTGGATCTCGTTCGAGCCGCCGTAGATCGAGACCTTGCGGTAATTGAAGAAGAGCGGCGCCGCGGCGTCAGCCCAGTCCGGGCCGACGGAGGGCAGGTTCAGCCCTTCCTCGTCGCGGTCCGGGCGCGGCAGGGCGTAGGGGCCGGCAACCTCCATCAGCAGCTGCGTCGCCTGCTGCTGGATCTCGCTGCCCTTGATCTTGAGGATGGAGGACGACGGATCGGGCTTGTCGGCGGCTCGGCTGCGCTGTGCGGCGACGACGCGCATCTGGGTGATCTCGAGCGCCTTCAGCTCGATCTCCGACCAGGCGAGGCGGCGGCGGAAATCCGGGTCGTCCCACACCGTCCCCTCGCCCGCCGGAGTCTCCTGCGCGAGGCGCTTCACGCGCGCCAGCCGTTCCTTCGTCATGCCGATGCGCGCGATGCCGATGCGTTCGTTGGAGAGCAGGAATTTCGCGTAGTCCCAGCCCTTGTTGAGCTCGCCGACGAGGTTCTCGGCCGGGACCCGGACCTCGTCGAAGAAGACCTCGTTCACCTCGTGCCCGCCATCGATGGTGATGATGGGACGCACGGTGATGCCGGGCGTATTCATGTCGATCAGCAGGAAGGAGATGCCCGCCTGCTTCTTCGCAGCCATGTCGGTGCGGACGAGGCAGAAGATCCAGTCGGCATATTGCCCGAGCGTCGTCCAGGTCTTCTGGCCGTTGACGACGAATTCGTCGCCTTCGCGCCGCGCGGTCGTTTTCAGGCTGGCGAGGTCGGAGCCGGCGCCGGGCTCGGAGAAGCCCTGCGCCCACCAGATGTCGAGGCTCGCCGTGCCGGGCAGGAAGCGCGCCTTCTGCGCCTCCGAGCCGAAGGTGGCGATGACGGGGCCGACCATGGTGACGTTGAAGCCGATCGGCTGCGGCACGGCGGCGGCCTGCAGCTCCTCGACATAGATGTAGCGCTGGACCGGCGACCAGTCCTTGCCCCCCCAGGCGACCGGCCAGTTCGGCGTGGCGAGCCCCGCGGCATGCAGGATCTTCTGGCTGGTGACGTAGTCCTCGCGCTTCAGCGCGCGGCCCTCGCTGACCTTGCGGCGGATCTCGGCCGGGATCTCGCGCCGGAAGAAGCCGCGGAGCTCGTCGCGGAAGGCGATCTCCTCGGCGGTGTAGCGGAGGTCCATGTCAGTTCGACCTTTCCAACTCGGTGCGCAGCGCGCTCGCGAGCAGCTTGCCGGCGGGGCTCTTCGGCAGGCTGTCCCGGATCTCGAGCGCCGCCGGCATCTCGTGCTTCCCCAGCCGATCGGCAAGGAAGGCGCGCAGCGCGTCGAGCGTCAGCGGCGGCGCGCCGGGCTGCAGCGCGACATAGGCCTTGGCGGCCTGTCCGCGATACGGATCGGGGACGCCGATGACGATGCATTCGACGACGTCGGGATGCTCATAGATCGCCCCCTCGACCTGCGCCGGATAGACGTTGAAGCCGCCCGACAGGATCATGTTCTTGCGGCGGTCCACCAGGGTGAAGAACCCGCGCTCGTCCATCCAGCCCATGTCGCCGGTCAGGAACCATCCGTCGGCGAATGCGCGGGCATTCTCCTCCGCGCGGTTCCAGTAGCCGGAGAAGACGTTCGGGCCGCGCACCGCCATCTCGCCGACCTCGCGGGGCGGCAGGGCGCGCGTCGGTGCGTCGGGGTCCACGATGCGCAGCTCGATCCGCGGGAGCGGCAGCCCGATGAGGCCGGCACGACGCGGCGCATCGGGCGGGATGCGCGTGCCGGCCGGGCAGGTCTCGGTCATGCCCCAGCCGCCGCCGATGCGCCGGCCGACCAGCGCCTCGAGCCTCTGCTGGATCTCGAAGGGCATCGGCGCGCCGCCCGAGGAGCATTGGCGGAGCGAGGAGAGGTCGCGGCTCTCGATCCCCGGCAGGTTCAGGATGCCGATCCAGATCGTCGGCACGCCGGAAAAGGTGTTGATGCGGAAGCGCTCGATGTCGGCGACGGCCTCGGCCGCGTCGAAGCGCGGGCGGAGATGCAGCAGGCTGCCCTCCGCCATCTGCCGCAGCAGCACGGCGGTGAGGGCGAAGATGTGGAAGAGGGGCAGAAGGACGAGCACGCGCCCCTCGCCTTCCGGCAGCGAGGTGCTGTCGCGCCAGGCCTTGTAGATGCCGACCGCGGCAGTGAGGTTGCCATGGGTGAGCATCGCGCCCTTCGGCGTGCCGGTGGTGCCGCCCGTGTATTGCAGCAGCGCGAGATCGGTCGGAGCCAGGACTGGCCAGGCGGCGGGCGGATCGGCCTCGGGCAGAGGCGCGAAACCATGCGACGCATCAGCTCCGCCCCAACGCGCCTCCGGCGCGAGCAGACCCCGCGCGATCGCGCGTTCCTCCAGAAGCCATTCCGCATTGGCCACCTGTGGGCCGAAACCAGTCGTGATCAGCAACGTCGCGCCGGCGTCGTGCAGCTTGTGCGCGAGCTCCCGCTTCGCGTCGAGCGCGGAGAGATGCACCACGCGCGCGCCCGTGCGCAGCGCGGCGAAGAGGCACACCGGGTGCCAGGGCGTGTTCGGGAGGTAGAGCGCGACGCAGTCGCCGCGGCCGACGCCCATTGCCAGCAGCCCCGCCGCGACCCGATCGGACAGCGCCTTCATCTCGGCATAGGTCAGGACCTGGCCGCGGTATTCCAGCGCGGGCCGCTCCGCGAAGCGCGCCGCGACATGGTCCAGGAAGCCGGGCAGCGTGCCTTCGGCGACCGGCACATCCCATCGGCACTCGGGCGGGTAGCTGCCTTCCCAGGGATGCATCAGGCGCGTTTCAACCCTGCGAAGGTGCCCCCTTCGGCCGCGAGCCGCGCCAGCAGCGGAGCGGGGGCGAGGCTCTCGTCGCCGGTGCGGCGCGCGAAGTCGGCGAGCCGGTCGGCGATGCCGCGCAGGCCGCGCGCATCGGCCCAGTGCATCGGGCCGCCGGTCGGGGCCGGCCAATTGTAGCCGTGCAGCCAGACCACATCGATGTCGCCCGGGCGCGCGGCGATCCCTTCCTCCAGGATGCGCGCGCCCTCATTCACCATCGGCAGCAGCAGCCGGTCGAGGATCTCCTCCTGCGGGATCGCGCGGCGCGCGACGCCCTCCTGCGCGGCGATGCGCTCGATCATCGCCGTCACCTCGGGGTCGGGCACGCCGGCGCGCGCACCTTCGGGGTAGAGATAGTAGCCCTTGCCGGTCTTCTGGCCGAGCCGCCCGGCCTCGACCAGCGCATCGGCAACCGGCGCACGCTTGCCGGTCGCCTGTCGGATGCGCCAGCCGATGTCGAGGCCCGCGAGGTCGCCCATCGCGCAGGGTCCCATCCGGAAGCCGAGATCGGTCAGGGCCTTGTCCACCCCCTCCGGCGTCGCGCCTTCCAGCAGCAGGCGTTCCACCTGCTGCGTTCGGCGCGCCAGCATGCGATTGCCGACGAAGCCGAAGCAGACGCCCACCACCACCGGCACCTTGGCGAGTCTGCGGCCGACCTCCGCCGCGGTCGCCAGCGCATCCGGCGCGGTCGCCTTCGCGCGCACCACCTCCAGCAGCTTCATGACGTTGGCCGGCGAGAAGAAATGCATGCCCAGCACGTCGCCGGGGCGCGACGTCGCGGCCGCCATCTCGTCGATGTCGAGATAGGAGGTGTTGGAGGCGAGGACCGCGCCCGGCTTCGCCACGCGGTCGAGCGTCGCGAAGACCTGCTTCTTGAGCGACATCTCCTCGAACACCGCTTCGACAATCAGGTCGGCCTCGCCGGCCGCCTCCAGCCCGACCGCGCCCTCCACCAACGCCATGCGGGCGTCGCGCGCGGCGTCCGTCAGGCTGCCGCGCTTCACGCTCGCGTCGTAGGTGGCGCGGATGCGCTGCAGGCCGCGGCCCATCGCGGCCTCGTCGGTCTCGATCACGCGGACGGGGATGCCGGCATTGGCGAAGCACATCGCGATGCCCGCCCCCATCGTGCCGGCGCCGAGCACCGCCGCGCGCTCCACGCGGCGCGGTTTTGTGCCCTCCGGCAGGCCCGGGATCTTTGCCGCCTCGCGCTCCGCGAAAAAGACGTGGCGCAGCGCCTTGCTGCGCGGGTCGCCCAGAAGATCGAGGAAGGCCTGGCGCTCCCGCGCCAGCGCCGCGTCGAAGGGCAGGTCGAAGGCGTCCCGGACGCAGGCGATCATCGCGGCGACCTGCGGCTCCGTGGCGGCGCGCTTCGCCAGCGCCTTGGCCTCCGCCTCGAAGGCGTCGCGCGGGCCGAGCCCGTCGTCGCGGCTCGACACCGGCTTCGGCATTGACCGGTCGGTGAGCCCGGCGGCATGGGCGAGGGCGACCATGCGGAGGTCGTCCTCGGCCAGCACGTCGCCGAGGCCGGCCGCCATCGCGGCCTTCGCACCGAGCGGATCGCCGCCGGTCATCAGCTTCAGGGCCGTCGCCGCGCCCATCAGCCGCGGCGCGCGTTGCGTCCCGCCCGCGCCTGGCAGCAGGCCGAGCTTCACCTCCGGCAGGCCGAGCTTCGCAGCCGGGCCGAGGACGCGCGCGTGGCAGGCCATCGCGACTTCCAGCCCGCCGCCGAGCGCCGCGGCGTGGATGGCAGCGACGACCGGCTTCGGGCAGCCATCGAGCAGCGCAATGAGCTCGGCGAGAGTCGGCGAGGCGGGCGGCTTGCCGAATTCGGAGATGTCGGCGCCGGCGATCCAGGTCCGGCCCTCGGCCGCGATCACGAGCGCGCGAACGGCGCCGTCCGCGGTCGCGCGCCGCACGGCATCCGCCAGCGCGCCGCGCAGCGCGGCGGAGAGGGCGTTGACCGGCGGGCTCGCGATGGTGGCGAGGGCAATGGCGTCCTCGACCTCGTAGCGCACCGGATCCATGCTGCTTCCTCCTGCCGCCGTCGCGCGACGTTGGGGCCTGGATTGCCCAAGGGCCGGGGCGGGTCAAGGCGCGCGGCATGGACGCGCGGACCGGCCGCGGGCATGGTCGGCGCCATGCTGCCTCCGCTCCTCTCCGGCTTGGCGCTGCCGGTCATCGCGGCGCCGATGTTCATCGTCTCCAACCCCGAGCTCGTCATAGCGCAGTGCAAGGGGGGCATTGTCGGATCGTTCCCGGCGCTGAACGCGCGGCCGAAGGAGGAGCTGGACGGGTGGCTCGCGCGCATCCGCGCCGCGCTCGGGCCGGGCGACGCGCCCTTCGCGGTGAACCAGATCGTGCACCATTCGAACGACCGGCTTGAGCATGACCTCGAGGCCTGCGCGCGGCACCGCGTGCCGATGATCATCACCTCGCTCCGCGCGCCGGGCGAGGTTGTGCGCGCGGTGCATCGCTGGGGCGGCATCGTCTTCCACGACGTGACGAACCTGCGCCACGCCGAGAAGGCGCTAGAGGCCGGGGTGGACGGGCTGGTGTTGGTCGCGGCCGGCGCGGGTGGCCATGCCGGCACGCTCTCCCCCTTCGCGCTCGTCGCAGAGGTGCGGCGGGTCTGGGACGGTCCGATCGCGCTGTCGGGCGCGATCACGGAAGGGCGGCAGATCCTCGCGGCCCAGGCGATGGGCGCCGACCTCGCCTACATGGGCACGCGCTTCATCGCGACGGCGGAGGCGAACGCGGCGGAGCGCTACAAGGCTATGATCGCGGAGAGCCGCGCGGCCGACATCGTCTACACGCCCTATTTCAGCGGCGTGCACGGCAACTACCTCAAGCCCTCCATCGCCGCGCAGGGTCTCGATCCCGACAACCTGCCGGAGGCCGACAAGTCGAAGATGAGCTTCGGGACCGATCGCGTCCGGCCCTGGAAGGACATCTGGGGCGCCGGCCAGGGGGTGGGCAGCATCGCGGATGCGCCGCCCGCGGCCGAGGTGATCGCGCGCCTGAAGCGCGACTATGCGGCGGCGCGCGCGGCGCTAGCCGGTGCCGGCTGAGCCGGGGCTGACGCCGCGCCAGGCGCGCAGCATGACGAGGCCGACGGCGAGCAGCACCGGCCCGATGAAGAGGCCGAGGAAGCCGAAGGCGACGAAACCGCCGAAGACGCCGAGGATGACGATCGAGAGCGGCATGTCGACGCCACGCTTGATCAGCAGCGGCCGGACGACATTGTCGCTCGACGAGATCACCAGCGCGCCCCAGAGGGCCATGAAGACCGCCCAAGCCGTCTGCCCGCCGTCGAAGAGCCACCAGGCGGCGCCGGCCCAGGTCACGATCACGAGCGGGCCGAGCACCTGGCTGATCGAGAAGACGAAGGTGAGGAAGCCGAGGAGCGTCGCGGCCGGCACGCCCGCGATGGCAAATCCGATCGCCGCCAGCACGCCCTGGCCGAGCGAGGTGCCGACCACACCATAGGCGACCGAGCGCACTGCGCCGCCCGCCGTCCGCAGCGCATCGACGCCGGTCGCACCGCCGATGCGGCCCGCGGCGTGGCCCAGCGCATCGGCGATCGCCTCGCCGCTGGTCCAGAACATCGCCGCGACGACGAGGGCGAGCAGGAGCTGCAGCAGGCTGTCAGCCAGCCCGCCGGCGACGCTCAGCAGCACCGATTGGAAGCGCACGGCATAGGGCGCGAGCAGGCCGCCGAGGTTGTCGCGCGAGGCCGCGGCGTGAGCCCAGCCGGCCGCGATCCGCTCGCCGACCATGGGCAGGTTGCCGAGCCACTCGGGCGGCGTCGCCGGGGCGCGCAGCACCGCCTCGCGCCCCCAGGCGGTGCCGGCGTTGATCGCCTCCACCAGCCCGGGTGCCACGAGCAGCGTCGGCAGCACCACCGCGGCGAGGACCAGCAGCAGCAGCAGCGTGGCGGCGAGGCTCGGCCGCAGGCCGCGCGCCACCATTGCCTCGCGCAACGGCCAGAGCGCGATGGCGAGGATGGAGCCGAACATGATGGCCGTGGCGAAGGGTTGCAGCACGGCGAGGATGCCGAGCAGCACCGCGCCGACCACGGCGACGGCGAGCCCCCGCTCGATGAGACTGCCGACGCCCGGTGCTGGTTGGTGGTCCATCGATTCGCCCCCCGATCGAGGGACGATAGCTCAGCCGAGCTGCTTCCTGACCACCTCGTTCACCAGGGCCGGGTTTCCCTTCCCGGCCATGGCCTTCATCGTCTGGCCGACGAAGAAGCCGAAGAGCTTGTCCTTGCCGGAGCGGTATTCTGCGACCTTGTCGGCGTTCCTCGCGAGCACCTCGGCCACCGCCGCCTCGATGGCGCCCGTATCGGTGACCTGCTTCAGGCCACGCTCCTCGACGATGACGGCGGGCGGTCTGCCGGTGTCGAGCATCGCCTCGAAGACCTGCTTCGCCAGGCTGCCGGAGAGCGTGCCGTCGGCGATGAGGTCGAGTAGCGCGCCGAGGTTCTCCGCCGTCACCGGCGGGTCGGCGATGTCACGCTTCAGGCGGTTCAGCGCGGCGAAGAAATCGCCGGTGACCCAGTTCGCCGCCATCTTCGCGTCGCGGCCCCTTGCCACCGTCTCGAAGAAAGCGGCCGTCTCCTTCTCCAGCGTCAGCACATGCGCGTCATAGGGCGTGAGCCCCATGGCAACGTAGCGGGCACGGCGGGCATCGGGCAGCTCGGGCAGGCTCGCCTTCAGCTGCTCGACCCAGTCCTTCTCCAGCACCAGAGGCGGCAGGTCGGGCTCAGGGAAATAGCGGTAGTCATGCGCGTCCTCCTTCGAGCGCATCGACCGGGTGACACCGCGCTGCGTGTCGAAGAGCCGCGTCTCCTGCTCCACCGGACCGCCCGATTCCCAGAGCTCGATCTGGCGGCGCGCCTCGGCCTCGACAGCCTGCATGACGAACTTGACGCTGTTGACGTTCTTGACCTCGCAGCGCGTGCGGTAGCCCTCGCCCGCCTTGCGGACGGAGACATTCACGTCCGCACGCATGCTGCCCTCGTCCATGTTGCCGTCGCAGGTGCCGAGGTAGCGGAGGATCTGGCGGAGCTTCGTCAGATACGCGCCCGCTTCCTCGGGGCTGCGCATGTCGGGCTCCGAGACGATCTCCATCAGCGCGACGCCGGAGCGGTTGAGGTCGATGAAGGACTTGGTGGCGTGCTGGTCGTGCAGCGACTTGCCGGCGTCCTGCTCGAGATGCAGGCGCGTGATGCCGATCGTCTTGGTGCTGCCGTCGGACAGCGTGATCTCGACCGCGCCGGTGCCGACGATGGGGTGCGCATACTGGCTGATCTGATAGCCCTGCGGCAGGTCGGCGTAGAAGTAGTTCTTCCGGTCGAAGCGGGACCAGAGGTTGATCTCTGCGTTCAGGCCGAGGCCGGTGCGCACGGCCTGCGCCACGCATTCGCGGTTGATCACCGGCAGCATGCCGGGGAAGCCGGCATCCACGAAGGACACCTGGCTGTTCGGGTCCGCGCCGAACGCCGTAGCGGCGCCGGAGAAGAGCTTGGACTGGCTGACGACCTGGGCATGGACCTCGAGGCCGATGACGAGTTCCCAGGGGCCGGTGGCGCCTTCAATGGTGTAGGTCATGCGCGGATCCCCGGGGCCGCAACAAAGCTCGCGGCGCGTTCGATGGCGGCGCCGACGGTGAAGCAGGCCTCCTAGTCGAAGGGCTTGCCGATCACCTGCAGGCCGAGCGGCAGGCCCTGCGCGTCGAGGCCGGCAGGCACCGCGAGGCCCGGCAGGCCCGCCAGGTTCGCGGTCACGGTGAAGACGTCGTTGAGATACATCGTCACCGGGTCATCCTGGCGCTCATCCATGCCGAAGGCCGCCGAGGGCGTCGCCGGCGTGACGATGGCGTCAACTCGGGAAAAGGCCTGCTCGAAGTCGCGGCGGATCAGCGCGCGGACCTTCTGGGCCTTGAGGTAGTAGGCGTCGTAGTAGCCGGCGCTCAGCACATAGGTGCCGATCATGATGCGGCGGCGAACCTCCTGCCCGAAGCCCTTGGCGCGGGTGCGCTCGTAGAGGTCGCGCAGGTCGCTGTCCTTCGTCGTCTCGCGCAGGCCGAAGCGTACGCCGTCGTAACGCGCGAGGTTGGACGACGCCTCCGCCGGCGCCACGATGTAGTAGGTCGGCAGCGCGTATTTCGTGTGCGGCAGGCTGATCTCGACTGTCTCGGCGCCCTGGTCGCGCAGCCACTGCAGGCCCTGCTGCCAGAGCGCCTCGATCTCCGGCGCCATGCCGTCGAGCCGGTATTCCTTCGGAACGCCGATGCGCAGGCCCTTCACGCCACGCGCGCAGGCGGTGGCGAAGTCCGGCACGGGCAGGTCGGCGGAGGTCGCGTCGCGCGGGTCGAAGCCGGCCATGGAGCGCAGCAGGATCGCGCAATCCTCCACGGTGCGTGCGACCGGCCCCGCCTGGTCGAGAGAGCTCGCGAAGGCGACGATGCCGAAGCGTGAGCAGCGACCGTAGGTCGGCTTTATGCCGGCAATGCCGCAGAAGGCCGCGGGCTGGCGGATCGAGCCGCCGGTGTCCGTCGCCGTCGCCCCAAGCGCGAGCCGCGCCGCCACCGCCGCCGCCGAGCCGCCGCTGCTCCCGCCTGGCACCAGCCGCGTGTCGGGGTCGTTGGCGCGCGACCAGGGGTTCTCGACCGGGCCGCTCGCGCTGGTGGTGTTCGAAGAGCCCATGGCGAACTCGTCGAGGTTCACCTTGCCGAGGAACACCGCGCCGTCGCGCAGCAGATTGGCGGTGACGGTGGATTCGTAAGGGGGCACGAAGCCGCCGAGGATCCGGCTGCCCGCCGTAGTCTGCACGCCCGCGGTGCAGAAGAGGTCCTTGACCGCGAGCGGCGCGCCTTCCAGCGGCCCCGCCTTGCCCGCCACACGCCGCGCATCGGAAGCGCGCGCGGCCTCCAGCGCCTTCTCGCCCGTGACGGTGATGTAGGCATTCAGGCGCGGGTTGAGACGCGCGATCCCGTCCAGGAACGCCTCGGTCAGCGCGACAGAGGTGGTCTCGCCGGCCGCGAGCGCGTCGAGCGCGCCCTTCAGCGTGTAGTCGGTCGGGCGCATCACTCGACCACCTTCGGCACGCCGAAATACTCGCCCTGCCGGTCGGGCGCGTTGGCGAGCACGGCATCCGCCATCCCGCCATCGGTCACGGCGTCGTCGCGCATGCGCATCGCGGGCTGAGCGGTCGGGGCGCCGCCCGCCATCGGCTCAACCCCGTCGGTGTCCACCTCCCTCAACTGTTCGATCCAGCCGAGGATGCCGTTGATCTCGGCCTGCATCCGGCCGACCTCGTCCTCTTCCAGGCGGATGCGGGCGAGCGAGGCGATCCGCCTCACCGTCGCGGCGTCGAGCGACATGGGAGATGCGATATCCTTGAATTTCCAGGGATTTGCCCCGGCGCAGGGCGCGGACCATAACGGCGCGCATGCCAGTCTTCAACCTGACCGAGTTGCGTGCGGGGCTCGGCCGGAACGAGCGGCTGATCGGGCTCGATCCCGGGGCGCGGACGATCGGGCTCGCGCTGTCCGACGTGACGCTCACCCTCGCCTCGCCCTACGGGTCGCTGCCCCGCGGAAAACTCGGCGCGACCGCGGCGGAGCTGGCCGGCGTCGCCCGGAAGGAGGGCGCGGGCGGCCTGGTGGTCGGGTTGCCGCTGTCGATGGATGGCAGCTTCGGGCCGGCGGCACAGGCGGCCAAGGATTTCGGCCGGGCGCTGGCCGAGGCGGCGGGGCTGCCGGTGGCCTTCTGGGACGAGAGGCTGTCCACCGCCGCCGTGCAGCGCGCCATGATCGAGGCCGACCTGACCCGGGCGAAGCGGGCGAAGGCGGTGGACGCGGCGGCGGCGGCGTACATGCTGCAGGCGGCGCTGGACGCGACGCGAGGGGGCGGCTGGCCGAATCCCGGGCCCCGCGCCTAGGATCGGCGCGTGCCCTACCCCCACCGTCACCTCCTGGCCATCGAGGGCCTGGAGCCGCCCTACATCGCCGAGCTGCTGGACCTGGCCGACCATTACGCGCTGGCCAACCGGCGCGGGACGACGCAGCGCGACCTGCTGAAGGGCCGCACGCTGATCAACCTGTTCTTCGAGGACAGCACCCGGACCCGCACGAGCTTCGAGCTGGCCGGCAAGCGGCTCGGCGCCGACATCGTCAACATGAGCGTGTCCACAAGCTCGGTGAACAAGGGCGAGACGCTGCTCGACACCGCGTCGACGCTCAACGCGATGCGGACCGACCTGCTGGTGGTGCGCCACGGCCAGTCCGGCGCGCCGGCGCTGCTGGCGCAGAAAGTCGATGCCGCGGTGATCAATGCCGGTGACGGCACGCATGAGCATCCGACCCAGGCGCTGCTCGATGCGCTGACCATCCGTCGCCGCAAGGGGCGGCTCGAGGGGCTGACGGTCGCGATCTGCGGCGACGTGCTGCATTCCCGCGTCGCGCGGTCGAACATCCACCTGCTGCTGACGATGAACGCCCGCGTGCGCATCGTCGGTCCGCCGACGCTGATCCCCGCCGAGGCCGCGCGGCTCGGCGTCGAGGTGCATCACGAGATGCGCACGGGCCTCGACGGCGCCGACGTCGTGATGATGCTGCGGCTGCAGAAGGAGCGGATGACAGGCGGGCTCGTGCCCTCCGCGCGCGAGTTCTTCCGCTTCTACGGGCTGGATGCGCAGAAGCTCGCCTGGGCGAGGCCGGATGCGATCGTGATGCATCCCGGCCCGATGAACCGCGGCGTCGAGATCGACAGCGCGGTGGCCGACGACCCGGCGCGCAGCGTGATCGGCGAGCAGGTGGAGATGGGGGTGGCGGCGCGCATGGCGGTGCTCGACCTGCTGTCGCGCAACCTGCGGCGGAACGCGTGATCCGCCCGGCGGTCGCGTCCGACCTCCCGGTCATGCGCGCGATCGTCGAGGCGGCCTATGCGCCCTATGTCCGGCTGATCGGCCGCCGCCCGGCGCCGATGGACGAGGATCACGCGGCGCAGATCGCCGCCGGCCAGGTCCGGATCGCGCCGCCCTACGGCGTGATCGTGCTGGTCGGGACACTCGAAGGGTTGCTGGTGGACAACGTCGCCGTGCACCCCGCCGCCCAGGGGCAAGGCATCGGACGCGCGCTCCTCGCCTTCGCGGAGGAGGAGGCGAGGCGGCGCGGCCTGGATCGCCTGTACCTCTACACCAACGCCGGGATGACGCGGAATGTCGCGATGTATGCGCGGCTCGGCTGGCGCGAGACGCGTCGCGCGACCCAGGACGGCTTCGCCCGCGTGTTCATGGAGAGGTCGGCGTGAGGCTGGCGGTTGGCTGGGTGCGGTCCCGCAATCTCCGGCAGGCCGCGTAGCCCGCGATGGCTGCCCCGCAACCTTCGGGGCGCGGTGCAAGGCTATTGCTGCTCGCTGCGGCGGTGGCGTTGACGGCTGTCGCCGGTGTCATGTCGCTCCTGGCCGCCTTTGACGCGGACATCATGCTCCGCGGGGCACCGGCGACGGCGGTCGTGGTCGAGGCCGGCGAGCAGCGCCGCTCCCGCAATCTCTGGGTGGCCGAGGTACGGCTCGCCGTGCCCAGCCCGGGTGGGCAGGAGCTGGTCGCCTGGGCCGACCGCCCGCTGCGCGTGACCGGCGGCTGGTCGAATCCGCCGCGGCCGCCACGCCCGGGGGACGCCGTGGCGGTGCGGGTCGTGCCGGACACGTCGGCGCGGATCGTGCCCGTCAATGCGATCGGGAACCGCTTCGGCTGGGCGGCGAAGCTCGCCTTCGCCTGGCTGCTCGCGGCCGCCGCCTGGCTGGCCTTCGCGACGGTCCGGCGCCGCGCGGCGCCGGACCGCAGGAACGCCGCCCTGCCCTACTGACGGAAGCCGAGGCGCAGCCCCTCAAGCGGGATTCCCGCCACCGTCGTGCGCCACGTCTCGCCGGGCCGAACGGGCATCGCCTCGGTCAGGGTGCCGGTGGTGACGACCTCGCCGGCGGCGAGCGGCGCCGACGCCGTATGGCGCGCCAGCTCCTCGACGAGGAAGCGGAGCGCGGAGAGCGGCCCGCCCAGAACCTGCGCGCCCGAGCCGAGGACCTCCGGCCCGCCATCGCGCGCCATGGCGATGCGGAAGGCTGGCAACGCGGCGAACCAGGCCGCACGGTCGGTGCCCACGGCGTGGCGTGGGCCGATCCTGAGCCCGGCATGCACCCCGAAGGCGGCCGCGGCGTCCGGGGCGGCGAAGACCCAGCCCGGGAACGGCGAGAAGACGACCTCGAAGCCATGCGCGACCCAGTCCACGCAGCCGAGGAGTGCGGCCTCGTCCATGCCTGGCTCCGGCGCGCGCGCAAGGTGCAGGACGATCTCGGGCTCAATGCGGGGCTCGGGGAAACCGGCGAGCGGGAAGGCCTCGTCGTCGAGGTCGCGGACCGTGCTGTCGAACATGCAATTCCAGATCGGTGCAGCGATGCCCTGACCCTCCCAGATCGCGCGATTGGTGAAGCCGATCTTCCGCCCGACCACGCGTTCGCCGCGGCGCTCCCGGAGCGCCCGGAGGCGCACGGCGACGTCATAGGCCTCGGCCAAGCCGAAAGTCGGGTACAGGGCGGTCAGCGGCGCGACTTGCCGGCCCGCCCCCAGCAGTCCGAGCAGGTCCGCTGCGATCGCTTCGGTCGCCGTCCGCTCCATGTCCGTGTCCTCTCTAGCTCACCGCATCCTGGCATATGGCTGGCGGGACTCGGTGTCCCGTCTATAACCCCCGGCATGGGCGACCTGCTGATCACCGATGTCCGGCTCCTGGACCCGGCGACGGGTCTCGACGCGCCGGGCGACTTGCTGGTGCGGGACGGCGTCATCCTCGACCACGGCGCCTCGCTCGGCCGGCCGGACGGTGCGGCCGTGGTGCAGGGCGGCGGCGCCTGCCTGGCCCCGGGCCTCGTGGACCTGCGCGCCGCGCTTGGCGAGCCGGGCGCCGAGCATCGCGAGACCATCGCGAGCGCGGCGCAGGCGGCCGCCGCGGGCGGCATCACGACGCTCTGCGCCCTGCCCGACACCGATCCGCCGCTAGACGATCCGGCGCTGATCCAGTTCGTCATCCGCCGCGGCGAGGCGACGGGCTGCATCACGATCCTGCCCTATGCCGCCGCGACCGCCGGCTGCGCCGGCAAGGAGATGAGCGAGTTCGGCCTTCTGCGCGAAGCCGGCGCGGTCGCCTTCACCGACGGCGCGCGGGCCATCGCCAATGCGCGCACCATGCGTCTTGCATTGTCCTATGCCCGCGCCTTCGGCGTCTTCGTCGTGCAGCATCCGGAGGAGCCGAGCCTGGCCGCCGGCGGCGCGGCGACGGAGGGCGAGCGCGCGACGCGGATGGGCCTGCCCGGCATCCCGCGCGCGGCGGAGGCGATGATGGTGGCCCGCGACATCGCGCTCGCCCGCATCACGCGCGGCCATATCCACTTCGCCCATGTCTCGACGGAAGCCGCGCTGGACCTGATCCGCGCAGCGAAGGCCGAGGGGCTCGCGGTCACCTGCGACACCGCGCCGCCCTATTTCGACCTGAACGAGACGGCGATCGGCGAGTACCGCACCTACGCCAAGCTCTCGCCGCCGCTGCGCGACGAGGCCGACCGGCTGGCAGTGATCGCGGCGCTGAAGGACGGCACGGTGGATGCCGTCGCCTCCGACCACCAGCCGCGCGATGCCGACGACAAGCGCCTGCCCTTCGCCCAGGCCGAGGCGGGCGGTGCGGGGCTGGCGACGCTGCTCGGCGTGACGCTGGCGCGCGTACATGGCGGCGACCTGACGCTGCTCGCGGCACTCGACCTGCTGACGGCGAAGCCTGCGCGCCTGCTCGGGATCGAGGCCGGCACGCTGCGCAAGGGCGCGCCGGCCGACCTCGTGCTGTTCCACCCGGAGCGCAGCTGGCGCGTGGAAGCGGGAAAGCTGCCCGGCAAGGCGCAGAACACGCCCTTCGACGGGCGCGCGCTCGAGGGCAAGGTGCTCGGCACCTGGAAGCGCGGGGTCAGGGTCTTCGGATGAGCCTCATCCTCGCCGCGACGCTCGGCTACCTGCTTGGCTCGGTTCCCTTCGGGCTGGTGCTGACGCAGGCCGCGGGGCTCGGCGACATCCGCAATGTCGGCTCGGGCAATATCGGCGCCACCAACGTGCTGCGCACCGGCCGGAAGGGGCTGGCGGCGGCGACGCTGGCGCTGGATGCACTGAAGGGCCTCGTCGCCCTCCTGCTCGCCCGCTGGATCTGGGGGGAGGATGCGGCGCTGGTCGCAGGCGTTGCGGCGATGGCCGGGCACGCCTTCCCCGTCTGGCTCGGATTCAAGGGTGGGAAGGGCGTCGCGACCGGGGCGGGCGTGCTGTTCGGCGCCGCCTGGTGGCTGGGCGGGATCGCGCTGCTCGCCTGGGCCGTGGTCTTCGCGGCGACGCGCATCTCTTCGGCCGGCGCACTCGCGGCTTGTGCCGTGGCGCCGGTCGCGGCGGCGCTGCTCGGCGACGGGCGGCTGGCGATCTTCGCCGCAGGACTGGCGGCACTGATCGTTTGGCGGCACCGCCCGAATATCGGGCGCCTGCTGGCCGGGACGGAGCCGCGCTTCGGGGCGAAAAACTAGACCTTATTTTTCAACTTATTGTTGATGGACGCTCCGGGCCGTGTTGGGCTGGGGCCATGGACCAGCGCGAGGCCCTCGCCCGTTTCCGCCTCGCGCGCAGCGAGGGCGTCGGGCCGGCGATCTTCCGCCGCCTCATGGAGCGCCACGGCGACGCGTCGCGGGCGCTCGCGGCGCTGCTGCGGCTGGGTGCCGGGCCCGGGCGCGACATCCGGGCCTGCGCGCCGGACGCGGCGGAGCGGGAACTCGCCGCGCTCGCCGCGATGGGGGCTTCGGTGCTGCATCTGGGCGCTCCGGGCTACCCGCCGCTGCTCGCGCGGCTCGAGGACGCGCCGCCGGTGCTCGCAGTGCTCGGCGACGCCTCGGTCCTGGCGCGGCGGCAGGTGGGCGTGGTCGGTGCACGCTCCGCCTCGGCCGCCGGGCGGCGCATCGCGGAGGAGCTGGCGGCGGGGCTGACCACGGGCGGCCTGGTCGTCACCTCCGGCCTCGCCCGCGGCGTGGATGCCGCCGCGCATCTAGGCGCACTGGAGGCGCATGGGCGCACGGTCGCGGTCGTCGCCGGCGGCCTCGACCAGCCCTACCCGCCGGAGAACGCGGCGCTGCAGGCACGCATCGCGGCGGAGGGCGGGGCAGTGGTGGCCGAGGCGCCGCTCGGCACCGCGCCGCTGGCCCGGCATTTCCCGCGCCGGAACCGCATCGTCGCCGGGCTGGTGCTCGGCGTGGTGGTGGTGGAGGCGGCGCAGCGCTCCGGCAGCCTCATCACCGCGCGCCTGGCGCTGGAGGCCGGGCGGGAGGTCTTCGCCGTGCCGGGCAGCCCGCTCGACCCCCGCGCGCGGGGCGGGAACGACCTCATCCGGCAGGGTGCGCATCTGGTGGAATCGGCCGAGGACGTGCTCGCCCAGCTCCCCCAGGCACCCCACAACGGCCCCCTGTTCCGGGTCCGCGCCGAGCCCGAAGCGGCCGCGCCGGAGCCCGAAACGGCGCCCCCGGCCGAGGGATCGCAGGCGAAAGTGCTTGAAATGATTGGAACAACACCGGTGGCCGTTGACGATCTGGTCCGGCGCTGCCACCTCTCGCCGCCGTCGGTGCGGGCGATCCTGCTGGACCTGGAGCTGTCCGGGCTGGTGGAAGCCTGTCCCGGCGACCGGGTCGCGCGCGCCGTTCGCTAGGTCGGGCGCGGCGCCGGGAGCCGAGCCGAACCCCCGAGGCGAACACAGGACAAGATGACCGACGTCGTCGTGGTCGAGAGCCCCGCCAAGGCCAAGACCATCAACAAGTACCTTGGCCGCGACTACCGGGTGCTCGCCTCCTTCGGGCATGTGCGCGACCTGCCGCCGAAGGACGGATCCGTCCGTCCGGAGGAGGATTTCGCCATGGACTGGGAGGCCGACGAGCGCGGCGAGCGCCAGGTGCGCGAGATCGCCCAGGCGCTGCGGGGAGCGAAGCGCCTGTTCCTCGCGACCGACCCCGACCGCGAGGGCGAGGCGATCTCCTGGCACGTGAAGGACATGCTGGCCCGCCGCGGCGCGCTGAAGGGCGTTGAGGTCAACCGCATCACCTTCAACGAGATCACCAAGCGCGCCATCCAGACGGCGATCGCAGCCCCGCGTGAGCTCGATACCCCGCTGATCGAGGCCTATCTCGCGCGCCGGGCGCTCGACTACCTTGTCGGCTTCAACCTCTCGCCCGTGCTGTGGCGCAAGCTGCCGGGGTCGAAGTCGGCCGGCCGCGTGCAGTCCGTCGCGCTGCGCCTGATCTGCGAGCGCGAAGCCGAGATCGAGGCCTTCCGGGCCCGCGAGTACTGGACGGTCGAGGCGCGCTTCGCGACGCCGGCGGGCGCGCAGTTCACCGCGCGGCTGACCCACCATGAGGGAAAGAAGCTCGAGCAGTTCGACCTGCCGGACGAGGCGGCCGCGATGCGCGCCAAGGCGGCGGTCGAGGCTGGGGCCTTCAGCGTCGTCTCGGTCGAGAGGAAGCGCACCCGGAGAAATCCTCCGCCGCCCTTCACCACCTCGACCCTGCAGATGGAAGCCAGCCGCAAGCTCGGCATGGGCGCGCAGCAGACGATGCGCACCGCGCAGGCGCTGTACGAAGGCGTCGAGATCGGCGGCGAAACGGTCGGGCTCATCACCTATATGCGCACCGACGGCGTACAGATGGCGCGCGAGGCGGTCTTCGCGATCCGCGACCACGTGAAGTCGGCCTTCGGGGCCGATTACGTGCCGGGCGCGCCGCGCGAATACACCTCCAAGGCGAAGAACGCGCAGGAGGCGCATGAGGCGATCCGGCCGACCGACGTCTCACGGACGCCGGACCAGGTGGCACGCTTCCTCGATGACAAGCAGCGGCGGCTCTATGAACTGATCTGGAAGCGCGCCGTTGCCAGCCAGATGCAATCGGCGGAGCTCGACCAGACGGTGGTGGAGATCGCGGACGCCTCCGGGCGGACGCGGCTGCGCGCCAACGGCTCGGTCATCGCGTTCGACGGGTTCCTGCGCCTCTACCGCGAGGACGAGGACGACCGCGCGGCAGATGCCCGCGCCGGCCTCGCACCCGGCGGGACGGAGGAGGAGGACGAGCGCACCCTGCCCCCGATGCGCGAGCGCGACGCGTTGAACAGGCTCGGCGTCGCCGCGAACCAGCACTTCACCCAGCCGCCCCCGCGCTATTCCGAGGCGACGCTGGTGAAGAAGCTCGAGGAACTCGGCATCGGCCGGCCCTCTACCTATGCCTCGATCCTGCAGGTGCTGCAGGACCGCGAATATGTCCGGCTCGACAAGCGCCGCTTCATCCCCGAGGACCGCGGGCGGCTCGTCACCGCCTTCCTCGTCGCCTTCTTCGAGCGTTACGTGGACACCGGCTTCACCGCCGGGCTCGAGGAGAAGCTCGACGACATCTCGGGCGGGCGGGCGGATTGGCGCGCGGTGATGCGCGACTTCTGGCGCGACTTCTCGAAGGCGCTGGAGGGCACGAGCGAGCTGCGGATCAGCGACGTCATCGACGCGCTGGACGAGGAGCTCGGGCCGCATTTCTTCCCCGTCCGCGAAGGCGGCACTGATCCGCGCGTCTGCCCGTCCTGCTCGGGCGGGCGGCTCGGGCTCCGGCTCGGGCGGACGGGCGCCTTCATCGGCTGCTCCAACTACCCCGAATGCCGCTACACGCGGCCCCTCGCGGTGCCCGGGGCGGATGGGGACAAGGCCTCGGGCGGCTTCGAGGGGCACCGGGCGCTCGGCACCGATCCGGCCACGGGGCAGGAGGTGACGCTGCGGCGCGGGCCCTACGGCGTCTATGTCCAGCTCGGGGAGGGCGGGACGGATGCGAAGGGCAAGCCCACAAAGCCGCGGCGCGCGAGCCTGACGCGCGACATGAATCCGGAGACGCTCGACGTCGAGGCGGCGCTGGCGCTGCTGTCGCTGCCGCGCCCGGTCGGGCGCGACCCGGAGACGGGCGAGGAGATCAGCGCGGGCATCGGCCGCTTCGGGCCCTATGTGCGGCTCGGCAATGTCTATCAGTCGCTCGAGCCGGGTGACGACGTGCTGACGCTCGGCATGAACCGCGCGATGGACCTGCTGGCCAAGGCGCGGTCGAAGGTGCGGCTGCTCGGCCAGCATCCGAAGGACGGCGCGGCGGTCGAGATCCGCAAGGGGCGCTTCGGCCCCTATGCGATGCACGGCAAGACGGTGGCCAACCTGCCGCGCGGGGTGGAGATGGAGAGCGTCACGCTCGACGAGGCGGTCGCGCTGCTCGCCGAGAAGGGCAAGGAGATGGCGCCCCGCGGGGCGAAGGGGGCGCGCGGCAAGGCCAAGGCGGCGCCGCGCAAGGCGGCCGCGAATGGCGAGGGCGCCGAGGCGCCGGCGCGGAAGGCGGCACGCGCGCCGGCGCCGAAGCCGGCTCCGAAGAAGGCCGCGCCAGCCCGCAAGCCGGCGGCGAAGAAGGCCGCAGCGAAGGCGGCGCCGGCGAAGAAGCCAGCCGTGCGGAAGCCGGCCACCAAGGCCGCGAAGGCGCCCTGACATGCCCCGCCGCGGTCCGCCGAAGAAGGGGCATGCGGCGCGCGGTCGTGGCGAGGCCGGGCGAGACGCCGGACAGCCGGGCCTGGCCCCGGGCCGATCCTTTCCCACGAGAGGGGGAGGCGGGCGCAGCGGGGCAGGCGTGGTCGCGAAGCCGCCGCGCCGCCGACCGAAGACGGAGCACGCGGAGGCGCCGCTGCCGACGCGCGAGCAGCTTCGCGCCTTCCTGCGGGAGGCGCCGGGCCGTGTCGGCAAGTCGGATATCGCGCGGCATTTCGGCCTGACCTCCGACCAGCGCCCGGCACTTCGCGAACTGCTGCGCGGGCTGAAGGAATCCGGCCAGGCGGCGCTGGTCGGGCGGCGCGGGATCGCCGCCCCCGACCGCCTGCCCGAGATGACCGTCGTCGAGGTGGTCGGCACCGATGCCGATGGGGACGCGATCGCGCGGCCGGTGCAATGGGACAAGGCGAACGGCCCGCCGCCGGCGATCTTCATGGCGCCCGAGCGCCGCGGCCACCCGGCGCTGGCTCCCGGAGAGCGCGTGCTGGCGCGGCTGCGCCATATCGGCGGCACGAAGTACGAGGGCCGCACCTTCAAGCGCCTGGCCTCTGAGGACCGGCCCGCGCGCGTGCTCGGCGTCTTCGAGGAAGGCCGGATCATCCCGACCGATCGCCGGTCGCGGGCCGAATGGATGGTCCCTCCCGACCACGTCGGCGGCGCGCGCGCGGGCGATATCGTGCTGGCCGAGCCGCTGCCCCAGCACCGCCCGATGGGCCCGCGCCCGGCCCGCATCGTCGAGGTGCTGGGGCGGATGGGCGAGCCGCGCAGCGTCAGCCTCGTCTGCATCCACGCCCACGGCATCCCCGACATCTTCCCGGCCGAGGCGGTGCAGGAGGCGGAACGCGCCAAGGGCGTCACGAAGCGTGGCCGCGAGGACCTCACCGCCGTCCCGCTGGTGACCATCGACGGGGAGGATGCGCGCGACTTCGACGACGCCGTCTTCGCCGAGCCGGATGACGAGGGCTGGCGCGTCGTCGTCGCCATCGCCGACGTCGCGCATTACGTCCGCCCCGGCAGCCCGCTGGACCGCGAGGCCTGGGCGCGCGGCAACAGCGTGTATTTCCCGGACCGCGTCGTGCCGATGCTGCCCGAGGCCCTGTCGAATGGCTGGTGCAGCCTGCGCCCGGCCGAGAACCGCGGCTGCCTCTTCGTCGAGATGCGCTTCGACAAGGCGGGCACCAAGACCGGCCACCGCTTCGGCCGGGGCCTGATGCGGAGCTTCGCACGCCTGACCTACGAAGGCGTGCAGGCCGCGCATGACGAGGGCCGCGACCCGGAAGGCGTGCCGGCCGGCGGCGTCGCCAACCTCTACGGCGCCTTCCGCGCGCTGCTCGCGGCACGCGAACGGCGCGGGACGCTCGACCTCGACGTCGCCGAGCGGCGCGTCATCCTCGACCCGCACGGCAAGGTGCAGGCGGTGGTGCCGCGCTCCCGCCTCGACAGCCACCGGCTGATCGAGGAGTTCATGGTGGCCGCCAATGTCTGCGCGGCGGAAGAGCTCGAGCGGCTGCGCCAGCCCTGCATGTACCGCATCCATGACCGGCCCTCGGACGAGAAGCTGGAGGGGCTGCGGCAGTTCCTGGCGCAGTTCGACGTCCGGCTGTCGCCGCGGGACAAGATCCACCCGCGCGACTTCTCCCGCGTGCTGGAGATCGTGAAGGAGAGGCCGGAGGCGCGGCTGGTCAACGAGGCGGTGCTGCGAGGCCAGTCCCAGGCCGCCTACAGCCCGGAGAACATCGGCCATTTCGGCCTGGCCCTGGCGCGCTACGCCCATTTCACCAGCCCGATCCGGCGCTACGCCGACCTGCTGGTCCACCGCGCCCTGATCGCCGGGCTTCGGCTAGGCCCCGGCGCGCTGGCGGAGGAGGAGGCGGCGCGCTTCCCCGACAGCGCCGAGCACATCAGCCAGACCGAGCGCCGCGCCGCGCTCGCCGAACGCGACGCCGTGGACCGCTACCTCGCGGCCTACATGTCGGAGCGCATCGGGAACATGTTCGATGCGCGTATAAGTGGGGTGACACGCTTCGGTCTGTTCGTCACCGTAGAGGAGAACGGCGCGAGCGGAATCGTACCTCTCGCGTCCCTGCCGGACGACAGATGGCAACTGGACGAGACCGGTCACGGGATGACCGGCCGCAGCACGGGCCTGACCTTCACGCTCGGCCAGGAGGTCGAGGTGCAGCTGACCTCCGCGACGCCGCGCACGGGGGGCATGGTGTTCCGGTTGATGCAGGGGGACCCGCGCGGGGCGGCGCGGCCGGGGCTTGGGGGGCCGCCGCGTGCCGGGCAGGGCAAGCCGCCGCGCGCTGCGCAGGGCAAGCCGCCGCGCGCTGCGCGCGACGGGCGCTCCGGGCGGCGCTGATCATCGGGCTGCTTGCGGCCCCCGCCGGGGCGCAGCTTCCAGATCCGTATCCGTTTCCTCGCGCGATGGCCGAGGGCGTGCTGGTGGAGGCGATCCGCCTCGTGCTGGAGCGCCACCTCGAGCGCGCCGCGCCGGCCGATGTCACCCTGTGGTCGCTGCGCGGGCTGTCGGTTCTCGACCCCCGGCTCCATGTGCTCGCCCGCGGCGGGGAGCTTCGCCTGGCGCTCGACGGCCGCACCGTCGCGACCGCGCCGCTGACACCGGCGGCAGGCCGCGACGCGGCGCCGGCGATCGCGGCGGCGCTCGCCGGGCTCTACGACGCGGCCTGGCGCGCCTCCCCGGCGGTGCGGCGCGCCGGTGCGGAGCGTGTCATCGCCTCGGGCTTCGAAGAGCTGTTCAACCACCTCGACCCCTACAGCCGCTACGTCACGCCGGTCGAGGCGCGCACGGCGCGGGAGCGCCGCGTCGGGCAATCCGGCCTGGGCCTGCGCATCGCCGTGCAGGGCGAAGGGCTGGCGGTCAGCTCGGTCACCGCGGGCGGCCCCGCGGCGCGGGCCGGCATCCGCCCCTGGGAGCGGCTTCTGGCTGTGGATGGCCGCCCCCTCAGCGGGCGCGACCCGGGCCTCGCGGCCTCGCTGCTGGAGGGACCGGAGGGGTCCTCGGTCACGCTGACCCTCTCGCGCGGCACCCGCCCGCGCGACGTCACGCTGGTGCGCGAGTTGGTGGTGCCGGAGACCGTCGCCGTCGAGCGGCGCGACGACATCCTCTCGATCCGGCTCAGCGGCTTCACGGCCCTGACGGAGCGTCGGCTGACCGCGGTGCTGGTCGACGCCTTCGCGGCGCGCCCGCCGCGCGGCGTCGTTCTCGACCTCCGCGGCAACCGCGGCGGGCTGCTGAGCCAGGCGGTCGGCGTCGCGGATCTGTTCCTCGACGGCGGCGAGGTGGCGCGCACCGAGGGCCGGCATCCGGACGCGGTCAGGCGCTACCTTGCCGGCGGCCGCGACCTGGCGGAAGGCCGGCCGCTGGTGGTGCTGGTGGATGGGCGGACCGCTTCGGCGGCCGAGATCGTCGCCATGGCGCTCGCCGAGCGCGGGCGCGCGGCAGTGGTCGGCAGCGCGACCATGGGCAAGGGCCTGATCCAGCTCGTGGCGCAGCTACCGAACGAGGCCGAGATCCTGGTCACCTGGTCCCAGGTGGTCGCCCCCTCCGGCTGGCCGATCCAGGGCCTCGGCGTCCTGCCGGCGCTCTGCACGAGCCTGGGGCCGGAGGCGCTGACCGGGGGCCTGGCGCTGCTCGGCACCGGCCAGGCCCCGATGGGGGAGGCACTGGCCCGGCAGCGCGGCCTTCGCGCGCCCGTGCCGCCGGCCGAGGTCGCCGGGCTCCGCGGCGCCTGCCCACCGGCCGAGGGTCGCGGGGCGGATCTGGTGGCCGCCCGCGCCCTGCTGGAGCGGCCGGACTCCTTTGCCGCGGCGCTCCGGCCGGTTTCGCCTTGACCCCGGCCGGCGCCCGACTATGTTCCGCCGCTCCGCCGGGCGGCCCCTGGGCCTGCGCGGCACTCCCGTTCGACTGCTGGAACCGCTCCAATGGCCAAGGCCAACACGATCCTGATCAAGCTCGTCAGCTCGGCTGACACGGGCTATTTCTACGTCACGAAGAAGAATGCCCGAACGGCGACCGGCAAGCTCGAGTTCAAGAAGTACGACCCGGTCGCGCGCAAGCACGTCGTCTTCCGCGAAGCCAAGATCAAGTAGGACCGCCCGGCCGCCCCGGCCCGCGCGGCTGACGCCGCGCGCGGTCCATGCCGGGCGGTCTGCGCAGGCCCGGGTCCGAGCCCGTGGGGATCAGACGTTCTCCGCGACCTCGACGCGGTTGCGGCCGTTCCGCTTGGCCAGGTAGAGCGCCGCGTCCGCCGCCTCGATCAGCCGGTCCGCCGCCGGCTCGCCCTTGCCGGTGACGGCAATGCCGATGCTGACCGTGACCGGCAGTTCGACGCCGAGCACCGCCACGGGCAGGGCGGCGACCGCATGGCGCAGTCGCTCGGCCACCAGCCGCGCATCCTCGGCGGCGGCGCCCGACATCACCACCATGAATTCCTCCCCACCCCAGCGCGCCACCACATCGGCGGCCCGCAGGTGCTCGCGCATCCGCGCCGCCAGTTCGCGCAGGACGAGGTCGCCTGCAGCATGGCCATGGGTGTCGTTCACCGCCTTGAAGTGGTCGGCATCGACCAGCAGCACGGCCGCGGCGCCGTGGCGCAGCACGCCGTCCAGGTGGCGACGCGCATAGCGGCGGTTGCGGAGCCCTGTGAGCGGGTCGGTCACCGCGAGCTCGAGCGAGCGGTCGAGGTCCGCGCGCAGCCTCTCCTGGTATCGCCGGCGGCGGATCTGGTTGCGCACCCGGGCGCGCAGCTCGTTCGGATCCACCGGGCGGAGGACATGGTCGTTCGCGCCGAGGTCGAAGCCGCGCAGCACGAGGCCCTTCTGCGCCACGTCGCCGACCAGCACGACCGGAATGTCGCGGGTGATCGCCTCGGCGCGCAGGCGTGAGGCGAGGCGCAGCGCATCCCCGCCCGCCAGCGACAGGCTCAGCAGCACGACGTCGTGGGCGCCTTCCAGCAGCGCCTCCCAGGCGCGGGACGGGTCGGCGCAGGTGCCCACCTGCAGCCCGTCGAGGGCAAGCACCGCGCCGAGTGCCGCGTTCTCGGCCTCGTCCGGGTCAACCACCAGCACGCGCGCCCCGGCGACGGTAGCGACGGGGCTGGCCGGCGGCTCCACCCCGAGGTCGCGCGCCGTGTCGGCACGCAGGCGCCAGGCATCGAGCACCTGCTTCACCCGCAGCAGGGCCCGCAGCCGCGCGAAGAGCGTGGCGTCGTCCACCGGCTTCGAGAGGAAGTCGTCCGCACCTGCCTCAAGTCCGCGCACCCGCTCGGACTGATCGGTCAGGGCGGTGATCATGACCACGGGAATGTGCGCCGTCGTGTCGTCCGACTTGAGGCGCCGGCAGACCTCGTAGCCGTCGAGGCCCGGCATCATCACGTCGAGCAGCACGACATCAGGCGCCCAGCGCCGCGCCGTTTCCAGCGCCGCCTCGCCGGAGGCGGCAAGGGCGACCTCGTAATACTCGTTGAGCAGCCGCGCCTCGAGCAGGCGGCGATTCGCCGCGACGTCGTCCACGACGAGCACGCGCGCGGTCATGGGCGGCCTCGCGCGGGCGTGAGCCGGGCGCGGCGAACGCGCGGGCGCGTCCGCGATTTGTCACAGCCGTGTTGCCGAACCGTGCGGGCACGCACCGGGCCGCGCCGGTATGCGCCGGGGCCTCGTGTCATCGCGGCGTCAAGGAGTCGAGGATGTCGGACATCGCAGTTGGGCCTGGCGGCGAACGGTCGCATGCCGAGGTTAAGAATACCGCACTCTTTCTCAAGCGGTGGTTGGCAAACCCGCTGCAGATGGGCTCCGTCATCCCCTCCTCGCCCGCGCTCTGCCGGAAGGTCGCCGCCCTGGTCCAGCGGAAGCCCGACGAGGTGGTGGTGGAGCTCGGCGCCGGCACGGGAGTGATCAGCCGCGCCCTGCTCGATGCCGGCGTGCCGGCCGAGCGGCTGGTGGTGGTGGAGATCGTCCCCGACATGGCCGCCCACCTGCGCGGCGTGCTGCCGGGGGTGAACGTGATCCAGGGCGATGCCTTCGAGCTGCCGGAGGCGCTGCCGCAATGGATGCACGGCAAGGTCGGCACCGCGATCTGCGGCATCCCGCTGGTGATGCTGCCGCGGGCGCAGCAGCAGCGCTTCGTCGATGCGGTGGAAGCGGTCGCACCCGGCAAGGGGTTCCTGCTCTACACTTACTGCATCACCTCCCCCCTGCCCTTCCGCAAGCTCGGGCTGGAGGCGAAGCGCGAAGCCTGGACGCCGCTGAACGTGCCGCCTGCCAGCGTCTGGCACTATCGGCCGATCAGGTAAGGCGGCAGGCCGCAAATTCGGTCTCGTCCTTCGGCAGCGGGGGCACGGCGGGGGCCGGGCGGAGCCGCACCGAGGCGCCGCCCCGGCAGCCTAGCATCGCGAAAGCGCGAGGACCAAGGCGGGGCGGCGGGGCGCGTCACATCGGCGGGCCGCAGTCGCAGCCTCGGGCCCGCTGAAGCGCGCCGGCCGCATCCGGCCGGCGGTCACGCGCGGCGTTTCAGCCGCTGGTCAGGACCGCCTCGGTCCCGTCTGGCCGGGCAAAACGGGCGACGAGGCGCGAATGGGGGCTCCGCCGCAGCCGCATCGCCTCCTCCAGCCCACGCTGCGCGAGCGCGTTGCGCACCGCATCGACTTCCGGGTGCTCCGCCTCGAGCGCCAGCAGCCGCACCTTCGAATCGTGCAGGCGCGACGCCGCGCCCTTGCCGTCGTCCCACTGGATCAGCGCCGGGATGAGGTTCGACATGTCCCGGTTCTGCGGCGGCATCGCCATCCGCCAGGACAGCTTGCCGCGGCTCATCGTCCGGATCTCGCCCGCATGGTGGGAGCCGAGCCGGGTGACGACCGCGTCGAGGACCGGCGTGCGCGCCACCCAGGCGATCAGCTTCGGCCCGGCGTCCAGCATCTGGCGCATGCCGGGATCATCGAGGTCGAAGGGGCGCGGATGCGGCGGGTCGGCCTGGTCGGGGTCGGCCGCGATGACCTCGAGGTAGCAATGGCTGCCGAGGCCGAGCAGCATGTTGTGCGTGCCCACGCCCTCATGCCTGCCGCCGGGCTGCGGGCGCACGCCGAGATGCGCCTCCACATAGGCCGCGCCCTCCTCAAGGCTGCGCGCCCCGATCACGAGGTGGTCGATTTCAGCCATGGTCAGCGCGCCTTGAACTGGGTGTTGCCGAACAGGTTCTCGCGCTCCGCGTCGCTCATCGCGCCCTTGCGTTGGCGTTCGCTGAGCACCTCGCAGCCGCGCTGCACGGCGGGCCGCGCGGCGATCGCGTCGAACCAGCGCTTCACGTTGGGATAGTCGGCCAGGTCGATGCCGCGCCGTTCGGGGAAGCGGATCCAGGGGAAGGTCGCGATGTCGGCGATCGAGTACTCGTCGCCGGCGAGATAGGCGGCGTCCGACAGGCGCTTGTCGAGTACGCGGTGCAGGCGCCCGACCTCCTTCGCGTAGCGCTCCATCGCGTAGGGGATGCGCTCCGGCGCGTAGCTGTGGAAATGGCCGTACTGCCCGAACATCGGTCCGACGCCGCCCATCTGGAACATCAGCCACTGCAGGCAGGCGTAGCGTGCGGCGGGCTCGCTCGGGATCAGGCGGCCCGCCTTCTCGGCCAGGTAGATCAGGATCGCGCCGGATTCGAACAGCGCGACGCGCTGGCCGCCGGGACCGTCCGTATCGATGATCGCCGGGATGCGGTGGTTCGGCGTGATCGCCAGGAAGTCGGGGCTGAACTGCTCGCCGGCACCGATGTTCACCGGCACGACCGTGTAGGGCAGCGCCAGCTCCTCGAGCGCGATGTGCACCTTGTGCCCGTTCGGCGTCGGCCAGGTCCAGACCTCGATCAAGGCGCCCTCCTGAGTTCGACGGGCAGGATGGCCCGGCCCCGGCGGGGCCGTCCAGACCGCCCCGGCTCTGGACGGAGGCGCCCGGCAGGAGTGGGATGGCAAGAGGGACGGAGGGCGGCATGGCGGGGATGAGGCCCGGGCGGAACATCGGCGCACTCGACCAGACGCTGCGGCTCGGCGTCGGGACGGCGCTGGTGATGATGTGGATCTTCGGGCCGATCGGCTGGTGGGGAATCCTCGGCTTCCTGCCGCTGGTGACCGGGATCACCGGCGTCTGCCCGATCTACGGGCTGCTCGGGCTGAGCACCCATCGCCCGCCCGAGCCGCCCGAGGCCGCGCCGGGCGAAGCCGTGCCGCCGCAGGGCTGAGCGCATGATCACGATACTGCAGGTCACCGACACTCATCTCTCGCCGCGAAGCGACCTGTTCCGTGCGAATGTCGAGCGGGTGCGGGCGGCAGCCGCGGCGAGCCCGCCCGACCTGGTGCTCGCGACCGGCGACCTGTCGCTGGATGGTGCCGACCGCGAGGAGGACCTGGCCTTCGCGGCGGAGACCTGCCGCGGACTTCCGGGGCGGCTGCTCGCGCTGCCGGGCAACCACGATACCGGCAGCGACGCATGGCTGATGCCGCACCAGACGGTGAACGACCTGCGGCTCGCGCGCTGGCAACGGCATTTCGGGCCCGGCTGCGGCGTGATCGACCTGCCGGGCTGGCGGGTCGTCGGGCTGAACACCGAGGTGCTGGGCAGCGGGCATGCGGAGGAAGCCGCGCAAGCTGGCCTCGCGGCGGAGGCCGCATCGGGCGCCGGCACGCGACGCATCGCGCTGTTCCTCCACCGCCCGCCGTTCCTGGAGCACATGGACGAGCCCTGGAACGCCTGGTCCGTGCCGCCCGCGGGCCGCGCGGCGCTGGCCCCGCTGCTGGATCATCCCGGGCTGCGGCTTGTCGCGTCCGGCCACATCCACCTGCACCGCGCGGTGCGCCGCGGCGCGGCTTCACATGTCTGGGCGCCGGCGCTGTCCTTCTACTGCGACCCGCGCGACCAGCCCGGGCTGCCCGGCAGCCGCGCGCCGGGCGCGCTGCTCCACCGCCTGCACGCGGACGGTGTCGAGACCGTCCTGCTGGATGCCGGGCCGCTCGCTGCGGTCTGCATCGAGGACGTCCGCGACCGCACGTATCCGCGAGGCTGAACGCGACGGTCGCCGCCCCTCCCCTTGCGCTCCCGTCCGCCGCCGATATGGTCCGGCCGCATCCCGGAGACGCGCATGACCTACCGCACCGTCGCCCAGCTGCTTGAGGTCGGGAAGGCCGCGCGCCCTGCGCTGCGCGCCGTGGAGGGCCGCGCGACGCTGACCTATGCCGCGCTGCGCGACCTCGCGGGGCGCACCGTCGCGGCGCTGAACGCCAAGGGGATCGGCCGCGGCGACCGCGTCGCGATCGTGCTGCCGAACGGGCCGGAGATGGCGTCCGTCTTCGTGACCGTCGCCTGCGGCGCCACCACCGCGCCGCTCAACCCCTCCTATCGCGAGGACGAGTTCGCTTTCTACATCGACGACCTGAAGGCGAAGGCGCTGATCGTCGCCCGCGGCGTCGAGACTCCGGCCCGCGCGGCGGCCGCGAAGCTCGACGTTCCGATTCTCGAAGTCGTGCCCGGCACCGCCGCCGGCGACTTCACGCTGGAGGGCGGTGTGCCCGGCACCGCCGCGCAGCCCGGCGCCGCGGCGGAGGACGACGTCGCGCTGGTGCTGCACACCTCCGGCACCACCGCCCGGCCGAAGATCGTGCCGCTGACCCATGGCAACGTCACCGCGAGCGCGCGGCACATCGGCGAGTCGCTCGCGCTGACGGCGGACGACGTCTGCCTCAACGTCATGCCGCTCTTCCACATCCACGGTCTGATCGCCGCAGTGCTGTCCTCGCTCGGTGCCGGCGGCGCGGTGGTCTGCACGCCGGGCTTCGACGCGCTGCGCTTCTTCCGCTGGATGGACGAGGAGAAGCCGAGCTGGTTCACCGCGGTGCCGACGATGCACCAGGCGATCCTCTCGCGCGCCGAGCGCAACGCGGAGGTCATCAAGCGCGTGCCGCTGCGCTTCATCCGCTCCTCCTCCGCCTCCCTGCCGGGCCCGGTGATGGAGCAGATCGAGGCGGTCTTCGGCTGCCCGCTGGTCGAGAGCTACGGCATGACCGAAGCCAGCCACCAGATGTGCTCGAACCCGCTCGCCGGCCCGCGCAAGCCGGGCAAGGTCGGCCGCGCCGCGGGGCCGGAGGTGGCGATCATGGCCGATGACGGCACGATCCTGCCGCAGGGCGAGATCGGCGAGGTGGTGATTCGCGGCCCGAACGTGACCAGGGGCTACGAGGCGAATCCTGAAGCGAATGCGAAAGCTTTCACCAACGGCTGGTTCCGCACCGGCGACCAGGGGATGTTCGACGAGGACGGGTTCCTGCTGCTGACCGGCCGGCTGAAGGAGCTGATCAACCGCGGCGGCGAAAAGGTTTCGCCCTTGGAAGTGGATGGCGTGCTGTCGGCGCATCCGGCGGTCGCGCAGGTGCTATGCTTCGCGATCCCGCACGCCAAGCTCGGCGAGGAGGTCGGCGCGGCCGTCGTGCTGCGCGAGGGCGCGACGTTGACGGAGCGCGAGCTGCGCGACTTCGCCGCGAAGCAGCTCGCCGACTTCAAGGTGCCGCGCAAGGTGGTCTTCGTCCCCGAGATCCCGAAGGGTGCCACCGGCAAGCTGATGCGCATCGGACTGGCGGAGAAGCTGGGGATCGCGCTGTGAAGCTCTGCGTCTTCGGCGCCGGCGCGATCGGCGGGCTGATGGCGGCGAAGCTCGCCGCGAGAGGCGATGCGGAGGTCACCGTCATCGCCCGAGGGCCGCACCTCGCCGCGATGCAGGCGAAGGGCCTGACGCTGCGCACCGAAGGCGCCGAGACGGTCGTGCCGGTGCGCGCCGTGGCCTCGGCCGAGGAGGCGGGGCCGCAGGACTATGTCGTTGTCACGCTGAAGGCGCATTCGCTGCCCGGTGCCGCGAAGGGGATGCAGCCGCTGCTCGGCCCCGACACGGCCGTCGTCTCGGCCGTCAACGGCATTCCCTGGTGGTACTTCCACGGCCTCGCCGGCCCATTCGAGGGCCGCCGCGTCGAGAGCGTGGATCCGGGCGGCGTGGTCAGCGAGCTGCTGCCGCCGGCGCGCGCCATCGGCTGCATCGTCTATCCCGCGGCCGAGGTGCCGGAGCCCGGCGTGATCGAGCACACCTATGGCGACCGCTTCACCCTCGGCGAGCCGGACGGCAGCCGCACGCCGCGCATCGCCGCGCTGTCCGAGGCGCTGATCGCCGCCGGCTTCAAGGCGCCGGTACGCCCCAAGATCCGCGACGAGCTCTGGGTCAAGCTCTGGGGCAACATGGCCTTCAACCCGATCAGCGCGCTGACCACCGCGACGCTCGATGTGCTGATCGCCGATGACGGCCAGCGCGGCATCGCGCGCGCGATGATGCTGGAGGGTCAGGCGGTCGCCGAGCGACTCGGCGTGCGCTTCGCGATCGACGTGGACAAGCGGATCGCCGGCGGGGCAGAGGTCGGGGCGCACAAGACCTCCATGCTGCAGGACCTGGAGCGCGGGCGGCCGATGGAGATCGACGCGCTGCTCGGCGCGGTGGTGGAACTCGCCGATCTCGTCGAGGTCCCGGTGCCGACCTGCCGCACCGTGCTGGCGCTGGTGCGTGCCCGCGGCCGCGCCGCAGGGTGTTACTGACGTCTCCTCACGACGTTGCTTTGCGCCGCGGGAGGCCCCGGGTTGGGGCTGATCCTGCCTTGATGGATCCTCCCGCGGCGAAGCCGCGGGAGTGCATCGCGGGGCGGCTGCGGCGCAGCCTGTGCTAGGCGGGTGCGGCCGGCTCCGGCGCAAACACGTTCCGGAGCGTCCCGATCCCTTCGATCGTGACCTCCACGATCATCCCCGGCCGCATCGGCAGCGCGCCGAGGCTCGTGCCGCAGGCGATGACGTCGCCCGGCTCCAGCGTCATCTCGCGCGACAGCAGGGACACGATGCGCGCCGGCGGCAGGATCATGTCGGACAGCGGGTAGTCCTGCCGCACGCGGCCGTTCAGCGCGACCCCCACGCGCAGCCCTGACCAGTCGAGGCCCGTGGCGATGGCCGGCCCGATCGGTCCGAAGCCGTCGCAGCTCTTGGCCCGCGCCCACTGTGCGAAGGACTGGTCCGCGTCCAGCAGCTCGAGCGCGGTGACGTCGTTCACGCAGGTCAGGCCGAAGATCGCCGCCTCCGCCTCCGTCTCGTCGACGTCCTTCACGCGCCGGCCGATGACCAAGCCGAGCTCGCCCTCGTAGATGACGCGGCCGGCATAGGAGGCGGGCGGGACGATCGGCGCGCCCGGCCCGGCGACGCTGCGCGGCGACTTCAGGAAGAACAGCGGCGTCTCAGGGATGGCCAGCCCGCCCTTCTCCGCGGCCGCGCGGAAGTTGTTCCAGAGCCCGACGAAGAGCCCCGGGCGCACCGGCGGCTCCAGCATCACGTCGGAGAGTGCCAGCACCTCGCCGGTCGGGGCCGGCGCGGCGAAGAGGTCGCCGGCATGCACCCGAATGGCCTCGCCTTCCAGCGTGCCGATGCCCTCCGTCCCGCCGTGCCGGTAACGCACCCAAAGCGCCATGCGCCTCTCCTCCGTCGATGCCTCGACCTTCCAGCCGCCGGGCCGCACGTCCACCCATCCCCGCGAGCTTTACACGATTTTCTTTGCTTTACAGTAGTTTGCGCTTCATCGGTGCCGGAACGCAACCGACGGCCTCGCGTTGCGATGGCGGTTCATGTGCCGCGACATGCGGCTCGGAGGGAGCAGTTCATGCGGATGACGGTCTCGCGCCGGAGCCTCGGACTCGGTCTCGGCGGCCTCGCCGGCCTGGCGGCCTTCGGTCGCGACGCAGCCGCCCAGCGCGGCTGGGAGCCGAACCGGCCGGTGCAGTTCATCGTCCCCGCCGGCACCGGCGGCGGCGCGGACCAGATGGCGCGCGTCATCCAGGGCATCGTCTCCAAGCACAACCTGATGCGCCAGCCGATGGTGGTGGTGAACAAGGCCGGTGGCGCCGGCGCCGAGGGCTTCCTGGAGGCGAAGTCGTCGCGCGGCAATCCGCATGTCCTGGTCGTCACGCTGTCCAACCTCTTCACCACGCCCCTGGCCACCGGCGTGCCCTTCAACTGGCGCGATCTGACGCCGATCTCGATGATGGCGCTCGACGAATTCGTGCTCTGGGTGAATGCCGAGAGTCCGTGGCGGACGGTCGCCGACTTCGTCGAGGCGGCGAAGACCGGGCGGCTGCGGATGGGCGGGACCGGGTCGAAGCAGGAAGACCAGATCATCACGGCCGCGATCACGCGCGCGACCGGCGCGCAATTCTCCTACGTGCCCTTCCGGGGCGGCGGAGAGGTCGCGGTGCAGCTCGTCGGGCGGCACATCGACGCCACCGTGAACAACCCGATCGAGGCGGTGACGCATTGGCGCTCCGGCGCGCTGCGCCCGCTCTGCGTCTTCGACGGCCAGCGCCTCGCAGGCACGGAGCGCATGACGGAGACGATGGCCTGGCGCGACATCCCGACCTGCAGGGAGGCGGGGCTCGACGTCGAGTACCTCATGCTGCGCGGCATCTTCGGCGCGGCCGGCATCACCCCCGCCCAGGTCGCCTTCTACGTGAACCTGCTCGAGCGCGTGCGCGAGACGCCGGAATGGCGCGAGCTGATGGCGCAGGGCGCCTTCAACACCACGACAATGAGCGGCGACACCTTCCGCACCTGGCTGGAGCGCGAGGAGGCCCGCCACCGCTCCCTCATGCAGGAAGCCGGCTTCCTGGCGAATGCGAGCTGACCGCCATGACCTTCCAGCAGATCACCGGGCGCGGCCCGCAGGACACCCCGCGCGCGCCGGAAGGCCTCGCCGCCACGGCTGAGATCTTCGTCCCCGAGCGCCGCGCCGCGGCCGGCGTCTCCACCCGCACGATGGAGATCGCGACCTCGCTGCTCTTCGCCGCGGCCGGGGCGGTGGCGATCTGGGACAGCGCCCGCCTCGGCGCGGGCTGGAGCGCGGACGGGCCGCAATCCGGCTATTTCCCCTTCTGGATCGGCCTGCTGCTGTGCGCGGCCTCGGCGGTGAACCTCGTCGCCGTCGCGCGCGGCTCGGCGCCGCGGGACGCGGAGGGCGGGATGTTCCTGACCTGGGAGCAGGCGCGCACCGTCGCGACCGTCTTCGTCCCGACCGCGATCTTCGTCTTTGCCATCCCCTTCACCGGGATCTACGTGGCGTCCGCCGTCCTGGTGGCGTGGTTCATGGCACGGCTCGGCGAGTTCAGCATCTGGCGCGCGGTGCCGGCCGGCCTCGCCACGGCGGTCATCGCCTTCGTGATCTTCGAGATCTGGTTCCTCGTGGCACTTCCGAAGGGTCCCGTCGAAGACCTCCTCGGCTTCTGAGCCGCGCGGGGGCCGAAGAAGATGGAAGAACTCGGACTGCTGATGCAGGGCTTCTCCGTGGCCCTGCAGCCCGAGAACATGCTCCTGATGATGGTGGGCATCATCCTCGGCGTGCTCATCGGCGTGCTGCCCGGCCTCGGCGGCGCCAATGGCATCGCCATCCTGCTGCCGCTGACCTTCGCGATGTCGCCGGTCTCGGCGGTGATCATGCTCTCCTGCATCTACTGGGGGGCGCTGTTCGGCGGCGCGATCACCTCGATCCTGTTCAACATCCCCGGCGAGCCCTGGTCGGTCGCGACCACCTTCGACGGCTACCCGATGGCCCAGCAGGGCCGCGCCGGAGAGGCGCTGACGGCGGCCTTCACCTCCTCCTTCGTCGGCGCCTTCGTGGCCGTGGTGATGATCACCTTCGTGGCCCCGATCGTCGCGCAGTTCGCGCTGCAATTCGGCCCGCCCGAGTTCTTCGCGGTCATGTTCCTCTCCTTCGCCGCCTTCATCGGCATGGGGCGGGGCAAGCCGGTGAAGACGCTGATGGCGATGCTGCTCGGCTTCCTGCTGGCCGCCGTCGGCATGGATGCGATGACCGGCACGCTGCGCATGACCTTCGGCCAGACCGAGATGATCCGCGGCTTCGACTTCCTCGTGGCGGTGATCGGCCTGTTCGGCATCAGCGAGATCCTGTCCTCGATCGAGGACGGGCTGCGCTTCAAGGGACACAAGGCGAAGATCGACCTGCAGGTGGTGATGCGCACCTGGAAGGAGCTTCCGAAGCACTGGGCGATCGGCATCCGATCGGCGCTGGTCGGCTGCTGGATGGGCATCACGCCGGCCGGCGCCACGCCGGCATCCTTCATGAGCTACGGCATCGCGCGGCGCATCTCGAAGCATGGTCACGACTTCGGCAAGGGCCGGGTGGAGGGCGTGATCGCGCCGGAGACGGCGGCACATGCCGCGGGCACCTCCGCGCTGCTGCCGATGCTCACCCTTGGCGTGCCGGGATCGCCGACCGCCGCCGTGCTGCTCGGCGGGCTGATCATGTGGGGGCTGCAGCCGGGGCCGATGCTCTTCGTGGAGCAGAAGGACTTCGTCTGGGGCCTGATCGCGTCGATGTATCTCGGCAATGTCGCGGGGCTGATCATCGTCCTCGTCGCGGTGCCCTGGTTCGCGGCGATCCTGCGCGTGCCCTTCTCGGTCATCGCGGCGATCATCCTCGTGGTCTGCGCGATCGGCGCCTACACGGTGAACAACGCCGAGTTCGACATCATCCTGATGCTGGTCTTCGGCGTGATCGGCTACGTGCTGAAGAAGCTCGACTACCCGCTGGCGCCGCTGGTGCTGGCGCTGGTGCTCGGCGACCGGACGGAGGAGGCGTTCCGCCAGTCGCTGCTCGTCAGCGGCGGCGACATGGGGATCTTCTTCCATGGCTGGCTGTCGGGCTCGATCATGACGGCCGGGATCGTGCTGCTCGCCTGGCCGCTGATCTCGGCGGTCTGGCCGCGCCGCGCGAAGCCGGCGGCGGCCTGACCGGACGCGGCGCGCCTCATGCGGCGCGCCGCTCCGTCCCGCCAACGCCTAATGCCTGTGACCGGGCAGGTCGGTCGGCGCCTCCATCAGCGCGTAGGGATGCCCGGCGCAGCCGACATTCGGGTTGGTCACCGAGAACAGCCCGTCCGGGTTCTCCTTGAAGAGCCAGGCATGCAGGTCGTAGTGGTGCAGCTCCGCCGGCATCAGCGGCTCGTGCCCCGACATCGGCCCGTTGAAGGGCTGGCCGAACAGGACCGGGCGCTCGGTGATGCCGGTCGCCAGCGGCACGAACCACTCGGCCGCGACCAGCCGCAGCCGCCCCTGCTCCGCCGGCTCATAGACCAGTAGCGCGGGGCGGAAGGGATCGGGCGTCGGGCCGACATGGGCGACGTTGAGGAAATGCACGCCCATCGCGCCGTTCGCATAGGCGACGCAGCCGAGCGTCGAGAGGTAGCCGTCCCGGATCGCCACGACCGGGTCCTCGTACTTCCGCAGCGCCTCGCGCACCTCCTCGAGCGCGGGCGGCAGCGCCGGCTCCGGCGCGGGGGTGGAGGCGCGGTGCTGCGGGCCATGGTCGTGGCCCGGATGGGCCAGAGCGGGCCCGGCCGCGAGTGCCAGGCCTGCAGCGAGCAGCCCGCCCAGCAGGGACGGAGCCCGGGCGTTCTTCCGGTCGACGTGCGTGGTCATGGTGCGTGTCCTGTGCTTCGTGTTCCTCATGCCGACCGTCGGCCGGCATGCGGCGAAGCTGACAGGCAGAACTTTCCGCGCCCATCGCCGGAGCTTTCCGGAGCTTTCCGGAACCTGCCGCCGGCTACTCCGGCACGCCGGCCTTCACCAGCCCTTCGAGAAAGACGTCGCGATGGGCGAAGCCGTCGAGGTTGCTCCGCAGCAGCCCGACCGTCAGCTTGGGGCCGACGCGTTCGCGCGCCGCGATGAAAGTCCGCGCCTCCTCCACCAGACCGAGATGCCCGCAGCAGCTGATCAGCGTGTTGTAATGGCCGGCATACTCGCTGAAGGCGGCGACGGCGGCGCGCAGGAAGGGCAGCGCCTCCTCGAAGCGCCGGGCGCCGAGCAGCGCGAGGCCGTGTATCGCGGTGTAGATCCCGGCGAAGCTGTCCATCGGGCTCATGCGCAGGGCCGTGCCCGTCTCGGCGATCGCCTCGTCGAAGCGTCCGGCGCGCAGCAGCGCCCAGCCGAAGGCGGTGCGGCCGATCGCGAAGCTCGGGTTGAGGTCGAGCGTCGCGCGAAGCTCCACCAGCGCCTGCGCATGCTGGCGTGCCGTGCTGAGAGAAAGGCCGAGGACCATCCGCGCCCAGGGTTCCGTCGGGTCCAGCGCGGCGGCGTCCTCGGCGTGGCGCGCGGCCTGGGCATAGCCACGGCTCGTCTCCGGCCACCAGTAGCAGAGCGACGCCCACCAGACGGCCCAGGCCAGGCAGGCATGCGCGCGCGCGTAGCCCGGGTCGAGCGCGATCGCCTGGGCGAGCAGCGCGCGCGCCTGTGCGTTCTGCTCGCGGCCGACGCGCGTGATCAGGCCGAGCGCGCGCACGACGAGGCCCCAGGCATCGAGGCTTCCGGGCGCCCGGCCGGCCGCGCGATGGCCTTCCTCCGCATAGAGGTGCGGCTCGATCGCCGCGACGACGCTTGCGGTGATCTCGTCCTGCACGGCGAACAGGTCCCGGAGCTCGCGGTCGTGGCGCTCGGCCCAGATGTGCTTGCCGGTCTCGGCCTCCAGAAGCTGGCTGGTGACGCGGATGCGCCCCGCCGCGGTGCGGACGCTGCCCTCCAGCACGTAGCGAACGCCGAGCTCGCGCCCGACCTGGCGGACGTCCACGGCGCGGCCCTTGTAGGTGAAGGTCGAGTTGCGGGCGATGACGAACAGCCAGCGCAGTCGCGAAAGGTCTGTTGTGATGTCCTCGGTGATGCCGTCGGCCAGGAACTCCTGCCCCGGGTCGCCGGTCATGTTCGTGTACGGCAGCACCGCGATGGAGGGCTGTTCGAAGGGCGCGGGCGCGACCGGTGCCGGCCCGGCGTCGCCACGCCGCAGGGCGAGGCCTGTCGTGCCCTCGACGATCGCCAGGGTGCGGTCCGAGAAGAGGCCGACCAGCAGCTTGTCCACCGTGGACTTGCCAAGCTTCGTGCGGAACGCGAACTGCTCGCGCGACATGTGCTCGCGCGCGATGTAGTCGCGGATCACGCCGGCGATACGCCTGTTCTCGTCCATCCCAGGTGGGGCTCTATGGGCGTGCGGAAGTCTGCACCAGGGGCGGGTGGCGCACCATCCGTGTCGAGGCGGTACGCCCGCCGGCATGATTCTACCGGCAGGTGATGGTGCTCAGCCGGCGAGGTAGCGCGCGGCTCCCTCGGCGAGGACGCTGATGCCGAGCGCCAGGTCCTCCTCCTTCGTGTCCTCGCTCCAATGGTGGCTGATGCCGCCGATCGAGGGCACGAAGAGCATGGCCGCCGGCATCACGCGCGCGAGGTACTGCGCGTCGTGCCCCGCCCCGCTCGGCATCCGCTGCCAGGCGCCGGGCGCCAGCGCCTCCGCCGCATCCGCCAGCGCCCCCTGCATCGCAGGATCGCACAGCGCGGGGACGGAGAGGCTGACGGGTTCGAGCACGCAGGGGCACTTCTCCCGCCGGTTGCTCTCCTGCACCAGGGCGCGCAGGCGTTCTTCCATGCGCGCGATGATCGCCTCGTCCACGTCGCGAAGCTGGAACATCACCTCCGCCCGGCCGGGGATGATGGAGGCTGCGCCCGGGTCAAGCGTGATCCGCCCCGTCGTCCAGGTGCTCCGCGGGCCGCAGACGGTCGGGAAGTGCCGGTCGATCTCGGCGAGCAGCCGCACGGCGGAGAGGCCGGCGTCGCGGCGCTCGGCCATGGTCGTGCCGCCCGCATGGTCCTGCATGCCGGTGAAGGTCAGGCGGTACTGCCGGATCGCGACGATGCCGGTCACCACGCCGATGCGCAGCCCGGCCGATTCCAGCACCGTGCCCTGCTCGATATGCATCTCGAGGAATCCGCGGTGGCGGCCTGGCTCCATGCGGAGCCGCGGCAGGCCCTCGAGCTCCGCCTCGCGCAGCGCCTGGCGCAACGTCTTGGCGTGGAAGCGGCTCGAAAGGCGGTCGATCTCCGCCTCCTCGAGGTCGCCGATCCAGCTCCGGCTGCCGAGGAAGCCGCCGTAATGCCCCTCCTCGTCGGCCCAGGCGACGACGTCCACCGGCAGGCCGGCGCGGGCCAGCGCAAGCCCGGCGACGACGCCGAGCGCGCCGTCGAGCCAGCCGGCCTCGTTCTGCGTCTCGATATGGCTGCCGACGAGCAGATGCGGGCCGGCGCCGCGATGGCGCCCGAGCACGTTGCCGATGCCGTCCAGCGTCGGAGCGAGCCCGACCTCCTCCATCTTCCGCATCAGCCAGCGGCGGCTCTCCATGTCCTCCGGCGAATAGGTCGGCCGGTGGCAGCCGGTGCGGAAGGCACCGATGCGGCGCAGTTCGTGCAGGTCGGCGAGGAAGCGCGCCCTGTCCACCATCGTCATGCTGCTCCGTCCCTCGTTGCGCGACGGGCCGCGGCCGCCGCGACGATGGCGCGCCGCGTCGTGTCGTCGGCGTCCATCCAGCCCGCGATCTCGTCGAGCGTGCGGCCGCAGCCCGTGCACACGTCGCGCGCATCCAGCACGCAGAGCTTCACGCAGGGCGACCGCACCTCGTTCACACCGTCAGCCCGCCATCCACCACGACCGTCTGGCCGGTGACCATGGCGGCACCCGCGAGCAGGAAGACGATCACCTCCGCGATGTCCTCGGGCGTGCAGCGCCGCTTGAGCAGCGCGTTGTCGATGGAGGAACTGCGCTGCTCGTTGGTCCACTCGATCATCCAGGTGGAATCCACCGCGCCAGGCGCCACGGCATTGACGCGGACCTCGGGCGCGAGCGCGCGGGCGAGGTTCCGCGTCATGTTGATCACGCCCGCCTTGCTCGCCCCGTAGGGCAGCGAGGAGCCGACATGGTTGATGCCGGCGATGGAGGCCGTGCTGACCATCGCGCCGCGCGCCGCCTTCAGCGCCGGCGCGGCCGCCTTGGCGCAGCGGAACACGCCGATCAGGTTGACCTCGAGGATGGTGTGCCAGAGCTCCTCCGTCGCGCGGTCGAGGTCCTGCGGGGGGATGGCGCTGCGGGTGGCCGGCGTGCCGGCATTGGCGACCAGGTAGTCGAGGCGGCCGAGATCGGCGACCGCCTGCCCCACCATGCGCGCGCAATCGGCGGGGTCGGCGACGTTGCCGGGTGCTGCGACCACACGCGCGCCGGTCTCGGCCGCGAGCTTCGCCGCCGCCTCCGGCCCGCGCGGGTCGTCGGCGAGGAAGTTGATCGCGACCGCCGCGCCGCCGCGCGCCAGGATCGTCGCCGTGGCGAGCCCGATGCCCGAGGCGCCGCCGGTGACCAGCGCCGCCTTGCCCTTCAGGTCGTAGCTGATCATCCGTTCAGTCCTTCGCCCGCGTCGCGCCCGCCATCGTGCCGATCTCTCGCAGCGCGCGCTTCAGCGCGACCAGGCGCCGATCGCGTGCGGCCAGCAGCTTCGCCGTGTCGCCGGGCCAGTCGTAGTAGCCGGCGCCGGCCATGATGCCGGTGCGCCCGGCTGCCATCAGCTTGTCGAGCGTGTCGCTATGGTCGCGGGGCGGCGGCGGCTGGTAGGTGCCGTTGCGCAGCGCGTGATGCTGCACGCCGAGGCCGGTGAAGTCGGCCTTCGCCATCGCCCCCACGATCGGCATGCGCAGCGCGAGGCCGTGCACGATGGCGGTGTCGATCTCCTCCGGGGTCGCGACGCCCTCGTCGAGCAGGCGATAGGCCTCCGCGTTCAACGCCGATTGTAGGCGATTGGCGATGTAGCCCGGGACGAAGGTCTTCATCACCAGCGGCACCTTGCCCATCGCCGCGACCAGACCCGCGGCCCATTCCACGATCGCCGGGTCGCAGGACGGGCCGGCGACGATGTCAACGAGGTCAACGAGGTAGGGCGGCGTGTACCAGTGCATCACCAGCGACCGCGACTGGCGCCGTGCAGGGATCAGCGGGAAGGGATCGAGGTAGGAGGTGTTGGAGGCGATCACCGCATGGTCGGGCGCCGACTGGTCCACCAGTTCGAACAGCGTGCGCTTGGCGTCGGGGTTCTCGACGATCGCCTCGACGATCAGGTCCACATCCTCGAGCGTCTCGGGCAGCGTCGGCAGGCGCGTGACCTGGTGGTGCAGCCATTCGGCGGTGAAGGCCGGCGCGACCTCGCCGTATTCGACCAGGGAGGCGAGCGCCGTCTCCATCAGCCGCCCGGCCTTGTCGAGGGTTGCCATGGAGTTGTCGGTGAGCTTCACCTCGTGTCCGCCGAGCGCATAGACCAGCGCCAGCGCGTGACCCATGGTGCCCGCGCCCAGCACCGCGACCTTGACCGCCATCGCAACCCTCCCCGTCCGTCGCGGGAAACTGCCCCTCCGGCGGGATCAGGACAAGGTCAGGAGCCGCGGTAGGTCGAATAGCTCCAGGGCGAGCAGAGCAGCGGGACGTGGTAGTGCCCCTGCCCCGCCTCCAGCCGCACCGCGATCGGCACGATGTCGAGGAAGCCGGCGCCGCCGAAATGGGCGCCGACATGGAAGCGCAGCTCGTAGCGGCCGGGGGCGAAGGTCTCGGCCGTGAGCAGCGGCGTGTCGGTGCGGCCGTCGGCGTTGGTGACGCGCTCCGTCACCTTCGCCGGGCCGTCCGGGTCGATGCGCCAGAGCTCGACGGTGATGCCCGGTGCCGGGCGGCCCGACGCGGTGTCGAGCACATGCGTGGTCAGCGCGGACGCCTTCATCTCACTCCACCTTCGCACCGGCGGCGATCCAGGCGAGGAGCTTCGCGCGCTCCTCGGCCGTGATCTCGGTGACGTTGCCGGGGGGCATGGCCTCGGTCTGGACCTGCTGCCGCATCGCGGCGGCCCAGCGGCGGAGCTGCTGCGGGGTCTCCAGCATCACGCCTTTCGGCGCGGCGGCGATGCCGTCGAAGGTCGGGCGCGCGGCATGGCAGGCGGCGCAGTGGCTCGCCGTGATGGCCTGAACCTCGGCGAAGGCAGGCACCTCGACGCCCGCGAGAGAAGGGGCGGGTGCGGGGCGAAGTGCCACCATCAACCCGACCACCACGGCGGTCGCGACGGCGGGCAGGACGATGGGGTTCCGCCCAAGCTGGCGCAGCACGAAATACTGGCGGACCAGCGCGCCGGCGAGCGTGATGGCGAGCAGCACCACCCAGTTCCACGGCCCGCTCCAGGTCATCGGGTAGTGCGGCGCCAGCATCAGGAAGAGCACGGGCAGCGTGAGGTAGGTGTTGTGGACGCTGCGCTGCTTGCCCCAGCGGCCGTATTTCGGATCGGGCTCGCGGCCGAGCCGCATCGCCTCGACCATCTTCCGCTGGCCGGGGATGATCACCATCGCGACGTTGGCGACCATGATCGTGCCCGTCATGGCGCCGACCTGCAGGAAGGCGCCGCGGCCCGAGAAGACGTGGCACGCGGCGAAGGCGGCGGCGACCAGCAGCGCCACCATGGCGACCGAGAGCTTCGTCTCGTCCTCGCCGAATTTCGAGCGGCAGATCAGGTCGTAGACCACCCAGCCTGCGACGAGCATCGCCGCGCTGATCGCGATGGCGACCGCCGGCGAGAGATCCATGATGGCCGGGTCGATCAGGTAGGTGCTCGCCTGCCCCCAGTAGATCAGCACGAAGAGCGAGAAGCCCGTGATCCAGGTCCAATAGGCTTCCCACTTGAACCAGTGCAGCTTCTCCGGGAGCTGCGGCGGTGCGACGGCGTATTTACGCTTGTAGTAGAAGCCGCCGCCGTGCACGGCCCATTGCTCGCCCTTGACGCGCGTGTCGCCATCGGCCGGCGGGTCGAGCTGGTTGTCGAGGCCGATGAAGTAGAAGCTGGCACCGATCCAGGCGATGCCGGTGATCACATGGGTCCAGCGGATGACCAAATTGGCCCATTCGGAGAGGTAGGCGAGGTCCATAAGGAAGCTGGGTCCCGGCGAGCGCGTCGCGTTGCGCTGCAACAATCGCCGCGCCCGGCCCGGCCGGCAACCCTTTCCCGGCCTCGGTTCCGCCCCTAGCCTCCGCGTCGGACCGGAACGGGGACAGCCATGGACGCGCTGGGCTGGCGGAAGCGGATCGGCTTCGTGGTGCCCTCCACCAACACCACGGTCCAGCCGGAGGTGGACGCGCTCCGCCCGCGCGGCGTGACCTTCCACCTCGCCCGCGTCTCGATCCGCGAACGGCCGCTGACCTCGGAGCAGGCCTTCCTCGAGCATGTCCAGGCCATGCGCGACGGGCTCGGTGCGGCGATCGAGCAGGTGATGACCTGCGGGCCGGACCACCTGGTGATGGGCGTGGCGCTGGAGGCCTTCTGGGGCGGGGTCGCCCAGTCGAAGCGCCTGCAGGCGGAGCTGGCCGGCCAGGCCGGCGTCGCGGTGACCATGGGGTCCTTCGCCACTGCCGACGCGCTGCGCCGCTTCGGCGCGACACGCATCGCGGTGCTGACGCCGCACCAGCCGCGCGGCGACGAGATGGTGCGCGCGTGGTTCGCCGAGGAAGGCTTCGAGGTGGTGCGGCTGAAGGGGCTGAAATGCCCCTCCCCGCGCGAGATCGCCCATGTCCAGCCGGCGACGATCCGGGAAAGCCTGAAGGAGCTCGATGGCCCCGAGGTTGAGGCGCTGGTGCAGGTCGGCACGAACCTCGCCGGCGGTGCGGTGGCGGCAGAGGCGGAGCGCTGGCTCGGCAAGCCGGTGCTCGCGATCAACACGGTAATGACCTGGCACGCGCTGCGCGCCTGCGGCATCGAGGACCGCGTCGTCGGCCACGGCCGGATCCCCGAGGAGTCCTGAGCCGGATGGAACCGCAGGTCCTGGTCGCCGGCGCCGGGCCGTCCGGCCTGACGGCGGCGCTGTTCCTCGCCCGCGCCGGCGTGCCCGTGCGCGTGCTGGAGCGCCATACGGAGCCTTTCGAGGATCCGCGCGCCGCAACGATCCACCCGCCGACGATGGAGATGTATGCCGCGACCGGCGTTACCGACGACCTGCTGGCGCAGGGCATCCGCGCGCCGGTCTGGCAGTTCCGGGGCCGCGAGGAAGGCGTGGTGGCGGAGTTCGATCTCTCCATCCTCGCCGACATCACGCCCTATCCGTTCCGGCTGCAATGCGAGCAGCACAAGCTCTGCCGCATCCTGCTGCAGCGCCTGGCCGCCTTCCCGCATGCGGAGCTGCGCTGGGGCGTGACGGTGGAGGACGCGGCCCAGGACGCCGACGGCGTGACGGTCGCGACCGCCTCGGGCGAGACGCACCGCGCGGCCTGGCTGATCGGCGCCGATGGCGGGCGGAGCGCCGTGCGCAAGTCGCAGGGCATCGGCTTCGAGGGCTTCACCTATGGCGAGCGCTTCCTCGTCGTCACCACGACCGAGGACATGGGTGCGAAGGGCTACGCCATCTCCTCCTACGTCTCGGACCCGGTGACCTGGTGCGCCATGTTCAAGGTGCCCGCGAAGGGGCCGCCGGGCCTCTGGCGCATCGTCTTCCCGACCGACCCGGAGACGCCGGAGGCGGAGTTGCTGGACTTCGCGGCAGCGCGGGCGCGCGTGCGGGCGCTGATCCCGCAGCCGGGCGTCTTCGAGGTGGTTCACACCAATCTCTACGCCGTGCACCAGCGCGTTGCCGCCACCTTCCGCAAGGGGCGCGTGCTGCTGGCGGGCGATGCGGCGCACGTGAACAACCCGCTCGGCGGGATGGGCATGAATTTCGGCGTGCACGACGCGATCCTGGCGGCGGAGCGCGTCGCGGCGGTGCTCGGCGGCGGCGCGGACGACCTGCTGGACCGCTACGACCGCCAGCGGCGGCACGTGGCCGACGCCTTCCTGCAGGCGATGACCATCGCGAACAAGAAGACGCTGGAGGAGAAGGACCCGGTCAGGCGCGCGGCACGGCTGGCGGAACTGCGCGCGACGGCGGCCGATCCCGCCAAGGCGCGCGCGCATCTGCTGAGGACGAGCATGATCGAGGGGGTGCGCGCCGCGGCGGCGGTGGCGTAGGCGGGACGGCAGCCCCCCACCCCAGCGCGCGGGAGAGGAAGCAGGTACCGCGGCCGCCTACCCGGCGCGCAGCGCCAGGATGTGGGCGTCGTATTCGACCGCGCTGCGGTCGTGCAGGCGCACGCGCCAGGGGAAGCTCTCGATCTCGCCGGCGACGGAAAGCCCGGAGACCGACATGGGATGCGCGCCGGGCGTCAGCAGGTCTCGGAGCAGCGGCTCCGCCGCGCCGCCGCGCTCGCCTCGCTGCGAATGGCCGCCGATCCAGGCGATCGGGTTGGTCGCCTGCGGCGACCAGTCATAGGGGCAGGCCAGCACCGCGCCGCCGCCGGGTCGCAGCAGCGCGGCGATGCCGGCGAGCAGCATCTGCGGCGCCTGCACCGCGTCCAGCACGTTGAGCGCCGCGACCAGCCCGAAGGCGTCGGGCGCGAAGGGCAGCGCCAGCGCGTCGCAGGCCCAGTAGTCCACCGCCTCGGGCCGGGCCAGCGGCACCGCGAAGTCGCGGCGGTCATACACGAGCCCGATGCGGCGCCGGGCGTAGCGCACCCGCCCCGTGGCCAGCACGCGCTGAGCCAGGCGCAGCATGGAGATGTTGAGATCCACTCCGAGCACCAGCCCGTTGCCCCGCTCAGCGAGCGCCTGCGTGACGCCGCCCGCCGCGCAGCCGATCTCGAGCGCCGGCCCGCGCCAGCCCCCAAGCATCGCCAGCCCCGCCTCCAGGCAGCGCAGCGCCGCGCCGGGCGGCGGGTCGCCAGTCTCAGCCGCGTCATGCGCGCCGTAATGGTCGCGCGCATAGGAAGACAGGTGCAGCCGCGTCGCGTCATGCGGCATGCCCGGCCCGATCGCGTCGCCGATCAGGGAGTCGAGTGCCGCGGAGAGGTCGTCGCGCTGCAGCAGATGCGCGGCGTTGTGGGAGAGGAAGGGGCCGACCTCCGCCACGATGACGGGCACGCAGTCGAGGATCGGGAATTCCTGCCGGCACTCCGGAGAGGGGCAGTGCAGGATGCCCTCCCGCACCACCTCGCCGTCGCGGTCCTCGATGGCGGCAAGCGCCAGGCGCTGCTCGCCACGGCCCGCGGCGCGGCAGCGCGGGCAGACCGGCGCGAAGGCCTCGAAATGGGAGAGCCGCACGCGTCCGGCCGGGTCAGCCGATCAGCACCGTCGGGCAGCCGGGCGGCATGACCATCCCGGTGGGCGAGGGGATCGGCGCGACGCAGGAACTGTGCAGGGTCGGGTCGTTGATCCGCGCCGCTGGCATGCTGCCGATCAGGACGGTGGTCGAGCCCATCTGGATCATGCCGGGACCGCCCGGCACGCAGGGGATCATGCTGCACGGCGCCGAGGTGTCGGTGGCACGCGCCGCGGGCATGCTGCCGACCAGCACCGTGAACTCGCCCTTGATGATCGCCAGCGGCATGCCGGGATGCGGTACCGGGGTCGGGGTGGGCGCAGGCGGATGGATCGGCGCGTGGCAATGCGGCGCCTGCTGCATGATCATGTCGCCGACGCGGGCGGCGGGCATTCCCATCAGTGGGTCCCTGGTTCCGTCAGTTCCGGATGCGAGGTTAGACGAGCGGCCGGCCGCGCACCAGCATCACGGCGCGATCCGGAAGCCGTCCGGCGGCAGCGTCACGTCGAGGCCGATGACGATGTTCCGCCCCGCCACCATCAGCGGCACCTTCAGCGCGGCCTCCGGCTCGTCGCCCCTGGCCGGCACGCCGCCCTTCAGGAAGTTCGCGAGCTTCAGCTTGCCCGATCCCATGACCTCCAGCCACAGGTCGAAGCCGCAGAAGACCTGCCGCGGCGGCGCCGGCTGCGCCGCGATCGCCGCACCCAGATCCTGCAACGTCGCCATGCCACCTCCGTCTCAGCCGAGCGCCGCATGGGCGCGCAACCCATCCTCCGCCTCGCGCAGCGCCGCGTCTGGCGCGTTGCCGGCCCGCTTGCGCGTGGCCGTGATGCGGATCTCCGTCCAGCGCGCGTAGATGCCCTCGATCCCCTCCGGCGTCACCCCCGGCAGGCGCAGGATGGAGCGGCTGTGGACCGCCGGGCGCTCGCGCCAATCCTCCGGCAGCCAGCCCTTCTCCAGGCAGGTCTGGAACAGCGCCGTGCCGGGATAGGGGTAGAAGACGAAGTAGCCGAAATCGGCGGGCTGCAGCTCGTGATGCAGCGCGATGGTTTCCTCCATCTCGGCGAGCGTCTCTCCGGGCGTGCCCATCATGTAGTTGGCAGTCGCCATGATCCCGGCCTCGCGCGTCCAGCGGAAGACGTCGCGAAAGCGCTGGTTCGTGGCGGAGCGCAGCATGATCTCGCGCCGCACCCGCTCCGACCCGCTCTCCACGCCATAGACGATGTGTCGGCAGCCGGCGGTGGCAAGCGCACCCAGCAGCCGCTCGTTGACCGTCTCGACGCGCGCGTGCAGCGAGAAGGGGATTGCAAATTCGGCGGCATAGGCGCGGCAGAACTCGAAGACCCAGGGGTGGTGGATGGTGAAGGTGTCGTCAAGGAAGATGACGTAGTTGAGCGGCCCGGCGGCGCGGAGCGCGCGCAACTCCTCCAGCACGTTGCCGACGCTGCGCCGCCGCCCATAGGCCGGGCCGCCGGCCTCGGCGTAGAGCTGGTCGAACATCCGCGCCCCGCAGTACGTGCAGGGAAAGGGGCAGCCGCGCTGGGTCGAGACATGCGCCACACCCCAGCGCTCGTCGAGCATGTCGCGCGCGGTGAAGGGCAGCGCGTCGATCGGCGCGAAAGGCGGGCGGAGCGGCGGGCGCGCGCCACCCTTCGCCATGATGTTGGCGATGGGCCGGTCGGGCCAGGGCCCGCCTGCCTCCAGCGCCTGCACCAGCTCGAGCAGCGCGCCCTCCCCCTCGCCGAGGCAGGCGAAGTCCACCCCCTCGGCGGCCAGGCAATCCTCCGGCGAGAAGGTCGGGTGCAGCCCGCCCACCACCACCGGCACGTTGCTCTCCCGCCGCAGCGCCCCGAGCAGCGCCCGCGCGCGTTGCCACTGCCGCGTGGTGAGGGAGACACCGACGAGGTCCGGCGCGGCCTCGCGCACCGCGGCGACCATCGGCGGCGCGTCGGTGCCGAGCCCGACACGCAGCAGCGCCGCCTCATGCCCATGCGCGCGGAGGTAGGCGGCGAGGAAGCCGGGGCCGAGCGAGGCCACCGCCCATTCGCTCTCGGTGTCCACCTCGAGGAACAGCACGCGCATGGCGCTATTCCAGCCGGATGCCGGCGGCTCGCACCACCTCGTTCCAGCGCGCGACATCGGCGCGCAGCCGGGCCGCGAAGGGCTCCGGCCCCTCGCCCAGAGGGTCTGCGCCGATGCGCAGCATGCGCTCCTGCACGGCCGGGCGCTGCAGCGCCGCGGCGACGATACCGTGGATGCGCACGGCCAGCGCCGGCGGCAGGCCGCGCGGGCCCATCAGCCCGTTCCAGGTGATCGTCTCGTAGCCCGGCAGCTGCGTCGCGATGGCCGGCACGCCGGGCAGCTGCGGGCTCGGCGCCAGGCCCGAGACGCCGTGCAGTCGCACCGCCGGGTTCTGCGCATGCGGCACCGCTTCGGACAAATTGGCGAACATCATCGGCGCATTGCCGGCCAGCACATCGGCCAGGGCCGGCGCGCCGCCGCGATAGGGCACGTGCTCCGCCTGCACGCCGAGGCGCTGCAGCAGCAGCGCCATCGACAGGTGCTGGAAGCTGCCGACGCCGCCCGAGGCATAGGTGAAGCGCCCGCTCCGCGCGCGCATCCAGTCGAGCAGCGCGGCGAGGTCCTGCGCCTCGGCGCTGCGATGGGTCATCAGCACGAAGGGGTTGGTGCCGAGGTTGACGATCGGCGCCACGTCGGCGACCGGGTCGAAGCGCGGCGGCTGCGCCATGGCCGCCGGCGCGACGGCGAGCACGGCAACCGCGACCATCATCAGCGTATGCCCGTCGGGCGGGGAACGCACCAGCGCCTCCGCCGCGAGCAGCCCGCCCGCGCCGGTGCGGTTCTCGACCACGAAGGATCCGCCCGGGATCGCCTCGGTTAGCAGTTCCGCCGTCAGCCGCGCCAGCCCGTCGGTGTTGCCGCCGGGCGCGAAGGGCACGAGGATCCGCACCGGCCGCTCCGGCCAGGCCTGCGCGGCGGCGACGCGCGGCAGGGCGAGCAGGCCGGGGGCGGAGAGCAGGCTGCGGCGTCGCATGGGCGGTCTCCCGGTCGTTCCACCGAAGGCTAGCGCCTGATCCGCGGAGGCGGAATCGCCGGAGCGGTGAATCGGCCGCTCGAGCAAGGCCGGGGCGTGATCCACGGACGCGGATGACGCTCTGGCAAGCAGCGCCGCGTTGCGACACGGCGACCGGTTGGACGCGCGACGCGGCGCTGCCTAGTCTGCGGCGGGACCTTCCAGGAGCTTCCGATGCGCCCTCGCCTGTCCGGCCTTGCGCTGGCCGGTCTCGTTCTCGTTGCAGGCGCCGGTGCGCTTGCCCAGGCGGAAGCGGAGCGCCGACTCGACGCTGCGATCGAACGGCTGCGCACGGCGCTCGGGCCGAATGGCAGCCTGACCATCGGCGGGCGGCGCGTGGATCCCGTTACGGGCCAGGCGACCCTCACCGACGTCGTGCTGGCGCAGGGCGCGGACCGCGCCACCATCCCCGAGCTCCGCCTATCCGATGTCAGCGAGACCCGGATCGGGCGGGCCGAGGCGCTGCGCCCGCGCCAGGCGGGCACCGGGCCGTCCGCCACCACCGGCGAGGCCGCGCGCATCCTTCTCGCCGGCGTGCCGCTGCCGGCACCGGGCCAGCCCTTCGACTGGACGCGGCTCGCGGCCGAGGCCGTCGAGGTCGAGGCGCTGCGCCTGCAATCGCCGGAGCAGGGCAGCTTCCGCCTCGACCGGCTGAGCCTGCGCGACGCCCGCCGCGAGGGGCTGGGCTCGGGCACTCTCGAAGGGCTCGACTACGCGGCGACGGGGGCGGCGGCGCAGGCCTTTCGCCTCGGCCGCGTCGCGCTGGAGGGGCTGGTGCTGCCGCTGGGCCCGACGGACGAGTTCGACCCGCTGCTGTTCCGCGCCGGCCGTCTGGCGATCGAGAACTTCGCGCTGCGCGATCCGGACCGCGACGTGGTGCTCGGCCTCGCCCGCTTCGACCTGCAGGACTGGGTGCCGGGGCGGCCGACGACACTGACGGTGGAGCGGCTCGAATCCGCCAGCCCGGCCGCGCCGCTCGGCAGGTTGGAGATGCGCCTGGCGCGGCTCGCGGTGTCGGGCATCGACGCGGCCGGCACGCTCGCCGCGGTGATGCGCAACCGCCAGCCGCCCGATCCTCGTCCCGGCGTGGCGCAGCGCGGCGTGCTGGAGGGTCTGGAGGCGAACCTCGACGGCCAGCCCGTGCTCGTCCTGCCGCGGATGGCGAGCGACGCGGCGCTGGAGAACGGCATCGCCACCGGCGGCCTCGCGGTGGAGGGGCTGCGCGTGGTCCCGCCGCCTGCCTATGACGACTGGCTGCGCGCGCTCGGCCTCAACGAGATCGCGGGCGCGATCGAAACGCGCGCGAGCGTCCCGCGCGCCGGCGGCCGCTTCGAGGTCGCGCCTTTCCGCCTCGCCTGGAACGAGGCCGCGACGCTGACGGCCAATGTCGTGCTGGAGAACATGCCGGCGACGCCGCCGGAGGGCGCGGAGCTCGACCCGCAGGCGACGATGGCCGGCTACCTCGCGGCGCGGATCGGCGCGGTCACGCTGACGCTGCGCGACCAGGGGCTCGTCGGCCGGCTGCTCGCCGCGCAGGCGCGTCAGCAGCGCATCCCGGAGGCGCGGCTGCGCGAGCAATGGGCGCAGATGGCGCTCGCCCTCCCGCTGCCCGGCTCGCAGCCGTCGCCGCCGCCGCGGCGTGGCCAGGGGCAGGCGCAACCGGCGCCCGCCCAGCCCGATCCCTTCGCCCAGGCGCGGCAGGCCTTCGCCAGCTTCATCCGGCGCCCCGGCACGCTCGAGGTCTCGCTGCGCCCGACCAAGCCGGTCGCCTTCTCCGACCTGCCGGCCGTGCAGAACGACCCGGTGCTGGCCGCCCGCGTGCTGGGGCTGAGCGTCACCGCGCGCTGAGCCGTCCGGGGCGCAACCGCCTGCCGGGTTGATTCGCGCGCGCTCCGCGGCGAAACAGGCCCGGCAGACCGGGAGAGTGGGATGGACGGGGTGGTGGCGCCGAATGCCGTGGCGGCGGTGAATGCGGAGCGGCAGTGGGACCGCCTGATGCAGATGGCGAAGCTTGGCGCCATCCCGGGCGACGGCGTGAACCGCGCCTGCCTCACCGACCTCGACCGCCAGGCGCGGCGGCTGCTGATCTCCTGGGCGGAGGGGCTCGACCTCGCCGTCTCCGTGGATCCGCTCGGCAACCTCTTCCTGCGGCGTGAGGGCACGGATCCGACGCTCGCCCCGGTGCTGACCGGCAGCCACATGGACACCCAGCCCAATGGCGGCCGCTTCGACGGGATCTGGGGCGTCATCGCGGGGCTCGAGGCGGTGCAGGCGCTGCACGAGGCGGGCGTCCAGACCCGGCGCCCGATCGAGGTCGTGGCCTGGACGAACGAGGAAGGCGGCCGCTTCGCGCCGGGCTGCATGGGCTCCATGGCCTATGCGGGGTTCAAGCCGGCCGACACCTGGGACGGCGTGACGGACAATGACGGCCTGACCTTCAAGGACGAGCTGCGCAAGCACCTGGCGTCGGAGCACGACATCGCCCGCCGCGGCCTCGGCGTGGTGGATGGCGCCGCGCCCTTCGCCTATGTCGAGGCTCATATCGAGCAGGGCCCGCGGCTCGAGGCCGAGGGGCTCGACATCGGCGTTGTCGAGGGCATCCAGGGCAGCCGCTGGTTTGTCGTCGAGATCGCCGGCAAGACCGACCATGCCGGCACGACGCCGCTGTCGCTGCGCAAGGACGCCGTGCAGGACATGCTGCGTGCGGTCGCGGCGCTGAATGCGCTGATGGCAGACCCGACCGACGTGCTGCGTTTCACGGTGGGGCGCATCGAGGTGAGCCCGAACACCTCCAACTCGGTCGCCGACCGCGTGCGCTTCACCATCGACTTCCGCCACCCGGACAAGGCGGTGCTGCTGGAGCGCGGCGACGCGATCGAGCGCGTGGTGAAGGAGGCCATGAAGACCTGCACCGCGACGGTGACGGAGCGCTTCCACGCCCTTCCGGCGGCCTTCGACCCGCTGGTGCCGGCGGCGGTCGAGGTGGCGGCGAAGGCGCAGGGCTTCAAGACGCTGCGCATGCCCTCCGGCGCCTTCCACGACGCGCAGTTCATGGTGCCGCTGTGTCCGACGGGGATGATCTTCGTCCCCTGCCGCGACGGCGTCAGCCACCACCCGAGCGAGTACAGCGAGCCGGGGCAGCTTGCCGCCGGGGCGCGCGTGCTGACGGCGGTGCTGGCGGACCTCGCCGGCCGCTGACGGTCACGCCGGCAGGCCGAGCGCGCGCAACTCCGCCCGCAGCCCGGCCGCGCCCGCGAAGTGGTGCGCGCGCATGCCGACCGCCTCGGCGCCGCGGACATTGGCGGCGCTGTCGTCGATGAAGAGGCAGCGCGCGGCGTCGAGACCGTTGCGGTCGAGCAGGCGGCGGTAGATGGCCGGATCGGGTTTCAGCAGCCGCTCCCGCCCGCTCACCACGACGTCGCGGAAATCACGGAGGAACGGGAAGCGGGCCTCTGCCTCCTCGAACTTCTCGGTCGAGAAGTTGGTAATCGCGTAGAGCGGCACGCCGCCTTCGCGCAGCGCCTCGAGGATCGCGACCGATCCCTCCACCTCGCCCGGCACCATCTCGTGCCAGCGTTCGGAATAGGCGCGGATCAGGGCGGCGTGCTGCGGGAACAGCGCGGCGCGCTCCGCGATCGCCTCGGCCCAGGGGCGTCCGCGGTCCTGCTCCAGGTTCCAGGCATCGGTGCAGACCTCCGCCAGGAAGCGCTCCATCGCCGCCGGTTCGGCGAAAAGCTTGCGGTAGAGGTGGCGCGGGTCCCAGCGGATCAGCACGTTGCCGATGTCGAAGACGACCGTGTCCACCGCCATGCGCCACCCTCCGCGATCGGCCATGCTGACGCCGCGCGCGCCGGGCGCAAAGCTCAGAAGGCGGGGAGGAGGCGGCCCAGCGCCTCCATGATCTCCGCCCCGGCCAGCAGCAGCGCCGCCGTCCAGGCGAGCGTCGCGGCGGCGAAGCCGTAGCCCACCAGCACGAAGAGCCCGTCGCCCCGCAGCAGGCCGAGGCCGATCGCGGCGATCGCCAGGCTCGGCAGCTGATTGCCGAACGGCAGCGGCAGGATGAGTACGACCCCGCAGACCACCAGGACGAGGCCCGTCGTCGGCCGCGGCGCGCCATGCGTGCCGACCGCCCCCGGCAGGCGCCGGCGGAGCCGGAGCCCGAGGCGGCGCAGGACGCGGAACAGCCGCCCGACGCCGGCCGCGACCTGGTCGCGGCGGAGACTGAAGCGCCGCGCCCAGCCCGGCAGCCAGGGGCGCTCGTGCCCGAGCGCGATCTGCCCCCCGATCGCCACCGCCGCGGCGCCGGCGGGGATGCCGGTGGGCAGCGGGACCGGCAGGAAGGCCGGGAGGGCGAGGAGGAGCAGCAGCGCCCCGGCGCCCGCCATGCCGAAGCGGTCAGCAAGCGCACCGAGCGCGACGGAACGCTCCGCCACGCCGAGCGACCCGCCCATCGGATCCTCTCGCCCGGCCGTGCCCGTCAGGCCGGCTTCGGGCCGCGGCCGCGCTCCATCGCGAGCAGCCCCGCGACCAGCAGTGCCGCGCCGTCCAGCCCGCGCCGCGCGCCCTCCGCCAGCCCGCGGCTGAGCGCCCGGCGGGCAGCCGGGTCGGCGCCGGCAAGCTCGCGCAGCGCGGCGCGGGCACGCGCCACGCGGCGGCGGTCCGCGCAGGGCAGGTCCGGGGTGTCGCCGGGAGCGGTTCGGGGCGGGCTCGGATCGTTCATGATGACGGAGAGTTAATGTGCGGCACGCCAGGGTCAAGCCCGCGACCTTGCCGGCCGCGGCGTGCGGGGGCAGAACCGCGCCCCTCCCCGGATCACGACCGCATGAACGACCGCATCTCGCTCGCCAAGGACCGCATCCGCATCCTGCTGCTGGAAGGCATCGCGGACAGCGCCGTGGATCTGTTCGGCGGGGCCGACTACGCGACGATCACCCGCGAGAAGCGCGCTCTTGAAGGCCGCGCGCTGATCGAGGCGGTGAAGGGGGTCCACATCCTCGGTATCCGTTCCCGCACCGAGGTGACGGAGGAGGTGCTGGAGGCCGCGGACCGGCTGATCGCGATCGGCTGCTTCTGCATCGGTACGAACCAGGTCGACCTGCAGGCTGCAGCGCGGCGCGGCGTCGCTGTGTTCAACGCCCCCTTCTCCAATACGCGCTCGGTCGCCGAGCTGACGCTGGCCGAGGCGGTGATGCTGATGCGCGGCATCGTGGACAAGTCGGTCGCCGCGCATGCGGGCGGCTGGGACAAGTCGGCTGCGAATTCCTGGGAGATGCGCGGCAAGACGCTCGGCATCGTCGGCTACGGCAATATCGGCAGCCAGCTGAGCGTCCTCGCCGAGGCCTTCGGCATGCGCGTGATGTATTACGACCACACCGCCAAGCTTCCGCATGGCAACGCGCACCAGGCGGCGAGCCTGGCCGAGTTGCTGCGCGTTGCCGACGTGGTGACGCTGCACGTGCCGGAGACGCCGGAGACGATCGGCATGATCGGCGCTGCGGAACTCGCCTTGATGAAGCCCTCCGCGGTGCTGATCAACAACGCCCGCGGCACGGTGGTGGATGTCGATGCTCTGGCCTCGGCGCTGCGCGAACGTCGGATCCTCGGCGCCGCGCTCGACGTCTTCCCCGTCGAGCCGAAGCGCAACGGGGAGGCCTTCGCCTCCCCCCTGCAGGGATTGCCCAACGTCATCCTGACCCCGCATATCGGCGGCAGCACGGCGGAGGCGCAGGACCGTATCGGCGCGGAGGTCGCGCGCAAGCTGGTCGACTACAGCGACACCGGCGCGACGATGGGCGCGGTCAATCTTCCGCAGGTGCAGCTGCCGGCGCGGCCGACCGGCGCGCGCTGGACCCATCTGCACCGCGACGCGCCCGGCATCCTCTCCCGCATCAACGAGAGCTTCGGGCGCCGGGGCCTCAACATCGCCGCCCAGTACTACCAGACCGATTCCGAGCTCGGCTACGTCGTGGTCGAGAGCGTCGAGGCGCGCGCCGAGGCCGAGGCGATACTGGCAGAGCTCCGCGCCCTGCCCGGCACGGTGCGCGCGCGGCTGATCTACGAGCGGAGCTGATCTAGGAGCGGGCTCGCACGGCGCCGCGCCCGCGAAGCTGCCCCGGCGGCAACGCAAGGGTGCATTCCAGCCCCTCGCGCTGCCAGAAGAAGCTGACGGCGCCGCCGAGCTGCCGCTCCACCGTGTTGCGCACCACCGACGACCCGAAGCCGCGCCTGGCTGGCGGGCCGTCCAGCTCCGGCCCGCCGCGCTCGGTCCAGCGCAGCACCAGGCCGCCATCATCCGGCGCCTCCCAGGCGATCTCCACCCGCCCCTCAGGCCGCGACAGCGCGCCGTATTTCGCCGCATTCGTCGCGAGCTCGTGGATCGCCATGGCGAGCGGCTGCGCCGCGTCGGGCTGCAGCGCCACGTCCGGGCCGGTGACCGACATGCGGTCCGGCGCGCCCGGCGCGCCCGCGACATGCGGCGCGACCTCCGCCTCCACCAGCTCGCGCAGCTCCGCGGCGCGCCAGCCCTCGCGCGCGAGAAGCGTGTGCGCGCGCGCCATCGCGGCGATGCGCCCGATCACGGCGGCACGGAACCGCGCCGGGTCGGCGTCGCGCGTCAGCGCGACGATCGACTGCACGACGGCGAGCGCGTTCTTGGCCCGGTGATCCACCTCGCGCGCGAGCAGCATCTGCCGCTCCTCGGCGCGCCGGCGCTCGGTCACGTCCTGGTTGATGCCGCGCAGCACCCGCGCGCGGCCCGAGGCGTCGCGCACCACCTCCCCGCGGGAGGCGATCCAGCGGATCTCGCCGGTATCGGCGCGGCGGATTCGGAACTCGAAGGCGAAACGGGTCTGTCCCGCATCGGCGCGCATCGCGAGGCGGCGCGTCGCATGTGCCGCGCGCTCCTCGGGCAGGATGAAGGCGAGCTGCTCCGCCTCGTCCATCCAGGGGCCGCGGTTGCCGGGGTCGAGGCCGTAGAGGCGGAACATGGTCGGCGACCAGTGCGCCGGCCCGGGCAGGACGAGCTCGAAGACGCCGATCTCGGCCGCCTCCTGCGCCAGCCGGAATCGTCCCTCGCTCTCGGCCAGCGCGGCCTCGGCGGCGGCGCGCGCGGTGATGTCGGTGGCCGAGGGGATCAGATGCGTGATCCGCCCCTCCGCATCGCGCAGCGGCTCGATCTGGAAGTCGATGATCATCCGCTGGTCGCCGGCGCCGCGGATGGTCGCATCGAAGCGCGAGGCCTCGCCATGTGCGGCGCGCGCACAGGCGTGGCGCACGCGGGCCTGCATCGCCTCGTCATGCGTCCACCAGGCGCAGTCCCAGAACCGTTCGCCGCGCACCTCGTCGAGCGTCAGCCCCGTCGCTTCCAGCGGTGCGCGGTTCACCTCCACGACCGTCCCCTGCGGCGTCAGCACCCCGACGAAGGCGAAGAGGCTGTCGAGCACCCGCCGCAGCCGCGCCTCGCTCTCGGCGAGCGCCGCCTCGGCCGCCTTGCGCTCCGTGACGTCGGAGAAGACCCCGACGAAGCGCACCACCCGCCCCTCCGCATCGCGGAGGAAACGGCCGAGCGGATCCACCCAGCGCAGCGCGCCGTCAGCCCGGATGATCCGGTGCTCGCAGCGGTAGATCGTGCCGTCCCGCCGCGCCGCCTCGCGTGCGGCTGCCACGCGCGGCAGGTCATCGGGATGCACCAGCGTCCGCCAGGTCTCTGGCGTGATGCGTTCCGAGTTGGAGGGAAGGCCGAGGATGGCGAAGGCGCGCTCGTTCCAGACCTCGGCGCCGTTGACGAGGTCCTCGTCCCAGGTGCCGAGGCCGGTCGCCTCGACGGCCATTCGCAGCCGCGCCTCGCTCTCCGCGATGCGGGCGGCCGCGGCGCGTGCCTCCGTCACGTCGCGGAGGAAGACGACGATGCCGCCATCCTCGCGCGGGTGGCTTTCCGCGCGGAAGCGGCGGCCGCCCGGCAGCTCCGCCTCCGCCTCCGCCCGGCAGCGCGCGAGCATGGCGAGCTCGCAGGCGCGCTGGATCGGCCCGGCGAGCTGCGGCAGCGCATTGCGCCAGAGGCGGCCGGTCAGGTCCTGCCCTTCGGCGAGCGAGAGCGCGCCGCGCGAATTGATGAAGGTGATGGTCCAGTTCTGGTCGGCGACCACGACGAGATCGCCGGTCGCCTCCAGCACGGCCAGCAGCTCGCGCCGGCCGGCCTGTGCCGCGCGCCGGCTCTCGGCGCCGCGTGCCTGCGCGGCGGCCACGGCGCCGCCCAGCCCGATCACGAGCAGGGTGGCCAAGGCGGCGGCGATCGCGTTGCGCGCGAGCCGCGCGCGGAAGGGCGCCAGCGCCTCCTCACGCGGCAGCGTCGCGACGGCGATCACCTCCCCGTCGCGGGCATCGACCCGCCAGGCGAGCAGCAGGCTTTCGCCATCCGGGCCGGCAAGCTCCCGGCGTCCCTCGCGTGCCCCGGCCGCGACGGCGCCGAGAATCGCCTCCCCAGGCGCGCCGGGCATGGTCGGCGGCGTGTCGACCTCCGCGACGGGAGGCAGCGGGTGCAGCATCAGCGTGGCGCCGTCGGAACGCTTGAACAGGCCAATGCGGCCGTTCGGGCCGAGGCCGAGCGCGCGATGGAGGCGCTCGAACTCGTGGTCGTGCATCGCGGCCTGCACGACGTCCACCAGCCGCCCATCGGCATCCCTGACGGCGCGGTTGTAGCTGAAGAACCAGATCCGGCTGACACGGCCGAACAGCATCGGCCCGAGTTCGCTCGCGCTGCCGGCCACGAGCGGCGCGAAGAAGGGCCGGTCGGCGAAGTTCGCCGCCGGGGGGTCGGCCTCGAGGCTGTTGGCCTGCAGCTCGCCCGCCCCGTCCATGATCCAGAGCGACCCGACCATGGGAGCGAAGCGGAGGATACCGGCAAGCTGCTCGTGCCCGGCACCTCGGAGGGTCGCCGTCCCCTCCCGCCGGACGATGTCGGCGACGCGCTCCGTCACCAGGGCAGCGGCGCCGATGCTGCGCTCCGCGTGGCCGGACGCGCCGAGGGCCGCACGCTCAACTCCGGCCCAGCCCTCCTCGAGGGTGGCGCCATGGTCCTGCCAGGTCACCAGCGCGATGCTGCCCGCGAGCAGCAGGAGGACGGCGCCGAGCAGAAGCCCCAGGCGTTTTCCAGCCGGGCCCATGGTCCTGACCTCAGCGGCGCCGAACGCCGGGATCGGCGCCCGGCGGGCGATCAGGCGATCGGCATCGAACCCCGTATCCGGCATGCGGCTTGCGGCCGTCCCGTCCCCTTGCCCGGACAGCACGAAACTGTCCCCGGATCGGAGTTAGTCATGCGCCCAGCGGTTGCTGCGCCGCAATGCCGCGCCAGTCGAGGGTTGCCATGCACACGAAAACTTGTGCGGCGCGCGACCAAGGCCGCGATGTCCGTAGCCGGAACGACACGCAGGGGTTGCAGTGCAGCGGGGAGATTCGCCCCCCCCCCCCCGGGGGGCCGCTCGCGCGCGGCCCCGGTGGCGGCGAGGACGCTAGCCGGCGTTCTGGACCGCGCGCTTCGCCATCACCGTGACGAGGTGCGCGCGATACTCCGCGCTGCCGTGGATGTCCCCGTTCATCATCGCCGGGTCCATCTTGATCCCTGCGACGGCGTCTGCCGACCAGTTGGCCGCCAGCGCGGCTTCCATCTGCGGCACCCGGAAGGCTCCGTTGGCCCCTGCCCCGTTCACCGCGACGCGCACGCCGGCGGGGCCGCGCGCGACGAAGACGCCGGCCATGGAGTAGCGGCTGGCCGGGTTGCGCATCTTCGCGTAGCCGGCCTTCTCCGCCAGCGGAACGTGGACCGCCGTGACCAGCTCGCCGGTGTCGAGCACGGTGGCGAACATGCCGGTGAAGAAGTCGTCGGCGGAGACCTTCCGCCGGTCCGTCTGGATCGTGGCGCCGAGGGCGAGCAGCGCGGCCGGGTAGTCGGCGGATGGGTCGTTGTTGGCGACCGAGCCGCCGATCGTGCCGCGGTTGCGAACCTGCGTGTCGCCGATGGTATGGGCCATGGCGGCCAGCGCCGGGATGGCCGCCTTCACCTCGGCGCTCGTCGCGATCTCGTAGTGCTTCGCGAGCGCGCCGATGACGACGGTGTTGCCCTCCCGCCGGATGCCGCGCAGCTCCGCGATGCCGGACAGATCGACGAGCGCGGTCGGCTTCGACAAGCGGAGCTTCAGGGCGGGCAGCAGCGTCATGCCGCCGGAGACTGGGCGCGCCTCGGGGTCCGCGGACAGGAGCTTCACCGCGTCAGCGACGGAGGCGGGCTTGTGATAGGCGAAATCGTACATGGTGGTGCTCCCCGCTTATTCCGCCGCCATCCGGCGGCCGCCGTGGATGATGTTCCAGATCTTCGCCGGCGTCGCCGGCATCTCGATGTGCCGCACGCCGTGGTCGCGCAGCGCGTCCACGACCGCGTTGATGACGGCCGGCGGCGAGCCGATCGCGCCGACCTCGCCGCAACCCTTCACGCCGAGCGGATTGTGCGTGCAGAGCGTGGTGTGGGTGGCGACGGAGACGGGCGCGAGGTCGTCGGCACGCGGCATGGTGTAGTCCATCATGCTGCCGCTGATGAGCTGGCCCTCGTCGTCGTAGATGGCGCTTTCCAGCAGCGCCTGGCCGATGCCCTGCGCCACGCCGCCCTGGACCTGGCCTTCGACGATCATCGGGTTGATGACGCGGCCGACGTCGTCCACGGCGGTGAAGTTCACCATGCTGACCTTGCCCGTCTCCGGGTCGATCTCGACCTCGGCGATGTGGCAGCCGCCGGGGTAGGTGAAGTTCTTCGGGTCGTAGAAGGCCGTTTCCTCGAGCCCCGGCTCGATCTCCTCGATCGGGTAGTTGTGGGGCACGTAGGCGGCGAGGCTGATGTCGGCGAGCGCCTTGGTCTTGTCCGTGCCGGCGACGCGGAAGGTGCCGCGGTCGAACTCGACGTCCTCGACCGCCGCCTCCATCAGGTGGGCGGCGATTCGCTTGCCCTTGGCGACGATCTTGTCCATCGCCTTGACCATGGCGCTGCCGCCGACCGCGAGGCTGCGCGAACCGTAGGTGCCCATGCCGAAGGGAACCTTGGCGGTGTCGCCATGCACCACGTCCACATTGGCGATCGGCACGCCGAGCCGGTCGGCGACGAGCTGCGCGAAGGTCGTCTCGTGCCCCTGGCCGTGGCTGTGCGCGCCGGTCAGCACGGTGACGCTGCCGGTCGGGTGGACGCGGATCGTGCCCACCTCGTAGAGGCCGGCGCGCGCGCCGAGGCTGCCGACGACCGCCGAGGGCGCGATTCCGCAGGCCTCGAGATAGGTCGAGATGCCGATGCCGCGCAGCTTGCCCTTCGCCGCCGCGGCTGCGCGCCGCGCCTCGAAGCCCTTCCAGTCGGCCGTCTCCAGCGCGGCGTCGAGCGTCGCGAAGTAGTTGCCGCTGTCGTATTGCAGCGCGACCGGCGTCTGGTACGGGAAGGCGTCCACCGGGATGAAGTTGCGCCGGCGGAACTCGACGCGGTCGAGGTCCATCTCCGCGGCCGCCACGTCCATTAGGCGTTCCAGCAGGTAGGTCGCCTCCGGCCGGCCGGCGCCGCGATAGGCGTCCACTGGGACGGTGTTCGTGAAGACCGCCTTCACCTCCGCGTAGATCACCGGCATCACATACACGCCCGACAGCAGCGTGGCGTAGAGATAGGTCGGCACGCAGGGCGCGAAGGTGGAGAGGTACGCGCCCATGTTGGCATGGGTGTGCACCTTGAGCCCGAGGATCTTCCCCGCCGCATCCAGCGCGAGCTCGGCCTTCGTCACGTGGTCGCGGCCATGCGCGTCCGACATGAAGGATTCCGTGCGCTCGGCCGTCCACTTGATCGGGCGCTTCACCTTGGCCGAGGCCCAGGTGACGATCGCCTCCTCCGCGTAGTGGTAGATCTTCGACCCGAAGCCGCCGCCGACATCGGGCGCCACCACGCGCAGCTTCGATTCCGGGATGTGCAGCACGAAGGCGCCCATCAGCAGCCGGATGACATGCGGGTTCTGGCTGGTGGTGTAGAGCGTGTAATCGCCCGACTGCGCGTCGTATTCCCCGATCGCCGCACGGGGCTCCATCGCGTTCGGGACTAGGCGATTGTTCGTGGTCTCGAAGGAGACGACCTTGTGCGCCTTGGCGAAGGCCGCATCCAGCACGGCGCGGTCGCCGATGTGCCAGTCGTAGCAGAGGTTGCCGGGCGCGCCCTCATGCAATTGCGGGGCACCGGGCCTCAGCGCCTGCTCCATCGTCGCGGCTGCCGGCAGCGGCGTGTAGTCGACCGCGATCGCCTCGGCCGCGTCACGCGCGCCCTGCCGCGTCTCCGCGATCACCACCGCGACGGGGTCGCCGACATGGCGCACCTTGCCGATCGCCAGCGCCGGATGCGGCGGCTCTGCCATCGGCGAGCCGTCCTTGTTGTGGATCTGCCAGCCGCAGGGAATGCCGCCGACATTGTCGGCGGCGAGGTCCGCGCCGGTGAAGACCGCGAGCACGCCCGGCATCGCCTTCGCCGCCGCAAGATCGATCGCGTTGATCGCGGCATGTGCATGCGGGCTGCGCAGGATCCAGGCATGAACCTGGCCGGGGCGGTTGATGTCGTCCGTGTACTGCCCGCGGCCCGAGAGGAAGCGCAGGTCCTCCTTGCGGCGCACGGAAGCGCCGATGCCCTCGAAGGGCTGCACCACGTTCATTGTCGTTGTCCCTCCCCGTCCCGCCGTGCCGCCTATTCGGCGGCGCGGGCGAGCTCGCTGCGACGGCCCTGCATCACGTCGGCCGCCGCCGCGATCGCCTTGACGATGTTGTGGTAGCCCGTGCAGCGGCAGAGGTTGCCCTCGAGCCCCTCGCGGATCTCCTGCTCGGTCATTCCGCCGGGGTGCTTGTTCACCAGGTCGATGGCCGACATGACCATGCCCGGCGTGCAGAAGCCGCATTGCAGGGCGTGGTACTCGCGGAAGGCCTCCTGCATCGGGTGCAACGTGCCGTCGGCGGCCGCGAGGCCCTCGATCGTGGTGATGGAGGCACCCTCGCACTGCACGGCGAGGATGGTGCAGGCCTTCAGGCTGTCGCCGCCCATGTGGACGACGCAGGCGCCGCATTGGCTGGTGTCGCAGCCGACATGCGTGCCGGTCAGCCGCAATTTCTCGCGCAGCAGCTCGACGAGCAGCGTGCGCGCCTCGACCTCGACCGTGTGCTTCGTGCCGTTCACCGTCAGCGTGACCTGCGGCATGGCGCCTCTCCCCCAAGTTCATCCGTTGTCCCTCAGATGGGGACAACCGTTCGGAGGGGAAGCCTCGCCTCGCGTCGCGCGCCCGTCAAGCGCGCGACGCGTGACGTTCAGGCATGCGCCAGGATGGCCGCACCCTTCGCGCCGGAGAGCGGGTTCTCGGCCGCGGGCAGGTCGTGCAGGTGGCAGGCGGCGACATGCCCCTCCCCCATCGCATCGGCCACGGGGCGCAGCGGCGGCTCCTCCGTCCGGCAGCGGTCGAAGGCGTAGGGGCAGCGCGTGTGGAAGCGGCAGCCGGGGGGCGGCCGGATCGGGCTCGGCACGTCGCCCTTGAGGATGATGCGCTCCCGCGCCGCGCCGGGCTCCGGCACGGGGACGGCGGAGAGCAGCGCCTCGGTATAGGGATGCTTGGGCGCGGCGAAGAGGCTGCGCTTCGGCGCCACCTCGACGATCTTCCCGAGATACATCACGGCCACGCGATGGGTCATGTGCTCGACGATCGCCAAATCGTGGCTGACGAAGAGCATCGCCAAGCCGAGCTCCCGCTGCAGGTCCTGCAGCAGGTTGACGATCTGCGCCTTGACCGAGACGTCCAGCGCGCTGACCGCCTCGTCGCAGATGATCAGGTCCGGCTCGGCCGCGAGCGCGCGGGCGATGCCGATGCGCTGGCGCTGGCCGCCCGAGAACTCATGAGGCCAGCGGCCGACCGCGTCGCGCGGCAGCCGCACCTTGTCCATCAGCGCCGCGACCTTCGCCTCGAGCTCCGCGCCATCGCGCGCCAGGCCGAAGTTGCGGATCGGCTCTGCCAGGATGTCGCGCACCCGCATGCGCGGGTTGAGGCTGCTGAAGGGGTCCTGGAAGACCACCTGCATCCGCCGGCGCATCGGGCGCAACGTGCCGGACGGCATGTCGTCAATGCGCTGGCCGTCGAGGATCACCTGGCCGCCGGTGATGTCGAAGAGGCGCAGCACCGCCTTGCCGACGGTGGACTTGCCGCAGCCGGATTCGCCGACAAGCGACAGCGTCTCGCCTTTCGCGATGTCGAAGGAGACGCCGTCGACCGCATAGACATACCCGGTCTTGCCGCCGAGGAAACCGCCGCGGAGCGGGAAGTGCTTCTTGAGGTCGTTGACCTGCAGGACGGGCGTGCTCATGCCGCGAGCTGCTCCTCGCGCTGCGCGTAGTGGCAGGCCGCGACGTGGCCCGGCGCCTTCTCCTCCAGCGCCGGCGCCACGGTGCGGCAGAGATCGGTGGCGTAGGCGCAGCGGGAGGCGAAGACGCAGCCGTCGAGCTTCTTCTTGAGGCTCGGGACGAGGCCCGGGATCTCCGCCAGTCGCGTCTCCTCCCCATCCAGCGACGAGCCGAGCTTCGGCATCGAGCCGAGCAGCCCCTGCGTGTAGGGATGCCGCGGCGAACGGAAGAGCGGGCCGATCGCAGCTTCCTCGACCTTACGGCCGGCATACATCACGACGACACGCTCCGCGACCTCCGCCACGACGCCGAGGTCGTGTGTGATCAGCACGATCGCCGCGCCGACGCGGTGCTTCAGGTCGCGCATCAGCTCCAGGATCTGCGCCTGGATCGTGACGTCGAGCGCGGTGGTCGGCTCGTCGGCGATCAGCAGCTTCGGGTTGCAGGCGAGCGCGATGGCGATCATCACGCGCTGGCGCATGCCCCCCGAGAGCTGGTGCGGATACTCCCGGACGCGGCGGCGCGCTTCCGGGATGCCGACGAGGTTCAGCATCTCGACCGCGCGTTCCTCGGCCTGCTGCTTCGAGAGGCCCTGGTGAAGGCGCAGCGTCTCGCCGATCTGACGGCCGACCGTCAGCACCGGATTGAGGCTCGTCATCGGCTCCTGGAAGATCATCGAGACGTCGTTGCCGCGGATCTGGCGCATCTCGCGGTCCGACAATTCGAGCAGGTTCTTCCCGTTCAGCCGGATCGCGCCCGCTATCTTGCCCGGCGGCTCCGGGATCAGGCGCAGGATCGACATGGCGGTGACCGACTTGCCGCAGCCGGATTCACCCACGATGGCCAGCGTCTCTCCCGCATTGACGTGGAAGGAGACGCCGTCCACCGCGCGGTTCACGCCATCGGGCGTGCGGAAATGGGTCTGGAGGTTCTCGACCTCGAGCAGGGGCATACGGGTCAGAGCCTCTTGGCCATGCGGGGGTCAAGCGCGTCGCGGAGCCCGTCGCCGAGCAGATTCACCGCCAGCACCGTGATGGAGAGGAACACGGCGGGGAAGAACACGATGTAGGGCTTCACCTGCCAGAGCGCCCGGCCCTCGGCCATGATGTTGCCCCAGGATGGGATGGTCGGCGGCGTGCCCGCGCCGATGAAGGACAGGATCGCCTCGGTGATCATGGCGCTGGCGCAGATATAGGTCGCCTGCACCGTCAGGGGGGCCAGCGTGTTCGGCAGGATGTGGCGCCAGATGATCATCGGCGTGCGCGTGCCGGCCGCCACCGCTGCATCGACATAAGGTTGCTCGCGCAGCGACAGCACCACGCCGCGCACCAGGCGCGAGACGCGGGGGATCTCGGCGATGGTGATGGCGAGGATCACGTTCCCGACCGAGCCGCGCGTCAGGGCCATCAGCGCAATCGCGAGCAGGATCGGCGGGATCGACATCATCCCGTCCATGATCCGCATGATGATCGAATCGGCGACACGGATGAAGCCGGAGACGAGCCCGATCGTCAGACCGGCGATCGAGGCCAGGATGGCCACCGAGAAGCCGACCGTCAGCGAGACCCGCGTGCCGTAGAGCACGCGCGAATAGACGTCGCGGCCGAGCATGTCGGTGCCGAACCACCATTGCGCCGAGGGCTCCCGCGTCCGCAGCGCAGGGGCGAGTGCCGTCGGGTCCTTCGTCCAGAGGAAGGGCGCGAAGACCGCCACGAAGAGCATCGCGAGCAGCAGGAAACCGCCGATGGCGATGGTCGGGTTGCGCCGGAGGAAGCCGATGAAGCCCTTCTTCGGCTTCACCGCCGGCAGGATGTCCGGCATCGGGGCCGCCACGGCGACGCCGGGGTGCCCCATGGCGGCGACGCCGCCGGCTGGTAGGACCGTCGTGCTCAATACCGGATCCTCGGGTCGAAGAGGGTGTAGAGAAGATCGATCACGAGATTGACCAGCACGTAGACGAAGCTGAAGAGCAGCACGACGCCCTGGATCACCGGGTAGTCGCGGCGCAGGATCGCATCCACCGTCAGGCGCCCGAGGCCGGGGATGGCGAAGACGCTCTCCGTCACCACGGCGCCGCCGATCAGCAGCGCGATGCCGATGCCGATCACGGTCACGATCGGCACCGCGGCGTTCTTCAGCGCGTGCAGGAACAGGATTGCGCGCTGCCCGACGCCCTTGGCCCTTGCGGTGCGGATGTAGTCCTGCTGCAGCACCTCCAGCATCGTCGCCCTCGTGATGCGCGCGATCAGCGCGATGTAGACGGTGCCGAGCGCAATCGCGGGCAGGATGAGGTTCTGCAGCCAGGGCCAGAGGCCGCGGGAGAAGGGCGTGTAGCCCTGCACCGGCAGCAGGTCCCACTCGAGGGCGAAGAAATAGGCCAGCAGGTAGCCCACCACGAAGACAGGCACCGAGAAGCCGAGCACGGCGAAGGCCATGACCGCGCGATCCACCAGCGTGCCCTGCTTCCAGGCCGCCACGACGCCCATCGGCACGGCGACCGAGACGGCGAGCAGCAGCGTCACGATCATCAGCGACAATGTCGGCTCGATCCGTTGCGCGATCATGGTGCTGACCGGCAGGTTGGTGAAGATCGAGGTGCCGAGGTCGCCCCGCAGGATGTCCCACACCCAGGCGCCGAAGCGCACGAGGTAGGGTCGGTCGAGGCCGAGGCTCGCGCGGATGCGCTCGATGTCGGCCGGCGTCGCCTGGTCGCCGGCAATGACGGCCGCGGGATCGCCCGGCGCGATGTAGAGCAGGGAGAAGACGAACAGCGCCACCACCGCCATGACGGGGATGGTGGCGAGCACGCGCCTGACGACGTAAGCGAACATCGAACCTCAGCCTCAGGCGGCGCCGGTGGAGATGCCGGCGCCGCGCTCCATCAGGATTTCGAGACGCCCCAGGCGAAGGGGATCGGCCCCTTCACGATGCCCGAGACGTTGCGGCGCCATGCCTGGTAGGTCAGGAAGAAGCCGGTCGGGCAATACACCACGTTCTCGACCGCCGCCGCATTGAGCCGGCCAATCGCCGCCCGCTCCTGCTCGAGGTTCGACGCGGCGAGCCAGTTCGGCACCTCGGCCTCCACGGCGGGCACGTTCGGCCAGCCGAACCAGGCGCCGTCGCCATTCGCGCGCACCGCGTTGTAGAGCACCGGATTGATCGCGTCGGCGCCTGCGTGCCAGGTGTGGAACATGCTCCACCCGCCCTGGTTCGGCGGGTTCTTCATGGCGCGGCGCTGGCCGACCGTGCCCCAGTCGGTCGCGACGAAGTCCACATTCATGCCGAGGCGCTTCAGAAGGTCCGCGGTGACGTCGCCCTGCGCCTTGGTGATCGGCTGGTCCTGCGCGACGACGCAGATCACCGGCTCGTTGTTGTAGCCCGACTCGCGAAGCATGGCGCGGCCGCGCTCCAGGTTCGCCGCCTTCATCATCTCGCCGCCCTGCTCCGTGTAGAGCGGCGTGCCAGGGGTGAAGAAGCCGCCCATCACCTTCCACAGGTTCCGGTCGTCGCCGACCAGCGCCCGCATGTAGTCCTCCTGGCTCAACGCGGTCATCACTGCCTGGCGCACCTTCGGGTTGTTAAAGGGCGCATGGAGGTGGTTCATCCGGAAGGAGCCGATGTTCCCGAGCGGGTCGGCGATATCGACGGCGATGTTCCGGTTGCGGCGCAGCACGGGAACGAGGTCGGTGATCGGGTTCTCCCACCAGTCCACCTCGCCGTTCTGCAGCGCCGCGGACGCGGTGGCGGGATCGGGCATCACGATCCATTCCACCCGGTCCACCATCATCCGCTTGCCGCCCGCGAGCCAGTTCGGCGGCTCGTTGCGCGGCACGTAGCCATCAAAGCGGGTGAAGACGGCGCGCGCGCCGGGCACCCACTCGTTGCGCACGAAGCGCATCGGGCCGGAGCCGACATACTCGTTGATCTGCGTGAAGCTGTCGAAGCGGGTCGCGATCCGCTCCGGCATGATGAAGCACATCGGCGTCGCGTTCTTGCCGAGCGCCATCTTCATCTTCGGGAAGGGCGCGCTCAGCACCCAGCGGAAGGTGCGGTCGTCGGTCGCCGCGAGCTCGACGTTGAGCGCACGCAGCAACTGGCCCATCGGGTCGCGCGGCATCCAGCGCGTGATGGAAGCGACGACGTCGCGCGCACGCACCGGCTCGTTGTCGTGGAAGCGCAGCCCCTCGCGCAGGCGGAAGGTCCAGGTCTTGCCGTCCTGGCTGACCTCTTCGGCCTCTACCATCTGGCGCTGCGGCTCGAGCTTGTCGTCGAAGCCGTAGAGCGTGTCCCAGACCAGCACGGCGGCGTTGCGCACGACGTACTGCGTGCCCCAGATCGGGTCGAAATTCGCGAGGTTCGCCTGCGGCACGAAGCGCAGCGTGCGGTTGGCGGCCTGGCTGTAGGCCGGGGCTGCCAGCCCGCCACCTGCTGCCACCGCGCCGGCGGCAACACCGGCCTTGAGGAACGACCTGCGATCCATCTACGCCTCTCCTTGTGCTTCCTGCCCTCTTGGAAGGCAGATTGCCCGATCCTTGAGCCACGCGCCAGCCAGCCTCGGCCGAAGGCCGCCGCCCGGGCGTCGTCCACCCGTTCCCAGCACGCCTCGTGCCAGAGGCGGCTTCAGCTCCGGCGAATGCCCCAGAAGAGCGCCAGCCCCTTCACGCGATCCGCGAGGTTGCGGCGATGCGCGGTGATGGAGAGGTAGGAGCCGACCGGGACATAGGGCAGCTCGTCCATCGCGACCTCCTGGATCTCCCGCGCGATGCGCTGCTGCGCGGCGAGGTCGGGCGCGACGAACCAGGCGTCGCGCAGCTCCTCGAGCCGCGGGACCGTCGGCCAGCCGGGCCAAGCGGCGGTGCCGTTGCCGCGGAGCGGAAAATGGGCAGAGGGATCGACGAAGTCGAAGGAGGAGAAAGAAGTGAAAAGCATGGACCAGCCGCCGCGCTCCACCGGCTCGCGCGAGGTGCGGCGCTGGACCGTGGTCCCCCAGTCCGTCAGCACGATGTCGGCGTTGAAGCCGAGCCGGCGCACGAGGTCGGCGCCGACCTGCGTCATCGCCGCCGGCGCCAGGATGTCGGTCGGCCCGATCAGGCGCATCGGCCCGTTCGCGTAGCCCGCCTCGCGCATCAGCTGGCGCGCCCGCTCCACGCTGCGCGGGCCTGTCAATGGCCCGAGCGCCGCGTCATTGGCCAGCGGCGTGCCCGGGGTGAAGACGCCGACGCCGGTCATGTGCAGCGCCGGGTCCGGCCCGTTCACCGCCTGCATGAAGTCCGACTGCACGATGGCCGGCAGGATGGCCTGGCGCATGCGCTTGTCGTTGAAGGGCGGGTGGAGGTGGTTGAAGCGCAGGATGCCGGTCAGCGGCAGCGGGTCGATCGGCTCCACCTGCACGTTGCGGTTGCGGCCGAGCAGCATCTGGATCTCGGGCGTCGGCTGTTCGTACCAGTCGATCTCGCCGGTCTGCAGCGCGGCGGCGGCGGTCGAGGCGTCGACGATGATGTGCCACTCGACACGGTCGAAATGCACCTGCTTCGGGCCGGCGGTCAGGCTCGGCTGCCCAACGGGGCTCGGGCTGTAGTCCGGGTTCCGCTCGTAGACGACGAGGCTGCCGGAGTTGAACTCCCGCGCGACGAAGCGGAACGGGCCGCTGCCTACCGTCTCGCGGATCTGCTGGAAGGGATCGGTGCGCGCGATGCGCTCCGGCATGATGAAGGCGGGGCTGTTCGAGACCTGTGCAAGCGCGGCCTGCAGCAGCGGGAAGGGCTGCTTCAGGCGGAAGACGATCCGCCGGTCGCCATCGGCCTCCAGCGCGTCCACGAAGGTCTCGAGCTTCTGGCCGATGGGGCTGCGCTTCATCCAGCGGTTCAGGCTGGCGACGCAATCGGCGGCCCGGACCGGCTCGCCGTCGTGGAAGCGCAGGCCCTCGCGCAGCGTGATGACGGCGCGGCGGCCATCCTGCTCGGTGACCATGCCCTCCGCCATCTGCGGCTGCGGACGGAACCCGGCGTCCATGCCGTAGAGGGTGTCGAACACCATGTAGCCGTGGTTGCGGGTGATGTTCGCCGTGGTCCAGATCGGGTCGAGGCTGGTCAGGTTCGCCTGCGGCACCATGCGCAGCACGCGCGCCGAGGCAGCTTGCGCGATCGCGAAGCGGGGCAGCGCCGTGCTGCCCATGGTGGCGGCGCCCGCCGCCAGCAGGTTCCTGCGAAGCATCCCGTTCTCCCGTTGCGGTCCGTTCGCTCCGGATCAGAACAGGCAATGCCGACCGGCGCAATGCGGGGCGCGTGCGGCGGCACGGCGCGTGACCGCGCCAGCCCGTCCGCCCCCGCGGCGCCCTCCTGCGGCTTCGCCGCAGGAGGATGAGCCGTCAGCGAAGGATCACTCCCACTCCGGGGTCCCCGCGGCGGTGCCGGAGGCGACGTCGTGGGGAATGAATCAGCCCCGCTGCACGTTCCAGAACAGCGGCAGGCCCTTCAGCACGCCGGTCAGGCCGCGGCGATAGGCGGTGGCCTGGAAATACTGGCCGAGCGGCAGATAGGGCACCTCCTGGAAGGCGACCTCCTGGATCTGCCGCGCGACCGCCTGCTGCGCGCGGAGATCCGGCGCGTCGAACCAGGCGGCGCGCAACTCCTCGAGCCGCGGGATGCCCGGCCAGCCGAACCAGGCATTCGCGCCGTTGCCACGCAGGCTCTGGTGGACGCCGGGATTGAACATGTCGACGCCGGCGAAGAAGGTGAAGAAGACGCTCCAGCCGCCGCGCTCCGGCACCTCGCGGCTCGCACGGCGCTGCACCACCGTGCCCCAATCGGTCGAGACGTAGTCCACGTTCATGCCCGCGCGGCGGAACATGTCCTGTCCCACCTGTGCCAGCGCGTTCAGCGACGGGAAGTCCGAAGCGGCGAGGATCGTCACGCGCTCCCCGTTGTAGCCCGCTGCCGTCAGGTCGCGCTTCACCTTGTCCATGTCCACGCGGTCCGGGATCGCGTCCACGCCGGCGTCGGAGGCCATCGGCGTGCCCGGCGGGAAGAAGCCGACATCGGCGCGCCACAGGCTGCGGTCGGTGCCGATCACCGCCGTCATGTAGTCCGCCTGGCTCACGGCGCCGAGCAGCGCGCGACGGATCGCGGCGTTGTTGAAGGGCGGGTGCAGGTGGTTGAAGCGGCAGAGCGCCATGAGACCCGTCGGGTCCGGGATCTCCATCACCACGTTGCGGTCGCGGCGGAGTGCCACCTGCAGGTCGCCGGTCGGCTGCTCCCACCAATCGGTCTCGCCGGCCCGCAGCGCTGCGGCAGCCGTCGCGGGGTCGGGCGTGACGTGCCACTCGATCCGGTCGAAATGCGCCCGCTTCGGCCCCGCGGTCCAGCTCGGGTTGCCTTCGGGCCGCGGCACGTAGCCCTCGAAGCGGGTGTAGACGATCCGCGCGCCCGGCACGCGCTCCCCGGCCGCGAAGCGGAACGGGCCCGAGCCGATAAGGTCGCCCCGCAGCGGCTGGTTCGGATCCTGGCTCGCCAGCCGCTCCGGCATCATGAAGCAGACCGGGGTGGAGGGCTTGCCGAGCGCCTCGAACAGCATCGGGAAGGGCCGCTTCAGCACGAAGCGGATGGTGCGGTCGTCGGGTGCCGAGAGCTCGTCGGTGACGCCCATCAGCACCTGGCCGAGCGCGTCGCGCGCTGCCCAGCGGCGGATCGAGGCGACGCAGTCCCGCGCGCGCACCGGCTCGTTGTCGTGGAAGCGCAGGCCTTCGCGCAGGCGCATCGTCACGCGCTTGCCGTCATCCTCGACCGCGTGGCTCTCGACCATCTGCGGCTGCGGCGCATAGTCGCTGTCGAAACCGTAGAGCGTGTCCCACACCATGTAGCCGTGGTGGCGCGTGACATAGGCGGTGGTGACGATCGGATCGAGCACCGCGAGGTCGGCCTGCGGGATGAAGCGCAGCAGCCGCGCGGCGTTCGTCGTGCCCTGGCCGAGCGCCGGCGCGCCCAGCACGGCCGCGCCCGCCGCTGCCGAAGCGCCGGAGAGGAAGTGGCGTCGCTTCATGGTCCGTCGGCCCCCGATCGTGCCGCGCGGATGCGCCGCGCGGGCTCTATCGAGCGCAGGCGGCGGCCCCGCGCAAGGGCCGCCGCCTCCCGTTCCGGTTGGCGTCCGGAGGCGGAATGCGCGCGATCAAGCGCGGCGGATGTTCCAGAATAGCGGCGGCTGGCCCTTCAGCATCCCGGTGAGGTTCCGCCGCAACGCCGTCGGCTGGTAGTACATGCCGGTCGGCACATAGGGCACCTCCTCGAAGGCGATGCGCTGCATCTCCGTCGTGGCGGCCAGTGCGGCGGCGTCGTCCGGCGCGTCGAACCAGGCATCGCGCTGCGCCTCGATCGCCGGGATGGTCGGCCAGCCCGGCCAGGCATTCTCGCCATGGCCCCGGATGGAGGCGTGGCTTGCCGGGTTCCAGTGGTCGACGCCGGACCAGAAGGTGAAGAAGCCGCTCCAGCCGCCCTGATCGAGCGGGTTGCGGCTGGCGCGGCGCGCCACCACGGTGCCCCAGTCGGTCGAGACGAGCTCGACATTGAAGCCCATGCGGCGGAACAGGTCGGCGCCCACCAGCGTCGCCGCGTTGATCGAGGCGAGGTCGGTGGCGTTCATCAGCACCATCCGCGCGCCCATCGCGCCGGCGGCCTGCAGCTCCGCCCGAGCCGCGTCGATGTTCTTGCGCAGCCGATCGAGCCCGACATTCGAGGCGGAGGGGCTGTCGGGCGCGAAGTAGCCGATCCCCTCGCGGCGCAGGTCGGGCCGCCCCTCGATCCCGGTGGTGCCGATCACCGCGGTCATGAAGTCCATCTGGTTGATCGCGGTCACCACCGCGCGGCGCACCGCGGGGTTGTTGAAGGGCGCGGCGGCGTGGTTCGGGCGGAAGATGCCGATCAGCCCGGAGTTGTTGATGATGTCCACCGCGATGGCGCGCGCATTGGCGCCCCGCATGAAGAGCGGGAAGAGATCCGCCGTCGGCTGCTCCCACCAGTCGATCTCGCCCGACTGCAGCGCGGCCGCGGCCGTTGCCTGGTCCGACTGGATGACCCATTCGACACGGTCGAAATGCACCACCTTGGGGCCCGCCGTCATCGACGGTGTGCCGGAGGGGAGCGGGACGTAGTCCGGGTTGCGCGTGTAGACGAGGCGCGAGCCCGGCACCCATTCGTTCTGCACGAAGCGGAAGGGCCCGCTGCCGACTGCCTCGGTGATGTTGGTGAAGGGGTCCACGTTCGCCAGCCGCTCCGGCATGACGAAGAGGCAGCTCGTCGTGACCTTGGAGAAGGCCTCGAGCATCTTCGGGAAGGGCCGGTTGAGCCGGATCGTGAAGACGCGGTCGCTCTCCTCCGTCATGTCGGCCACGCGCGCCATCAGCACCTGGCCGAAGGCGTCTCGGCGCCCCCAGCGGCGGATCGAGGCGATGCAGTCGCGCCCGCGCACGGCCGAGCCGTCGTGGAAGCGCAGGTTCTCGCGAAGCGTGAAGCGCCAGAGCAGCCCGTCATTCTCGACGACATGGCCCTGCACCATCTGCGGCTGCGGCCGGAACCTCTCGTCCATGCCGTAGAGCTGGTCGAATACGAGGAAGGCGTGGTCGCGCGCGACGAAAGCGGTGTTGGTGAAGGGGTCGATGTTGCCCGGGTTGGCGTGCGGCACGTAGCGCAACGTGCGCGCGGCCGCGGGCTGCGCGATGGCGAAGCGCGGCAGCGCGGCGGAGGCGGCGGCCGCGGCGGCACCGGCCAGCAGGTCGCGACGGAACATTCTTTTCTCCCTGTCGATCACGTGAAGCAAGCGGAAGGCTACCCCAGGACCGGATCGCGCCGGAAGCCGACCCGCCGGCCGGGGGTGCCCGCGGCGGGTCAGGCGGTGTCCGGGCGATGCCCGAAGCCGAGCGTGGGCACGGGCGCCGTCTCCACCCAGACCGCCTTCGACGCGGTGTAGGCCTCGAGCGCCTCGCGCCCGGAGGAACGCCCGTGACCGGAGGCGCCGAAGCCGCCGAAGGGCGCGCTCACATGGATGGTGCGGTAGCCATTCACCCAGAAGGTGCCGGCCCGCACCGCCGCCGCGACGCGGTGCGCGCGTCCGACGTCGCGCGTCCAGACCGCGCCGGCCAGGCCGAAGCCGGTGGCGTTGGCGAGTGCCACGGCCTCCGTCTCGTGCTCGAACGGGATGGCGGCGACCACGGGCCCGAAGATCTCCTCCTGCGCCGCGCGTGCGGTGTTCGGCAGGCCGGCGAGGACCGTGGGCGGTACCCAGAAGCCGCCCTGCGGGAGGGCGTCACGCGCCGCCGCCAGCACCTGCGCGCCCTCCGCCCGCCCCGCCTCGACCAGCGCGCCGACATGGGCGAATTGCCGCGCGGTGCAGACCGGCCCCGCCTCGGTCGCCGCGTCCAGCGGATCGCCGAGTCGGATGCGCGCCGAGGCCTCGGCGAGCAGCGCGACGAAGCGGTCATGGATGCTCCGCTGCAGCAGCAGGCGCGAGCCCGCGACGCAGCTCTGCCCGGATCCGGCGAAGATCGCCTGCTGCGCGCCCTGCACGGCGACGGGCAGATCGGCGTCCTCGAAGACGATGTTCGCGCTCTTGCCGCCGAGCTCGAGCACGCAGGGAATTGTGCGCGCGGCGCAGGCGGCGGCGACGCGCGCGCCGGTGGCCGGCCCGCCGACGAAGGTGGCCATCGCCACCTCCGGCGCGGCGAGCAGCGCCTGCCCGGTCGTCCCGCCAAGCCCGGCGACCACCTGCACCAGCCCCTCCGGCAGGCCCGCTTCCAGCGCGAGCCGCCCGAAGGCGAGCGAGGTCAGCGGCGTGTACTCCGACGGCTTCAGCACAACCGCATTGCCCGCCGCCAGCGCCGGCAGCACGTTCCAGCCGCAGGTGAAGAGCGGCGCGTTCCAGGGCGTGATCGCCAGCACCACGCCGTGCGGCTCGCGCCGCACATAGACCAGGTGGCCGGAGGGGACCGGAACCGTCCGCCCCTCGATCTTGTCGCACCAGCCGGCCCAGTATTCCGCCATCTCCGCCACCCGGGCGACCTCGGCGCGGCAGTCGCGGATCGGCTTTCCGGTATTGGCACATTCGAGCCGCGCCAGCGCCTCCGCCTCGCGCCGCAGGAGCCCGCCGACCGCCCAGATCCGTCGCCCGCGCTCCGCCGCGCTCAACGCCATCCAGGCGCGCTGCGCCCGCGCGGCGCCCGCGGCCGCGGCGTGAGCGACCGCGGCGCCCGCATCCGCATAGCTCAGCAGATCATCGCCCGTCGCCGGGTCCTGCAGGGCGATCGTCGCGCCCTCCCCGCCCCGGATACCGCCGTCCACGAGGCTCCCGACACGCCCGCCGAGCAGGCCCCGTACGCCCTCCGCCGCGACGGCGGCGGCCGCGAAGCCGCTCATGCGCGCTGCCCCGCTAGCACGGCCGCGGCGACGCGGTTGAAGTCGGCGTCATCCGCGACCGGCGCGCCCTCCCATGCGGCGGCGGCGGCGGCGCAGGCGACGGGCTCGGCCCCGACGGCCTGCGCGAGCTCCAGCGCCAGCCGAACATCCTTGCGCATCAGCCCGGTGGCGAAGCCGGAATCGAAGCTCCCCGAGAGCACCCAGCGCGGCAGGTTCACCTCGGTCGCTGCCGAGCGGCCGGAGGCAACGTTCACCACGCCCAGCAGCGCCGCCGCCGGCACGCCCGCCGCCTCCCCGATCCGCAGCGCCTCCGCCGCGGCGACGAGGTGCGTGGCGACGAGCAGGTTGTTGACGAGCTTCGCCACCTGGCCGGCGCCGGCGTCGCCGACATGGAGGATCCGAGCGGCGATGCGGTCCAGCACGGGGCGCGCCCGCTCCAGCGCCTCGGCCGCGCCGCCGGCCATCACCGTCAGCGTCCCCGCCGCCGCCCCGGCCGGCCCGCCCGAGACCGGCGTGTCGAGATAGGAACAGCCCGCCGCAGCGGCACGCCCGGCGCAGTGCCGCGCGGCGAGTGGCGAGAGGGTGGACGTGTCGGCGATGATCGCGCCCGGCGGCAGGGCGGGCAGCAGGTGGTCCAGCGCGCCCCGCACCGCGGCGTCGTCGGGCAGGGACAGGATCACCACCGGGGCTGCCACCTCCTCCGGCGCACCGACCTCGCTGCGCGCGGGATCGCGATCGAACCCTGACACGGTCGCGCCCGTTTCACGCAGCCGTGCCGCCATCGCGGCCCCCATGCGGCCGAGACCGACCAGTCCAACCCGCATCCCGCTCACGTCCTCGCCATCATGCGGGGGCACACTCGCAGGCGTGACCGGCCGCGTCCAGGAAAGCCGAGGATGCCATGATCCCGTCACCAGGGCGTGCTTTGTACCGGTGGGTCCGCCGGTGTTTGCTGCGGCGCAGCAGGGGAGTCGCATGTCCGACCGCGCGATCGAAACCCGTCTCGCCGGAGTGCTCGGACCGGAGCGCAGCCGGACGGCCGTCCAGTTCTTCCGCTTCGGCGTCGTGGGCACCTTCGGCTTCGTGGTCGACACGGCCGTGCTCTACATCGGGCTGGCACTCGGCCTCGGGCTCTATCTCGGGCGCGCAGTGTCCTACGTGACGGCGGCAAGCGCCAACTGGGCGCTCAATCGCGCATGGACCTTCAGGGGTCACGGCGGCGGGCCGGCCTGGCGGCAATGGGCGACGTTCCTCGTCGTCAACCTCGTCGGTTTCGCGTGCAACTACGGCACATATGCCGCCTTGGTCGCCGGTGTTGCCGTCGTGGCACAGCATCCGGTGCTCGGTGTGGCCGCAGGGAGTCTTGCAGGCATGATCGGGAACTTTCTGCTTTCGCGACGTTTCGTTTTCGACGGCGCTGACCGCGCCGGGGCCCCCTGATCAAGACGGACGGATGCGCGTAGCCACACCCAAGGCCGAGCCAGATCTGCGCATGGCGGCTCCGACGGCGGAGGCTGCCCCCGCTGCACGCGCGGCCGAGCCCTTCCAGGCACTTAGCGGCGCCGACCTGGCGGGGGTCACGCCCCTGCGGCCGGGCATCGGCGAGGCGGGATTCCACCCCGTCCCGGCCAACGATGCGGTCAGGCATCACCCGCGTCCGCTCGCGCCCTGGCTGATCGGCGCGCTCGTCCTCCTGCTCGACCTTGCGCTGATCGCGCTGGTCGGTTTCGTCGCGGCCGCCGATCTCGATGCGGATGCCTCCATCAACGGGCGCGTGGTCCTGCTCGTCGGCGGCCTCGCGGCCGCCACGGGCCTCGCCATCGGCGCCTATGAACACGCTGTCCTGTTCAGCCTGCCGCGGCAGATCGGCCGCGTCCTCGCCGCCGGCGGTGCGGCCTTCGCAGCGACCGTGCTGGCCGGCGCCGCCTTCGGCGTCCTCGATCGGCTGCAGCCGGCCTGGCTCCTCATCTTTGCGGTGCTCGGCGCCGCGTCGGTCGTTGCCGGGCGCGCCCTGGTGGCCGCGGTCCTGCAGGGGTCGGCCCGCACGGCGCGGCGGACGGTGGTGCTCGGCAGCGGCCCACAGGTCACGCGGCTCCTCGCCGCGCTGCAGAGGGACCCCGTCGGGCTCGAGCTGATCGGCATGGTGGAGGACCGCCCCGACCGCCCGGCACGCCCGGCGGAGGGCCTGAGGCTGCTCGGCGGCATGGCGCAGCTCGCCGCGATGATCCGGCGGGGCGAGGTGGACGTCGTCGCCGTCGCGCTTCCCTGGTCGGCGGAGGAACGCCTTGTCGAGCTGCTCGGCCAGCTCTCCGCTTTCCCGGTGGAGGTGCGCGTGGTGCCGGACCTGGTCGCCGATCACCTCGCCGGGCCCGACCGGCCACGCCTGCCGCCGCTGGTCTCCGCAAAGCCGATCTCCGGCCTGGCCGCCGCGCTGAAGGGCGCGTCGGACTACCTGCTCGCCATCACCGCGCTGGTCGTGGCCGGCATCCCGATGCTGCTGGTCGCGCTCGCCGTGAAGCTCGACAGCCCGGGGCCGGTCTTCTTCCGCCAGCGCCGCACCGGCTTCAACGACCGGCCCTTCGAGGTCCTCAAGTTCCGCACCATGTATGTGGAGGCGACCGACCACGAGGCCGAGCGGCAGGTGCGGCCGGGTGATCCGCGGGTGACGCGCGTGGGCGCGGTGCTGCGCCGCACCTCGCTCGACGAGTTGCCGCAGCTCTTCAACGTGCTGCGCGGCGAGATGAGCTTCGTCGGCCCCCGCCCGCACGCGCCCGGCACCCGGGCCGGCAACCGCCGCTTCGACGAGGTGGTGGCGAACTACGCGGCGCGGCACCGGGTGAAGCCGGGGCTGACCGGCCTCGCGCAGGTGCGTGGGTATCGCGGCCCGACGCCGACCGAGCGCCAGATCCTGCTGCGCGTCGAGAGCGACCTCGAATACATCGCCAACTGGTCGCTTTGGCTTGATTTCCTGATCGTCCTGCGCACCCTGCTGATCGTGGTGCGCATGCGCAACGCGCATTAGGAGCACCGCGGATGCGCCGCCTTGAGGAGACACGCTTGACTGCGCGAGAGCTGGCGACCGGCGAGGCCGAGACCTGGCACGAGGCCGTGCCCGCCGCGCCGCGCATCGCCGTGCTCATCCCCTGCTACAACGAGGAGGTGGCGATCCCGCGCGTCGTCGCCGCCTTCCGCTCGGCCCTGCCGGAGGCCACCGTCTACGTCTACGACAACAACAGCCGCGACCGGACCGCGGCGGCGGCGCTGGCCGCGGGCGCGGTGGTGCGGCGCGAGCCGCAGCAGGGCAAGGGCCATGTCGTCCGCCGCATGCTCGCCGACATCGAGGCCGATGTGTACGTCATGGTGGACGGCGACGACACCTACGACGCGGCGGACGCGCCGGAGATGATCCGCATGCTGCTCGATGAGCGGCTCGACATGGTCACCGGCGTGCGCGTGACCGACGCGGCCGCCGCCTATCGCCCAGGGCACCGCTTCGGCAACCGCGTGCTCACCGGCGTGGTGCGGATGGTGTTCGGCGACCGCATCACCGACATGCTCTCCGGCTACCGCGTCTTCTCGCGCCGCTTCGCCAAGTCCTTCCCCGCCCTGGCCTCCGGCTTCGAGACGGAGACGGAATTCACCGTCCACGCGCTCGAGCTCCGCATGCCCGTGGGCGAGCTCCGCTCCCGCTACCGGGAGAGGCCGCCGGGCAGCCATTCGAAGCTGAACACCTATCGCGACGGGTTCCGCATCCTGAACGCGATCGGACTGCTGGTGCGGCGCGAACGTCCCCTGCCCTTCTTCGCCATCATCGCCGCGATCCTCGCCGCGGTCGCGATCGGGCTGGCCATCCCGGTCTTCCAGACCTGGCTCGAGACGGGGCTGGTGCCGCGCTTCCCGACGGCGATCCTCTCGACCGGCCTGATGCTGCTGTCCTTCCTCGCCCTCGCCTGCGGGCTGATCCTGGACACGGTGACGCGCGGCCGGCTCGAGGTGCGGCGCCTCGCCTATCTCTCGGTCCCGGCCCCCGATTTCCGCCTGCCGACCCGATGACGCCCCCGGCCGCCGAGCATGTCGCCGGCGTGCGCGGCCCGGCCGAACCCGTGCTGGCAGATGTCATCCTGCTGGCGATGGACCGGGCCGAGGAGACGGTGGCCGCCATCGCCTCCGCCCGTGCGCAGCGGGGCGTCGCGAAGCATGTCTGGATCGCCGACCAGGGCAGCCGGCCCGAGGCGCTGGCGCGCATCGCGGAGGCGGTGAGCGACGCGCCGGATGCGACGCTGGTGCGGCTCGACCGCAACCACGGCGTGGCCGGCGGGCGCAACCGCGCGACCGCGCTCGGCCGCGCGCCCTTCGTCGTCGCGCTCGACAACGACGCCGAATTCGAGACGCCCGACACGCTGTCCCGCGCCGTCGCCGCGATGGAGGCCGAGCGAGACGTCGCCGCGCTCGCCTTCCGCATCGTCGTCTTTGCGACCGGCGAGGACGACCTCTCCTCCTGGGGCTATCCGCGCGGGCTGCTGCCGCGCTCGGCGGAGGCCTTCGACGCCGCCACCTTCGTCGGCGCTGGCCACGCGCTGCGCCGCGCCGATTTCGAGGCTGCCGGCGCCTATGACGAGGCGCTATTCTTCACCTGGGAGGAATTCGACCTCGCGCTGCGCCTGATCAACATGGGCCGGCGCATCCGCTACCGCGGCGACATCGCCGTGCGCCACAAGGTGAGCCCCGAGCACCGCTTCGGCTGGACCGGCACGCGCTGGCACCATTTCGTGCGCAACCGGCTCTATGTCGCGATGAAGCACGGGGCGCATCCCGCGACGCTGCTGCCGCGCTTCCTCGCCTACCAGCTCAAGGGGCTGCGCAACGGGGTGCTGCGCCAGGGCCTCTCGGCCGGCGCCGAGGCTCTCGCGATGGCGCGCCGCTTCCGCCCCGCACCCGGGACCGAGCATCTCTACGGGCCGACGGCCGCCGCGAGCGCCTATCTGGCACGCACCGACGCCGCGCATCGCGGCGGCCTCGTCGCGCGGCTGCGGGGCGAGGTCCTGGGCGGGCTGCCGGCGACGCGCTGACCCGTCACGCCGCGCGGCGGCGCGACCTCTCCCGCCACAGCAGCGCCACCAGCGCCGGATCCTCCGCGAGGTAGCGCCGCGCCAGGCGCCGCGGGTCCTGCGCCAGCCGCCACGCCCATTCGAGCCCGGCGCGCTGCACGGGAAGCGGCGCGCGGCGCTCCTCCCCCGACAGGAACAGCAGGCTCGCGCCGATGCAGAGCGCCGTTCCCTTCGCACGCCCGCGCGCCGCCAGTGCACGGGCCACGATCTCCTGCCGGGGCGAGCCGACGCCGAGGAAGAGGAAGCGGGGCTGCGCGCCCTCGCAGAAGCGCAGCGCCTCCTCCATCGCCGCGGGGTCGGCGTCGAAGCCCATCGGCGGGACATGCTGCATGAAGCGCCGCAGGCCGTAGCGGCCCGCGAGCCCCCCGGCGGTCGCCGGCGTGCCGCCGAGCAGCGCGACCGGGTCGTCGGGGTTGATCACCTCCGCGAAGAGCCGTGCCGTCAGGTCGCTGCCCGGCACCACTGGCGGTGCCGCGAGGCCCATGGCGCGCGCCAGACTCGCCACCACGCGGCTGTCGAGCAGCCGCCAGGCGGCGTCGCGATAGAGCGGGCCGTAGCGGGCGGGCTCGCGCGCGAGGCGGACGAGGTGGTCCGCATTCGGCGTGACGAGATAGGCGAAGGGCGCGCCCGGATCCCGCGCGGCCAGCATCGCGACGACCGCGTCCGCGTCGCGGTCGTCGAACTCCAGCCCCAGCAGCTCGGTCATGGGCGGCGCGCCGCCCTGCCTCCCGCCTGCCGCGGCACCCTAGAGCGCCGCACGCAGCCTGAGCTGGAAGAGGTTGCGGTCGAACTCCTCGAAGCCCTGCGTCGCGTCGAGCCGCCGGACATGCTGGTAGGACGCGATCAGCGACAGGTTCCGATTGATCAGCCAGCGCGCCGAGACGACGACGAAGCCGTCCGTCGCGCGCTCGTCCGGCTGCTCGTACTCGCGCCGATCGGCGCCGACCTCGGCCGAGAGGATCACGTTGCGCAGGTATTCGTGGTCGACGCGCAGCTGGCCCTGGGTGCGGGTGAAGGACACCGCGTTGGCCCGGATCGATTCCTCGATGGAGCGCCGCGCGCTGGCGCTGACCGTCGTCAGCTGGGTCGGCTGCCAGGTCACCGTGCCCTCGAAGGCGGGGCCGGAGAGGTTGCGCAGCCGCGCGTCGTCGTAGCTGCGCTCGCGATAGCCGACGGCGGCGCGGAACGCCCAGACCCCGTCGAAGTCGTAGGTGAAGCCCACGAGCCCTTCCCAGGTCTGGCTGTCGCGGCCGCGCTGGGTGCTGTCCTTGTAGGTGATGTCCTGGAAGCGGCCGATCAGGTTGACGAAGCGCCCCGGCCCGATCTCGTAGGTCAGGCCAAGTGCCGCGATGGCGCTGTCGAAGTCGTTGCGGGACAGGTCGCCCGGAGGCGTGCCGCCGGGCGTGGCGGCCGGCCCGGAGTCGACATCCTCGAACCGGTAGCTGCGCCAGTTGGCGATGGCGAGCGCACCGATGCGGTTCAGGCGCGTCGTGACGGCGCCGTTCACCTCCGTCAGCGCATAGGGCACCGGGCGGCGGATGCCGGCCCCCTGCACGTCGAAGCTGGACGTCTCGAGGTGCTCCTGCGCGCGGTTGACGCGCGCCTCGACGCTCGTGTTCGGCGTCACGTCGTAGCGGCCGACCGCGGCGATCGCGTAGTCCGTCCAGTCCTGCTCCGTCTCGGAGAAGTAGCTGCGCCGCTCGATGCGGCCGGTCACGCCGACCTGGTGGGTCGTCCAGTCGCTGAACAGCGATGCGTCGGCACCGAGGGTCGAGAACCAGTCAGAGACCCGGTTGTTCCGTGTCCCGAACAGGTTGTCGTCCCAGCCGAGGCCGAGATCGGCTGCCGCCGCCAGCCTGAAGGCCCCGAGCCGCACGCCGAGCGGATCGAAATCGGACCGCGCCCGGTCCTGGACTGTCACGCCCCGGCCCGCTTCCCCGCGCGGCACCGATTGCGCCTCGGCCAGGAACGGCGCGAAGATCACCGCCAGACCCGTAACGATCCGCAAGTAGTGGAGCCCCACCAGCATAACTCCTTGTTTCTGCCCCTGCCCGCTCGTGCTAACACAGCATCTTCGGAGCATGTCATCAACGAAACGGCAATCGCGGCGCACGAAAAGTTTATGATCAACCGTCCAGAACAGGCGGCGATGGCAAAGACAGCCGACATGACAACTGCCACGCAACCGCCGCGCGCGCCCGGAACGACTGGGGCGGAGGCGCCGCGCGACGCTCTCGCCCCAGGGCTGCATGAGTTCCTTTCGGGATCGGACCACCGGTTGCGTGACCTGCTGGCCTACGGCATGGCTGTCGAAGCCAACCGGCCTCTCTCGCGCGAGGGGGTGGAGGAGCTGCGCCGTGCCGCGGAAGCGGAACTCGACGCGCATGCCTTCCGCACTCTGCACAACCAGGCCGAGGCGATCCGCCGTCAGGCGGCGGACGAGCAACTGGCCCGCCTGCCGCGCGGCCTTTCCTTCACCGGCGTCGTCGCGGCGAACCTCGTCGCCGTCGCCCTCGGCGTCGCACTTCTGCTGCTCGCCCTGCTCGTTGCGCCGGCCCAGATGGCCGGCCTTCTCGAGCAGGTCACCCAGCTTCTCGCGCGCGCCGCCACGAGGTCCTGATCGCCATGCTGCGCCCCATGCCGCTCCAGCTCGGCCAATCCGACCGCCCGGCCGAGACCGTCCTGTCCCAGGCGGTCGCGGCGTGCCGGCGACAGCTCGGCGCGGTCGCCGTGTTCAGCGGCATGGTCAACCTGCTGCAGCTGACCGTCTCGCTTTACATGATGCAGGTGTTCGACCGCGTGCTGTCGACGCGAAGCCTCGACACCCTCTACTACCTGACCGCGATCGCGCTCTTCGCCCTGCTCGTCATGGCTGTTCTAGACGGGCTTCGCGGGCAGATCATGCAGCGCATCGCCGCCTGGGTTGAGGGCAAGGCGGCGCCCGAGGCCTTCATCCGCGCCATCGAGGCCCAGCTGCGCAACCGCCCCTACCGGATGGAGGCGCTGCGCGACCTCGCGGTCTGCCGCGGCTGGCTCGGCTCGCCGGCCTCGCTGACCCTCTTCGACGTGCCCTGGGTACCGATCTACCTCGCCGTCATCTTCCTTCTGCATCCGACGCTCGGCTGGATCGCCTTCTTCGGCGCGCTCGCGCTGTTCGTCCTCACGCTCGCCAATGAATGGGCAACCGGCGCGCTGGTCCGTCAGGCCTCGACCGGGGCCATCGCCAGCCAGCGCCGCGCCGAGAGCATCGTGCGCAACGCCGAGGTGATCGACAGCATGGGCATGAACGCCGCCGTGCTGCATCGCTGGCGCGAGGGGCTCGCCGCCACGCTGCCGCCGCAGGAACGCGCCGCCGACCGCGCCGCGATCCTGCTCTCCGTCACGCGCTTCTTCCGCCTCGCGGTCCAAGTCGCCGTGCTCGGCGTCGGCGCCTGGCTCGTGCTGGAGCAGCAGCTGACCTCGGGCGCTTCCATCGCGGCCTCCATCATCATGGGCCGGGCGCTCGCGCCGGTGGAGCAGATGATCGGCGGCTGGAAGCAACTCGTTCAGGCCCGCCAGGCCTATCGCCGGCTGCTCTCCTTCCTGGCCCTGCCCCGGCTCCGTCCGCCCGGCATGCAACTGCCGGAGCCGACGGGGCGCGTCTCGGTCGAGCGCGTGACCTTCGGCTTCCCGGGCCAGCCGGTCGCCATCGTGAAAGGCGTCTCCTTCTCTCTCACGGCCGGGGAATCGCTCGCCGTGATCGGTCCCTCGGCGGCCGGCAAGACGACGCTGATCCGGCTGCTGATCGGCACGCTGCAGCCCTCGGCCGGCTCGGTCCGGCTCGACGGCGCCGACGTCTTCACCTGGATGCGGGAGGATTTCGGCCGCCATGTCGGCTACCTGCCGCAGGATGTCGAGCTGTTCGACGGCTCGGTCTTCCGCAACATCGCCCGCATGGCCGATTCCGAGCCGGAGGCGGTGTTCGAGGCGGCGCGCGTCGCCGGCTGCCACGAGATGATCCTGCGCCTGCCGCAGGGCTACGACACCGAGATCGGCGACGGCGGCCAGCACCTCTCGGGCGGCCAGCGCCAGCTGATCGGCCTCGCCCGCGCCATGTTCGGCGCGCCGAAGCTTGTCGTGCTGGACGAGCCCAACTCCAACCTGGACGGCGACGCCGAGCAGGCGTTGATCGCCGGGCTGCACGAGCTGAAGCGCCGCGGCTGCACCGTCGTCCTGGTCTCGCACCGCCCGACGCTCGTGCAGGGCGTGGACAAGGTGCTGCTGATGCGCGACGGCGCGGTGGAGGCCTTCGGGCCGCGGGCCGAGGTGCTGAAGCGCCTGATGCAACAGGCCCGACCGGCCGAGGTCCCGGCGCAGCGAGTCGAAGGAGGCAGCCGATGAGCGAGGTCAGCCTGCCCCGCAACGCCGTCGCCGCGACCGGCACCGCGCTGGCACCGCGCCCCGCCTCCACGCCCGCCCTCTGGCAGCCGGCGGAGACCTCGCTGGTCCTCGACGCGCCGCGCCCGCGCACGCGCAGCCCCGTCCTGCTCGGCTATGCGGTGGTGCTGCTCTTCATCGTCGGCCTCGGCAGCTGGGCCGCGCTCACCCCGCTCGCCGAGGCCGCGATCGCGCCCGGCCTGCTGAAAGTCGAGGGGACCCGACGGACCATCCAGCACTTCGAAGGCGGCATCGTGCGCGAGATCATGGTGCGTGACGGCGACGAGGTGCGGCAGGGCCAGGTCCTGATGCGCCTCGCCCAGCCCCAGGCCGACCAGCAGACCGAGACGCTGCGCAGCCAGCGCTGGGCGCTCAGCGCCCAGGACGCCCGGCTCGTCGCCGAGCTCGCCGGCGCGCGCGAGGTGACCTTCCCGCGCGAGCTGCTCAACGCCGAAGCGGCCCGCGCCCAGGACGCGGTGACCGGCCAGCGTGCCCTCTTCGAGGCGCGGCGCATCGCGCTCGAGAGCCAGATGACCGTGCTGCAGGCCCGCGTCGAGCAAGCGGAGGCGCAGATCCGCTCCTCCATGGCGCAGCGCGAGGCGCAGGAGCGCATGCTGGTGCTGCTGCGGGCGGAGGAGACCAACACCGCCCAGCTGCTCGCCCAGGGCCTCGCCCGCCTGCCGCAGCTGCTCGCCATCCAGCGCCAGGTCGCGGCCACCCAGGGCAACATCGCCGACATGGCGAGCCAGATCGACCGCTCCCGCGCCCAGATCGCCGAGAACGAGCGCGAGATGCGTCGCGTCCGCGACCAGCGCAGCCAGGAGGCCTCGACCGAGCTGCGCGACGTCCGCGTGCGGCTCGCCGAGGCGGAGGAGAGGCTGCGGGCCGCGGAGAACGTGTCCACCCGCCTCGAGATCACGGCGCCGGAGGCCGGCACCGTGCTGAACCTGCGCGTCTTCACCATCGGCGCCGTGGTGCGCGCCGGCGACCCCGTGCTCGACCTCGTCCCCCAGCGCGACCGGATCATCGCCGAGGTGAACGTGCAACCGAACGACATCGAGGTGATCCATCCGGGCCTGGTGGCCGAGGTGCGGCTGCCCGCCTTCAAGCAGCGCCTCGTGCCCTACCTGCACGGCCACGTCACCTTCGTCGCCTCGGACGTCACGCAGGACGAGCGCCGCGGCACCGCGCATTACCGCGTGCAGATCGCGCTCGACGAGGACCAGCTCCGCACGCTGGACGGCGTGCAGCTGCGGCCCGGCATGATGGTGGAGGCGCAGATCCGCACCGGGGAGCGGTCCTTCGGCCGCTACTTGCTGCAGCCGATCTTCGACAGCTTCCACCGCGCCTTCCGCGAACAGTAGCACACGCGGAATTGGCCGCGCCCGCGCTGGCGACGCGGCGCGGCGTCACCCATAACCAGAACGATGGATCAGGGGATCATGACGGCTCTTCCGACCCTCTTCGCCGATGGCGTCGTAGATGTACACATCGCCAATGGCGTCGCGCGCATCACGCTCGGCACCATGACGGGCCAGGCGCCGCAGGGTGGCGAGGCCCCGCGCGCCAATGCGTCCGGCGTCCTCGTCGTCCCGGTGACGCAGCTGCCCGTGCTCGCCCGCGTCTTCTCCGAAGTCACCCGCCAGCTCGAGCAGCGCGCACGAGAGGCGGCCCAGCAGAAAGCCGCGGAACCTGCCCAGACCCAGGGCGCCGCGGACCAGGTCGGTGGAGCCTTCCGCTTCAACGGCTGAGCCCGGCGGCGGCGCGGCCAGCCCGGCCACGCTGACAGCCGTCATCTGCACGCATGCGCGGCCTGGCTACCTGCGCGCCTGCCTTGCCGGCCTGTCCGTGCAGGACGAGCCCGTCGACGTCGTGGTGGTCGACAGCGCCTCGCCGCCGGACGCGGCAGCCGAGATCGCCGCGCTCGCCTTCGACGCCGGCGCGCGCCTCTACCGGGCGGAACGCCCCGGGCTTTCCATTGCGCGCAACCTCGGCCTCGCCGCCTCCCATGCCGGCTGGACCGCCTTCCTCGACGATGATGCCGTGCCGCTGCCCGACTGGTCGCGCCGGCTGCGCGAGTCTATCGAATCCCTGCCGGCGGAAGCCGCCGCGATCGGCGGGCGCATCCTGCCGAGCTGGGAAGGCCCCCTGCCCCCCTGGTGGCCGCCCTCGCTGCGCGGCGTGCTGACCATCGTCGAATGGGAAGGCTTCGGCGAGGAGGGCCACGACCTGCCCGACGGGGTCGCCGTCTACGGCGCCAACATGGCCTTCAGCAGCGCGGCGCTGCGCGGCGTCGGCGGCTTCCCGGAGGAGCTCGGCCGCGTCGGCACGCGCCTGCTCTCCGGCGAGGAGGTCGAGGTGCTGGACCGGTTGCGCGCCGGCGGCCGGCGCGTCTTCTATGACGGCCGCATCACCGTGCGGCATTCGATCCAGCGCAACAGGCTTAACCCGGACTGGCTGCTGACGCGGCTGCACTGGCAGGGCGCGACCGACGCGCTGCGCGACCGCCGCCGCGGCCGCGCGCGGCGCGCGCCCGGCGCGGCGGCGAAGCTCGTCGTGCAGGCGCCGCTGCTGCTGATGTCGCCGCACTCGTCCAGTTTACTCCGCGCACGCTGCGGCGCGGCCTACAACCTCGGCTATCTCCGGGGGACGCTGCAGGGCGCCTGATCCCCCGCACCAACGGGGGATGACGGATGGAGCGGCAGATCGGTCGGCGCGCGGTACTCGCGACGGGGGCGGCGGCGATGGCGGCGCCGGCTTCGGCGCAACCGGCCGATCCGCGCGCGGCCTTCGCGGCGCTGCGCGTCGGCGCCAATGTCGAGCGCTGGTTCCCGATAGCCGCCGACGGGCATGCGCGGCGCCTGGGACGCGGCTGGTGGGAAGGGCTGCGCGGCGCGGGCTTCGATCACGTGCGGATGTTCATGCCGCGCGACGCGGGCACGGGCGAGGACGTGCTGCGGCTGTTCCTCACGGCGGTGGAGGACGCCGTCGCGGCCGGGCTGCCGGTGCTTTTCGCATTCAACGATGCCTATGGCTCGACCGATCCCTGGCCGGAACCGACGCTGCGCGCCGTCGCGGCGCGCGCCCGGCTGTTCGGCCGCGCCACCGACCCGGCGCGCGTCGTGCTGGCGCCGGTGAACGAGCCCGCCTTCCCGAACGCGGCGGAGTGGACGCCGGTGCGCGAGCGGCTGCTCGCCCTGGTGCGGGCCGAGGCACCGCGGCACGTGCTGATGTGGGGCGGGCATGAATGGTGCTCCTGGCGGTCGCTCCTGCAGCAGCCGCCCGCGCGGGATTCGCTGACCATCGCGGAGGTGCACGATTACGAGGGCGGCGACGACGTGTGGTGGCGCGAGCGCTTCGGCCAGGTTGCGGAATGGGGCCGGCGGAACCGCACGCCGGTGATGGTGACCGAGCTCGGCGGCCGGATGGGCCACCAGGAGGACGAGGCGGCCTGGGCGGAGGACCTCCGCCGCGGCCTGCCGGAGCTCCGCCGTCTGGCCCTGCCCGCCGCGCTCTGGGCGGTCACTCATGGCGGCCATTGGCGCCTGCAGCAGGGCGGGGGCCCGACGGTGCGTCCCCTGCTCTCCGCCGCAATCAGGGCCTGACGGCAGGGGCGGGGCGCGGCGCCAGGATGCGCGCGGCCGGCACCTCCACGAGCCGCCAGGCGAGCCAGCCGATCCCGAGGCTCGCCGCCAGTCCACCGAGCATCAGCCCGAACCGGGCCAGCTGCCCCGGCTCGCCGACGCGCAGGATGCTGATCAGCGCCAGTTCGACGAAGATCCAGCACAGGTAGACGCCGAAGGACGCTTCGCCGAGGCGCCAGAGCAGGTCGCGCGGCTGCCCCGCTTCCGCCGGACGCATGCCGAGCCAGGCGACCAGCGCCACGAGCCCGGCCACCACCACCACGTCGAGGCCGAGCCAGATGCCGAGCGGCACCAGCAGGACCGCGCCCGTCATCGTGGCGGTCCGCGGCACATCCCGCGCCGTCACCAGCCGCGCCAGGGCGATGCCGATGGTGAATTCCATGCCGAAGCGCAGCAGCCCGTATTCCAACGTGCGGTTGAGCCCCGCGCCGTCGGGCAGCGCGCCGAGCCAGGCGAGTCCGGCCAGGCACGCCGTCACCAGCGCCCAACAGGCCGCCCGGCCGCTGCCGAGCATCGCCGTCAGCACCACGGGGAACAGGATGTAGCCGGCCCAGATCACGGAGAGCGCCCAGGACGGGTAGTTCCAGGCATGCGCGCGGGTGGTTTCCCACGCATTCACCAGCAGCGCCTGCAGCAGCAGCGCGGTGGCGCCGAACCGGTCGGGGTCGTTGATCCGCACCCCGGCCAGCGCCGCGCCTCCGACCAGCAGCACCAGCAGGAAGAGGGCGACGAGGTGCAGCGGGAAGATCCGCTCCGCCCGCCGCCGCACGAACTCCGCCCAGCCCGCCAGGCCCAGGGGCGGGCGGTGCCGATAGCCGAGATAGAGGGCGAAGCCCGACAGGACGAAGAAGCCGTCGACGCCGAGATAGCCCTTCATCACGGCGGCTTCCGCGATCGGGACGCCATCAAGGGCGCCGAGCGCCAGTTCCAGGTGATAAAGGAGGACCCAGCCGATCAGCAGCACGCGCAGCCGCGTGAGCGCCGCCAGGCGTTCCGGCCTCGCCCGCTCGCTCACCTTGAGATCCCGCTCGAAGCGCCCGGCCGCCCCCATGGCGACGCCTCCTGACCGAATGATGATTGGGCCGCACCCGCCCGCGCGTGGCACAACGCCGTCCGATGCGCACCGTTCCGCCTGCAATCCTGTCCGCCTTCATCCTCCTGCTGGTCGTGACCGGGATGCTGCTGACGGCGATCGCCTCCCCGCAGATGGCCATCGCGCTGCTCCCCGCCGCGGCCGCGCTGATGCTCGCCCTGTTGTTCTACGAGGCGCCGCTGCTCGCGATCGGGCTGCTGATCGTCGCCTTCGGCCTCGCCTTCGACCTGCAGTTCGGGGAGCTCGGGGGGCCGGCGGGACTCGGGCCCGCCATCGTGAAACTGCTGCCCTTCGGCATCGCGGCGATGCTGTGCATCCGCTACGGCTTCGCGCCGGCCGCAAACTGGCCCTTCATCGCCTTCTTCGTGATCCTGGCGATCAGCCTGATCGTGCTGCCGATCGGCCGCATCTCGACCTTCGGCGAGATGGTCCGAACCTTCGTGGGCTCGATTGCCCCCTTCGTGATCGCCTTCGCCGCCGCGCCGCGGCCCTTCTGGTCGGCGCTGTGCAAGGCGGTGATCCTCGTGCCGCTGATCAGCGCCGCGGTGGGCCTGCTGCTCTGGCCGACCGGCCTCCAGATCCCCTTCGACCCGAACTGGCGCTTCATGGGCATGCATTCCGCCCCCTTCCTGGCGGGGTTCTGCACCACGGCGATCTTCGCCGCGACGCTCGAATACCTGCGCAGCTTCCGCACCCGCTGGCTCGTCCTCGGCGGCGCCGTGCTCGCCGTGCTGCTGCTCACCCAGGCCCGCGCGCCGCTCGGCGCGGTGGCGCTGTTCCTCGTCCTCGTTTTCCTGCTCTCGGGCCGCCGTGTCTTCCCGCTGAAGCGCAAGATGGACCTCGCCATGGGCGGGCTGCTGCCGGCCACCCTCCTGTTCCTGCCGCTGCTCTTCATCGGGCTCGAGCGCTTCATCGAGACCGACGAGGCCACCGCCTTCTCCGGCCGCGACGTCATCTGGCCGCTCTTCGTGGACGCGATCGAAAACCGGCCGCTCTTCGGCTACGGGCTCGGGGCGGGCAAGCTGCTCGTGGACCCCGAGGATCCGCAGATCCGGCTCATCCAGTCCAACGCAGCCCACAACGAATACCTCCGATTGGCAGTGGAAGGCGGCATCCTCGGCGCCGGGCTGATCTTCGGCTCGCTGATCGCCTGGGTGTGGCTAGGCACACGGCGTGCCTATCCGTCCGACCGGCTGGTGCTGCGCTGCGCGCTGCTGGCCGCGCTGCTGCATGCCGGCTTCGACAACACGCTGATCGCGAGCACGGCGGTGATCCAGTTCGGCTGGTTCGCGGCCGCGCTGGCCCGCTGCCGGCTGGAGCGGCAGGAAGCCGACCGCGGCGAGGTGGTGCGCCGCGCGCTCGCCCGCCGCGCTCACGCCACATGAACGTCGTCTCCGCGCCGCCGGCCCCGGTGCGGGACCGGCGGCTCGACCTCGACCGCGCGAAGGGGTTTGCGATCCTCCTCGTCGTGATCGGCCACATCGTCGCCGCCGAACCCCCGCGCGGTGCCGAGTGGTACGACACGCTGCGCTACGCGATCTATCGCTTCCATATGCCGTTCTTTCTCTATCTGAGCGGCTACGTGATGGTGCTCTCGGGGGCGATCCGCACCACGGATGCGCAGATCCCGCGCTATGCCTGGCGTCGCGCGCAACGGCTGCTCGTGCCCTTCCTGCTGCTCGGCGTCGTGGTGCTGGTGGGCAAGCTCGCGGCGCAGCGCCTCGTGCATGTGGACAACCAGCCGGGCGGGCTGCTGGGCGGGCTGCGCGACCTGGTGTTCACGACCGAGGACAGCCCGGCGACCTTCATCTGGTTCCTCTGGGTGCTGTTCCTCTGCTGCGTCGCCGCGCCGCCGGTGTGGCGGCGGCTCGGCACGGCGGGGCTGGTGGCCGGCGGGCTGGTCCTGCTGGCGGTCGAGCTGCCGCCCTACCTCTACCTCGACCGCTTCGCGCGCCACGCGCTGTTCTTCGCCATCGGCATCGCCGTGGCGGAGCGCGAGGCGCGGTTGCTGCCGGCTTTTGCCACCTGGCACCCGCTCTGGTGGCTCGGCTTCGCCGCCACGCTCGCCGCCGCCATCGCGGGTTGGCTGCCGGGCGACTGGTCGCTGCTGGTCTGCGGGCTGGCGGCGATTCCGGCCCTGCACGGGCTGATGTTCGCCCCGGCCATGGCGCGCCAGTCCTGGGCGCCGACGCTCGGGCGCTACACGATGACGATCTACCTCTTCAACGTGATCGCGATCGGCGTGGTGAAGGCCGTGCTGCTGAAGCTTGGCGTGCCCTGGACCGCGGCCGGATTCTGGATCCACGCGCCGGCGCTGACGCTCGCGGGCCTGCTGGTCCCGATCCTCGGCAAGGTGCTCGTCCTGCGCCGCATCCCGGCGCTGGACCGCATGACGGATTAGGCTTTCGCGAGCCTCCGCCCCGACGGGGCCGGCCGCGGCAGCCGGACCATGGCGAGCACCGCCCCGGCGGCGAAGGGAAAGAGCCAGGCGATGCGGCCCTGGTAGCGCTCATTCATCCCCGAGAGCCCGCCGGTGACCAGCGCGTTGCCCGCGCTGCCGGCCAGGACCATGAGGCAGAGCGCAAGCGCCGGCACGTCGCGCCGGCGCAACCAGGCCAGCACCGGCAGCAGCGCGAGCCCGATCCAGCCGAGCGCCACATGCAGCGGCGAGATCGCGCGGACCTCCGGCTGCAGCAGCCCGGCATATTGCCGCGCGCCGCGGAAGGCGCCGAGCTCTCGCGGGAAGAAGCGCTCGATCAGCGGCTCGGGCCCGGGTACCAGCCGCCAGGGCTCGAGCCCATCGCCCGTGCCGAACCAGGCGAACTGTCCAGCCGCGTTCCTAAGCGTCTCCAATGCGACGGCGCCGGGCTCGCGCGCCAGCGTCTCCCGCACGATCTCCGATGCCTCCGCCCCCCAGGCCTTACCGCCGCCCATGCGGGTCAGCGGGCCGTCCGGCTCCCAGAGAAAGTGGTTGAAGCCCATCGGCAGCTGGGCACGCCAGCCGCAGACCTGCCAGCGCGCCTCCGCGCAGCGCGCATCCATGGTGCGCAGCCCCGGCCCGTCATCGATCAGCCGGGCCGCCATGAAGACGCTGCCGAAGGGCGAGAGCGAGGCACGCCCATGGCCGGCGGCGTTGAGCCCGATCAGCGCCACCATCGCAACGCCGAGCGGCGCCGCCATCCGCCCGGCCGCCGTCAGCGCGGGCCGCAGCCCGCGCGTCGCCAGCAGCACCGCGCCGGCCACCAGCGCCAGCCCCGCCGCGAGCGGCACATGCGAGAGGTGGAACGCGATCGCGCCGGTCGCGAGCAACAGGAGATACCACCGCTCCCACCTCCCGAGCCGGTCCCAGGCGAAGCCGATGAGCCAGAGCACCAGCACGACGAGCCCGGTGAAGAGATCCGGCATGACCTGCGCGACAAGGAAGGGCAGCCCCGTCGCCGCGGCCAGCAGCGTGCAGGCGAGCAGCACCGGCCGCGCACCCGGCCGCCCGAGCGCGCGCAGCACGAGCGCCAGGAGATGCGCCGTGACCAAGCCGTGCACGAGCGGGACCGTCCAGAGTGTCAGCCGCCAGTGCAGCGCATGGAGGAAGACGCTGTAGGTCGCCGGCCGGTCCCAGCCGAGATAGATCAGCAACGCCTGGCCGAGATAGGTCCCGGTGTCGGCGAAGACGATCGGGTAGCCGTTCCAGGCGGCCGGCCAGGCGAGGATAAGCCCGCCCAGCAGCACCGCCAGCACCGGCGTGCCTTCGCGTTCCGGCATCCGTCGCAGCCCCCGTCTTCCTACGCCGCCGGAACGCCGGGCCCGGGCGTTCGGTTCCCGATCCGAACGATCAGGCGAGGTCAGGCCGCCGGGGCGTAGCCCTTCGGATGCGCCGAATGCCACGCCCAGGCGGTGCGCACGATGTCATCGAGCGCGGCGAAGCGCGGCGCCCAGCCCGTGTCGCGCCGCAGCGCCGCCGACGATGCGACGAGCGAGGCCGGGTCGCCCTCGCGCCGCGGCCCGGTCGAGTGCGGCACGGGGCGGCCGGCCACGCCGCCGACGGTCTCGATCACCTGCTTCACCGAATAGCCGGTGCCGTTGCCGAGGTTGTAGCGGACCGAGCGGTGGTCGAGCAGCGGCAGCACGCGCAGATGCGCCTCCGCCAGGTCGCTGACATGGACGTAGTCGCGGATGCAGGTACCGTCCGGAGTCGGGTAGTCGGTTCCGAAGACGGTCAGCGGCGCGCGCGTGCCCATCGCCGCGCCGATCGCGAGCGGGATGAGGTGCGTCTCCGGGTCGTGGTCCTCGCCCGCGCGGCCCCGCGGGTCCGCGCCCGCCGCGTTGAAGTAGCGGAGCGCCGCGAAGCGCAGCGCGTGCACGCGGTCGGCCCATTCCAGGGCGCGCTCGCAGAGCAGCTTGCTCTCGCCATAGGCCGAGACGGGCACCAGCGCCTGCGCCTCGTCGATCGGCACGCGTTCGGGGAAGCCGAACAGCGCCGCGGTCGAGGACAGCACGAACTTTCGGCAGCCGGCATTCACCGCCGCATCCGCCACCGCCGTCACGCCGGCGACATTGTCGCCGATGTAGCGCATCGGGTGGCGCATGCTGTCGCCGACGAGCGACAGCGCGGCGAAGTGCAGCACCGCCTCGAACGGGCCTTGGGCGAAGGCGCGCTCCAGCGCCGCCGGGTCGGTGCAGCGCCCGACGACCAGCTTCGCCGCCGAAGGGACCGCGCCGCGATGACCCTTGGAGAGGTCGTCCAGCACCACGACCTCGTCGCCCCGGTCGAGCAGCGCCAGAACCGTGTGGCTGCCCACATAGCCGGCGCCGCCGGTCACGAGGTAACGCGCCAAGACCCCTACTCCCTGAAGTACCCGCTGTAGCGCGGGTGATAGACCTCGCTGTCGGCGTAGCCGGAGCGGCGATGCGTCCGGGCGTCCACCTGCGTCAGCGCCGCGCCGACGACGCGCGCCTTCGCCTCCTCGAGCAGGGAGAGCGAGTTGCGCACGACGGAGCGCGGCGTGTCGCGCCACTTGATGCAGACCAGTGTGGCATCCGCAAGGCGGGCCACGACGCGCGCATCCGCCATCGCCAGCGCAGGCGGCGCGTCGAGGATAACTAGGTCGTAGTCGCGCCGCACGCGGTCAAGCAGCGTCGCCATCGCCTCCGACATGAAGAGGCCGAGCGAATGCACCTCCGTCGCGCCCGCCGGGATGTAGTCCATCCCAGTCAGGTGGTCGCGGCGCAGGATGCGGTCGTACTCCGCCTGGCCGAGCAGCAGCTCCGTCACACCCGGCGCGCCCTCGGCGCGCAAGGCGCGGCCGACCGCGGGCTGGCGGATGTCGCAATCCACGAGCAGCACGCGCTCCCCGTTCATCGAGGCCGAGCGGGCCAGTGCGATGGCCGTCGTCGTCTTGCCCTCGCCCGGCCGCGCCGCCGTGATCACGACCACCTTGGGCGGATCGCTGCCGAGCCATAGTGCGGCGCGCAGCGTGCGCATCGATTCGGTGAAGGGGCTGAGCGGCTTGCGCGCCACGTAGTCCTCCACCCGGTGCCGGCCGAGGATCCCCCGGCGCAGCATCGGCACCAGCGCGAGGCAGGGCAGGCCGAGCGCGCCGCGGATCTCGTCGCCGCTGCGGATCGTGCTGTCCGCCTGTTCCAGGAACCAGACCAGCAGGAGCCCGAACAGGATGCCGAGCGCGACGGCGGCCGCGACGAACAGCCGCGTGTTCGGGAAGCTCGGCACACCCGGCACCGTGGCCGGCGAGAGGATGCGGCCATCCGCCTTCTCGATCGCGGTCTGGCTCACCGTCGTCTGGCTGCGTTCCAGCACCGCGCGCAGCAGGCTCCGCGCGGCTTCCGTCTCGCGCTCCAGCGCGTTGATGCGGATCTCGGCGCCCTGGGTGCGGTTCAGCCGGTCCTGCTGCTCGCGCAGGTTCGCCTCGAGGCTCTGCACCCGCGCACGGGTCGCGCGCGCCTCGGCGTCCAGCGCCTGCACGACGCGCGTCGTCTCGGCGCCGACCGACCGCTCCGCCGCGGCCAGCCGGCCCGCCGCCGCGCGCACGTCGGGGTGCCCGCTCCCGAGCACGGCGGAGAGGCGATCGAGCTCGCGCCGCGCATCGTCCCGCGCGGAGCGCTGGGTGACGAGGTTGGCCGCGCCGAGTGCGGTCAGGTCGGCCCCGCCGCCGCCGCCGCCGCGCGCCGCCTGCAGCCGCGCCTCGGCGCCGGCCAGGGTGTTGCGCGCCTCGATCAGGTCCTGGTTGAGGCGGCTGATCTGCTCGGTCTGCAGACCGGCCGCGACGCCCCGCGTCAGGCCCGACTGGGAGCGCAGTTCCGCGATCTGCGCCTCGTTGCGGGACACCTCCTCGCGGAGGTTGGCGATCCGGCCATCGAGCCAGTCATTGGCGCGCCGCACCGCGTCGAACTTCGCGTCGAGCTGGTCGGAGATGTAGAGCTCGGCCGCGAGGTTCGCGACCGCCGCCGAAAGCTGCGGGTCCTCCGAGGTGAAGCGGATCGACAGCACGCGGCTGTTGCGCACCACCTGCACCGCGAGCCGGCCCATGACGGATTCCGCCGCCTGGATCTCGGCCAGCGGATCGGGCGGACGGTTGGCGATCGGGCGCGGCCTGACGAGGTCGGCGAGCTCGACCGACCAGCGCTCCAGCCAGTCGGCGATCCGCTCCCGCGTCGCGAAGGCCCAGCTTCCGGCCCGCTCGGCGTCCTGCAACCACCAGGCGAATTCCGGCCGTTCGGACAGGTTGAACCGCGCCACGATCCGGCGCGCCACGGAGAGGGAGCGGATGATCTCGACCTGCGACGCCAGCACGGCGTCCGTCGTGCCCTCGTCGCGAAGGATGCTCTGCAGCTCGCGCGCGGCATATTCCTGAGGCTCGAACATCACCGTGGTGCTCGCCGTATAGCGCGGCGTGATGTTCTTGGCCGCGACGAGCGCGATGATCGGAAAGATCAGCGCGCAGGCGATCAGCACCATCCGCCGGCGCCGGAGCGCGCCGAGCAGGGCGGCGAGGTTGAAACCCTCCGGCTCGATCACCGTCGAAGGGGTCATGGCAGTGGCCGTGCCGCGCGAAGCCATTCGGCGATCAGCCGGTTGGCGCGGCTCGGCGACGGGTCGGTCGAGCATCGTGAAACTCCCCCCGGACGCAGGTGTTCGCGACCCGCATGGCGGATGGCGGCGCCCGCTGTTCAACCGTTCCGGTGGGCGTCGGTTCCGCCGCACTGCAAACAAGACCGTGATGTGTTGAGGGCGAAAGGAAACGGATGCGCTCCAGATGCGTCGCGTCTTGCACGAATGGCCCTGCCGTTCGCAACCGATGGAGAGAGGACCGCTCGCCATGGCGACCCGCCGCCTGACCTGCCTGCTGCCGCTTGCCGCCCTTGCCGGGCTGACCGCCTGCGCCGACCCGACCGGGGGCCTGCAGCCCCTGCCCGAGACGAACCAGGGCTTCCGCCTTGGCCCGGAGGATCAGGTGCGGGTGCAGGTCTTCAACGACCCCCGCCTGACCGGGGAGTTCCGGATCACGGATCAGGGAACGCTTCCCCTGCCCCTGGTCGGCTCGGTGCCCGCCGCGGGACGGACCACGACCGAGGTCGAGCGCGCCGTCGAGCGGGTGATGACCCAGCGGAACCTCTTCCGCGACCCGCAGGTCTCGATCCAGGTGCTGGAATACCGGCCGGTCTTCGTCACCGGCATGGTCGAGCGCGGCGGCCGCTACCCATATACGCCGGGCATGACGGCGCTGTCGGCGGTCGCGGTCGCTGGCGGCTTCAACTACCGGGCGCTGCGCGACAACATGACGGTGACGCGCATCGGGGCGGATGGGCGCGCGCAGGAGTTCCGCGCCACCCGCGAGGCCCGGATCCTGCCGGGCGATGTCGTGACCGTGCACGAGCGGCGCTTCTGACCCCGGCCGCCCGCCGCCCATCCTCTCCGCCCCGGCCACGGGACGGAGAGGGTGCGGCGGGCGACGGGATGCCCGATCCCGCCAGGCGGCGCGCGTCCGGGTGGCTCCACCGCCGCGGGCGGGCTACCCTTTCGGCGTGCTGCTCCTGATCCTCGTCCTGCTCGCCTCCTCCGCCCAGGCGGCGGAGGGGCCGCCTGCGCGCGCCGCCGACTGGGCGGTGCCGGCGCGTCCGAGCGCCGGCCCGGCGCGGGCGATCGGCGGCACCTCCCTCGGCTGTCTCGCCGGTGGCGTGCAGCTGCCGCCGGATGGGCCCGGCTGGCAGGCAATCCGCGTCTCGCGCAACCGCCATTGGGGGCACCCCGCCGCCCTCGCGCTGGTCGAGCACGTCGCCGGCCAGGCCCGCGCCGCCGGCCTGCCGGACCTCTGGATCGGCGACATCGCCCAGCCGCGCGGCGGGCCGATGCCGTGGGGCCATGCCAGCCACCAGACCGGCATCGACGTGGACATCTGGCTCGACCTCCGTCCCAAGCCCCGCGTGCCGGCCGGCGCACGGGAGGAGCTGACGATCCCCTCCCTCGTCCTGCCCGACGAGACGAGCACCGACCCGTCACGCTGGACGCCGCGCCACGCCCAACTCATCCGCATCGCGGCCGAGGCGCCGGGCGTGGACCGGGTGCTCGTCAACCACGCGATCAAGCGCCGGCTCTGCCAGGACCATCGCGGCGCGGCTTGGCTGCGCAACGTCCGCCCCTGGCGCGGCCATGACAGCCACATGCATGTCCGGCTGCGCTGCCCGGCGGACAGCCCGGAGTGCCGCGACATCGCCCCGCCCCCGCCCGGCGACGGCTGCGATTCGTCGCTCGACTGGTGGCTGACGCCCGAGGCGCGCCGCCCCCCGTCCACGCCCGCCCGCCCGGCCCCGACGCCGCGCCTGCCCGCCGCCTGCGCCGCAGTGCTCGCCGCCCCGGACTCGCCCATCCGCTAGGCACATCGCCTATCGTCCGGGCAGCCCGACCCGGATGCTGCATCGCAGCGGTGCGATGCGCGCTGGCGCGTGTCTTGCGTCGGAACCGCCCGCTGACGCAGATGTGGCCGCATCATTCTGGGGGAGTGGCATGGAGCGCCCGTTCGTCGAGATCGCCGGTGTCGCCATGCGCTATGGCGGCGTGGAGGGCACGCTCGCCCTCCAGGGGACCACCCTCAACGTCGCGAAGGGCGAGTTCATCGCCGTCGTCGGGCCGTCGGGCTGCGGCAAGTCCACGCTGATGCGCCTCGTCACCGGGCTCTGGCCCGCCACGGCCGGCAACGTGGTGGTGGCCGGTCAGGAGGTCGCGGGTCCGCTCTCGATCGCCGGCATGGCCTTCCAGAACCCCACGCTCCTGCCGTGGCGGAACATCCTGGACAACGTGATGCTCCCGCTCGAGGTGGTGGAGCCGCATCGCCGCCAGCTCCGCGCGAAGCGGGCGCAGTACGAGAAGCAGGCGAAGGACCTCCTCGCCCTCGTCGGGCTCGGCGGCTTCGAGGCGAAGTTCCCCTGGCAGCTCTCGGGCGGCATGCAGCAGCGCGCGAGCCTCTGCCGCGCGCTGATCCACGAGCCCGCCCTGCTGATGCTCGACGAGCCCTTCGCCGCGCTCGACGTCTTCACGCGAGAGGATTTGTGGTCCGTGCTGCAGGACGTCTGGATGGTGCGGCGCCCGACGGTGATCCTCGTCACCCACGACCTTCGCGAAGCCGCCTTCCTCGCCGACCGGGTGCTGGTGATGTCGTCCCGGCCGGGCCGCATCATCGCCGAACGCGTGGTGGACTTCCCCCGCCCGCGCACGCTCGAGACGACCTACACGCCCGAATTCACCTCCCTCGTGCACGACTTGCGCGAGTGGATCAGCGCCGCCCGCAAGGGCGAGGAGGTCGCGAATGCCTGACGACACCTCGACCGTGATCCGGCCGGGTGCAGCCGGCACCGAGGCGAAGGGCGCCGACACCGGCATGTCGCCCGAGGCGATGCGCCGGCTGGAGGCCATGGCCGCCGCCGCCCGCCGCCGCCGCCGCCTGCAGGCCTGGCTGCCCTGGATGGTGATCGTCGGCATGTTCGTGGTGTGGGAGGCCGCGGTGCAGGCCTTCGACGTGCCGCAATTCGTCCTTCCCGCGCCCACCGATATCGCGGCGAGCATGGTCAAGTGGTGGAAGCCGCTGCTCGACAATTCCTGGCAGACGCTGATGACGACGCTGATCGGCTTCGGCTTCGCGATCGTCTTCGGCCTGCTGCTCGGCATCGCGATCGGCTCGTCGACGCTGCTCTATCACGGGCTCTACCCGCTGCTGATCGGCTTCAACTCCATCCCGAAGGTCGCGGTGGTGCCGATCCTGGTGATCTGGTTCGGCATCGGCACGGTGCCGGCCGTGATCACCGCATTCCTGATCAGCTTCTTCCCGATCGTCGTGAACGTCGCCACCGGCATCGCGACGGTGGAGCCGGAGCTGCGCGACGTGCTCCGCGCGCTCGGTGCGCGGCACAGCGACATCATCAGGAAGGTCGGGCTGCCGCGGGCGATGCCCTATTTCTTCGCTTCGCTGAAGATCTCGATCACGGTCGCCTTCGTCGGCTCGATCATCGCGGAGACGGTGGCGGCCAACAAGGGCATCGGCCACCTGATGATCCTGGCGAGCTCCCGCTTCGACGTGCCGCTGGTCTTCGCCGGGCTGATGGTGACCGCGATCATGGGTGTGGCGATGTATGTCTGCGCGGTGACGCTGGAGAGCCGCACGACCGGCTGGGCGACGCGCGGCCAGAACGACCAGGGCCAGGTCCGCTTCGGCGGGGCCTGACCCCTTTCCGCTCCCCTCCCCCTCTCCCTCCCCCGCACTTGGGGGAGGGTCGGGGCGGGGCTCCGCGACTCCGCGCATCCCCTCCGCAACCCGACGACTTTGTCCGAAACCGCCGTCGCCGCGCGGTGAAGTCCCGAAGCGATGAAGCATCGCCCCGTGGACTCCCCGCGCACGCCGGGGCATCCCGGCGCCGATGGCAGCGTTGGGGACCGCATGATCGGCGTTGATTGGGGCACCACCAGCCTGCGCGCCTACCGCATCGGCGCGGCGGGCGAGGTGGCGGACCGGCTGGACCGGCCCGGCGGCATCCTGACGGTCGCGTCCGGCGGCTTCCCCGATGCGCTGCGCGAGGCGATCGGCCCCTGGCTCGCCGCCGGCGAGACCCGCGTCCTGCTCTGCGGCATGGTCGGCAGCCGGCAGGGCTGGGTTGAGGCGCCCTACCTCCGCTGCCCCGCCGGCCCGGCCGAGATCGCCGCCGCCACCGTCGCGATCCCCTTCGAGGGCGCGGAAGTCCGCCTGGTGCCGGGCCTGACGACGGAGGACGCCTCCGGCATCCCCGACGTGATGCGCGGCGAGGAGACGAAGCTCGTCGCGCTCGCGACCCGCCTGGATGACGCGCTCGCCTGCCTGCCGGGCACGCACAGCAAATGGGCGCGGCTCGAATCCGATCGCGTCGTCCATTTCACCACCCACATGACGGGCGAGGTGTTCGGCGCGATCTCGCAGCACACCATTCTCGCCCGCACGAGCACCGAAGGACCCGAGCGCCCGGAGGCCTTCGCCCGCGGCGTCCGGCGCGCGGCCGAACCCGGTGGGCTGCTGCACCACCTTTTCGGCACGCGCACGCTGCATCTGATGGATCGGTTGGAGCAAGCGGAGACGCGCAGCTACCTCTCCGGCCTGCTGATCGGGCACGAGGTCGCGGCGGCGCTGGCCGAGACGCGCGCGACGGGGGTGGAACTCGTCGGCGCCGCCGGCCTCGCCGCGCTCTACGAACAGGCGCTGCGGATCAGCGGTGTCGCGGTCCGCACCCACGACCCGGACCTCGTCGCCGCGGGCCTGCACCACATCGGACGGAGCCTCGGATGGGCGTGAAGGAGTGGCTGGATCGCTGCCCGCTGGTCGCGATCCTGCGCGGCGTGCGGCCGGACGAGGTGGAGGCGATCGGCGACGCGCTGGTCGCCGAGAGCGTCGCGACCATCGAGGTGCCGCTGAACTCGCCCGAGCCGATCGAGAGCATCAGGCGTCTCGCCGCACGGCTCGGCGACCGCGCGCTGGTCGGCGCGGGCACGGTGCTCGACCCGGCGGATTGCGCGCGTATTGCAGCGGCCGGCGGGCGGCTGGTGGTGACGCCACATGCCGATCCGGAGGTGGTGCGCGCCGCGAAGGCCAGCGGGATGTTCGCCGTGCCGGGCTTCTTCACCCCGGCCGAAGCCTTCGCGCTACTGAAGGCGGGTGCGGATGCGCTGAAGCTCTTCCCTGCCGAGGGCGCCTCGCCGGCGGTGGTGAAGGCGCTGCTGGCCGTGCTGCCCAAGGGCACGATGATCCTGCCGGTCGGCGGCGTGGACGCGACCAACATGGCACCATGGCGCGCCGCGGGTGCGGCCGGCTTCGGCCTCGGGAGCGCGATCTACCGGCCAGGCGACAGCGCCGCGACCGTGACCGCCAAGGCTCGCGCCCTGGTTGCGGCCGCGACGGCGTGACCCGGGCCGGCGCTTGATGAAGCGCCCCCCGGCGCTTATTCCGGAAGCGAGGCGCCACGCGCCCTGGGAGGCAAACACCGCATGATCGCCCGTCGTCCGTTCCTGCTCGCCGGCGCAGCCGGGCTCGCCATCCCCGCCCTGGTGCGCCCGGCCTCGGCGCAGGAGGTCACGCTCCGCCTGCACCACTTCCTGCCGGCCGTCTCCAACGTGCACCGCCACTTCCTGCAGCCCTGGGCGCAGAAGATCGCGACCGAGAGCCAGAACCGGCTGCGCATCCAGATCTTCCCCGCCATGCAGCTCGGCGGAGCGCCGCCCCAGCTCTTCGACCAGGCGCGCGACGGCGTCGCCGACATCATCTGGACGCTGCCCGGCAACACCCCCGGCCGCTTCCCACGCATCGAGGTCTTCGAGCTGCCCTTCGTCGCCGACCGCCGTGCCGCGCCGAATGCGCGCGCCGTCTGGGAGTTCTACGGCCAGCACCTGCGCGAGGAGTTCCGCGAGGTGCACCCGATCACGATCTGGGCGCATGACGGCGGCGTCGTGCACGCCAACAAGGAGGTCCGCACGCTCGAGGACATGCGCGGCCTGAAGCTGCGCTTCCCGACGCGCCAGGCCGGCGAGGCGCTGCGGGCGCTCGGCGCCGCGCCGATCGGCCTGCCCGTGCCGCAGGTGCCCGAGGCGATCAGCCAGCGCGTCATCGACGGCGCCGTGGTGCCGTGGGAAGTCGTGCCCTCGATCCGCCTGCAGGAACTGGTGCGCCACCACACCGAGATCCCGGGTAGCCCGACCTTCTACACCACGACCTTCATCCTCGCGATGAACCCCGCGCGCTATGCCTCGCTGCCGGCGGAGCTGCGCGCGGTGCTCGACGCGAATTCGGGCCAGGTCGCCGCCGACATGGCCGCCCGCGTCTGGGACGAGCAGGGCCCGCAGGTGCGCCAGACCGTCGAACGCCGCCGGGAGAACCAGATCATCTCCATCACCGAGGCCGAGAAGGCGCGCTGGGTGACCGCCTGCCGCCCCGTGGTCGAGGCCTGGGTCGCCGGATCGCGCGAGCGTGGCTTCGACGGGGCGGCGCTATTGGCCGATGCGCAGCGTTTGATCGCGCGGCACGGCGGGGCCGTCGGCTGAGCCAGCCGCCGCCTGGCGGGCCGCGCGGCCCCGTCGCCGCGCTGGCCCGCGCGCTCGCCTTCATGGGCGGCGCGTCGCTGCTGGTGGCGGGCTGCGTCACGACTGTCTCCGTCCTGATGCGCTGGCTTGGCGGACATCCGATCAAGGGCGACTTCGAGATCGTCTCGATCGCCGCGGGCGTGGGCGTCTTCGGGTTCCTCGCCTACGGCACGCTCGCGCGCGCCAACATCATCGTGGACAGCTTCACCACCTGGCTGCCTGCACGGGTGAACGGCGTGCTGGACGCCGCCTGGACCCTCGTCTGGGCGGCGGTGATGCTCTGGCTCGCCGAGCGCGTCACCATCGGCGCCTGGGACACGTGGCGCAGCGGCACGCGCACCATTGGGCTGCTGGCCATTCCCTATTGGTGGGCGGTCGCGATCGGCGCGCTCTGCTTTGCGGCAACGGGGCTCGCCGCCCTGGCCTGGCTCCCGCGCCTGCTCGGCCCCAAGCGGTGACGACGATACGCTGATGGCGCCGGAATTCGTCCTTGCCGCCACCGGCTTCGCGGTGCTGCTCGGGCTGATCGCGATCCGCGCGCCGGTCGGGCTGGCCATGCTCCTGGTGGGCATGGGCGGCTATGTCCACATCCTCGACTGGGCGGCGCTCGGCAATTACCTCAAGACCACGCCCTACCACCTCTTCGCCAACTACACGCTCTCCGTCATCCCGCTCTTCATCCTGATGGGCGCGCTGGCGGAGCGCGGCGGGCTGGCGCGGGATCTCTTCGCCGCGGCGAATGCGCTGATCGGGCGGAAGCCCGGCGGGATGGCGATGGGCGTGATCGGGGCCTGCGCCTGCTTCGGCGCGGTGTGCGGATCCTCCGTCGCCACCACCGCCACCTTCGGCCGCGCGGCACTGCCGGAGCTCCGGCGCTATAACTACGAGCCCGGCTTCGCGACGGGCACGATCGCGGTCGGCGGCACGCTCGGCATCCTGATCCCGCCCTCCGTGATCCTCGTCGTCTATGCGATCAGCACCGAGCAGAACATCGCCAAGCTCTTCATGGCGGCCCTGATCCCGGGGCTGATCGCGACGGCGCTCTATGTCGTGGCCATCGCTATCGTCGTGCGTCTTAACCCCGGCCTCGCCCCGCCCGGCGCGGCGCCGAGCGGGCCGGAGAAGCGGGAGGCCTTCCTCAACGTCATCCCCGTCCTGCTGATCGCCGTGGTGGTGGTCGGCGGCATCTATGGCGGCATCTTCACGCCGACCGAGAGCGCGGCCGTCGGCTGCATCGCGACGCTCGCCGTCGGCGTGCTGCGCGGCACGCTGAAGGCGCGCCACGTGCGGGAGAGCGTCTTCGCCACCGCCGAGACCACGGCGATGATCTTCGCCATCCTGCTCGGCGCCGAGGTGTTCAACGCCTTCCTCGCCCTCTCCCAGGCGCCCGACCTGCTGGCGCTCTGGATCAGCGAGCAGGGTTTTCCTCCCTATGGCGTGCTCGCCCTGCTGCTCGTCGCCTACATCATCCTGGGCGCCGTCATGGACGAGCTGGCGATGATCCTGCTGACGCTCCCGGTCTTCTTCCCGGTCGTCACCGCGCTCGACTTCGGCCTGACGACGGAGGAGACGGCGATCTGGTTCGGGATCCTCGTCCTCGTCGTGGTCGGCATCGGGCTGACCGCGCCGCCGATCGGGCTCAACGTCTTCGTCGTGTCGGGGCTGGCGAGGGACGTCCCGATCGCGCGGACCTATCGCGGCGTGCTGCCCTTCCTGGCGATGGACGTGATCCGCCTTCTCCTGCTCGTCGGCTTCCCCGCCCTTTCGCTCTGGCTGGTCCGGGCGCTGAGTTGACGCGGCAGCGCGTCGGGGGGAAACCCGCGGGCACGAGGAGGACACGACCATGGCCGACGCCTTCGTCTGCGACGCCGCCCGCACCGCCATAGGCCGCTACGGCGGCGCGCTGAAGGAGGTCCGCCCGGACGACCTCGGCGCCGTGCCGATCAGGGCGCTGATGGAGCGCAACAAGGGCCTCGACTGGGCCGCCGTCGAGGATGTGATCTTCGGCTGCGCCAACGGCGCCGGCGAGGACAACCGAAACGTCGCCCGCATGTCCCTGCTGCTGGCGGGACTGCCGGACAGCATCCCGGGCAGCACCGTGAACCGGCTCTGCGGATCCGGCATGGACGCGGTCGGCATCGCGGCACGCGCCATCAAGTCCGGCGAGGCCGAGCTGATGCTCGCCGGTGGCGTCGAGAGCATGACACGCGCCCCCTTCGTCATGGGCAAGGCGACCGAGGCCTTCAGCCGGAACGCCGAGATCTACGACACCACCATCGGCTGGCGCTTCGTGAACCCGAAGATGAAGGCGCAATACGGCATCGATTCCATGCCGGAGACGGCCGAGAACGTCGCGCAGGACTTCCAGGTCTCGCGCGCCGACCAGGACGCCTTCGCCTGGCGCTCCCAGCAGCGCGCCGGCCAAGCGATCGCCTCCGGCCGCTTCAGGGAGGAGATCGTCCCGGTCACCATCCCGCGCCGCAAGGGCGACCCGACGGTGGTGGACACCGACGAGCACCCGCGCCCCGACACGACGCTTGAGGCGCTCGGCAAGCTCGCCACGCCCTTCCGTAAGGAGGGCGGAAGCGTCACCGCAGGCAACGCATCCGGGGTGAACGACGGCGCCTGCGCGATCCTGGTGGCGAGCGAGGCGGCGGCGAAGCGGCATGGTCTCACCCCGCGCGCGCGCGTCGTGGCGACCGCAACGGCCGGCGTCGCGCCGCGCATCATGGGCTTCGGCCCCGCGCCCGCGACGCGCAAGGTGCTCGAGAAGTCGGGGCTGAGCCTGTCGGACATCGCGGTGATCGAGCTGAATGAGGCCTTCGCAGCACAGGCGCTGGCCGTCACGCGCGACCTCGGCCTGCCGGACGACGCGGAGCACGTGAACCCGAATGGCGGCGCCATCGCCCTTGGTCACCCCTTGGGCATGAGCGGCGCGCGGCTCGTGCAGACAGCCGTCGCCGAGTTGCACCGCCGACAGGAGAAGTACGCGCTGGTGACGATGTGCATCGGCGTCGGCCAGGGCATCGCCATGGTGCTCGAGCGCGTCTGAGCTATGCTTCCCTCTCCCCCGTTCGCGGGGGAGGGTCGGGGTGGGGGTTCGTGGCCCCGCGCAGCAAGGTCACACGCATGTTCCTGCAACTCGGCGATTGCCTCTTCCACGCCCTCGTCGAGGGCCCCCCGCCGACGGCCGACCTGCCGCCCGTGCTGATGCTGCATTCCATCGGCACGAACCTGCATCTCTTCGACCCGCAGGCCGCCGCGATCGCGCGCAACCGGCGCGTCATCCGCATGGACCTGCGCGGACATGGCCTGTCGGGCGTCACGCCGGGCGCCTACTCCATGTCGCTCCTTGCGCGCGACGCGCTCGCGCTGCTGGATGCGCTCGGCGAGACGCGCGCCCATGTGGTCGGCGTCTCGATCGGCGGACGCGTCGCGCAGCAGATGGCGGCCGAGGCGCCGGAGCGCGTCGCCTCTCTGGCGCTGGTGGACACCGCGGCCGAGTTTCCGCCGCCCGATGCCTGGCAGCAGCGCATCGGCATCGCGGAAGCCCAGGGAATGCGCGGGCTGGTGGACATGGTGATGCCGCGATGGGTGCTGGACCCGTCGCTGCCCTCGTCGCACGGCCTGCGACGGATGCTGCTCGCCACAGACCCGGCCGGCTATGCCGGCTGTGCCGCGGCGCTGCGCGATGCCCGTGCGGCGGACATCGCGGGCCGCATCGCCTGCCCGACGACGGTGGTGGTCGGCGACCGCGACGTCGCGACCCCGCCCGCCATGGCCGAGGCGCTGCGCGACATGATCCCGGGCGCGAAGCTTGTCGTGATCCCGGAAGCCGCGCATCTGCCGAATCTCGAACAGGCCGGGGCGGTGACCGGCGCGCTGCTCGACCACCTCGACGGGCTGCTGCCGCCGCACGGGCTGGAGGGCGGGCTGGCCGTCCGCCGCGCAACGCTCGGCGAGGCGCATGTCGCGCGCTCGATGGCCAATGCGACCCCGCTCGACACCGCGTTCCAGGATTGGATCACGGCGAACATCTGGGGTCGCGTCTGGACCCGCCACGGGCTGACGCGGCACCAGCGCAGCATGCTCGTGCTCGCGGTCACCGCCGCGATGGGCCGCGTGGAGGAGTTCGAGCTGCACCTCCGCGGCTCCCGCAACACCGGCGTGACGGATGAGGAGATCGCGGAGCTTCTGCTGCAGGTCTCCGCCTATGCCGGCGCGCCGGCGGCCAATTCCGCCATCAAGATCGCCAAGCGCGTCCTCTCGGAGGAAGCCCCGTGACCGACCCCACCGCCTATCGCCGGCCTGCCCCCGGCACCCAACCGCCGCTCGACGCGCCAGCCTATGGCAGCACGCACAAGCGCCACCCGAAGCAGCCCCTGCTCCGCATTGCGCACACGCTGACCGAAACATCCGCGCCGAGGTTCACGGCCGACCGCTATCCGGTCCAGGGCGATATGAGCCAGGTGAACGGCAAGGCGGCGCTCGGGGAGCGGATCATCGTCGCCGGACGCGTCACCGACGAGGATGGCCGCCCGCAACGCGGCGTGATGCTCGAGGTCTGGCAGGCCAATGCCTCCGGCCGCTACCACCATCCCCGCGACGGGCACGACGCGCCGCTCGACCCGAATTTCGAGGGCCGCGCGCGGGTCTTCACCGATGAGGACGGGCGCTATTCCTTCGTCAGCATTAAGCCCGGCGCCTATCCCTGGCGGAACCACTGGAACGCCTGGCGGCCGATCCACATCCATTTCGGCCTGCACGGCGCCGGCTTCGCGCAGCGCATGATCACGCAGATGTACTTCCCCGGCGACCCGCTGCTGGAGCTCGACCCGGTCTTCCACGCCACCCCCGACCGGGCGGCGCGGGAGCGGCTGGTGTCGAAGTTCGACCTGCAGGTCACGAAGCCCGAATGGGCGCTCGGGTACCGGTTCGACATCGTGCTGCGCGGCCGCGAGGCCACGCCCTTCGAGAAGGCGTGACGCCATGACCCCGGCCACCGCGTCCCAGACCGCCGGTCCCTACTGGCACATGATCGACTTCCCCGAATGGGCGGACCTGCTGCGCCCCGGCTCGGGCAACGAAGCCGTGCAGGGCGAGCGCGTGACGCTCACCGGCCGCATCACCGACGGCGACGGCGCGCCGGTCGCCGACGCGCTCGTCGAGATCTGGAGCGCCGGGCCCGACGGCGAGTACGAGAAGACGTTCCGTGGCTTCGGCCGCTGCGGAACGAATGCCGAGGGCGGGTTCCGCTTCGTCACGCTGAAGCCCGGCCCGGTGCCGGGCCGCGGGAACGCGATGCAGGCGCCGCATATCGAGATCGCGATCTTCGCACGCGGCCTGATGACGCATCTCGTCACCCGCGCCTATTTCGAGGGCGAGGCTCTGAATGCGACCGATCCGGTGCTGACCATGGTCGAAGATCCAGCGCGCCGCGCGACGTTGATCGCGGTGCCGCAGGGCGACGGCGTCTGGCGCCTCGACATCCGCCTGCAGGGCGAGGCCGAGACGGTCTTCCTGGACGTCTGACATGGCTGTGAACCCGGCCGATGGAGCGGTGCTCGGCGCCGTCTACGGCTCCGACGCGATGCGGGCGATCCTCGACGAGCGAGCGTCGCTCGCGCGCATGCTGGAGGTCGAGGCAGCACTGGCGCGGGCCCAGGCGAGGCTCGGGCTGATCCCGGCGGCGGCGGCGGCGGCGATCACGGCCGCCGCGGATGTGGACCGGCTCGACATGCCGGCGCTCGCCGCGGCGACGCGGAACATGGGGTTCCCGACCGTCGGCGTGGTGAAGCAGCTCTCGGCGCTGGCCGGGGCAGAGGCCGGGCGCTGGACGCATTACGGCGCCACGACGCAGGACATCCTCGACACCGCGCTCGTGCTGCAGCTGCGCAAGGCGCTCGACCTCCTCGATGCCGATCTGACGCGCCTGGTCGCGGCGCTCGCCGCCCAGGCGCGCGCGCATGGCGGCACCGTCATGGCCGGCCGCACCCACGCCCAGCAGGCCCTGCCGATCACCTTCGGCTACAAGGTGGCACTCTGGCTCGACCCGCTGATCACGATGCGGGAGCGTCTCGCGCAGCTTCGTCCCCGCGTGCTGCGGCTGCAATTCGGCGGCGCGGTCGGCACGCTGGCCTCGCTCGGCGCGGACGGGCTGCGCGTCGCGGCGGAGCTCGCGCGGGAGCTCGACCTGCCGCTGCCCGCCATCCCCTGGCACGTCGCACGCGACGGCATCGCGGAGCTCGGCTGCTGGTGCGGGCTGCTCGGCGGCGCGCTCGCCAAACCCGCCGGGGACATCCTCTGGCTCATGCAGTCCGAGGTCGGCGAGGCGTCGGAGCCCGCGGCACCGGGCAAGGGCGGCAGCTCCACCATGCCGCAGAAGCGCAATCCGATCGGCTGCGAATACGTGATCGTGCAGGCGCGCGGCGCGCAGGCGCTGGTTCCACAGCTTCTCTCCGCCATGCAGCACGAGCATGAGCGCGGCGCCGGCGCGATGCAGCTGGAGCAGCTGGCGCTCGGCCAGGCGCTGCTGCTCACCCACGGCGCGCTCACGACGCTCGTCCCCATCGCCGAGGGGCTGGTGGTGGACGCCGCCCGCATGCGCCGCAACCTGGATGCCGGCGGCGGGCTGATCATGTCGGAAGCGGTGATGATGAGCCTCGCTCCGCAGCTCGGCCGCGGCACGGCGCATGACGTGGTGCATCACGCCTGCGAGGTGGCGCTGGCCGAGGGCGTGCACCTGCGCGAGGCACTGGCCCGGGACGCGCGCGTGACCGCCTGCCTCGACGCCGCTGGCATCGCGCGGCTGACGGACCCCGCCGGCTATCTCGGCTCGGCGGCGGCCTTCACGGAGGCAGTGCTGGCGCGGCTGTGACCGGCGTCAATGCGCCTCGATGGCGCGGTCGAGGGTGCGCAGCGCACAGGCGAAGCTGAATGGCTTCGCCAGGAAGGCGGCGTCGGGAAGCGCGCGCTTCGGGTCTGCTTCGCGGTAGCGGCCGGAGGCATAGACCACCGGCAGCTTGGGCCGAAGACGCCGCGCCGCGCGCGCCAGCGCGAAGCCGTCCGCGCCCGGCAGGTTGATGTCGGTGAACAGCACGGAGAGGTCGTCGCGCCTGGCGACCATATCGAGTGCGACCTCGGCCGTCTCCGCCTCGAGCACCTCGAAGCCCGCCGCGGTCAGCGCCTCAGCCAGGGTCGAACGCACCAGCGGGTCGTCCTCGACCAGCAGAAGCAAGCGTGTTTCATCCATCAGCCGCATGGCCTTTCCTGCCTGCGCGCCGGCGCAAGGTGCGCCCCTGACGCGGCTCCGGCCATGACAGTTGCGTGAGGTCGGCTGCGGTTCCGTTCACGCTGTGTGTCGCACCGGTTTCGACCTGCACGACCTTGGTACGGCGCTCCTCAAGGATCGACTAAAGCGCGAGCTCGGCGACGAGCGGCAGGTGGTCCGAGGCGCGGCGCGCCGCGGCGCTGTCATGCGCTTCCGTGGCGCGCACCAGGCCGGGCCGGTCACCGAGGATGCGATCGAGCGACAGGAGCGGACGGAGCGAGGGGAAGGTCGGCGCGTGGGGCACGCGGCCGAAGACCGGCTCCAGCACGCCGAGCGCGCCGCGTCCGGCGCGGCGCTCGTTCAGGTCCCCCATCAGCAGGGTCGGCATCGGCGCCCCGCGGCGGATCGCCTCCAGCAGCAACCCGGCCTGCCGCACCCGCGTGCCGGGGCCGAGGCTGAGATGCGTCGCGATCACGCGCAAGGGTCCCTGCACCATGTCGAGTTCCGCGAGGATGGCGCCGCGCGGCTCCCACCCGCCGATCCGAAGCCCCTGCGCGCGCAGCACGCGCACCCCGCGCCGCACGAGCAGGACGTTGCCGCGCCATCCGGATGCGGCCTCGACCTCGACGGGCACGAGGCCGGTTAGTCCCGCCAGCGCGGCGAGGCCGATCAGGTCGCGTCCGCCGCGCCAGGACTGCGCTTCCTGCAGCGCGAGGAGGTCAGCGCGGAGCGCGGCGATGACCTCGCGCATCGGCTCCGGCCGAGGCCGCCCGCGCAGATCGAGGCCGCGATGAACGTTATAGGTCGCGACGCGCATCCGTCCGCGCTGCCAGGCTCCGGGGCGCAAGCGCGCAAGCGATGGCGACGCCGAACGCCGTCAGCAGGACATCGGTCCAGGTGTCGCGCCAGCCGCCGATGAGCCCGGCTGCCCATTCGAAGCCTTCCCACACCACCGCCATGACGAGCCCGAAGCCGAGACCGATGAGGAACATCCGGCCGCGGCTGCGCGCCAACCCGTCGGCCTGGACCAGCGCCGCCAGCGCGATGCCGGCGAGCGCGCCGCTGACCAAGTGCACCACCTCGTCATAGGGATTGACACCGTAGAACCAGTTGAGCCCGTAGCCTGGCGCGCTGAGCAGCGTTGCCAGCACCGGCAGGCTGTCCAGCCGGCGCGGCAGCGCGCGCACGCGCCAGGGCAGCACCCCCATGCGCTCGCGCGGCGGCAGGATGAGCGCGAGGCACCCCACCACGCCGAGCAGAGTCGCACCGGCCGCGTTCCGCCTGTCGATGCTCCAGAACAGGGCACCCACGAGCACCAGCGCGAGGAGCGCCACCCAGGCCGACGGGTGCACCCGCGCATCGGCGCGCGTGAAGGCGGCCGGGTCCTGCACCCGGATCTCGGGGTTGGTGTCCATCGCCGGGCACCAACGCGGCAAGGCGGGGAAAGTCGCCCGCTTGCGTCGCCGGCCCAGCGCCGGGCGCGGGCCGCCATCATCCCCGACCGGCGCGGGCGAGCACGCGCAGCGCCGCACGCTGCACCGGCGCGTCCACCATCCTGCCATCCACGACGCAGACGCCGCCGGCTGCGGCCTCCATCGCCGCGATGACCCGCTGCGCGCGCTCCACCGCGGCGGCGGAGGGCGTGAAGGCGGCGTGGATGCCGGCGAGTTGGCGGGGATGGATGGCGAGCTTGCCGGTGAAGCCCAGCGCCCGCACCCGGCGGCACTCCGCCTCCAGCCCCGCCTCGTCGGCCAGTTCCAGGAAGGGCACATCGAACAGCGCCCGGCCGGCGCGCGCAGCCCCGGCCACCAGCGCCGCGCGATGGGCCAGCAGCGGCTCCCAGGACGGCTCGCAGCCGAGATCCGCGGCAAGGTCCACGCCGCCGAAGCCGAGCGCGACGCAGCCCTCCTCCGCCGCGATGGCGCCGGCGCGGGCAAGCCCCGCCGCGCTCTCGATCAGGGCGACCAGCGGCACGGCGCGAGGACCGCGGGCGAGGACACGGCGCACCACGGAGACCTCCTCCGCGGCCTCGACCTTGGGGAGCATGAGGAAGGACGGCGCGGCGCCGGCCAGCGCCGCGAGGTCGGCGATGCCCTCCGGCGTCGGCAGCGGGTTCATGCGCAGGCCGAGCGGGACCGGCGCCGGCTGCGCCAGCCGCGCGACCACCGCCTCCCGCGCGGCGGCCTTGCGCTCCGGCGCCACCGCGTCCTCGAGGTCGAGCACGACGGCATCGGCACCGCTTGCGAGCGCCTTCTCGAACCGGTCGGGCCGGTCGCCCGGCACGAAGAGGATGCTGCGGGCGACCGCGATGCCAGGCGGGCTGATGTGGGGCGGGCTCATGATCCGGCGTGTCCCTGGATGCGCGAGATGTCGCACCGGGGCATCCCGGCGTCGAGCCCGCCCACGGATCTCCGCATCCGCGAGGCAAGCGACCCTGCGACCCGGCTGCCGCCGCTCAGGGCGGCGCCGGCGGCGCGATCAGGAAACACTCCGCCCGCTCGGCGAGTGCCATCGGCTCGCTCGCCGCAAGCGCATCCGCATCCGTTCCCAGCGGGCAGAGCGTGACGGTGCGGCGGAAGCGGCGCGCCAGGTGCTGGATCAACCACTCGCCAAAGCTGTCGTGAGCGATGAGCAGGCAGCCCCTCGCGTCCGGCGACAGCGAGCGGCAGCCCTGCTGCCGCCCGATGCATAGGCATCGGCCAGCGGCGCAGCGAAGGTAAATCGACGCGCCCGGGGGCTACTCCGCGGTCGCGCCGGTGGCGCGCACCACCTCGCCCCAGACACGCAGCTCATCCTGGATGAAGGCGGCGTATTGCGCAGGGGTGGTGTCGGGGCCGTCGGCCGTCAGCTCCGTGTAGCGCTGGCGCACGGCAGGCAAGTCGAGGACCTCCCGCACCACGCGGTTCAGCTGCTCGACCATCGGCGCCGGCAGGCCACGCGGGCCGGAGATGCCGAACCAGGAATAGGAGGTGATGTCGAGCCCGCTTTCGATCAGCGTCGGCACGTTCGGCAGGAAGCGGTTGCGCTGGTGGTCTGCCGTGACGATGCAGCGCAGCCCGCCGTCGCGCGCGAAGGCGATGGAGCTCGGCAGCCCGTCCACCAGAAGCCCGACATTGCCGGCGACCGTGTCGGTCACGGCCGGGCCCGAGCCGCGATAAGGAATCGGGTTCAGCCGGACATTTGCC
>Ga0164290_1000381_pt1 | contig 151287 bp, 125 predicted proteins | sample Micstemetagenome_FD_108782 | JGI IMG/M metagenome (GOLD analysis project Ga0164290, IMG submission 108782) | Contaminated culture microbial community from soil near Moab, Utah, USA - Microcoleus steenstrupii SON62 (Illumina Assembly) | ecosystem: Environmental > Terrestrial > Soil > Soil crust...
ATACCCAAAATAAATGCTCGTTTCATAAGATGTGGATGTTTGGTTATCACCGGTTGTACGAGATGATAACACATGATAGAACGGACGTCTCCCGGAATTGTTTAACGAACGCGCAAACGGTATACGCGCTCACTTGGCGGGCGTTCGATTTTACCGTACTTTGGTAAGAAACAATGGTACAAAACCCTGCACCAGCCATGAAACGCCCATCTTTATATTTTTCCGAGGAGCATGATTTACTGCGGGAAAGTATCCGCCGCTTCATTGAAAGCGAAGTCGTGCCCCATGCTGATGCCTGGGAAAGGCAGCGCCGGATTCCAGCGGAAATTTTCCGGCGGATGGGCGAGCTGGGCTTTCTGGGGCTAAACTTTCCGGAGGCATACGGCGGAACGGGCGCGGATTTCTGGTATTCGGTAGTCTTTCTGGAAGAACTGGCGCGCTGCGGCATGGGCGGCTTTACCTCGGCCGTGAGTGTACACCAGTTTATGGCCATTAACCATATCTACAAAGCCGGCAGCGAGGAGCTGAAGCAGCGCTACCTCGTTCCGGCCATTGCGGGGCGTACGGTTGCGGCCCTGGGCATTACCGAACCCGATGCCGGCTCCGACGTGGCGGCCCTGCGCACCACGGCCCGGCGGGACGGAGACAGCTACGTCGTCAACGGCGCCAAAACCTTCATCACCAACGGTACCTACGGCGATTTCATCACCCTGGCCGTCAAGACCGGCCCGGAACGGGGGCAGGCGGGGCTAAGTCTGCTGGTCGTCGACCTCGACAGCCCGGGCGTCAGCCGCACGAAGCTGGATAAAATGGGCTGGCATAGCTCCGATACGGCCGAAATCCGCTTCGACGAGGTACGGGTTCCGGTCGGGAACCTCATCGGGCAGGAAAACAAAGGCTTTTACTACCTGATGGAAAGCCTGCAGCTGGAGCGGCTGGTGGCGGCCATCCTGGCGGTGGCGGGTTCGCAGCTGGCGCTGGACTGGACGCTGCAGTACCTGAAGGAACGGCAGGCCTTCGGCAAAAAAATCGGCGAATTTCAGGCCATTCGCCACCGCATCGCCGATGTCGCCACGGAAATCGACGTAGCCCGGCAGTTTGTCTACCATACCGGCTGGCTGTTCGAGCAGGGCGCCACCGTAGTGAAGGAATGTTCCATGGCCAAGCTGTATACCTCCGAGCTGCAGAAGCGGACGGTAGATACCTGTCTGCAGTACTTCGGCGGGTACGGGTATATGGAAGATTACCCGATCTGCCGGGCCTACCGCGACACCCGGGTGGGCACCATCGCCGGTGGGTCTTCAGAAATCATGCGCGAAATCATCGCCAGGATGGTCGTGGATGCGGTGGAGTACCGGCCCGTTTATCAGGCCGTCTCCTGATTATTTTTCGGTTTTTCCCGCCGGTTTCCAACCGTTGGGTCGGGGCCTGGGTCGGTTGGTTTGTATTCGAATACAACCTGTTTTTGAACAAATCAACCAGTACACCATGAACATGATTCGAAACGCAACCCTCGGCGGGCTTCTGGGCCTGACGCTGCTGGGCGCGTCCTGCTCCACAACAAATGATGTTACGCCGGATTCAGCTTTGCTGTTTTCCGACTTCCGCACCAGCCGCGACGGCTGGGCGGCCGAGTACACCGACTACAGCGAACAGCTCGATACGACAAATTTCGAATTTCGGTCGGCCCACGTCCGGCTTCCGGCCCCGCTGGATACCACCAAACGGTCGCTGATGGTAGCCACGCATAACCGCAGCGACGACCTGTTTACCTATATCAAGCGGAAAGTGACCGGTTTACAGCCCAATACCACCTACCGGCTGGTGTTTGAAGTCGAACTGGCCTCGCAGTACGCCACCAATAGCGTGGGCATCGGCGGATCACCGGGCAGCAGCGTCTACCTGAAAGCCGGGGCTTCGGCCATCGAGCCCAGGAGGGTGAAGGAGGGCGACTACTTTACGCTAAACATTGATAAGGGCAATCAGGCTTCGGGCGGAAAAGACGCCCTGGTGCTGGGTCATATCGGCGCGGGGAACGACGTAAACCGCTACCGGCTTATTCAGCGGAACAACATCAGCCAGCCGCTTCCCGCCCGCACCAACGAACGCGGGGAGCTGTGGGTCTTTATCGGGACGGATTCCGGCTTCGAAGGCCTGACGACCCTGTATTACAACCGCAGCCGGATTTCGGCCCTGTAACGGCATTTTGTCAGACAGACCAGCCCTAATCCGGGAGAAACAGTTTGAAGGTCGCTTGGTATTCTGCCGGGCGACCTTCTATTTTGTATACTTTATCACCGCTGATTGTCAACCTGTTCATTTGTTCATGCCTGATCGTAAGCCTACCGAAGGTCCCCTGCAGGGCATCCGTCTGCTGGACCTCCCCCGTCTGCTGCCCGGCCCGCTGGGGACGATGCTGATGGCGGATATGGGGGCGGAGGTGATCAAGGTTGAATCGCCGGCGCAGCCGGACTATGTCCGGATTTTTCCGCCCCATATCAACGGCGAATCGGTCAATTACCTGGCCTACAACCGTTCCAAACGGAGCCTGCTGCTCGATTACACGACCGACGAAGGGCGGGCGACCTTTCTGGAGCTGGTCCGAACGGCCGATGTGGTCGTCGAGCAGTTCCGGCCTGGCTACCTCGACCGGCTGGGTTTGGGGTACGAAGCTGCCCGGGCGGTCAATCCGGAAATAATCTACGTGTCCGTTACGGGTTATGGCCAAACCGGCCCTTACGCCCACTGGGCCGGTCACGACCTCAACTATACGGCCATTGCGGGGGTGCTGGGCTTGACCGGCGACCGGAATGGCGATCCGATGCCGGCCGGTGTCCAGCTGGCCGACATTGCCGGAGGCTCCTACATGACCGTGATTGCCACCCTGGCTGCCCTGCACGCCCGCCGGTCAACGGGACTGGGCCAGCACGTTGATGTATCGATGACCGACGCGGTCATGCCGCTGCTCGCCGTCAGTTATGCGCAGTACGCGGCCACGGGTCAGTCGCCCCAGCGGGGAACCCTGCCGCTGGCGGGTGGGCTGCCGAATTACAGCGTTTACCGCTGCAGTGACCATCAGTTTATTGCACTGGGCGCGCTGGAACCGAAATTCTGGCAACGCTTTTGCACGGTAATTCAACAGCCTGACTGGATGGACTGGTTGCCGACGACTGATCCGGAAATCCTGCACCGGGCCCGAATGGCGCTTAAAGCGCTTTTTGCCGGACAGCCCCGGGCGTACTGGACCCGGCTGGCCCGGGTGGCGGACCTGCCCCTGACGCCGGTAAACGACCTGGCCGAGCTGGCCGACGACCCGCAGCTTCGGGCGCGGCGGATGATTCTGGAAACGGAACACCCCCGGGCCGGAAAGCTCAGGGAGATCGGGGTGCCGCTGCAGTTTTCGCTGACCCCGGCCCGACCGGCCTGGCCGGCACCGCAACTGGGGGAGGATACCGAGGCCATCCTGCGCGAGTTGGAAGAATCCAACAGGCGAATAGGCGGATAATGTCAGACTAGGGGCTTCAGGCTGCTTGTCTGGTAGGGCCACCGCTCGGACGCACACCAGCCTTGGTTGGTGAAACTTGGCACACTTTATGCAAAGATCAAACTGTCTTCATATATCTCTGCTCCTCCACCTGGGTTGCTATAGTCCGCGCAACCGCCTGCATTCGGGCCTTCTGCCGACCTGTCGAAGGTCTATCGCCGCATGACGCCATCGGATGCAGACAAGGACCACGTTGAGAAAACGAACCTGCTTTCTTCCCACGGGCCAAGCCATCCGGTGGAAGTGATCACGAGCGAACGAAAAGGAATGGTATTTATCGCAAACAGCCTGGCCGCATAACAAACGCCCGGGTGGTACCGGTTACCGGTATTGGTATTTTAAGCATGGGTAGAATTGCCAACATAATCGGGAAAAGGATCTGGCTGCTGGTCTGGCTGCTGAGCTGGGGCTTCGCGCTTACCGGCGCTGCCCAGTCGCCCCAGGCCCTGCTCCAGGAAGCCGAGCGCCAGCTGGGGCTGCATGCCTATGCCCGTTCCATTGAGATTTACACCCAGCTCCTGACCGAATCGAACAGTGCCCTGACGGATGAGCAGCGCATTCTGGCGCAGGCCAACCTGGGCTTGTCCTATAAACAGGCCGGAAATCTGCTTAAGGCGGAGGATGTCTACCGCGACCTGGTCACCAATACGAACCTGAAAGGCGCTCAGGTGATCAGCTACCTGCATTTTGCCCAGGTGCTGGCCAGTAACGGCAAGTACCGTGAATCGCAGGGGATGTACGAAAAGTACAACAGCCTGAAAAGCCAGCTGCCCGCGCAGTCGATGCCGGCCGTCGGCGGGGAGATGGGAACGATCGTCATTGACGGAAAGCGGGTGCCGCCCAAGTTTCGGCTGGAAGTACTGGACCTCAATACGAGTAATGCCGAGTTCAGCCCGGCCTATTACGGAAACGGCCTGGTGTACGTTTCGGGTAAAAAAGGCGGCAGCGCCATCGAAACGGTGGGCCTGGGCGGGGGCGGCAACTACCTCGATCTCTTCTTCGTCCCCGACCGCCAACAACTGAAAATCGACCGCATTATCCGCTCCGACGGAACGGTCTTCAAACCCAATAACCCGACTTCCCGCCGCGAGCGAACCGCCAGCGAACCCCAGGGAGCGCGCCCCACGGCCAACGACAGCCGCACCATCGGCAGCTACGATGGCAGCATCAACGTTACCCAGGGCCTCGGCATCGGGCAGTCCAGGGGATCCAAAGTGAATCCCGCTACGGCCCAGCGCTTCAGCAAGGAACTCAACACGCGCTACCACGAAGGCCCGGCCACGTTCTTTTCCGACGGCAGCCGGATCATTTTCACCCGGAACAACTACTCCAGCGGCCGCGTCCGCCAGAGTACCGACGGGGTAACCAACCTAAAACTTTACACGGCCGAGCAGCAGAACGGCACCTGGGTGAACGTGCAGGAACTGCCTTTCAACAGCGAGGAGTATTCGGTGGGGCATCCGGCCCTGAGCAAGGATGACAAACTGCTCTTTTTTGCGTCCGACATGCCGGGCGGGTTCGGCGGAACCGACATCTACGTATCGCGCTACGTCAACGGCAGCTGGTCGAAGCCGGTCAACCTGGGCCGGACGGTCAATACCAAGGGCAACGAACTCTTTCCGTTTGTCGACGATCGCAACAACCTGTATTTCTCCTCGGACGGCTTCCGCGGCCTGGGTGGCCTGGATCTGTACTGCGGGCCACTGATGGGGAATGGTACCCAGGTCGGACAGGTGATTCACCTGGACGCACCGCTGAGTTCGGACCAGGACGATTTTGGCATCGTAACCGACGGGCTGCTGCAGACGGGTTATTTGAGTACCAACCGGTTCGACGGCAGCGACGATATTGTCCGCTTCGTGCGGGAAAGCGGCAGCAACGGTTGCCGCAACCTGACCATCCGGATCATGGAACAGGAATCGGGTCAACTGCTCGACAGTGTGCAGTTCGACATTCGCTCCCGGCGCGAAGGGCGGCCCAGCCGGACGCTGACCGTAGCCAAGGGCGTTACCCAGATCTGTCTGGAGGCCGACGATGACTTTGTCTTCCAGGCGTCCAAGGATGGTTACGTCACCAGTACGGTCGGTTTCTCGACCCGGGCCGTCACCGATGACTCGCCCACGCAGCTGGCCATTCTGCTCGACCGGCCCCGGCCGTTTGAGGAGGCCGTCGACCCGGCGGCCAGTGTAGCCCGCCCGCCGGCCAAACTGCGCAAGTCCCGCATCCGGGGCGTCGTCAAGGGCGAACACGACCGCCGGCCGATCGAAGGCGTTACCGTCCGGCTCCGCAGTGAGTGCGACGGCCGGACGCAGCAGATGGTCACCAGCGCCGATGGCCGCTACGAGTTCGAGCTGACGGAAGGCTGCGACTACACGCTGGTCGCTTCCAAGAACAGTTACGGTACGAATACCAACAAGATCAAGCGCCTGCCCCAGAAAACGGTCCCCAAGGTCGTGTCGGCGGATCTGAACATGTTCAAAGTCGGGGATATCGTCCGCCTGGATAATATCTACTACGACATGAGCAAATGGAACATCCGCGCCGATGCCGCCCGGGAGCTGGATAAGCTGGTCACGATTCTGCGCAAGTACCCGGGCATGCAGGTGGAAATCCGCTCGCATACCGACAGCCGCGGGGATGATAACGCCAATAAGTACCTCTCCGCCCAGCGGGCCAACTCGATCGTCAACTACCTGGCTTCAAAAGGCATCAGCCGGAAGCGCCTGGTCGCGGCCGGTTACGGCGAAACCATGCCCGTCAATAACTGCGTCGACGGCGTGAGCTGCACGGAAGAAGAGCACCAGCGCAACCGCCGAACGGAATTCAAGGTGCTGGCGCTGTAAGGCGAGCGGGTCGGGAGCCCGGACAATACAGGATAGCTACAGGCCATTGATTGCGTAAGTTGGTAGCTTTGGTATTACATCCCGACGACCATGCGCTTCCTGCCGCTTCTGCTTATTCTGCTCCGCTGCCTGTCCGGCTACGCCCAGGAGTTGAACGTACCCACCGTCCAGTATTCGCCCCAATCCATCCGCGCCCAGTGGCTGACCCATCCGGGGCTGGCGGGCGGCGAATCGGCGGTGCTGATTTTTCGTAAAACGCTTGATCTGACCCGGAAGCCCGACCGGCTGGTGGTCAACGTATCGGCCGATAACAAGTATACGCTCTACGTAAACGGCCAGCAGATCTGCTTTGGGCCGCAGCTCTCCGATATCCGGCACTGGCGCTACGAAACCGTCGACCTGGCCCCCTTCCTGCGGGAGGGACGCAATGTCGGGTGGTTACGCCCGATGACCTGTTCTTCCAGAAAGTAACGGACCTGATTGAGCAGCACCTGGATGATGCCGGGTTCGACGGCGAGGCGCTGGAACAGGCCCTCAGCCTGAGCCGGATGCAGTTGTACCGCAAACTGAAAAGCCTGACCAACCGATCTCCGGTGGAATTCATCCGGCTGGTGCGCCTCAAGCGGGCGGCGTCTCTGCTCCAGACGGAGCCGTTCAGCGTCGCGGAAGTTGCCTACCGGGTGGGCTTTAATGATCCGGCGTATTTCAGCCGCGCGTTCCGCAAGGAATTCGGGCAGGCCCCGAGCGAAAAGCGCGTAACGCCCTAAACCGAAGCATACCTCACAAAAAAGCCCACCGGACTGCTCCGGTGGGCTTTTTTCGTGTAGAGCGCAGGTAGCTTACTCCCGAATCAGCTTTACGGTGCGCAGGATGCGCTGGTGTTTTCCGATCTGAAGCAGATACAATCCCGGCGCCAGTTGCAGCGATCCCGTCTGGATCTGCACTCCGCCCGGCACCGCCTGAATCAGCTGGGCCGGGATCGGAACGACCTGGCTTGTGACCGTCAGCAGCCGGAAGCGGTGAACGCCCGGTTCGTACGGCTCACCCAGTTCGACCGTCAGGAGGCTGCTGAAGGGGTTGGGTGATACCCGGATGGCCGGGCTTTTTTCAGCTGCGCTGCCGGTGGCGGCTACGCGGGCCGTACTGGCACAGGCGGTGGTGAAGGTCAGGCTGATTTCCCGGCCGCTCTGGCGGGCATTGATCCGGAACGGTACACCTGACCGCTGCCAGGGCGGAATAAACAGGACCGGGTTGGTCGTCCAGTCGGTAATGCCAATCGCCTGGTACTCCACGGGCGTGCCGTCTCCGCCGCTCGGCTTCATGGCCAGTAGCCCCGTCGCACAGTCGAAGGTCGGGGGCAGCAGCGTCAGAGGGCCTGCCGAGGTAGGAGCTGGTGCAGGGGCTGGTACCGGAGCCGGTGCGGGAGCTGGCGTCAGCGCAGGCTGTACGGCAGTGCTGGTAGCGCAGCTGTAGGATCGGGAAGCCGTGTTCAGCAGGCGGGTCGACCCGGCGAAGCGGGCTTCCAGGGTGTGATTGCCGGCCTTTCGGTAAGCTTCGGGAATGACGTACTCAAAGCCATGCAGGCCGTTATCGGCCAGATGAGCGCCAACATCCGGGCGAGCTTTATCGGCCAGGACCGTAGCCAGGAACTGACCGTCCAGGTACAGATCTACCGAAATAGCCTTGTTTGGCTGCGAGCGGTCGGCAACCCAGCCGCGGGCTTTTTCGCAGCTGGCTTCGTCGAGGTGACCTTCCGGATTGCCGTAAGTAACTACTGTCGGAGCTGGCGTCGGGGCAGAAACAGGGGCAGGCGCAGGCGTCGGGGCTGGTGCAGGACTTGGCGCGGGCTGAGGAGCCGTCACTGTGGCGCAGCTGTAGGATCGTGAAGCCGTGTTCAGCAGACGGGTCGACCCGGCGAAGCGGGCTTCCAGCGTGTGATTGCCGGCCTTTCGGTAAGCTTCAGGAATGACGTACTCAAAGCCGTGCAGGCCGTTATCGGCCAGATGAGCGCCAACATCCGGGCGAGCTTTATCGGCCATAACCGTAGCCAGGAACTGACCGTCCAGGTACAGATCTACCGAAATAGCCTTGTTAGGCTGCGAGCGGTCCGCTACCCAGCCACGGGCTTTTTCGCAGCTGGCTTCGTCGAGGTGACCTTCCGGATTGCCGTAAGTGACTACTGTCGGAGCCGGAGCTGGCGTCGGGGCAGGGGCTGGTGCTGGACTTGGCGTGGGCGCTGGCTGAGGAGCCGGGGCCGAAGTCGATACCTGGAAGGATCGCTCAACCGGAATAGCGGGCTTAATGGTGCTGCCGTTGCCCGGCTGGGTGGCCCGGACGGTTACCTTGCCCAGCCCGCCGTTCAGCACAAGCTTACCGTTATTCATATACGCAGGCCCTTCGGTCACGTAAAAATCGATCGGTAGCCCCGACGAACTGGTGGCGGTCGGTGTAAACGGCGGCGTATCGGGCCGCTGGTCGGCGACGACCGGAAAGGTGATGGTCTGGGCTGCGCCGGAGCAGTCCGGGAAGATATCGCGGGTGACAGAGGTCGACAGCCCGCCTGCGTCGGTCACTTTCAGCACTACCCGGTACCAGTAGGTGGCGTGGCCGTCGCAGATCAGGGGCATGAGCGTGATGGTCGGGCTGGTGGCACGAATCACCGGTTCGGCGTGGGAGTGATCGTTGTGATACAGGGCGGTCGACCACTCGTAGGTCAGTTGTCCGGCGCTGTGTTCCGCGTCCGTCACCACCGCCGAAAGCGTCAGCGTGACGGAGTTGGTCAGGTTCAGGACGTCTGTTCCGTCGAGGCTGGTAGACTGAATGACCGGCGGGGTGTTGCTGGTAATGGAAACTGTCGTCTGAGCGGTAGCCGCATTGCCGGCCGGGTCGCGGACCGTCAGCACCACCGTAAACAGCCGGGGGGCGGCCGACGTAAAGGTATGCCGGGGGTTCGGGCCTGATTCCACGACCCCATCACCAAAATTCCACTCGTAGCTCAGGGCCTGGCCTTCGGGATCCGTCGAGCCGGCCGCGGAGAACTGCACCGTCAGCGGGCTGGTACCGTAGGCCGTGTCGACCGTCAGGGCCGCGACTGGCGGCTGGTTGGCCGAGCCCGTGTAGACGATCCGGCTGATGCCGTTGGCGTCGCCATAACGCAGGAAATAAAGGTTCCCATCGGCCGGGTTAAAGCTAATGCTGGCGATACTACCCGCAAATCCCCCGGCGGCAAGCTGGAAAAGTCCCTGGGCAGCGGGTTCGTCGTTCGCGTCGAAACGCAGGCCGCCGATAAAGCCGGTCCCGAAATCAGCGAAGTAATAGGCGTTCTTGTAATCGTTCGGATAATTACCGTTACCCGGCTGCCAGCCCCCGCCCATGGCGCAATAACCCACAAAATTTGGGCTTCCGGCAAAGGGAGCGCGGCCAATGCTGTGCACGGTATTGCCGATGGTGATGCGGGTATAATCGCGCCAGTCGATCCGCGGCCGAACCGGGTTGGCTGGGAGGTAGGCGGTATTGGCGTAAATTTCGGTCCGTTTGCTGGCGTCGACCCCTTCATAGTACGGCCAGCCAAAGTTCTGGCCCGGCCGGGTGACCACGTTGATTTCCTCGGCGGTCGTGTAGCCGACATCGCCGATGAAAAAAGTGCCAGGATTCCCGTCGGCCGGGTTGGTGCTACCGGTGCCGGGGCGCAGGGCCAGGCGGAACGGTTGCCGGAGGCCCAGTGCGTAAACCCGGTTACGGGGCGCTTTGGCCCCCAGGGCCGGATTGTAGAACGGATTGGAGGGCAGGCCTTCACCGGTTTCGGCACTGACGCGGAGAAGCTTGCCCGAGAGCACGTCCAGCGACTGCGACCGGTAGATCCCGATGTTCTGCGAGGCGTCGGCCAGGATGCCTTCGGCCAGAGCCTGTTTCCAGAAGGTTTCGGAATTGGAACCGAGGTCGTTGCCGACAAAGCCCGCGCCGTCGCCGGTGCTGATCATGAGCGTACCGTCAGATCCCACGACGATCCCGCCGCCCGCGTGCGAAAGCGAGGTGGAGGGAATACCCGTTGCGATCGTTTCGCCAACGAGCACCCGGCGGCTCGCCAGGTCCACCGAGCGTCGGCCGTCGGCCAGGTTCGCCGTGTACCGCGTGACGCGGGCGATGGTGGCGCCCTGCCAGCTTGCCTTCGGATCGTAACCCGGCGTGCCGGCATACTTCAGATAATACAGATCGGCGATGTAATACAGGTAGAACCGACCGTTGGTCAGAAAGCCGGGGTCCAGGGCCAGACCGACCAGGCCGTGGTCGCCGAAATTGCCGACTTCCTCACTGATGTCAAGCCAGGGCTTTTCAGACTTAATTCCGTTCTCCACGCGCCAGACTAAACCACCCTTTTCCCAGACATACAGCACACCACTGGGGTCGAAAACGAAGCCCGTGGCGGCCGTGTAGGTGCCGGGTAGGTGCTGCTGGGTAAATCCGGGTGGAAGTTGGGCAAAACTGGGCCTGAAAAGGCCAGAGAAAAGCATAAGCAGGCAGAGCAACACCTGCCATAGGCGGTAGCCGGTTCGCATAAACGTATCAAGTTAACGGTGAGCAAGTAGTAAATCAGGTCTGGCATTCGATAATATATTCATATATTATCGATAGGACAGGTCTAATTACCAGACAAATTAAATAAGTATTTTTTTAATAGTCTAGTGGTAAAACAGGATATTTATCAGACATAACAAAAAGAAAATAAAAACCGCCAGCGCTTCCTGTTGGCAGGAAGGCTGGCGGCAGGTTCAGTGGGAGGATTATTGCCGGATTAGCTTGATGGTTCGGACCGGTAGCTGCCGTTTCCGGATCTGGAGCAGATACAGGCCCTGGCTTAGTCCAAGCGGCCCGGTCTGGATCTGAACTTCCCGGGGACGGGCCTGAATGAGGTGCCCGGGTATCGAAATCATCTGACCAAGCATGGTCACCAGCCGGAACTGGTGGATTGCCGGATCATACGCTTCGCCTAAGGTTACCGTGAGTTGGTCGGTAAAGGGGTTAGGGGCTGCGTTAATGGCTTCCAGAGCGGCGGATTCACTCGCGGCGAGCCGGGCATTGGTCGTACAACCGGTCACAAAGGGCCGGCTGACTTCCCTACCGCTCTGTCTTGCCTTCAGTTCGAAAGGTACGCCGGTATATTGATAGGCAGGCAGTTGGTGGGTGATCTGGGTGGTCCAGCCCGTGATGCCGGCGGCCATGTACTCGATGGTTGTCCCATTCCCTCCGCTGGTGCGAAAGGTCAGCCGGCCCGTGCGGCAGTCATAGTCCGGAGCCAGAATAGCGAGGGTGCTTCCGCTGGGCGGCGGCGTGGCCGGCGGAGTCGTTGGTGGGGTGGTCGGTGGCGTTGTGGGCGGCGGCGTAGGCGGGGTTGTCGTAGTACAGCCCGTCACGAATGGAAAGCTGACCTCTCTTCCGCTCTGTCTTGCCTTCAATTCAAAGGGTACACCCGTGTACTGGTAAGCGGGCAACTGGTGAGTAATCTGCGTCGTCCAGCCGGTAATGCCGGCGGCCATGTACTCAATGGTTGTACCGTTGCCGCCGCTGGTGCGGAACGTCAGTCGGCCGGTCCGGCAGTCATAATCCGGAGCCAGAATGGTAAAGGTACTCCCGCTAGGGGGCGGAGTCGTAGGTGTTGTTGTCGGCGGCGTAGGGGGTGTAGTTGTAGGCGGAGTCGTCGGCGGAGTTGTCGGGGGTGTGGTTGTGGTACTACAGCCCGTGACAAACGGATAACTGACTTCCCGGCCGCTTTGCCTTGCCTTTAGTTCGAAGGGTACGCCGGTATACTGGTAAGCGGGCAGCTGGTGGGTGATCTGCCTTGTCCAGCCCGTGATCCCGGCCGCCATGTATTCGATCGTGGTACCATTCCCTCCGCTGGTACGGAACGTTAGCCGGCCGGTTCGGCAGTCGTAGTCGGGTGCCAGTATCGTGAACGTACTGCCGCCGGGTGGCGGGGTAGTAGGCGGCATCGTTGGTGGAGTGGCCGGAGGCGTCGTAGGCGGTGTTGTCGGCGGCGTTACCGGGGGAGCAGAGGTGCAGCCGGTCACGAAGGGATAGCTGACTTCCCGGCCGCTTTGCCTCGCCTTCAGCTCAAAAGGTACGCCGGTATACTGATAAGCGGGCGACTGGTGAGTAGCCTGGGTGGTCCAGCCCGTAATGCCGGCGGCCATGTACTCAATAGTCGTCCCATTTCCCCCGCTGGTGCGGAAGGTCAGCCGGCCCGTCTGGCAGTCATAATCGGGGGGCAGAATTGTAAACGTTCCGCCGACCGGGGGCGGTATCACAGGCGCCGGCGGGTCGGGTGTTACCGGAGGCATACCCGGGTCGATTACGGGTGGTGTCGGCGTGGCCGGTGTCACCTGAAAGCTCTGTTCCACGGGTATGGCGGGCTGAAAACCGTTCGTCCCGTGCTGTACGGCCCGGACAACGACCCGGCCCGTTGTTCCGGTCAGCAGAATTTCCCCGTTTCGCTCGATAGCCGGACCTTCAACGATGTAAAAGGTGAGAGCCTGCCCCGAAGTCACGCTGGCCATCGGCCGGAACGGGGGCGAGTTGGCAGGACGGTCGGCTATGGGATTAAAGAGGATGGTCTGGGGATTACCGGCGCAGGCTGGGTAGAACATTTTGCTGTACCGGGCGGTGAGGCCACGGGCGTCGGTAACCTCCAGTTCGATCCCGTACCAGTACGTCTCCGTTCCGTCGCAGGGAATACCGGCTAACGTGGTTGTCGGAGTGGCGGAGGTAAACTCAAATTCCTGATGCCGGTGGTCGTTGTGGTACAGGAAGGTCGTCCACTTGTACTGGAGGGAAGGAAGATCTTCGTCCCGGATATCGGCGCTCAGGCTAAGCTGCTGGGTAGTAGCCAGCGGAATGCGATCCTGACCGCTGAGATTAGTGCCACCGCTGTTGCGGATGGCAACCGACTGAATGACTGGGGGATTGTTATTGCTCGAGACTGTAATGCTGGTCTGTGCCTGGGCCGTCGCGCCGGCCTCGTCGGTAACCGTCAGCGTAACCTGGAAAACGGTTGAGGCGGCAGTTGTCGTAAAGGTCTTAGTCGGGTTAGCTTCCGTGCTGCTGGTGCCATCGCCAAAATTCCAGCGAAAGCTGAGCGGACCGCCTTCGGGATCGTTCGAGCCGGCCGAGGAGAACGAAACCGGCAGCGGGCTGGTCCCGGAGGAACGGTTCGCGCTGACGGCGGCCGTCGGGGGCTGGTTGGTGTTGGCCCCGCCGATGTAACGGATCCGCTGTACGTTGCCGCCTTCCGGGTACCGGATAAAATACAGGTTTCGGTCGACAGGGTTAAAGGCGATGCAGGTGATGTGGTTGATGTCGCCGCCCTCGGCCAGTTTGGTAAAGGTATTAATGATGGGCTGGTTACTGCCGTCGAACTTCATGCCGCAGATCCAGCCTTTGCCGAAGTCCGCGAAATAGTACATATTCTGAAATTCGGCCGGGTAGTTGCCGCCGCCCGCATGCCAGTCGCCCCCGATGGCACAGTAACCTTCCAGGCCGGGAACGTAAAAGGGAGTGCCGTTCCGGGATTCATAAAGAACGTCGCCGCTCTGCACCCGGATGATCTCACGCCATTCGATCCGGGGCCGGACGGGGTTGGCCGGTCGGTAGGTCGTGTTCTGGGCGAAGGCGGACCGGGTGCTGATGAACATGCCTTCGTAATGAGGCCAGCCGAAATTTTGGCCTTTCTGGGTAACGACGTTGATTTCTTCCGAGGAGGTGTAGCCGACATCGCCAAAGTAAAGGGCGCCCGGGTCGCCCGCCCCGGGGTCCGGGTTACCGGTATTGGGCCGCCGCGTCATCCGGAAAGGCTGTCGAACGCCCAGGCTGAAGATGCGGTTCTGGTTGGCCATGGGGCTCAGGCTGACGTTCCAGTACGGGTTCGAGGGCAGCCCTTCGCCGGTTTCGGGACTGATGCGCAGAATTTTTCCGGCGATGGAGAACATCGCCTGCGAGCGGTAGGCACCGATATTTTCGGCTTCCATCATGTAGCCGGCGCGGATGGCCTGTCGGTGAAAGGATTCAGAGAAGTTTCCTTCGTCGACGGCCGCCGCCGCCCCATCGCCCGCCCCGATAATCAGTGAGCCATCGGCGCCCATCAGCAGGCCGGAGCCCGCATGCGTCAGGCTGGTCATGGGAATACCCGGATTGGCGGCGGTTAGATCGCCGATCAGAATTCGGCGGCTATTGGGGTCTACGCTGCGGAAGCCATCACCTACATTGGCCGTGTATCGGGTCACCCGGGCAATGGTCGCGTTGTAATACTCGCTCCGGTTGTTTACGACATAGAAGAGGTAAAATCGTCCGTTAGAGAGAAACTGGTTGTCTAATGCTACGTTCAATAACCCAAAATCACCGTAGGTGGCTACTTCCGGGGAGATGTCCAGCCAGGGGCTGGCCGGTTTCACGCCGTTGACGATCCGCCAGACGCGACCGTCTTTATCCCAGACATACATGACGCCATTGGCGTCGAAGGTAAGCCCTACCGCCCCGGGCAGATTGCCTACGGCCTGTTCATTGACAAAACCGGCCTGAAATTGCCCCAGACTTGTTTGGCTAAGCAAAAGAAGGATCAACGTGAACCTTGTCACGCAGGAAAACAAACACGACATAAATGAGAGTAGGTGTGGTGAAACGAGAGGATAGCTGCATGGTCAAAAAGGCGTGATGAAGTAGTAAAACGTATGGTGACATGTATATAATATATATGTGTATACTAGAATTATGGGGCAATTATAAAATATCCTTTGTCAGAATGGGGCTTCCACAGAAGGGGACTTATTAAACGGGCCAGGAGCAGGGGAGGCGAAACAGAAAGTTTGTAACATTGCGGCCAGAAAGTAACAAACGGCATGGTGCAGTTCCCGAACGCCAAAATCAACCTAGGTCTACACATCACCGAGAAGCGGGCTGATGGCTATCACAACCTGGAATCCTGTTTCTATCCGGTCGGCTGGTCCGACGTTCTGGAGGTGTTACCGGCGGATCATTTCTCGTTTGCGGCGGGTGGACTACCCATTCCGGGCAGTCCGGCAACGAACCTCTGCGTGAAGGCTTACCAGCTGCTCCGCGAGACCCACGCGCTGCCGCCTGTCCGGATTTACCTGGAAAAGATTGTCCCGATCGGGGCCGGGCTGGGCGGTGGATCGGCCGATGCGGCCTTTACCCTGAGCGCTCTGAATGAGTTATTCGGCCTGGGACTGTCGGCCGAAAAGCTGGAGGCATACGCCCGCCGTCTGGGCAGCGACTGTGCCTTTTTTATCCGGAATCAGCCGGTCTATTGTCTGGAAAAAGGGGATGTATTTGAACCCATCGAGCTGTCGCTGGGCGGGTATACGGTGGTGCTGGTGTATCCCAGCCTGGCTATTTCGACGGCCGAGGCCTACGCGGGAGTGCGTCCCCAGAAACCGCCCGTTCCGCTGCGTGAACGCCTGGCCGAGCCGCTCGCAAACTGGCGGGAGACGGTCCGGAACGACTTCGAGGAAAGCCTGTTTCCCAAATATCCGGTGCTGGCGACCGTGAAAGCGCAGCTGTACGAGCTGGGAGCGATCTACGCCAGCATGAGCGGGTCGGGTTCAACCATCTACGGAATTTTCGACGGGGAGCCTGACCTCACAAACCATTTCGCGGGCTACCGCGTTTGGCAAGGTAAATTATAAGCCACTCCGTCGACCGAGCTTTACCGCCCGGTCATTTGCTCGTTCCATGGGTAACTTGTTGACTCGTCGCCGGGAGCCAAAGCGATTCATGCTGTGGCTGGCCATTGCGGGAAGTGTGTTCATATTTACAATTTTGCTGGCGGCTTACATCGTTCGGAAAACCGGCACCGACTGGCGCAACGTGCCCATGCCGAAGGTCTTTCTGGCCAGTACGGCCGTCATCCTGGCCAGCAGCCTGACGCTTCACATCGCCAATGGCGCCTTCCGGCAGGACCGGTTTGCCCAATACCGGCTTTACATGGGAACGACCCTGTTCCTGGGTGTGCTCTTTGTGGTGCTGCAGGTGCTGGGCTGGCACGAGTTGACGCTCAAAGGCGTGTACCTGGAAACAACCATTTCGGGCAGTTTTCTCTACCTGCTCTCGGGCCTGCATCTGTTGCACATCGTCATTGGCGTGGCCCTGCTGGTGATCGCCTTCGTGGAGGCCGTTCGCCGCATGCCGTACATCGATATCTTCGTCTACAGCGTAAACCCGCCAAACCAGCTGAAAATCAAGCTGATTACGCTCTACTGGCATTTTGTCGACGTGCTCTGGGTGTACGTCTTTCTGTTTCTGCTGTACCACCACGGAATCTAAGGACCAAAAAAACGAGCGACCCGTTACCAGGTCGCTCGTTTGCTGTATAACCGGCTTGATTCGCCTTAGGTCGTCACGCGCAGCTTATTGCCGTTTTCGATCAGCTCGGTTTTGTAGCTGGGAACGGCCTGGGTCGGCGGGGCGGCTTTCACGGTGCCGTTAAGGTTGAAGAGCCCCCCGTGGTTATCGCAGATAAAGTCGTTATTGTTTCTCCGGAAGGTCAGTTGCCCGGCCTGGTGCGTGCAGGAGCGGCCCACGGCCACCATCGTCCCGTTCGCGTTGGCAACCACCACGCGGTCTACGCCGACAAATTCGCCGGCCGTTTTCAGCTTGCTGAAGTCCTGGGTCGTCAGGTCCAGCGTGAAATTAACGGCGCCCTTGGCCGGGTCGGCATTCCCACTAAAGCCGGTCATGCTACCCGTTCCCGTTCCGGGGCCGGTACCCGGGCCGGGCGTTGGATCATCGCTACCCCCGGAACAGGACGAGAGTGTGCCCAGGCAGTATACGGCCATCAGCGCCGGAGCGCTCAGGCCCAGATTACGCAGGAAATCCCCGCGCTTCATGGTTTCGGATGGTTGGTTCATGGCGATCAGAATAAGGTCGTCAAGCAAGGTTGTTTGGCAAGTCAAACAACCTGTTCAACGCTTTGTTTTGCTTCAGTAATATGGTCGTTCTGCCTAATTTACGATACAAAACGCCTCCTGGATTTATTCGGAAGCTAAAGGTACTTAATCGCCTACTTATCCACGATTCGCTCCTGCAAAAGGCTAGTTATCCACATAGTTATCCACAAAGGAGCGAAAAAGGGCCTTTTTTACAGGTTTTTATCGTTCAGATGGGTTAACAGATGGCCCATTTTATCCCGTTTGGTACGCAGGTAATGCTCGTTATGGGGGTTGGCCGGAATCTGAATGGGGACCGTATCCACAATCTCCAGCCCGTAGCCCATCAGGCCCGCGCGTTTCTTGGGATTGTTGGAAATCAGCTTGATCTTGTGAACGCCGAGGTCGCGCAGAATCTGGGCTCCTACGCCGTAATCCCGCTGGTCCATCTTGAAGCCCAGTTCCAGGTTGGCTTCGACCGTATCGAGCCCGGACTCCTGGAGCTTATAGGCTTTCAGTTTGTTGAGCAGTCCGATGCCCCGGCCTTCCTGGTTCATGTACAGGACGACGCCCTTGCCTTCCCGCTCCACCATTTCCATCGCGGCGTGGAGCTGCCCCCCACAGTCGCAGCGGCAGGAGCCGAAAATATCTCCCGTTACGCAGGAGGAATGGACGCGGACCAGGACCGGCTCGTTCTTTTCCCAGGAGCCTTTGATCAGCGCCAGGTGCATATCGCCCGTCGTCAGGGACTTATACGCCATCAGCTCGAAATGGCCCCATTCGGTGGGCATATCGACGCCGATTTCCCGCTTGATGAGCGATTCCTGGCGAAGCCGGTATTCGATCAGGTCCTGAATGCTGACGAGCTTCATGCCGAACTTATCGGCCAGCACCCGCAGCTGAGGAAGGCGGGCCATGGTACCGTCTTCGTTCAGGATCTCGATCAGCACGCCGGCCGGCTGCAGACCCGCCAGGCGGGCGAAGTCGACGGCTGCTTCCGTATGGCCCGTCCGGCGTAAGACACCGCCTTCCACCGCCCGCAGAGGAAAAATATGGCCGGGGCGGCCAAGGTCTTCGGGGCGGGTAGCCGGGTCGACCAGGGCGCGGATCGTCTGGGCGCGGTCGCTGGCGGAAATACCGGTGGTACAGCCGTTGCCCAGCAGGTCGACGGAAACGGTAAAGGGCGTGGTATGGACGGATGTATTGCTGTTGACCATCATCTCCAGTTCCAGTTCGGCGCAGCGCTGCTCGGTCAGGGGCGCACACATGAGGCCGCGGGCTTCCCGGATCATGAAATTGACCATTTCCGGGGTCGTCAGCTCGGCGGCGCAGATCATGTCGCCTTCGTTTTCGCGGTCTTCGTCGTCGACAACAATGATAATTTTCCCGTCGCGTATGTCCTGAATGGCGTCTTCGATGCGATCCAGCCGAACGTCTGCGGAGGAAAGCGGGGCAGACAAATCAGCTGAGGGGTTCGTATGGGTATTGACTTGGTTCATGTTCGGTTGATGAGTAACCAGCCGCCAAAGTGGCTCACGGTCAGAACAGCAAAGCGCAAAGATACGTTTCGCGGAACGCTAAATGGTTATATTTGTCGTTTTTAAGCAAACCTCCGTTCACGCAAACCCCGTTCGTTGACCCACGAATACGTCTACACCCCCGTGATGAAATTGTACAGGAAGGCCCTTGGTATCCGGATGCACCCGGCCGGCCGGCTGCTGAGCATTTTGCTCGTGGCCATCCGGGCCGTTAGTCCAGCCCTGGCCCAGCAGGATTTATGTAAGGAAAACAATGCGGGAGGAGGCTTTACCATTCAGCCGGCAGAACGCTGTGCGCCCCTGACGGTAGGCGTGGTGCAGACCAATCCGCTGGCTAACAACGTTTTTTACGTATTCGACTACAAACCGGGTCTGGATATCAGCAAGGTGGACCGGACGAAAACGGCCCATACCTACGACAAAGCCGGAACGTATACCATTCTGCAGGGAGGCAGCGCCAACAGCCAGGGCTTCTACAGCTGCCAGACCATTACGGTCCGTCAGGCCCGCAAGCCCAATGTGCGCATCGACGTCTGCCAGAACTACAAAGTTACCCTGACCATCGTCCGGGATTCCATTTCGGAAGCCTACGACAAGTTTCTCATCAACTGGGGTGATGGAAAAGAAGAGACGGTGCAGAAAGCCAATCTCCGCCCGGTTTCCCACCAGTACGACTCCCCCCTGGACCGGTACGTTACGGTTCGGCCGCTGTACAACAGCAACGATTGTGTGCCGCCTTTCTTTCCCCCCGAGATCATTTCCGTCACCAGCGCAACGCGCCCGGTGGTAACGGAACTACGCTCCAGCAAAACGACTGGCGACGTAACGCTGAGGGTAAACGCCACAACCCCAGTCGTGGTCGAACAGAAAAACGCGGATGGTACCTTCACGGTCCGCACGCACCAGAGCCTTAGCGGTGGCCGCCTCCAGGTGTCCGGCGTGTCGGCCCTGGCTGCCGGACCGGTCTGTTTCCGGGTTCGCACCCAGAACGCCTGCGGGGAGTTGCAGTACTCCGACGAAGTCTGCACCATCGACCTGCAGGTGGCGGCCGTCAACAAGCAAATGGACCTGACGTGGATTACGCAGGTCGACGCCAACCGCTTTCAGCAGTTCCGGGTGATCCGGGCGGATATGAACACCCCGCGATTCAACCTGGCCAGTCCGACGGTCCGGCAGGCGAGCGATAACCAGGGGCTGGTCTGCCAGGAGGATTATTGCTACCGCGTCGAAGCCCAGTACAACAACGGAACGGTTGTTTCCTCGGAAGAGGTCTGTCGCATAGCCATCAATACCGATAAGCCGCTGCCGTACGTGTCGGTGTTAGCAACGGTTGAAGACGAGCGCGCCCGAATAATAGCGCTCCCGGACCCGGCGGTGGGTGGTTCCAATTCGTCGATGGTGGTTTGGCGCAGCGACAGCCCGAACGGAAACTACCAGCCCCTGGCCGAAGCCTGGGGTACGGCCTTTACCGATTCTACCGCCCGACCCAACGAGCGCTCCTACTGCTACCAGGTCGCCTACAAAAACGCCTGCGGGGTCTCGTCCGATTTCTCCGACCGGGTCTGTACCATTCACCTGAGCCAGGATGCCCCCGAGATCCTGCGCTGGACTTCCCCGACGCCTTTTGCGGGGGAGGAACCGAACCGGTATATACTCCAAAATCCGACCGTGGGTGGGGGCCAGGACATGGGAACCCAAATCCGCTACGTCCTGACCGGCGATCAGGTGGACCAGCAGCAACTCAGCTTCCGGATCGTGGGCAGTACGGCAACCGGCCTGACCAGTAATTCGAACCTGCTGACAGTGGTGCGGCCGGTCCGGCTCTACGTACCCGATGCCTTTACGCCCAATGGCGACGGCACCAACGACCGCTTTGAGATCAAGGGCGGGCAGTTTCTGGAATCCTTTCAGCTCCTGATTTACAACCGCTGGGGCGAAGGCATCTTCCGCACCGCCGAACGCGAAGGCTGGGATGGCACGCTGAACGGGCAACCCGCGGCGGCCGGGCAGTACACCTACCGGATCGAGGGGCGCGACCAGCTGGGCAACCGGGTCGTGAAGTCGGGCCTGTTCTGGCTGATTCGCTGAGCCAAACACCGGGCCTGCGGATTTGTTTACTAGTTTTGTCGCCCATTGCATTCATTCAACCGCTTTACGACCGATTGGCTATGTTCAACATGATGGATATGTTCGGGAAGGTGAAGGAATTTCAGGCCCGCCTGAAAGAAGCCCAGGAAAGCCTGGGAACCATCACCGAGTCAGGAGAAGCCGGCGCAGGCCTGGTCCGCGTCACGGTAAACGGCCACAAACAGCTTCTCCAGTTAGAAGTGGACGATAGCCTCGTCCGGCCCGAAGAACGGGAGATGCTCCAGGATCTCATCGTGGCCGCGACCAACAAGGCCCTCCAGAACATCGAAGGAAAGATCAAGGAACACCTCCGCAAGGCCACCGACGGGCTGCTGCCCAACATTCCGGGTTTCGACCTGGGCAATCTGATGGGTTAAGGCATGGACGAAGTTGCCGTCGTTATTCTCAATTACAACGGCCGGGCCTTCCTGGAGCAGTTTCTGCCCGGAGTCCTGGCCCATTCAGAAGGGCATCCCGTTTATGTGGCTGATAACGCCTCCACCGACGACTCGGTAGCGCTCCTGACGAGCCGCTTTCCGGCCGTCCGGTTGATTCGTCTGTCCGACAATCTGGGCTATGCCGGAGGCTACAACGCGGCCCTGCGGCAGGTGCCGGCCCGCCATTATATCCTGCTGAATTCAGACGTGGAAGTGACGCCGGGCTGGATCATGCCCCTCCTCCGGCTCCTGCAGCGGCATCCCCGCGCGGCGGCCTGCCAGCCCAAGATCCGCTCGTTCCGGCGGCGTTCCGAACTGGAATACGCCGGAGCGGCCGGCGGCTACCTCGATTACCTGGGTTATCCCTTCTGCCGCGGCCGGTTGTTTGATACCGTCGAGGAAGACCGTGGGCAGTACGACGACGAACGGCCCGTCTTCTGGGCCACGGGTGCCTGCCTGCTGGTTCGAGCGGAGGTGTTTACCCAACTGGGTGGCTTCGACGCCGATTTTTTCGCCCATATGGAAGAAATTGACTTTTGCTGGCGGCTTCAGCGGGCGGGGTACGAGGTCTGGTACTGCCCGAACTCGGTCGTCTATCATGTCGGCGGTGGTACGCTGCACGAGTCCAATCCCCGCAAAACCTTCCTTAATTTCCGCAACAGCCTGGCGATGCTGTACAAAAACCTTCCGGCCGGGCGGGTATTTGCGACCATTTTCACGCGGCTGGTCCTGGACGGACTGGCGGGCGTGCAGTTTCTGCTGAAAGGACGCTGGCGGGATACGCTGGCCATTATCCGTGCCCACGGCGCCTTCTACGGCTGGCTGCCGAAGCTGCGGCGAAAACGGACCGATTTACCGGCCGGAACGGAACGGCTATACGGACGAAGCATCGTCTGGGCTTATTTTGCCCAGGGCCGCAAAACCTACGCGCGGCTAGAGAAAGCCTGAAGAGAAGCAGGAGAGCTTAGAGCTCCCAGACGGTCGGATGATTGTGGCGACGAAGGTGCTTGTGCATCTCCATCCAGAACGCCGCGATCAGATACAGAATAACCGGCGATCCCAGTGTCAGGAACGACGTATAAATGAAGTAAAGCCGAATACTACTGGCCGAAATGTTCATGGCCTCCCCCATACGGGTACACACGCCAAAAGCCTGACTTTCTACAAAGTACCTGATCTTGTTCATGATACCCTACTCGTTGTCCGTTAAAATTAAGCCGAAGGTTTGGTATCAACAATAGCCTTAGTAAAATGTTTTGAATGAGCCGTCCAGCCAAAGGTTTTCCCGCTTCATCTTGTAAAAACCAAAGAAAAAATTTTTTCAATACTGTGTAACAATTTTTGTTACTTTGTGTTTACTACTCCGTTGGCTTTTTTATCTTTAGGCCAATGGGCTGCGGCCTTCGGGTTTCAGCAGCGTTAAGCGGTTCCCCGTACCTTCGCGTTCCGTACCGTTTGGTATCTGTTTGGTGACTATTATGAATGCTTAATTGTCGTAATCATTAATTTCTAATTTTTATTTTTATGCAAACAGGTACGGTCAAGTTCTTTAACGAGAGCAAAGGCTACGGGTTCATCGTCGAGGACGCTACGAACCGCGACATTTTTGTCCATATCACCGGCTTGAATGGGACCACCATTCGGGAAAAAGATCGCGTTTCTTTTGAAGTGATCGACGGAAAGAAGGGCCTTAATGCGGTAAAAGTGAAGAAGATTGAAGCTGCGTAATATCGGCATGACCCCTCATAAAAACCCCGACCGTCACGACAGTCGGGGTTTTTGTTGTGCCTTGGGTGAAGGAGTTTCTTACCGCAGCGTCTCACCCTGGACGTCGTGGCGGCTGTAATAAGAAGGCGTCCGTTCGGTGAACAGGCCGGCACCGATTTCGAACAGACCCAGCAGCAGGTGCGGGAGATAGACAAAATCAGCAAAATCGAAGAGCCAGGGCGATACCGCCAGCAAAACGCCCGACACGATGTCGATCGTCAGGTGGACCGGCATCGGAATGCGCTTCACGAGGCCGGCTTCGTAATTGGTCAGAATCGACATCAACAGGGCCGTAACCCCAACCAGAACCGGCACCCACTGGGCCGCTCCGCCGTTTGCAAAATTGAAAAGCCAGGGAGAGGCCGTAATCAGCGCCCCGCCGAGATAGTCCAGCATTCCGTGGACCCGAGTTGAAATGAACCGCATAGCACGTACCGTTTTTGTGAGCTGAAAAAAAATCAGATTTGCTTCGTCTCCTCAATCTAAAGCGGTCAGCCCGAAGCAGGCTGTCAGCTGCTATAACGGTCTGATTTCGGGAATGTTTCGGTAAAAATGGCCCTGGCTCCGCTCCAGCGTCCGGTTTTTTGCATCTTTAGGCATGAATCGCCTGGCTTTATTGTGTCTGCTGGCAGCGCTCGGGCTGTCCGGCTGCACCACCTACCGCCCGCTGCTACGGGATCTCCGCCGAAACCCTACCCTGACTGACCACCTGACCGGTTTTGCCCTTTACGATTGGGAAAAACAGCGCCTGGTGGTGTCCCATCAGGCCAATCTGTACTTTACGCCCGCTTCCAATACCAAACTCTTCAGTCTATACGCCGGTCTGGTGACCCTGAAAGACTCCCTGCCGGCGCTCCGGTACACCAGCCGCCGGGATTCCCTGATCTTCTGGGGCACGGGCAATCCCGCTTTCCTGAATCCGGATCTGGTCGATACAACGACCCTGCGATTTCTGCGCCAACGGCCCGAACGCACCCTGGTCTTTTCCCCGGCCAATTATGGCGGTTCGCGCTTTGGTCCAGGCTGGTCCTGGGATGACTACAACGATGACTATTCGCCCGAAGTGACGCCGCTGCCGCTCTACGGTAACATCGTCCGCTTTACGGCACCCGACCGCATCGCCCGGATCGACATTGCGCCCCGGATTTTTGCCGACAGCCTGAGCCCCCTTACCCCGCGCCGGGGAGCGGGCCAAGTCCGCCGCGCCGAACTGGTCAACCGCTTCGAACGGCCGGCAGGCGTAAAGCCTTTCCGGCAGGATGTGCCCTTCCGCTGGACGCCGCCGACAGCCGTTCGGCTGCTGAGCGATACGCTCAAACGGCCCGTGGCGCTGGCCCCGATCCCGCTGGACCGAGCGGCGAAAACGCTCTACGGCCTGCCTGCCGACTCGCTCTACAAACGCATGATGGTCGTCAGCGATAACCTGCTGGCCGAACACCTCCTGCTGCTCTGTTCGTCGGTGCGCGACACCCTGAGCGTACCGATGGCCATCCGGACCCTGCTCGAGGGGCCCCTGGCGGACCTGCCCGATAAGCCCAAATGGGTCGACGGGTCGGGCCTATCCCGCTACAACCTGATGACGCCCCGCTCGCTGGTCGCGCTGCTGGAAAAGCTCTACCGCACCGTGCCGCGGGAACGCTTGTTTAACCTGCTGGCCGTGGGCGGTCAGTCCGGCACGCTCCGGGCGGGGTTCGGAGCGGAAAAACCTTATTTGTTCGCCAAATCCGGTTCCATGACCGGCGTCTATAACCTGAGCGGGTACCTGGTCACCCGAAAAGGAAAGCTGTATCTCTTTAGTATGATGCACAATAACTTCGTCGGGCCGGTAGCCGACATGCGGCAGCGGACGGAGCGCTTTCTGAAGGAAATTTACGAACGGTACTGAGGCGGGTAAGGAAGGGGCCTTGTGCGCTTTTAGGTTCAATAGACGGAAGACAAAAGACAATAGACAAAAGACTTTTTCATGGCTGAATCATCCTTAAACCGCCGCAACTTCCTGGCCGCTACGGGAGCCGCGGCGGGCGTAACCCTCATGCCCGACTCGTCCCTGGCGAAAGCCAAAGCCCCCGCCTTTACGTACTGCCTCAACATGAGCACCATTCGGGGCCAGCAGCTGGGCTTCGTGAAAGAACTGGAGGTGGCATCCAAGGCGGGCTTCCGGTCGGTCGAGATCTGGATCGAGAGCTTACAGAAATACCTCAGCAGCGGCGCGACGACGGCCGATGTTCGGCGGCTGTTCAACAGCCTGGGCCTGACGCCGGAGAATGCCATCGGCTTTGCGCCCTGGATTGTCGACGACGAAGCGACCCGCACCAAAGGCCTCGAGCAACTGCGTCGCGAAATGGATATGCTGGCTCAGATCGGCTGTAAGCGCGTGGCGGCTCCGCCCATGGGCGCAACCCAGCAACCGGGCCTCGACCTGCGCAAGGCCGGCGAACGCTACCGGGCCATCCTGGAGATCGGCGACCAGACGGGGGTCGTCCCGCACCTGGAAATGTGGGGAGCGTCCAAAAACCTGAGCCGGCTGAGCGAGCTGATGTTCGTGGCGGCCGAAAGCGGTCATAAGTCGGCCCGGCTGCTGCTGGACGTCTACCATTTATATAAGGGCGGCTCCAGCCTCGACAGCCTGGCGCTGGTCGGTAAGCCCAGCATCGAAATCTTCCACGTCAACGACTACCCGGCCCAGCCCGCGCGCGAAACCATCACCGATGCCGACCGCGTCTACCCGGGCGACGGAATTGCCCCGGTTTCCGCCATCCTGAAGGCCATCCGCAACCCGGACCGCCCAGTGATCATCTCCCTGGAGCTGTTCAACAAAACCTACTACGCCAAGGACGCGCTCGAAGTGGTCAAAACGGGCCTGGCGAAGGTGAAAGCGGCGGCCGAAGCGGCGGCATAGAAAGTTTATGGTTTATAGTTTAGGATTTAAGGTTGCTTCGCCCCAGCCAATGTTCTTTGGCGGAGCAACCATAAACCCTAAACTATAAACCATAAACTCTAACGCCCTCTTCGCACCAGTCGGTAAGCCGGGTAGCTCAGCAGCAGAAACCCGATGGCGAAGGCGCTGCTCACCGGATCTCCGATGATTACCCCGACCAGAAACGCCAGGGCCGCCAGCAGTACCGCCCAGGTGATGTACGGATAGCCCCAGGCCCGAAAAGGCCGGTGGAGCGTCGGCTCGGTCTGCCGCAGCCGGATCAGGGCGGCAAAGCCCGCCGCGTAACAGAGCACAAAGAAAAAGGAAGCGATATCGGAGAACTTCTCGTAGGTGCCCGTCGCAATCATCAGCGCCGACATCGCGGCCGTTAGCGCCATGGCCCGGGCGGGCGTACCGCCGGCATTCACCTGGTCGAAATACCGGGCAAACAGGCCGTCGCGGCTGATGGCAAACAGCACCCGCGGGTTGAACATGATCTGGGCGTTGATAATGCCGAGGATGGATACCATCAATAAAATGGTAACGATCCGGGCGCTGGCCGGACCGTAAATCCGCTGGATGGCGTCGGCGGCCGCTAGCTTCGACCCGGCCAGTTCGCTCATGGGCAGCACGTGCAGGAGGGCCAGGTTGACCAGCAGGTAAATGGCGATGATCATCAGCACGCCGCCCAGCATGGACCGGGGCAGGTTCTTGCTCGGATTGACGTCTTCCTCGGTGAAATAAGCGGCTGTATGCCAGCCGTCGTAGGTATAAAAGACTGATTGCAGCGCGGCCAGCAGGCCCACGACCAGAGACCCCTGGATCGGGATGCGGTCAGTAGCATAATCAATGGGCGTATCGGGCGTATAGGCAAAGCAGACGAGCACGAAAGCCAGCAGCCCCAGCGCTTTCACAAAACTCATGACCTCCTGCGCCCGGCTGGCCAGGCTGACCCCCAGCCAGTGAAAGCCTACGAACAGAGCCAGAATACCGATGCCGATGGGCCGAACGTAGCCGCTCAGGCCCGGTTCCAGCAGGGCCAGGTACTCGCCCATGACCGATGCCCCGAAGGCCATGGCCGCTACGCTCCCGAACCAGCTGGCGATTCCGATCAGAAAACCCGCAAAATCCCCGAAGGCCCGCCGGGCAAAGACGTACCAGGCCCCGGCCCTGGGAAGCATCGTGCCCAGTTCAATCACCTGCAGCGAGCCCAGCAGGGCAAACAGCCCGACCAGCAGCCAGACGAGAATGATCAGCCAGGGATCGCCGAGTTCGCTGGCGATAATGCCGGGTCGGCGCAGAATGCCGGTGCCGATGGTCCCGCCGATGGTCACGGCGATGCCAAAACCGACGCCGAGGAGCTTGAGGAGGCCGGTAGACGGTTTCTTTTCAGTAGGGGTCATGCGTTAAATGTAGCGTTTTTGGGCATTGGTTTGACCGAAACGGGTGCGGAGGACATGGTTCGCATCGGATTGGGGTGTATTTTCACGCGGATTTACGCGGATGACAGGCGGATTTTTGCGCAAATCCGCGCTTATCATCCGCGTAAATCCGCGTGAACCCAATACCAAAATGACCCAAAACCCCTTCCTATTCGTGTTCCTCGGTGGCGGACTGGGTAGCCTCCTCCGGTACAGCGTAGGCCGGTACCTCCAGCCGCTGCTGGAGGCAGACTTTCCCTACGGAACGCTATTGGTGAACGTCGCGGCCAGTCTGGTACTGGGTCTGGTAGCCGGTGGGATCGTCGGACGCCAGAACGAAACCATCAGGCTGCTGGTTGGGGTCGGCTTCTGCGGCGGGTTGAGCACCTTTTCCACGTTCAGTGCAGACACCCTGACCTTGCTGCAGCAGGGCCGGTTTTCCGCTGCTTTCAGCAACATCCTGGGCAATGTCCTGCTCTGTCTGCTGGCTTCCTGGACCGGCTTCGGCCTGGGCCTTCACCTAAACCGTCCTCTCTGATATGCTATCGCTGCGCTTTTTGCAACGTATCTTTGCGCCCTTTGTGATTAACCTTCTGTTGTTGATGAACATCCAGGCACAGTCCGTTTCCCAACGCCTTTTCGACACTCACGATACCTACCGCGAAGCCTCGCTGGCCCACCGCCGGTTCAAACAGAAAGATATTCTGCCCCTGATCGACAGCCTCCGCGCCGACGCGCGCTTTGAAATCACCCAGGTAGGGCAGTCGGTCGAAAAGCGGCCGATCCAGCTCATCAGGATCGGTACCGGTCCGCGGAAAGTCATGCTCTGGTCGCAGATGCACGGCGACGAGCCTACGGCGACCATGGCGCTGTTCGACATCTTTAACTGGCTCCGCCGGGAAAACGATGGCTTCGACTCGCTGCGCCAGCAACTGCTGCGGGAAACGACGCTGTATTTCATTCCGATGCTGAACCCCGACGGCGCCGAACGCTACCAGCGCCGCAACGCCCTGGACGTCGACCTCAACCGCGACGCCCTGCGGCTGCAGTCGCCCGAATCGGTGATCCTCAAAACCCTGCAGCAGACGCTTAAACCGGATTTTGGCTTTAACCTCCACGACCAGAGTACCCGCTACAACGTCGGACATACGCCCAAACAGGCGACGATCTCCTTCCTGGCGACGGCCTACGACGAGGCGCGCAACATCAATCCCGTCCGCGAGCGCTCCATGCAGCTGATCGTGGGCATGAACCGGGTGCTGCAGTCGTTTATCCCAGGCGGGGTGGGGCGGTACTCCGACGAATTCGAACCCCGGGCCTTTGGCGACAACATCCAGAAATGGGGTACAACCCTCATCCTGATCGAATCAGGCGGGTACCCCAACGATCCCGAAAAACAGTACATCCGGAAGCTGAACTACGTCGCCATCCTGACGGCCCTGGAAAGCATTTCAACCGACAGCTACCAGTCCGAAAGCCGGGCGGAATACGAAAAAATCCCCGAGAACGAGCGTTACCTCTTCGATCTGCTGATCCGGAACGTGCAGCTCAACCGCAACGGAAAGAATGTGACGGTCGACGTCGGCATCAACCGAAACGAAGTCAACCTGGGTAACGCCACCACCTTCGCCTACCGCAGCTCGGTGGAAGACATCGGCGATCTGTCGACTTTCTTCGGCATCGAGGAAATCGACGGGACGGGCCTGACGCTGGTACCGGGCAAGGTCTATCCAACTCCGCTGCGATCTCCCGCCGACCTGAAGAAGCTGAACCTGGATTCGCTCCGTGGCGAAGGCATTACGACCTTCCGGCTGAAAACGGTAACCAAACCCACTCTGCTGCTTTCGCCCGCCCACCTGCTGCAGCCCACCGGCCCCTCGCCCCGCCCGCTGCATATGGGTCAGGTGCCGACCTTTCTATTACGCCAAGGTAACAAACTGCGCTACGTCTTTATCAATGGTTTTGCCGCCGAGCCGGAAAGCGGAAGCAATCGATTGGCGAACGGAATCCTGGAGCAATAAGCATTGGCAAATAGCCGCTTAGGGCCAAAGAGTATATGGTCCAGCGTTACCTGTCCGAAGCTCGGAAAAGGTAACGCTTTTCGCGTAATGTGTTAAAAATCAACATAGTTTAATGAGGCAAAAATAACCCTCCCGTAATACTCCCGTAACACTGACGTAATATTGCTGGTCTACTTTTGCGGTGAAATAATTCACCAATATGAAGGCCACCTTAAAGTTACTTACACTTCTCTTAGCCAGCTTCACTGCGCTGGCACAGACCGGAACCATCCGGGGGAGTATCAAAGACGCCAGGAGTAAGGAAGCGCTCATCGGAGCAACGGTCCGCATCGACGGATCCACCATCGGCGCCGCGGCCGACATCGAAGGTAACTTTATCCTCACGAACGTTCCCGCCGCCACCCACAAACTCATTATCTCCTACGTTTCCTACCAGACCAAAGAAATTCCGGGCGTCCGGGTTGAGTCGGGCAATACCACGATGGTAGAGACCGAACTGGCCGAAGAAGGCAAGTCGCTCCAGGAAGTGGTGGTAAAAGCCAGCCGGACAACCAATACCGAAGTGGCGGTCATCACCGAGATCAAGCAGATGAAGCCGATTGCGGTCGGTTTGTCGGCCCAGCAGATCCAGAAGTCGCAGGACCGCGACGCCGCCGCCGCCATCCGCCGCGTACCGGGCGTTAGCATCGTCGACAACCGCTTCGTGCTGATCCGCGGTCTGGCCTCGCGCTACAACTCGGTGCTGATCAATGACATTATCACGCCCTCGACCGAAGTCGACACGCGTTCCTTCTCCTTTGACCTGGTGCCGAGCAACATCATCGATCGGATGATTGTCTACAAGTCCGGCTCGGCCGAACTGCCGGGTGATTTCGGTGGCGGGGGTATCAAAATCTACACGAAACGCCGGCCGGACCAGAACTTCCTGGATGTCGGGCTGACCGTCGGCTACCGCCAGAATACGACCTTCCAGAACGTACAGACGCACCGCCGGAGCGGCGCCAACTGGCTGGGTCTCTGGGGTCCTGACCAGCAGCTGCCGACCAGCTTCCCCAACAATTCCGGTGAATTCAACAACCAGAACCCGCTGCAGCGCGCGGCCTATGCCCGGCTGCTGCCCAATAGCTGGGGCCTGTCGAACCAGGCGGTTTCCCCCGATGTGCGCTTTGCGCTGAACACGGGCCGCCGCTTCGAGATCGGCAACGTACGCCTGAGCAACCTGACGAGCATCAACTACGCGATGACGAACCAGTTTGCCAACGTTGACTTTAACCTGTACCAGTATCCGAGCGCCCAGGCAATCGACATCGCCGAGCAGTACCAGGATCAGAACTTCGCCCGCAACACCCGCCTGGGGATTCTGCACAACTGGACCGCCCGCCTCTCGCCGAACTTCACGCTGGAATGGAAGACGCTCTTCAACCAGCTCAGCAATACCGAAACGGTCGTCCGGGAAGGCGAACGCGTCAACCAGGGCCTGGACGTACGAAGCTACTCGCAGCGGTTTGAGAACCGGAGCATCCTGACCTCGCAGCTGACGGGTGAACATAACTTTTCGTCGCTGACGAAACTGAACTGGATCACGGGCTTTGGCTACACGGGCCGCTGGGAGCCGGACTGGAAGCGGGTGCGCTACCAGCGGACGACGGGCAGCGTGGGCGCCGACGGCCAGCCTGCCGCCTTTGAAATTACGGTACCGAACGATCCGAACCCGGTCGATATCGGCCGCTTCTACTCCAAACTGGGCGAGCGCGTCTGGTCCGGCATCGTCAACTACGAGCACACCTTCGGCACGCCGGCCGACCGCGAACCGAACCGCCTGCGCGCCGGGCTCTACGATGAGCGCAAAGACCGCGATTTTTCCGCCCGCTTCTACGGGTACCAGCGGATTGGTAACGCTTCGGCCATTACGCGCCAGGCGATCGGCTCCGTCTTCGACCCGCGCAACGTAACGGGTATGCCGGGCGGCCTTTCGCTCCTGGACGGTACGAAAGGAATCGACTCTTACGAAGCCAACCAGAACTACGGCGCCGCCTACGTCAGCGGTGATATCAACTTCGGCGCAAAAACCAGCCTGACGCTGGGCTTCCGGGGTGAGTACAACGACCAGAACCTTTATACCACACCTACAACCGTACGTCAACAACTGGTCAATAACCCGGTGTTCAGCCCGCTGCCCTCGCTCAACCTGACTTACAAGCTCAGCGAGAAGCAGAACCTGCGCCTGGCTTATTCTTCGACGGTCAACCGGCCGGAATTCCGGGAACTGGCCCCGTTCAGCTACTTCGACTTCAACCTGCTGGCAGACATCCGCGGGAATACGGAACTGAAGACGGCAACCATCCAGAACATCGATGCCAAGTGGGAACTGTACCCCACGCCGAACGAGGTCATCTCCGTGACGGGCTTCTACAAGCACTTCACCAACCCGATCGAGCAGTTCCTGCTGCCGACGGGGAACGGGCTGGCCTACACCTTCATCAACGCGCAGTCGGCCCAGAACTACGGGGTTGAGGTGGAAGTCCGGAAAGGCTTCACCAACGCTGCCAGTGCCTTCCTGCGGAACCTGACGCTGGTGGGGAACGCCTCCCTGATCCGGAGCCAGATCAACCTGGGTCAGATCGTGCGCGGTCCGGACCTGAGCGGTTCCATTCAGAATTACGACCTGACAGGACTGATGGACGTCAAGCGGGCGCTGGCGGGACAGTCACCTTACCTAATTAACGGCGGTCTGTACTACGCCGACGCGAAGACCGGCTGGCAGGCCAACGTCCTCTACAACGTCTACGGCCAGCGGATTTTCGTGGTGGGGAATAACGATAACCCGGATATCTACGAAATGCCGCGTCACGTGGTGGACCTGAACCTGAGCCGTCAGTTCAAGCAGGTCGAGCTGCGCCTGGGGATCCAGGACATCCTGAACCAGCCGGTTCGGTTTGCCCAGGACTTTAACCGCGACGGTAAGATCGGTAAAGACGTAACGTCCGAGTCGGCCGGTGCCGACCAGAACGTCCGGAGCTTCCGCCGGGGTACCTATTTCACCCTGACGGCGGTATACACCTTCGGGCGACGGACGCTGATTCCGTAACCCGGGCAGGTAGTCAGGACGCACAAACAGCAAGTAACAACCTATCTATAAATCTGTATGCGATTTCCGAAAACACGTTGGCAAACGGCCCTTCCGTACTCCCTGATGCTGCTGCTGGGGCTGTTTGTGACCCTGACTTCCTGCGAAAACGAAAGTACTCCGGATCCGGTGCTGAGCATTACCAGCATCAATCCCACCTCCGCCCCGGTTGGCTCGACGGTCACCATCGGCGGTACGCTCTTCAACGCCACGCCCGCAAGCAACACGGTAACCTTCGGCGGTAACGCTGTTGCTCAGGTAGTTTCGGCTACGACTTCCCAGCTGGTGGTAACTGTACCGTCCGGCGCTCAGAACGGCCCGATCACGGTTCGGTCCGGTGGACAGACCGTCAGCAGCACCCAACCATTTACGGTCAGCGCCCGTACGACCGTGGAGATTCAGGGCGAAATTACCAGTAACCAGACCTGGACCAAGGATCGGATTTACCTCATCCGGGGCTTTGTCTACGTGACCAACGGGGCTACGGTGACCATCCAGCCGGGTACCGTCATCAAAGGGGCCACCCGCGAACAGGATCCGGCGGGTCAGGGCCGCGGCGGCACGCTGATCGTCGAGCAGGGTGGTCGGCTGATCGCCGACGGTACGCTCCAGGAGCCCATTGTCTTTACCTCCAACAAAGCCCGCGGCCAGCGGAACTACGGCGACTGGGGCGGTATCGTCCTGATCGGTAAGGCACCGCACAACCGCCCGGGCTCCCAGGCGCCGGAAGGTGGTATCCGCGGTACGCTCGGTACCTTCAACGAGCCGGGCGACAACTCCGGTATCCTGCGCTACGTACGGATCGAGTTCCCGGGGATTGCCCTTTCAAACGCCGCCAACTCCGAAATCAACGGTCTGACCTTGTACGGCGTCGGCTCGGGCACGGTAATCGAGAACGTACAGGTTTCCTACAGCGGTGACGACGCCATCGAGTGGTTCGGTGGTACGGTAAATGCCAAGAATCTGGTCACGCTCCGCACCTGGGATGATGATTTCGATACGGACTGGGGCTTTGTCGGAAAAGTACAGTTCGGCCTGGCACTGCGTGATCCGCAGGTAGCTGACCAGTCGGGCTCCAACATCTTCGAATCCGACAACTTCTCCGGCCAGGGCGAACCCGCCACGGGTCCGAACGCAGGGCTGCCGCTGACGCAGCCGGTTTTCGCCAACATCAGCGCCTTCGCCTTCAGCGGCGCCCCGGTCAACACGCCGGCTCCGCAGGGCAACGGCCCGTACCAGTCGGCCATGCACCTGCGCCGCAACACGGCCATCAGCATCTACAACTCGGTGTTTGTCGGGATGCCGGAAGGCCTGCGCCTGGAAGGGACCGCTACGGCTACCCAGGCCAACGTAACGGCCGGTCGACTGGATCTGCGCGGCATCACGCTGGCGAACATGAATACGCCGGTACGGGGTGTCACGACGGGTGGTTCGGTCATTACCGACGACATCGCGACGACCTTCTTCAGCGAAGCCGCCCGCAACAACGTGATTGTGACCGCGGCCAACCTGGGTACGCTGCTGCTCAACAGCGCGAACTTCAACCTGACGACGCCGAACTTCCTGCCGCAGACTGGATCACCGCTGCTGCAGGGCGTGGTGACCTCAACGAAGCTGGATGCTTTCTTCCAGCCGACGACCTACCGGGGCGCTTTCGGTACGACCAACTGGACGCAGGGCTGGACCAACTTCGATCCGCAGAACACGGACTATAACTAAGACAGTACTTTAAATTTCATATTGGTGTCGCTGATAAAAGCCGGGGCTTTGCTCCGGCTTTTTCTTTGTATAGGGCTTCGAGGGGAAATATAGGCCAGCCTTTGCTTCTCAGAGTACAAATTGATAGTATTATCGTACCAAAGCCCACTTGGGTAACTCCTCTGGGATTGGTTCAAGATGGGTTTATGGTTTAGGGTTTATTGTTTATAGTTGCTTCGCCTCGATAAACGTTCTTTGGCGAAGCAACTATAAACAATAAACCCTAAGCCATAAACTAACACAGACAAACCCAAGCGTGGAAGCAACAACGAAAGACATCTGCCTGATAGGCGCGGGCTCATGCGGCATTGTAGCGGCCAAAACGTTTCAGGAGCACGGACTAGCCTTTGACTGTTTCGAAAAAGGCTCCGGCATCGGCGGAAACTGGCGGTACAACAACGACAACGGCCTGTCGTCGGCCTACCGCTCGCTGCACATCAACACCAACCGCGATGTCATGGCCTTCAGCGATTACCCCATGCCGCGGGAATACCCCATGTTTCCCCACCATAGCCAGATTCTGGCTTATTTTGAGTCCTATGTCGATCACTTCGGCTTCCGGGACCGGATCACCTTCCAGACGACCGTTACGGACGTAAGCCGAAACCCCGACGGTACCTACCGCGTCACTACCGACCGCCCAGGCTGCGGCGGGAATTACCGGCATGTCGTCGTAGCCAACGGCCACCACTGGAGCCCGCGCTACCCGGAACCGCCTTTCCCGGGCAGCTTCACCGGCGACACGCTGCATTCGCACGATTATAAGGATCCCGAGCAGATCCGGGGGAAAAACCTGCTGATTGTGGGCATTGGCAACTCGGCCGTCGACATTGCCTGCGAGGCGGCGCGGCTTTACAGTGGGCGCGTGGTCATTTCGACCCGCAGCGGCGCCTATATCCTGCCAAACTGGCTGATGGGGTTGCCGTTCGATTCGCTGGCGAATCCCCTGACGGCGAAGCTGCCCCTGCCGCTGCAGCGTGGTCTGCTGGGGCTGTCGCTCTGGCTGGCCCGCGGCCGGCAGTCAAGCTACGGGGTACCGGTTCCGCAACGGCCCCTGCTGAGCGAGCACCCGACGATCTCCCAGGACCTGCTGAACCTGGCGGGCCGGGGGCTAATCCGCTTTAAACCCAACATCCGGGCCTTCCACGGGGCAGAAGTCGAGTTCGAGGACGGAACCCGCGAGGCCTTCGATATGGTCGTCTACGCGACCGGTTACCGAGGGTCCTTCCCGTTTTTCCGGGAAGGCTTTTTCCGCGTGGAGCAGACCAACGACCTGCAGCTTTACAAGCGGGTGGTTCACCCGGACTTCCCGGGTCTGTACTTCCTGGGTCTGATCCAGCCCCTGGGCGCCATCATGCCGCTTGCCGAAGTGCAGGCCCGCTGGATTGCCCGGCTCCTCACGGGGGCCTGTCGCCTGCCCGACCCCGAGACCATGCGGAAGGCTATTGACGCCGAGCGCGAACGCAACCGTAGACGTTACAAGGCCTCTCCCCGCCATACGCTGCAGGTAGACTTCCACCCCTACAAGCACAGCATTGAACAGGAAATGAAACGCAGAACGGTATCCGCATGAAAACGATCCTTAGCCTGGGTATATGCCTGGCCGCGGCGCAGATTGCCTTCGCCCAGCCCGATGTCCAGAAGCGGCTGCAGCGGCAGCTGATCCTGGCCGAAGACGGCGCCACAATTGAACTGGAGGCCGGGACCTTCAACCTGACGGCCAGTCTTTCTCTCGAATCCAAAAAACGGATCACGATCCGCGGAAAGGGAGCCGATAAAACCATTCTGAACTTCAAAGGGCAGACCGAAGGGGCGGAAGGGCTGCGCATCAGCAATGCCGAAGCCATTACGGTGGAAGACCTGGCCGTGCAGGACACCAAGGGCGACGCCATCAAGGCCATGAACGTCGAGGGCATCACCTTCCGCAACGTTACGACGGCCTGGACGGGCAAGCCCGGCCCCGACAATGGTTCGTACGGCCTCTACCCGGTCCAGTGCCGGAAAGTGCTGATCGAAGGTTGTACGGCCATCGGCGCCTCGGATGCGGGCATCTACGTGGGGCAGTCGCGGCAGATCATCGTCCGGCGCAGCAAGGCCCACCATAACGTAGCGGGCATCGAGATCGAGAACTCCATTGGGGCCGACGTATACGAGAACGAAGCCTGGGAAAATACGGGCGGCGTGCTGGTCTTCGATCTGCCGGACCTGGTGCAGAAGCGGGGCGGGCAGGTTCGGGTCTACAACAACCACATCCACGACAACAATTTTCCCAACTTTGCGCCCAGGGGGAACATCGTCGCCAAAGTACCGGCCGGAACCGGGGTGATGGTGCTGGCTACCAGCCAGGTAGCCATTTATAACAATAAGATTCTCCGAAATAACAGCATCGGCACGAGTATTGTAAGCTACTATATGACCGAGAATCCGATCGCCGACTCGCTGTACGACCCGTATCCCCGCGCGATCACTATCCACGACAATACCTACGAACGCGACCCGGTCCGGTTTCAGGGCAAGGGACGCATCGGCCAGCTGTTCCGGTATAAACTCCGCTACGGGCGAAAGGTGCCCGATATCGTCTACGACGGCATCGTGGATCCGAAAGCCCGCGCGGCCGACGGATCGGTGCGGCCTGAGGAGCAGATCTGCATCCGCAACAACCGAAATGCGACTTTTGTGAACCTGGACGCGGGCAACGGCTTCCGGAACCGTTCGCAGGATCTGAAACCGCACGATTGCACGCTGAAGCCTTTTCCGGAAACGCTCGTCCAGCAGAAGCCATGAAAACCGTGCGCTGGCTGCTGTTCGGGGCGGTGCTGGTACTGACGGCCGCCCAGGTCCGGTTTCGGGGCGCTGAGGCGGTAAACGGACCGCACGAACGCCTGTCGGAATACGGCCTGTTTGTGGGCAAGCTGGCGGATCAGCGCCCGGCCGAAGGGGTTTTGCCTTATGCGTTAAATACGCCTCTGTTCAGCGATTATGCCGAAAAGCTGCGCTTTGTCCGGCTGCCGGCCGGTGCGGTCGTGACGTATAATCCAGACAGCGTATTTGCCTTTCCGGTAGGAACGGTGCTGGTCAAGACTTTTTATTATCCGGTAGATTACCGGCAACCCGGGCGCGGGCGGCGGCTGGTCGAAACCCGGCTGCTGGTGCACGAGGAAAACGGCTGGAAAGCTTATCCGTACGTTTGGAACGACGAGCAGACGGAGGCCGTCCTGGAGGTAGCCGGGGAGGTTCGGGCGGTTGCCTGGACGGATGAAAAAGGAAAAAAACAGGAATTACAATACGCCGTTCCTAATGTGAACCAATGCAAGGGCTGCCACGTATCAGGGGGGAGGATGACGCCCATCGGGCCGTCGGCGCGTCAATTGAATGGTAATTTTACCTACGATAGTGGTACAGAAAACCAGTTAGTCCATTGGAAACGTTTAAATTGGCTGGAAAAGTTGCCTACAATCTCGGAAGTACCTAAATTGCCCATTTGGAACGACCCTGTAACCGGAACCGTCACCGAACGCGCCCGCGCCTGGTTGGAAATTAATTGTGCGCACTGCCACCACGCCAATGGACCGGCCCGCACATCCGGGTTAGACTTGTCGTTCCGACAGGCCAATCCCACCCTATTAGGAATACGAAAAACGCCCGTTGCCGCCGGTCGCGGTTCAGGGGGAAGACAATACGACATTGTGCCGGGACATCCTGAGCAATCGATCCTGGTTTATCGACTGGAATCGACGGATCCCGGTGTAATGATGCCGGAACTATCCAGGAAGTTAGTGCATCAGGAAAGTGTAGAACTGGTCAAGGAATGGATTCGGAGCCTAAAACCTTAGCATCAGTCTATTTATGTTAAACCACCGTAACGGATGATATCCAAGAAAGCCAAATACGCCATCAAGGCGTTAAAAGTACTAACCGAAGAATACGGAAAAGGGCCGGTTCTGATTTCTTACATATCGGCTAAAGAGAACATCCCGAAAAAATTCCTGGAAGCCATTCTGCTGGAATTGCGCAACCACGGTATTCTGCAGAGCCAGAAGGGAAAAGGTGGCGGGTATCTGCTGCGGGTCGAGCCCGAGCGGGTTAACCTGGCTCAGGTGCTGCGGGTCATCGACGGCCCCATCGCCCCGACGCCCTGCGTTTCGAAGAATTTCTACGTCCGCTGCGACGACTGTACCGACGAGGAAACCTGCGCGATCCGCCCCATCATGGAGCAGGTCCGCGATGCCAACCTGGCGGTCTACGAAAATACCACGCTGAAAACCTTCGTCCCGAAATCCAGCGCCCCCGTGGAGAGCGCTCCGGCTTCGGATTCGGCGATTACCGTTTAGGGTATATAGTTTATAATTTATAGTTTAGGGTTTATAGTTGCTCCGCCAGGGAACATAGACTGAGGCGAAGCAACCATAAACCCTAAACTATAAACTGTAAACCGTTATTGGTGTTCCTTCCGCAACAAATCGTTCACCGTCTTCACCGGGTTGAACGTAATCAGCGGAACTTCCACAAAGAGCGTGTTCCAGTCGGCCATGGCGCCGTTCCAGAGGCCAGGCAGTTCCTGGGCCTTGAGGTCTTTCCCGTCTTTTGATTTCGCCGTAATAAAGCCCGTCTGCGGATCCCGGTAGGCGGGCAGGTTGTATTTCTCCCCGTTCCGGTTTTTGAGCGCGCAGACCAGGTCGACCGGGTTGAAGTGCGTGGCCGTATCGAAAATTTCCTTCTGCTGCGGGTTTCCGAGGTCGATCTGGGCCGATTCCACGACCTGAAGCGATACGGAGCCATCGCTGTTTTTCGCCCAGAAGGGGCCACCTCCCGGCTCGCCCACGTTCTTCACCATGCCACAGACGCGCAGGGGACGATCCAGTTTCCGGCGGTAATAGGCCAGTTTCTCGTCGTTCGACAGGCTCTCGAAGCCATCCGGCGGCAGCGTGCAGAGCGTCGTCCGCAGGAACTCGTCTACCTCGGCCAGGTAGCCATCGCTGACTTCGCTGCTTTCCAGCAGTTCCTGGAAGCGGAAAATCTGCTGCTGTACGTCGAGCAGCACGGCTCCGATCACTTTCTTATAGGTAATGGTCGGTTCCTTGAGTCGGTCGGGGACGACATTGTCGATATTCTTGATGAAAACGACGTCAGCATCAATGTCGTTGAGGTTTTCGATCAGGGCGCCGTGGCCAGCCGGGCGGAAAAGCAGGCTATTGTCGCCGTTGCGGAAAGGCGAGTTGTCCGGGCTCACCGAAATGGTATCGGTCGCTTTCTTTTGCTCCGAGAAGGTGATTTCGTAGCGGACTCCGTACCGGGTTTCGTAGGTGGCCTGCACGCGCTGAATCAGGTCTTCGAACCGGCTGCGGTGTTCGGGCGAGACGGTGAAGTGGATCCGCACCAGCCCCCGGGAGTTGGCGTAGGCCGCTCCTTCGACCAGGTGCTCCTCAACCGGCGTGCGCGGCCCGTCCGGGTACTGGTGAAACAGCAGCAGGCCCTTAGGCAGGTTGCCGTAGTCGAGGCCTTCGTCGGTGAGCAGGATCGACAGCACCGTCTGGCGGTCCATGTTCTCGGGCTGGCCGAGGGCGTCGAAGAACGCAAACTCGTTGAGCCGGGCGAAGAACTCATCGACCGACTTATCGCTTTTCCCTTCCAGGGCCGCAAACAGCGATTTGAACATGCGCGTGGCGGCTCCGGAGGCGGGGACGAACTTCAGCAGCGAGAGGCTGTCGGCCTGCTGGTCGAATCGGGTGAGAAAGGTATGGGTCTGTTCTTCGTCAATGCGCAGGATACCGTCCCCGACGGTAGCGGCCTTGATCACGGGAAGAAACGGAAAGCCCTGGATAAAATGCTGAATTTGTTCCTCGATCTGGGCGAGGGTAATGCCCTGGGCGAGGATCTGGGATTGATCTTGTTCGGTGAACTGCATACGGGTCCGGCGTGCGAAAGAATGAGGTTTGTTGCCGGGCAAATACGAAAATTTACGGCGTTCAATCAAGCCTTTTTTAGCGACGCTTCCCATGCCGCCAGCGCTTCGTCTTCCTTGCGGCGCATTTCGGCCGCTTCGGCCTCACTCTTGTCGCCGTAGCCGCTCAGGTGCAGCAGGCCGTGGGCGATTACCCGCCGCAATTCCTGCGTTTCGGGCACGCCCAGCGTCCGGGCGTTATCGCGGACGCGGTCAATGCTGATGAAAATATCACCTTCCAGGCGGTTTTCGTCTTCGGCATTGTCGAAGGTGATGATATCAGTATAGTAATCGTGGTCCAGGTGCTCGCGGTTGACCTGAAGCAGGTATTCGTCGGAGCAGAAAATGTAATTCAGCTCCCCAATGGTGTAGCCTTCCCCGGCGGCCAGGCTTTTGAGCCAGGTACGGGTTTGCTGTTTTTCGGGGAGCGAAAAGGTAATGTCTTCGGTGAAATAGCGGATCATGTTGGGGATTTGTGGCACGCAGATTACGCGGATTTTTACAGATTAAATCTGCGCAGATCCGCGTAATCTGCGTGCTATTAAACAATCCGTAACTTAGCAAAGCTAAGCAGCAGCGTCTTTTCCCCCGCCTTGTCAAACGCAATAACCGCTTTGCGTTCGGTGCCGTTTATGTCCAGCGCCTTGACCGTGCCGAAACCGAACTTGGCGTGTTCCACCTTCATGCCGGGCGCGAGGACGGACGTATCGCTGGGCGCGAAATCAGCGGAAGGCGTATGGGCCGCACTGGGCTGGGGCGCCTGCCGGGCCGTTTTCTGGGCCAGGTTGCGGACAAAGGCCATCGAACCACCCGAAGGAGTGTTGCGCTCCCGCTCGACCGGCTCGGCCTCCGAACGCGGGCGTTTGGCAACCTTCAGATAATCCTGGTTTACCTCCATCAGGAAGCGGCTCGGTTCGCAGCTCTTCAATCGACCGTAATGGTAGCGCGACTCGGCGTAGGAAAACGACAGCCGCTTTTCGGCCCGGGTGATGGCCACGTAGAACAGCCGCCGTTCTTCTTCCAGATCCGCCCGGCTTTCGAGCATAAGCTGGGAAGGGAAAAGGTCTTCCTCCAGCCCGACGATGAACACGTTCCGGAACTCCAGCCCTTTGGCGGCGTGGATAGTCATGAGCGTGACCTTGTCGTTGTCGCCATCGTCTTCCTTTTCGTCGGCCGAAGTCAGCAGCGACACCGCCTGCAGGAAGGCGCTCAGGCTCTTGTCTTCGTTATCCGGGTTATCGACAAACTCCTTGATGGCGTTGAGCAATTCCTGGACGTTCTCGTAGCGCGCCAGGCCTTCGACGGTCTTATCGTCGTACAACTCCTTGAGGATGCCTGAGGACTTGGCAATGTGCGAAGCGACTTCATAGGCGTCCTTTTTCTCCAGCAGCAGACCAAAACTCTTGATCAAATCGGCGAAGCCTTCGATGGCGATGCCCGCCCGGCCGGCCATGTACCTGCTGATGTTGCTGACCACTTCCCAGACCGGCACCTCGTTTTCGGCGGCCACCACCGAGATCTTGGCGACGGTCGTATCGCCGATACCCCGCTTGGGCAGGTTAATAATGCGCTTGAAGGCTTCTTCGTCGTTCTGGTTGACCGTAAAGCGCAGGTAGGCCAGGAGATCCTTGATTTCCTTGCGCTGGTAGAAGGACAGGCCTCCGACGATCCGGTACTTGATGCTCAGCCGCCGGAGGGCTTCTTCAAAGGCCCGCGACTGGGCGTTGGTCCGGTACAGAATCGCAAAATCGTTGTTCCGCAGGCTGTCCTGCATTTTCTGGTCGAAAATGGCAGAAGCCACCAGCCGTCCTTCCTCGTTGTCAGAGGCGGCTTTGATGATTTCAATGAGCGGACCGTCTTCGTTGGTCGTGAAGACGCTTTTCTTCAGCTGGCCGCGGTTGCGGGCAATGACCGAATTAGCCGCCTCGACGATGGTTTTGGTCGAGCGGTAGTTCTGCTCCAGCTTGATGGTCTGGACGTCGGGAAAGTCCTTCTCGAAGTTGAGGATGTTCTCGATGTTGGCTCCGCGGAAGGCGTAGATACTCTGGGCATCGTCGCCCACCACGCAGATGTTCTGGTGCACCGCCGAAAGCTTCCGGGTAATGAGGTACTGCGAGACGTTGGTATCCTGAAACTCGTCGACCAGCACGTGCTGAAACTTGTGCTGGTATTTGTTGAGAATATCCAGGTGGTCGCGGAAGAGGACGTTCGTGTTGAAGAGCAGATCGTCGAAGTCCATGGCGTTGGCCTGGAAGCAGCGCAGCGTATAGGCTTTATAAAGCCGGCCGATCTCGGGCATGCGTGCCGCCGCGTCGTCGGCCTGAATCAGCGGATTGTTCAGGTAGTCATCCGGCCCGACGAGGCGGTTTTTCGCTCCGGAAATGCGCGAAAAGACCACGTTCGGCCGGTAGACCTTATCGTCCAGCCCGAATTCCTTGATGATGCTTTTCAGCAGCGATTTGGAGTCGTCAGTATCGTAAATGGAAAAGTTGCTGGTATAGCCCAGCGCCCGGGCTTCAATCCGCAGAATCTTGGCAAAGACGGAGTGAAAGGTGCCCATCCAGATGTTGCGGGCCTCGTTGCCCACCACGCTCTCGATCCGGTGGCGCATCTCCCCGGCGGCTTTGTTGGTAAACGTCAGGGACAGGATACGGAACGGATCCACCCCCTGGTTGATCAGGTGGGCGATGCGGAACGTCAGTACCCGGGTTTTGCCGGAACCGGCCCCGGCGATGATCATCAGCGGGCCGGCCTTATGCAGCACAGCCTCCCGCTGGGGATCGTTCAAGGTATTAATATAGTCAGTCATCAACAGCTCGTTGCACGAATCACACGCAGAAGTAACAGTCAAATTTACGGAAAAAGTCCCCCGGAAAGGAGTTAAAAGTTAAGAGTTAAAAGTTAAAAGTAGGCTTCGCGGGATGCCTGCTGATCGGCGAAGCCTACTTTTAACTTTTCATTTTTAATTTTTACCTAATACCCCAATCCTCCCCTTCGCCCCCACGGCCCAGCAGGTGCCGCCGGCGCAGGCAATGGCGTGGTAGGCGGAATCGTCGATTTTGGTCCAGGTTTTCCCCCAGTCGTCGGTGTAGCAGGAGCCGGAGGGTCCGACCACGACGAGGCGGCGACGGCGCTGCCAGCCGATGCCTTCTTTCAGGCCGGGCGGATCGGTCGGGGTAGCGGCTTCCCAGGTCCGGCCGTTGTTGCGGGTGACGGCGACGTTCAGCGTGGCGGCGTGTTCCTGTTTGTAATCACCGCCGACGGCCATGGCGCGCCGGCCGCTGGCATATAGGCCGAAAATGCCCGAAGTCGGTCCGGCCGGAATGGGCGTTTCGCGTACGCGCCAGGTACGACCTCCGTTGTCGGACTGAAAGACGCGGCCGTACTGGCTGCCGCCCGAGGCGATCCAGACCGAATTTCGGCCCGTGGTATCGACGACCAGGCTGGTTCCGCTGGCGGCGAAGGCGGCTTCGCCGGGCTGCATGGCCGGGAGACGTTTGGGCGGAATTTGGTCCCAGGATCTACCCCCGTTGTAAGTCCGGATGACAAACCATTTCCCCTCGACCGGATCGCTGAAGGCAATGCCGTGGCGGCTGCTCCAGAAATCCATGCCGTCCAGGAAGACCCCCGGCTGGCGGGTTTCGTAAACCAGCTCCCAGGTCTTGCCTCCGTTCAGGGTCCGGTAGATGCGGGCCTGGCCCCGTTCAGCCGGTCCGGCGCTCATCAGGTAGGCCTGGAAGCGGCTGACGGCGTGTACGTCCCGAAAATCCAGCGAATCGGCGCCCGGTACCCGGCCCGCCTGCCAGGTTTTCCCGCCATCGGTCGTCCGGACAAACGTCCCCTTCGTCCCGCCCACCCAGACGACCCTCCGGCTGGCGGCGCTGACGGCCTGGAAGTTGGCGTCGGTGCCGCTTGCCTGGGGCTGCCACTGGGCGTATAGCGCTGAAGCCGGGCAAAGAAAGATGATCCAGAAAATAAATTGAGGAAGGAATTTCATGCGGGAAAAAGGCGAATTCAGCCCCCAAATTACGCAGCTGAACCAAGATGGCCAATGCAAAGACGGGAAGTTGCCTGTAGGTTTGTAGCCAGCGAACGGCAGCTGCGTACAGCGGCGTCCGGAATTTGATAACTTTATCAGTATCAATTTAATCAACCATGCCTATATGAAAAAACTACTGACCCTCGCCTTTGCCCTGATCAGCCTGTATGCTGCGGCTCAGTCGGTCGAAAGTACCGTCTCGGCCTCCGTTAACGGCAAAGCCTGGACCGCCAAGGCCCAGCGCCTGAACCTTCCTTTCCCTGGCGTCAAATACCTGGCCCTGGCCGGTATGAACGTCAGCCCCGATGTGCAGACCTGGATCCGGTTTATTTACACGGATGAACTGAAGCCCGGCACCTACCAGATCGTCAGCGATAACGAGAAGTACTGGGAAGAAAAGGCGAACTACAAAGACGGCTCGGTCGTCTGGGCGCTGGTCGACTACACCGAAGAGACCAAGGGCCTGGGCCACGCCTTCCGCGACGGGGAATCCTGGAAAGGAACCGTTACGATTACTAAGATTACCGACAACAGCATTGAAGGCACCTTTGATGCCACGCTGAAAGTCGTAAACTACCGGAAACGGGCGCTGGATACCATCAGCGGCTTCGGCATCCAGAAAAACCTTGAAGACAAGCTCATCACCAAAGCCGGCGGTGGCATGCTGACCAAGTCCGACCCGCACGACCACGACAACTGCAAGCGAGTACCGACTTCGGAGGAAATGGTGATCAAAGACGGAAAGTTTTCGGTTAGCTGGGGCGGCGCTACGGCCAAGAAGTAGGAAGAGAGGGTGAAGGCCGAAGGGCTGTCTATGGTGATGCTGACCTCCAGGGGCTCGGAATGACTATAGACAGCCCTTTGCCATCCAACGCCCCATTAAAAACCTATTAATCCCTTCATAACCCGGGAATTATGCTGCACCCGAACGTGTTTGTAAAATAAGCTTTCGTCTGGTTAGTCATTGAAAAAATCCAAAACAGAGGCTGATTCGTATCTCTGTAGACTAAAGACTAACCCGCCAGCGTTTGATCATCAGCTTATTCAACAAACCAATACGGCATGACATTCTTGAGTAAGGTAAAGCCCCTGCTGGGGTTAAGCATCGTGGCGTCGGGCCTGTGGTTGTCATCCTGCAAACCGGAAGAGGACTTAGCCCCGAAGACGCAGGTAACGACCCCCGTTGCAACACCAGGCGCGGATGAATCCGTAAACGACTGGATCCTGAGAAACATGCGGGAGGTGTATTACTGGAACGACAAAATTCCGGCTACTCCCAATAAGAATACCGATCCGTCGGCCTTCTTTAGCTCCCTGCTCTATAAGTTCGATGCCACGGCCCGTCCCGATGGCGACCGTTTCTCCTGGATTCAGGAAAGCGCCGATGAACTAACGGCCTCCCTGAACGGGGAAGAAAAGACCACCGGCGTCGAGTTTACGCTCTTCCTGCGGACCCAGGGTTCGGACGAGGTGATCGCTCAGGTGCTTTATGTGCATCCTGGCTCACCGGCTGCCCAGGCAGGCATCAAGCGCGGGGACATTATCTACAAAGTCAACGGCCAGCGGCTCACCCGGGGCAACTACAGCAATCTGCTTTTCCGCGGCGATACGTATAATTACGGCTTTGCCAACGTCGTCAGCGGTTCGCTGCAGGATACCGACGCTTCCAAGACCGTAACGGCCCGGGTGCTCCAGCAGGATCCCGTGCTCCTCGATTCGGTTTATGTTCAGGGTGGAAAAACCATTGGCTACCTGGTCTACAACCAGTTTGTTCCGGGCCCCAACGGCACCACGACGCGGGAATACGACCGCAAGCTGGACAACATCTTCGGCAAGTTCAAAGCCCGCGGCGTTAACGAACTGGTCCTCGACCTGCGCTATAACCCCGGCGGGGCCATTTCCTCGTCGATCAACCTGGCCAGCCTGATTGCCAAAGGCGCGAGTCCGTCCAAGGTCTTCGCCCGCACGGAATACAACAAGCAGCTGATGGACGAGATCCGGAAGCAGAACCGGGAGGCCACGCTGAACAGCTTTTTCCAGGCGAAATCGCAGAACATTGGGGATAACCTCAGCCGGGTCATTGTACTGACGACGAGTCGGACGGCCTCCGCCAGCGAAATGATCATCAACGGCCTGAAGCCTTTTATGACTGTGACGACCATCGGTACCAAAACGGTCGGCAAGAACGTCGGTTCGTTCACGGTGAAGGACGATACCAAGAAAATCAAATGGGGCATGCAGCCGATTGTGCTGAAAATCTTCAACAGCGCCGGGCAATCGGACTACACGGCTGGCTTTTCGCCCAGTGTGGAGATTCGGGAGCCGCTGGCCCTGAAGCCGCTGGGCGACATCACCGAGCCGCTGCTGAATGAGGCCCTGTTCCAGATCACGGGCGACCGTACGGCCCGCCGGGCGAGCCGCACCGAGCCGGCCCGGACCGAAATCGGTTCGTCGATTGAGCGGAAAGCGGGCGGCAGCAACATGTTTGATGACACCCGGCCGTTCAACTTCTGATCGCCTCCAGGATAAGTACCCGAAACCCGCTGCTCGCCAGCGGGTTTCTTTTTTTAGATACGCCATATCTTTTTTTAGATACGCCATATCTTGAAGATATAGCGTATCTCAGGGCAGGTAACGCCCCGAAGGAATCCGAATCAGCCCCGAAACCGGCCGCACGTACAGATAGGCCCAGCATTCCAGGACCCGGCTGGCGGTCGTCACGGGTACGCGGTAGCGAATGTATTCGTCGGCTTCGTCGGGCACCTCGGCGTCGAAGCCTTCGTAGCGGTCCAGTTCGGGGAGGAGGCGATCCGGGTCCGTTAACCGCAGCACTTCCCCGTACACGCGCGACCGCGACCGGGGCTGGTAGATGGCGCCGGGATATTCCCCCAGGTCGTACAGCTGGCCGGTGAAATAGCCTTCGCCCACGAGCACGCTGAAGCGTCGCAGCAGCCCGGCCATCGGGTGGGGCGAGGCGCTCATCAGGCTGCCGTAAACGAAAAGAAAGGGGCTATTGGGCTCTGATGTAAACATGGAATACCGCCAATCCGGGGAGGAGTTGTACATTTAAAGCAGGATTTGGCCGTTATCTACCAGAAAAAGGACATTCTGCGCGTGAACAGTCGGTTGGCGCGCGTCAGATTGAAGGATTATGTACGATAAGACGATAGGAACCAAGCAGAAAGCGCTCCGGATCAATCTGGACCGCCGCATATACGGCTCATTTGCGGAAATTGGAGCCGGTCAGGAGACGGCAGCCATGTTCTTTAAAGCGGGCGGGGCTTCCGGAACCATCGCCAAAACCATGTCGGCCTACGACATGACGTTCAGCGACGCCATCTACGGGCCCGAAGAAAGCGGCCGGTACGTGGTCGAGTCACGGCTGATCAAAATGCTGCACAAGGAATACAGCCTGCTGGAAAAGCGCCTGGCCGAAAAACGGGGTGAAAACACGACGTTCTTCGCCTTCGCCAACACGGTCGTGGCGCTGAATTACCAGAAAACCAACGAAAGCCACGGCTGGATCGGGCTGCGCTTCCAGCTGACGCCCCAGGCCCCCTTCAACGATGTCATTGTACACGTCCGGATGCTCGACAACGAGAACGTGCTGCAGCAGCAGGCGCTGGGCGTCATCGGCGTAAACCTGATCTACGGCTGTTATTACTACTACAAATCGCCCGAAACGCTGCTGCTCTCGCTGATGGACGATCTCTCGCCCGAGCGCATCGAGATCGACATGATCCGCTTCGACGGCCCCGACTTCCAGAACGTCGACAACCGGCTCATGAGCCTCTATCTGGTCCGGAACGGTTTTACCAACGCGGCGCTCTTTGGCCCGGACGGCCAGGTGCTGCAGCCGTCCGAGGCGCTCTACAAACGGCATATTCTGCTGCTCCGCGGACGGCTGCGGCCGGTCACGAACGTGCATATCGACATGCTCGAAAACGGCCGGAAGCAGTTTCTGAACGAACCGGACGTGGACGCCAGCCGCGTAGTGACCATCGCCGAGCTGACGCTGCACAACCTGGCGGCGGGGGATCACCGCATCGACGAAAAAGACTTCCTCGACCGGGTGGATATTCTCTGCTCCCTGGGGCAAACGGTGCTCATCTCCAGTTTCCATGAATACTACCGGCTGGTAGCTTACCTGTCCCGCCTGACGCGGCTGAAGGTGGGGCTGGTGCTGGGCATTCCGAACCTGGAATACATTTTCGAAGAAGAACACTACAAAGGCCTGACGGGCGGTATCCTGGAGTCGTTCGCGACGCTCTTCAGCCGGAATGTTAAGTTGTTTGTCTACCCCACGCTGCGCTCGTCGGGTGAGATCTACACTTGCGGGAGCTTTACGCTGCCTCCGCACCTGGAGCCGCTCTTCCAGTACCTGGTTCAGAACGATAAGATTGAAGACATTCGGGATTACAACGAGCAAAATCTGCACATTTCGACCGACCGCGTCCTGGCCATGGTAAAAGCCGGTGAGGAAGGCTGGGAAACGATGGTGCCCGAGGGCGTGGCCCGGATCATCAAGGACAAATGCCTGTTTGGGTACCCGTGCGAGGTGCCGTATACGTCACTGGCGGAGCAGATCCGGCAGGCCGCCCAAAGCGGGGCCTGATACCAATGGATCTGCCCAGGCCTACTGCCACCGCAGATCCATCGTCATGCCCACCCTGAACTGGCTCCACTGCGGATTGCGGGAGCGCAGCTGCATCGTTTCGGTTTCCACAACCCATTCCTGGGTGGCTTCATCGAAGAAAATGTGCCGGATGCGCTCCGCCGCGGGCCGGTCCCTGGGCGGCACCTGGTCCGACACGATCTGGCCGTTTGCCAGCTGAACGACCCGGTCGGCCAGCGCCCGGACGTCCGCTTCGTGGTGACTGACCAGCACGGTGGTTGTCCCCCAGGCGCGGTGAAGGTCGCCTACCAGCTGCCGCAGGGCATCGGCCGCCGGGGGGTCCAGGGCGGCAAAGGGTTCGTCGAGCAGCAGCAGCCGCGGCCGCCGGACCAGCGCCCGGGCGAGGGCCACCCGCTGGCGCTGACCGCCCGAAAGCAGCGCCGGCTTCTGCTGCGCAAATGGACCCAGTCCCGTTGCTTCAATCAACTGATCGGCCAGGGTGTCCTGCCCCCGCGGCGTAACGAACCGGATGTTTTCCCGCACGGACAGGTTGGGAAACAAGGCGGCATCCTGAAAAATGTACCCGACCGACCGCTCCTGCGGGCGTCGGTTAATGCGCTGCTGCGTATCGAGCCAACAGTCGTCATCCACCCGAATTTCCCCCGTAAGCGGCGTCTCCCGCCCCGCCAGGAGCCGCAGCAGCGTCGTTTTGCCCGAACCCGAGGGCCCTACTACCGCCGTCAGGCTACCCGCAGCCAGTTCGAGCCGCAGCTGCAGTTCGCCCGGCCCTTCGGCAAACAGTCGGGGCAGCGTTGCCTGGAGCCGAATCATAGCGTAATGCGCTTGTTAACGCTGTAAACCAGCAGCAAAATCAGAAACGAAACCCCCAGCAGCAGAGCGGCATACACGTGGGCCGTGGCGAAGTTGAGGCGCTCCACCTCGTCGTAGATGGCAATCGAGGCGACGCGTGTCTGACCCGGCAGGTTGCCCCCGATCATCAGTACCAGCCCAAATTCACCGATGGTATGAGCAAAGGAAAGCACGATGCCGGTCAGCAGGGCCGGTTTGCAGTTGGGCAGCAGCACGCGCCAGAACGTCCGGGTGGGGGATTGGCCCAGGGTGTAGGCGGCTTCCCGCCAGGAAGCGGGCAGATTTTCGAGCCCGGCCTGAATGGGATGGACCATGAAGGGTAAGCTGTAGAGCAGCGAAGCAACGACCAGGCCCGGAAACGAAAATACGAGTTGAAGATCAAAGGTTTGTCGCAGCCAGGCCCCCAGCTGGCCGGCGGGGCTGAAGGCCAGCAGCAGGTAGAACCCCACGACCGAAGGCGGCAGCACCAGCGGCAGGCGGACCAGGGCTTCGACGACCGGCTTCAGCCGAAACCGGCTAAGCGCCAGCCATCCGGCCAGAGGAACACCGATGCCGAGCAGGACCAGCGTCGGGACGCTGGCCAGCCGGAGCGTGAGCCAGAAGGGTTCCCAGTCGATGGGCATGGAGTCGGGCGGGTTAAGCGGTGGGGGTACGATAGCCGTACTGCTGCAAGATACGCCGGGCTTCGGGCGTGCGCAAAAACTGCACAAACTGGCGGGCGGCTTTTTCCTGCCGGCTTCGTTTCAGGACGACCACACCCTGGGCGATGGGCGTATAACCGGGCGGGGGCAGGTCCATCCAACTGCCGCGCCCTTTCAGGCTTGGATCCATGACCACCGACTTTGCTGTAATGCCTACCTCCGCCGCCCCGGACAGAATGTACTGATTCACCTGGGCAATGCTTTCGCCGTACACCAGCCGGTCGCGCACGGCCTCCAGTTGCTTCCGGTAGGTGAGCAGGGCAATGGCCGCTTCGCCGTAAGGAGCCGTCGCGGGATTGGCGATGGCAATATGCCGCACGGACGGATGCTGCAGAACGCTCAGGTCGTTCAGGGGCAGCTTGCCCATGGTCCAGAGGACCAGCGAGCCGTAGCCGTAAATGACAGGGGCGTCGGTAGTCAGCCCCTGCTGGTGCAGGGCCTGCGGGTAGGTCATGTCCGCCGACAGAAAGACATCGAAGGGCGCCCCCTGCTGGATCTGGGCGGCCAGTTTGCCCGAGGAACTGACGATGGTTTCGACCCGAATGCCCGTCTGCCGCTGGAATGAGGTCCGCAGCGGTTCCATCACAAACTGAGCGTTGGCCGATACGGCTACCCGCAGCGACTGAGCCCGGGCCCAGGAAAGACTGAATAGGAAAGCGAAAAGACAAAAGCGGATCATAAGGTCAAATTCAGAAAGCCGCAAAGCACTCTGGCGCTTAGCGGGCCAGACGCACTTCCAGGGAGGTGAGGTTGCGAACCCAGCGGGTTGGTTTTTTCTCGGCCGGAACGATGAGCCGGAACGGACCGGTGCCCTCGGGCAGGGCGCCACCGTCGACCCCATCGGCCAGCAGCACGGCCGTGGCGGTGAATTCCGGATCCAGTTCGGGAAGCGCAAAGACGACCTCGTAACCGTCTCCGGCCCGGGCGATGAGGTATTGAAGCAGGTTTTTGCCCCGCAGGTCGCCGCCTACTTTCGCCCCGGCGCGGCGGAGGACTTCGATCAGGGCAACACCGGTATACCGACGTTCCTTACCGTCGCGGTCCCGGGCAGATACCTCGCTCCGGGGCATGGCTTTCAGATCCGCGCCCATGAGGGTCAGCGGTTGAACGCCTTCTCCGGAGATTTTCAGCGATTGGGCTTCAGCGGGGGGAAAGCGGAAAAACAGGAGTAGGAGACAGGCGACAGCCAGTAAGGCAGGGCGTCGGTTCATGACAATAGCCGGGCGTTATTTTCGGGTAAATATAACGCCCGGCTACTAGTTTGCCCAATGAGTCGGGCGGTTTGTGGCGGAATCAACGTCTGGGAGCCTGTTTGAGCTGGGCATTTTCCTGTTCCAGCGCCTGCAGCTTGTTTTCGAGGTTTCGGGTCTTCTGCTCGTTGGCTTCCAGTTTCTTTTTCATGTCGAGCATGTAAAGTGTCAGCTCCTCGATCTTCTCCAGCAGCCGGGCATCGGTCCGGTGCAGGTCATTACCCTGCTGCACCATCTCCCCTGCCGATGGCATGCCCGGCAGATGCCCTTTCTGCTGAATGTGGGCCTCTACCGCCTCCAGAGGCAGCAGCCGGTAACCCGGCTCAAAGACGTGGTCCGACCAGTCTTTCGTGTCCCTGACAGCCACCTTTACCCGCTCCGTGAGCACACCTTTGGCCACATAAAGCGAGTAGCCCGCCGGCGTCTGGCTGATGCCCGGGCCGATGATCACCCCGCTGCCATTGCTGTTCTGCAGCTGACCGCCAGCGGTGAGCGTCCAGCCTGAGGCCGAAGCCGCCTCCCGGGTGGAGCTGTTGGTGGAAGCCAGGATGACGTTGCCTGAGGCATCCACCGAGAGAAACTTGGTCTGGTTGGTAGCCGTAGCCGGAGAAGCGCTGGTGAGGTTCTGGAGCCGCAGGCCCGAGGTGTTGGCTGCGCCTGAGACGATATGCAGCTTGGACTGGGGTGAGGTCGTACCGATGCCCACGTTATCCGAGGTACGGCCCAGCACCACGGCATTGCTGACAGCTACGCGTGCCCCGGCCCCGATGGCGGTGGCATACGCCAGGTTGGGGTTGGCCGCCGCTACGCCGGCATCCTGGCCGATGAAGACGTTATAGGAGCCGGTGGTGTTTTCCACCCCCGCCAGCTGGCCGATGGCCACGTTGAAGTTTGCCGCGCTGCCTTTAAAGCCCGCGTACTGACCCAGATACAGGTTATAGGAGCCCGAATTGTTGGTATTTCCGGCTCCATCGCCGATAAAGGCGTTGCCCTGGCCGCTGGTCGTCTGCTGACCGGCGGCATTACCCAGGAAAAGGTTGTACTGGCCGGAGGTGAGGCCCCCGCCGGCAAAGGAGCCAATGGCCACGTTATTGGCGGCGGTGGAGCCTACGGCACCGTAGCCGGCATTGCGGCCCAGAAAGACGTTGGAGGCACCGCTGACGCGGAAGCCGGCTTTGGAGCCCACCATGACGTTGCCGTCAGCGGCGGTGCTGGTATAACCGGCTGAGTCGCCGAGCATGACGTTGTTGTCGCCGGAACTGTTGGAGCGGAAGGCATTAACGCCGATGGCCACGTTGCTGTAGCCGGACCAGTTGTTCAGGCCGGCCCCCGAGCCAATGTAGGTGTTAAAACTGCCTCTGGAGTTTTCGGAACCGGCTGCGTAGCCGAGAAAGGTGTTGTTACCGCCGGTGGTGTTTGACTGGCCCGCCGCTTTTCCGAAGAAGGCGTTTGCCGCCCCGGTGGTGTTAAACAAGCCGGCCTCACTGCCTACCAGGGTGTTATCGGCCCCGCTTGAATTACTGTACCCCGCCCGGTTTCCGACAAAGGTATTATCGTAGCCGCCCTGGTTAGAATATCCTGTTTCCCGGCCCAAAAAGGTGTTTCGGTAGCCGGAAGTGTTAATAAAACCGGCCCGTCGGCCCAAAAAGGTATTATTTTCGCCGGTCGTGTTATTAAGACCCGCTTTCGATCCAATCATGACGTTGCCGTCCTGCGTATTCTTGAGCCCCGCCGAGTCGCCAATCATGACGTTGTTATCGCCGGTCTGGTTGGAATAGCCCGCCATGATCCCGATGGCTACGTTGCTGTAGCCGGTGAGATTGGAGTAACCGGCGCGCCTGCCCAGGAGGGTATTGAAACCACCAATGGTGGCGGAATAGCCCGCCTGGTCACCCACAAAAACATTGTAAAAGGCGGTCGTGTTACTTTGGCCAGCTTCGTATCCTAGGAAGGTATTGGAAAAGCCTTCCGTATTATACCGTCCGGCACTGCGTCCCAAAAAGGCGTTGGAATTGCCGGTGGAGCTAACCTGGCCTGCCTGCGCGCCGACGAACACATTACTGCTTCCGCTGGTATTCTCCTCACCGGCGGCGGAGCCCACAAAGACATTGGCTACCCCGCCCAGGTTGGCGTTGCCCGCATTGGCACCAATAAAGGCATTATTATAGCCGATGGTATTTTTGTTGCCGGCATTGTGGCCTAAAAAGGTGTTGTTGTAGCCAGTCGTATTACTTTGGCCGGCAAAGGCGCCGAAGAAGGCACCATCGTAGCCGGAGGTGTTTGCCGCGCCTGCCTGTCGGCCAACGTAGGTATTGGCCCCTCCGGTCATGGTACTGTTTCCGGCACCTATGCCGACGATGGTGTTCTGAAAGGCAGGAGTGGATGAGGCTGGGGAGGTTGCCACATAATTGGTCTGTGCCCAGGTAAGGCCACTGGTTAGGGCAAACAGGAAAAGCAGGTAAAGTCGAATCATAAAGGCTGGTTTGATAATTTGGTCTTATGTAAATACGTAAAGTACTTCAAGTTAAGACCTTGGGGCTAATTCCGCTCGTCGCCTGGCAGATAAATCATTCGAACTGCCTAAAACGCCAATGAGGGAAGGCTGGAGCCCTGCCGATCGTTGCGCAGCCCATTACGCACAGCAGGAGAAATAACGGAATAAGCCTTTTTTCATAACCAGAAATTTCTTTTATTCCTGTTGATTAACTAGAGAAATTGGAAGTGCTAATCCTGGCTTCCGGTAGGGCCGCAGACCCAGCCCCCGGCCAAACGGGCCAAAGCGAATCCGTTCGGTAAGAATCCGGCATAAAGGCAGCATCGAGTATCCAAATGCAGCGCAGAAGCGCGTTTATCGTATCATAAATCCGTACACTCATGGGAAAACCGTCTTCGGGTTGGCTGGGTAAGTTAGGTGGCCTGATCGTGCCCAATAGTGAGGCGCCGGTTAGCCCTTCTGCCCTCGTAACCAACCGGCGCATGCTCGATGAGTTGATCGCCTCGTTCGAGGATTCCATTCCCCGCGAGTCGGTCGGCACCAGCATGCTCTTTAATGCCCACTTTCTGATCATTCTGCATCCCCAGACCTACGAGGAGCGCCAGAACGCTTTTCCGGTTGTTGTGAACGAGGCGGTCGATGCCTTTACGGCCATCATCGAGGAAAAGAAAGCGGATTTTGAGCGCATTTCGCCCGTGGCTTCGAGCTGGTTTTTCAAGTTCGGAACGGGCCGGGAGTTCGGCGGGGAGCCCATTCAGCCGGCTGATGTGATCGTCGTGGGTGCCCTGACCGGTATTCTGCCGGGCAACGAGTCGGCCCGGGCTGATAACGTCCACGTCACGCGCCGGGTAAAGCAGACGAACCGGTACGAGAAAGTAGACGTCGACCCCTTCGCCTTCCGGAACCTGGACTTCCGCGAGCCGGGTGCTTTTGTCGTTAAATTCGGCTTTTCGCCGCCGGTCGCTACAGCCAAGGCGACGCCCGATCAGCCGGCCGCTCCCGCTCCAGAGTTGCCACGCAGCCTGGCGGAAGGCCTGGCCCGAATCGACTACTACCTGGCCGACCGGGATCTGGAGGAGTCGTACCCGATGCTGGACAAGGAGATCGTCATCGCCCGGAAAGAACCCGAGAACGAGCCGTTTTCGAATTACCTGCTCATTGAATCGGGCTACGTCTCCAACCCGCACGCACGGATTCGCTACAAGGAAGGCAGCCGGTCGTTCGAAATCGCGTCCTTCAGTCGGAACGAAACCCGGGTGAACGAAGAGCTGATTCCGCGCAGCGAGCCTGCCAGTCCGATCTGGTTTCCGCTGCCGGACAAAGCCCAGGTGCTGCTCAACAGCATGGTAACCTTACACTTCGCCGCTAATTCCTGACCCGATGATCGACTTTGTGTTAGTCCTGTCCCTGCTGCTTTTCGTGCTGGTGCTGGTAATCAGTCATTTCCGAAACCTGCCCCGCTAAGCCCCAGCGTCTTTTGTCAAGTGTCAAGAGTCAATTGTCCAGTATTTCTTACCCAGTATCGCTCGTCTCATGTCCAACGTCACCACATCCACCCTCCAGTTCATCGGCCGGACCGATGTCGGCAAACGTCGCCGGGATAACCAGGATACGTTTCTCTGCTCCGCCTTATGGTCGCCCTCCCGGGCCCTGCTGAGCGTGGTGGATGGAGTCGGTGGTTACGCCGGAGGTGACCGGGCGGCGGCCATTGCCCGGGATTCCATCCTTCGGTACATGGCCCGCCCCAAGGGCGATCCGCTGACCATGCTGCGGGAGGCCGTGGTGTATGCCAATAACGAGATCAATACCGAGCGCCAGCGGGACTACCGGCTGGCGGCCATGTGCTGCGTACTGACGGCGGCCGTAGCCGATTGCGAAGCCGAAAAGCTGTATTTTGTGCACGTGGGCGATACCCGGCTCTACCGGTACCGGGAGGCACAGCTGGAAAAACTGACCAGCGACCATTCCCTGGTAGGAATTCGGGAGGACGCCAACGAACTGACCGAGGAAGAAGCCATGCAGCATCCGCGCCGAAACGAGATCCTGCGGGATGTAGGTTCGGCCCGGCACCGGGTCGATGATCCGGATTTCCTCGATTGGGGGGAAACCGACCTGCAGCCGGGTGATCAGCTGCTGCTGTGCAGCGACGGACTAACGGATATGGTGACGCAGGCGCAGATTGCCGCCGTGCTGAGCCAGCCCCTGTCGCTGGACGAGCAGGCGGCGGAACTGATCCACCTGGCCAACCAGCAGGGCGGATACGATAACATTACGGTCGTTCTGGCGGCCAACGCCAGCCATTTAGCCAAGCTCCGCAGCTAATGCCAACCATTCGATTCAATACGCAATTTCCCGGCTATGAGGTGCTGAGCGAACTGGGACGCAGCAACGCCCGCATCCTCAAAGCCCGCCACCTGGCAACGGGCGAACTGGTGGCGATCAAGCATTTTGCCCTTAATGTCGACGCCGATACGCTCCGGCGGTTTCAGCAGGAGTCGGCCATTATGACGCGCATCGCGCATCCGAACATCGTTAAAGTCCGGGAAGTGCAGCTGGAGGCCGAACTGCCGTTTCTGGTCATGGAGCTCATTGAAGGCGGCAGCCTCAACCACCTCATGGGCCGGCCCGAGCGAATGGACATCCCGACCCTCGTCCGGCTGGGACTCCAGATGGCCAGCGCCCTGAAGGCCATCCACGCCCAGGGCATTGTCCACCGGGATGTTAAGCCCGAGAATATCCTGTACCGGCCCCTGCCGAGCGGAGAACTGCATTTTCTGCTGACCGATTTTGGCGTAGCCCGGCTGCAGGAGCGGTCGACGACCCTGACGGGGCAGTCGCTGCTGACCTACGAGTACGCCTCGCCCGAGCAGTTCAACGAGCCCAAGAGCGTGGGCGTGGCAACGGATTACTACTCGCTGGGCGTGGTGCTGTACGAATGCCTGTTTGGCAGCGTGCCGTTCCGGGTCGAGGGCTATTCCGGGATTGCGGCCTTCATGAACAGCGTTCTGACGGAGACGCCGCCGGCCCTCGCTTCGGTGACGCCCGCTGAGCCGGTCTACGCCTTTATCGAGCTGCTGACCGGGCTCCTGCAGAAGAACCCCGCCCAGCGGCTGGCCGACCCCGACGAACTGACCTGGCGGCTGAAGCAGGCCGAACTGAATTACCTGCAGGGAAACCGCCCCGTACCCCGGACGGACGTACCCCGGACGGAAGCCGTGGCGTCGTCTGTCGCCCGGCCGGCGGCTGACCGGAAGCAAACCCAGCCGGCTCCACAGCCTTCCACGCCCTCTGCAACCCCACCGAAAAACGCGCTGGGCGCGCTGAAGTGGGTCGCCTTTGCGCTGGTCGTCGGGCTCATCGGCTGGGGCTGGTACGCCTGGCTGAGCCGGTCAGATGGTTCCCCATTCAGCAGCGAGCCGGTAGCGGTAAATCCGGGTACGACAGCGGTGCCACCGGCCGTAGTCGTTGCCAAAGAGGATTCTCTCCGGCGCAAGCAGGCGGAAGAAGCCCAGCGCCGCGAAAAGCGGAAGCGGGAAGCCCTGGCGGCGGCCAAAAGCCTGAAGGCCTGGGTTGCCGAAGCTAAGCCCGGGATTTTCGGGGGCTTCAAAGGCATCCGGATTTTCCTGCGTAACCCCAGTGCCGTCTCTTTCGCGTCGGTTGTGGTGCGCCTGGATTATGTGAAGGAAAATGGGAGCGTTCACAAGTCGGAGAAGCTGTATTTCAATCCGATCGGGCCTAAGATGACCCTGAGCCGGCGCGCCCCCGACAGCAACCGGGGAACGCAGCTACGCTGTACCATTATCCAATACGAGTTTAACCGGGAATTGGAGGCCCTTCTGAAAGGACCTCCGGTCGCCGGCGATTCCAGCTATGATTTTTCCGACGACGATACCCCGGACCGGACTATGTCCGGCGAGGAGGAATCAGAAACGGATTCGTCCATCGATACGCTCCCCTGAGGAGCCCTGTTACGCGTATCCACCACTGGTTTGAGCAATCATGAACGTTAAGTCGGCTCCCGCGGGGCATTGGTATTTACTGGGTGCTACCCTGATCCTGTTGCTGTTATTCGGGCGGCTGCTGGGGAACCTGTTGCCGGGGCTCGACCAGGCCCGCGACGCCCTGGCCCGTGGCCACGCCCTAGTCCTGGAACCCGGGCTGAAATCGGCCCCGATCCGTCGGCTCCTGACCGAAGGAAACTACTATGCGGACGCCCGCGACATTGCCTTCGTGGCTGACTCGCTGGCGACGAAGCTGGTGCAGGAAGGAACGCCGGAAAACCTGGGTACCCTCAACAAACGCGCTTTTTCGGTACGGGCACCCCAGTCCTGGCAGACCCGCCTGGGCGGCCCTGATTTTCAGACCCGCCTGCTGACCTCGCGGCTGCAGCTGGGCTTCGACTCGCTGCTGTACTTCACCGAACTGAACAGCCCGAAGGAGTACGGCGCCAGCGTAACGGCCGGAACCGGCGCGCTTTCGGTCGCCGGACAGGTCCTCCAGGAAGACCGTCCTTTGGCGGGGGTGCTGGTGCAGCTCAAACGCCACCCGGCCACGGCCCAGCCCGACACCCTGCCCATCGAAGTGGCCTACGCCCGGACCGACGCCGCCGGTCGCTTCAGCTTTACCAACCTGAGCCAGGGGGGAGCCTACAGCGTCGTTCCCCTGAAGCCCGGGCTGGAGTTTGGCAGCCGGCGCGGCACGAGCGAGCTCACCGCCGATCAGGAATACACCTTTGAAGGCCGTCCGCACCAGATTCGCCTGCTGGGCAGCATTGCCTATAGCCGGCTGAAGACGGACCACGCCCTGCTGGTCCGGACGCCGGAAACCTTCCAGCTGGAGTACATCGCTATCGCTGGCCTGTTTTTGCTGGCCTTCTGGCTCGTCCAGGGCTTCTGGTCGCTGCGGAACTTCCGGCCGGATCCGCTGCTGCTACCCATTCTGATGCTTTTGACGGGCCTGTCGGTGCTGACGCTGCTGGCCATTCAGGATCCGCTGCAGGACACACTCTATGCCGGCCAGACACTGCAGGGGGTAGCGGCGGGGCTGGCGGGACTGGCCCTGGTGTCCCAACTGAACATCGGGCGCTTCTACGCCAGCCGGCGATTTGATCCGCTGGTCGCCTTTGTCCGGGGGCAGTCCGTGCGGCTCTCAGGCTGGAGCTGGCTGTTCCTGGCCCTCGGGCTGGCGACCCTGACCCTGTTTGTGGGTTCCGGACCCGAAGGCAGCGGCGTGCGGGTGAACCTGTCGGTCTTCGGCCTCACCTTCCAGCCGAGTGAAATCACCAAATACCTGCTCCTGTTCTTTTTTGCGGGCTTTTTCGCCGCCAACGAACAACGCATCCGCGAACTGCCGGACCTGCGCTGGCGCTTCGTGGTCAGCATCGGGGCCATGATCGGGACTGGTCTGCTCATGGTCCTGTACCTCTTGCTGGGGGATATGGGCCCGGCCCTGGTCGTCTGCTTTACCTTCCTGGTCTTCTACAGCATCGCCCGTGGAAACCTGCCGGTCATGCTGGCGACAGGCCTGGCGTACGGCATCGCGCTCTGGCTGCTGCCGGGCTGGATTGCCACGCTGGGGTGTCTGGTGCTGGTTGTGCTGTATCTGTACACCCGCGGGCAGGCCCGGTCCACGACCGGCCTGGGCTGGGTGGCGCTGCTGACCGAGGCGCCGATCATGCTGCTGGTGGTCATGGCGCTCTTTGCCTTCGGCGATCTGCTGCCGTTCGTCGGCGACCGCCTGACCGACCGCAAGGCCATGTGGCTGAGTCCCTGGGATAACGATGTTTACGGCGGGGACCACCTGGCTCACGCGCTCTGGTCGCTGTCGTCGGGCGGCTGGTCGGGGCAGGGGCTGGGCAAAGGGTTCGCCAACGCCATGCCCGCTGCCCATACGGACATGATTCTGCCCAGCATCGGGGAGGAACTGGGCGGCATGGGCGTAATTGCCGTCTTTCTGCTGATCGGCCTGCTGCTCCACCGGACGTTCCTCCACGCCCGGCGGGCGGGCCAGCCCTTCAGCTTCTTTCTGCTGGCGGGGATTGCCATCGCCACGGGGGTGCAGTTTCTGATCATTGCCGGCGGCTCCATCGGCCTCCTGCCGCTGACGGGCATCAGCGTACCGTTCCTGAGTTACGGCAAAATTTCGATGATTGTGAACCTGATGGCGATGGGTATCGTCTTCAGCGTCGCCCACCGGCCGGGGCAGGTAGCCCAGCGGGAATACCTGGAAAAACACTACGACGTGGTCCTGATGGCCGGGATCGCCGGCTTTCTGATCGGCGTGGGCGTCCTGGTCGCGCGGATTCTGCCTATCATCGGCTGGCGGGGCGACGAGTACATCGTGCGGCCGGCCCGGGTGATGACCCGCAACGGCGATCCCGTTTACAGTTACAACCCGCGGATCGAGCGCCTGAGCCGCTACCTGGCGGCCGGTACCATTTACGACCGGAAGGGCCTGGTGCTGGCCACGAGCAAACCGGAGGTGTTCACCAGACAGCTGCCGAAACTGGCCAAAAGCGGACTCACTGCGGGTGAACTGCAGGAACTGAGCCGAAAACGGCTGCAGCGGTATTATCCGTTTGGGGAGCAACTCTTCTTCTGGACCGGCGACGTCAACACCAAGCTCTTCTGGGGCCAGGCCAACGGCTATTATGCCGAGGCGACGCATTTCAGCGAGCTGCGGGGCTTCAACAGCCGCCCGCGTAAATCGACCTTTGTGACGAGCCGCTACCGGGCCGACCGCTTCAGCCCGCCCGTGGAGCAAACGCGGATGCTGACCGTCTACGACTACCGGGAGCTGGTACCGGCCCTGCGGGCGGGGCTCGACAGCCCGGAGGTGGAGCGGCGCCGGCAGCAGAACCGGGACGTGAACCTGAGCATCGACGCATCCCTGCAAGTAACGCTGCAGGACAGCCTGGCCCGCTGCGAATTCAACGACAAGCGGCTCTCGGTGGTGGTCCTGAATGCCACTTCCGGGGAGGTGATCGCCTCGGCCAACTACCCCAAGCCCAACCTGAAAACGCCCGAAGTCCTGGCGCTGCCCGACCGCGACCGGCTGACGCTGCCCTACCTGGTCACCGAACGCGACCTGGGCATGACCTACGCCACGGCGCCGGGTTCGTCGGTGAAGATCCTGACGGCAATGGCCGTCTTCAATAAGCTGGGGCAGGAGGCCTCGAAGCTGCGGTATTCGATCGGCTGCTACGAAATTTTCCGGCGCGGCCCCCGGGAGTCGGAGCCCTGCGGCGAATGGGTCGATATGCGCAAGGCGATCGTCCGCTCGAGCAACATCTTCTTTATCCGGGCCGCCAACGATAACCGCCTCGACGATCAGCTGGCCAATCTGTACCTGGCTACCGGCATGAATGTCGGGCTGGTGGGCGGCTATGCCTTCAACGATACCCATTCGGAAGCAGAGCAACGGCAGATCCGCGAATACTGGCAGGAAAATTCCTTCAACGTGCGCCGGAAGCTCTACGAAAGCAACCGCTACCCCCGTCGCTACCGGGGCGAGTTCTCCGGGCTGGCCTGGGGGCAGGGGCAGCTTACGGCTACGCCCGCCTCGCTGGCACGCATGGCCGGGGCCATTGCCAACGGTGGGGTGCTGCAGGCGCCGCGGTATGTCGTGAAACAGGCAGGCAGGAAACGCCCGCTGGGGCCGGGCAAGCGCATCGGTCAGCCCGAATACGCCCAGTTTTTGCAGGAGTACATGATTGAACAGTCGAATCCCTGGCGCGGCGGCGAAAAGATCAAGGGCTCGCGGGTAGCGGGCAAGACCGGGACGCCCGAGCGCATCGTGAAAGGCGAGCTCCAGAACGACGGCTGGTATGTCTTCTTCGCGCCAACGCCCGACGGGCGTTCCCGAACCGTAGCGGCGGTGCGGATCGAGCTGGGTAAAACCTCGGCCGATGCCGTCAAGCTGGCCAATACGATCGTAGCGCCCCTGCTGCGCCAGCGGGGTTATTTAGGCAGTTTTCCCGAGAAAAATCCAACCCAACATGAGCCTTCTCGAACAGGTCAAGAAAATCTTCGGCTTCTCACCAACGGCGGAGAATCCGACCCCGGTTCCGTACGTCCCCAAACCGGCGGCCAGCGGACCACCCCCGGCCGGCCGGCGGCGGGAGCACCTGCTGCAGTTTCTCCTCGAAAAACTACGGACGTACCAGAACGAACCCGCTAATGCGCCGGTCCAGGTAAAGCTGTGCATGTTGTGTACGACACCCGAGGATGAAGAACTCTACCGGGTTGCCCTGTGGGCCAACCAGCCGGGCAAGTTTCGGGCTGAACTGGATCGCCAACTCGCCGATCAGTACATTCGCCTGCCCGAAACCTGGGAGTTCGACTGGGCGTTTTTCCGGGATGAGCTGCCCCCCTGCACCTTCCTGGAGGGCCCCTTCGGGCTCATCGTGCTGGACCGTTCGCAACTGGAAGGTATGCCCCAGCTGGCCCGGATTCGCGTTCTGGCCGGTCAGGCCGAGCAGGCGGAATACCTGCTGGATCCGCAGGAAAAGCCTTCCTACTGCATCGGACGAGGCCCGATGGCACATACCGCTTCGGGCCGGGTACGGACCAACGATATTGTCATTCTGAACGAGGAGGATCCGGGTTTTGATGCCGGGAAAGGAGCGGGTAACGGGGCAGTAAGCCGGGCGCACGCCACCATCCGCTACGATGCGGCGCGGCGGCGGTACGCTCTGCTGGTGGATCCGGGCGGCCTGCCCTCGGCCGGGAATAAAACCAAAATCATTCACCCCGACGACCAGATCGAGCGGGCCGACATCCAGGGCATGACGTATCCGCTGGAAGACGGCGACCAGATCGAGCTGGGCGGCGAGGTGGTGCTGCTGTTTGAACTGCGCTGAGGATATCGGTAGAGCGTTTCGGGTGTCAGCTTAGCGCGGCCCCCGGCTCGTACCCCGCTCGCGTTCTTCTTCGGCGCGGCGTTTGTCGTACTCCCGGGCGGCTTCGGCCCGGCGCTTTTCGTACTCGCGGGTACGTTCGTCGTAGCGTTTGCCGCGCTCACGTTCCTGCTCACGGCGGTCTTTCTCCCATTCCCGCTGGTTTTTCCAGCGCTCGCGGTTCCGCTCAGCCTGGGCGCGTTCCCAATCCCGGCGTGCCTCCCAGCGTTCGCGCTCGGCCCGCTGCCGTTCCCAGTCGCGGCGGGCTTCCCAGCGTTCGCGTTCGGCCCGGCGTCGCTCCCAGTCCCGCTGGGCTTCCCAGCGCTCGCGCTCAGCGCGTTCACGTTCCCATTCCCAATCTGCCCGTCGCCGCTGGGCTTCGCGGTCTGAAGGGCGGCTGATGGTCGGTGCGCAGCTGTTGAGCAGAACCAGGCTCAACAGCAGGGTTAATAAGGTTCCGGCTTTTCGATGTATGCACATACAGGTTCCGCATTAACGGGCGGTTAGCCTTTAGATTGGCCAGGATCCTGAGGGTTTAATGGGAAGAGTGGGATTGACCGAAAAACCGCGTACAGAGTCCGGTCCAAAGGGAAAGAAACGAATTGGTAGGGGCAAAAGGCTCTTCCTGGCTTTTAAACGAGTGTTGAAAACCAGGAAGAGCGTTGGTTGTAAGCATGCAAGCAGGAGTCCTGCTCAATCATCCCAGCCCATGGGCTTAAAATTTGGAATGAGATCGTCCCGTAAGCTGGCCTGATGCGGAGTCAGGTATAATACGGTATCAGGCATTCCCCGTACCAAATAGGGTTTTTTGTCCTTATTCTGCGTTTGCAAACCGGCCGATAGCCGTTCCCGCTGGAGTTCTCTGGGGCTTTTGTACATGATTTTACCAGGTTAATTGAACGTATGGTGTGTCAGTAACGGATGGGAGACCCCGGAAGGGAGCAGGCTGGTCGTGGTGAGCAGATAGGGCAGCGTCAATACAGATGGGAGCGCCTGAGTGGGTCAGGCGCGAGAACCGAAGTAGGGAGGTGCTTCTATCTAAACGAATTCACCGGCATAATGTTGCCGGGCTAGACCTTCGTTACGTCAACGGCCTTAGGCCCTTTTTCGCCCGCTTCGACGCGGAAGGTAACCTGGTCGCGCTCCTGAATCGGCGTTTTCAGGCCGGTCATGTGCACGAAAACACTGGCCTGGCTCTGCTGATCCCGGATAAAGCCGTAGCCCTTCGCTTTGTCAAAATTCGTCACAATGCCCCGGCGGATGGGATCCTCGGCGACTTCCTCGCGGCGCGGTACGCCAATGGCGATATCCTCCGCACGAATGGAATCGGGCTTGCGGGGCGGCGGCGGGGTGGGGCTCAGGTTGCCGTATTCGTCGACATAAGCCAGCATGCTGTCGAGGCTCTGGCCTTTGCCCTGGCCGGCTTTCCGGTCTTCCTTGCGCTTCTCTTTGTCCTGTTTCTTCTGCTGCTTTTTCTTTTCGTTTTCTTTTTTCTGAAAGCTTTGTTGTGATCGGGCCATACGGTATGGGATTAATGAAAAAACAAGTTAACGATTTGGGGTAATTGGTTTACTCGGCTCTGCCCATCTTTTTCAGGTGCCGATAGTGTGAACCCAGGGCCGAGAAAAATGAACGATTTTCCATATACGGCAGTCCGTGCTCCGTGGCGGTCTGCCGAACGATGGCTGCCAGCGCCGGATAGTGAATATGGCAAATTTTTGGGAATAGATGATGCTCAATCTGCCGGTTCAGCCCGCCGCAGAAGAACGAAGCCAGCCAGCTCTGGGGCGCAAAGTTGGCCGTTGTATACAACTGGTGAACGGCCCAGGCTTCCTCGATGGTTCCCTGCTCCGAGGGAACCGGAAAGGTTGTTCCTTCCACGACATGCGCCAGTTGAAACACCAGGCCCAGCACCAGCCCTTCGGCCAGGTGCATTATCACGAAGCCCAGCAGAATTTGCCAGAAGGGAAGATCCAGCACCCAGTAAGGCAGCAGCAGGAAGAAAAAATAATAGGCGAATTTACTGCCGAACAGCTTCCAGTACTCGATCCGGGGATGGCCGGTATTGTCGTGCTGGCCGATTTTAGCCTTGAAAAACTTCAGATAATCTTTTCGGAATACCCAGGAAAGTGAGGAAAGGGAGTACAGAAAGAAGCCGTACGCGTGCTGATAGCGCTGCCAGGGCCGGTGGGTTTCTTCCGGATCCATCCGGATGAGGCCGGGGGCAATGTCGATATCTTCGTCGTGGCCGGGAATGTTCGTGTAGGTATGATGAACGATGTTGTGGGTAATCTTCCAGACGTACGGATTGGCTCCGACCAGGTAAAACGTGGCGCCCAGCAGGTGGTTGACCCACGTCCTCGAGGAGAAGGCACCGTGCAGGGCATCGTGGGAAACGTTGAAGCCGATGCTGGCAGCGAAAACGCCCAGGCCCACCGCCATCAGGGCCATGGCTCCAGTCCCGAACTGGTTGGACAGTACCAGACCATAAAGAAGAGCATAGCTCGACAAAAAGAAAACCGCTTTGGCCCACATCGGGCCATTGGCGTGCGGCGAAATGCCCTGCTCGCGGAAATACGCATCCACCCGGGCGCGAACCAGAGCAAAGAACGGGGAGCGATTGGTATTGGAAAATTTAAGCTTGGTGTGCATGCATTAAGGATTACAGGTAAACGTTGATAAACCGATTTCCCATAACCGTTAACGACTAGAAGAAAAAGGGGAGACCATCGAAAGCGTACCGAAAGCATCCATCTTCCTCATCCGGATAAGGCGGAACAGGGCAGAAGATACAAACGTGGCGGGATGTGGTGAACGGAGGACGGGTACTTAACAATACAACGCTGAATGGAAGGATATATTGGTCGGTTTCCGAGCAGGCCGACAATTTAAATCCGGAGGGAGGCGCCTTCCTGGTACCACAGACGAACCCGTCAGCCTACGAAAAAAGCCACGTTCGGAACGTGGCTTTGTCATCCGCAGCCAGTGCGATCAGCGGACTACTTTGACCTGAACGGCGTTAAGGCCTTTACGCCCCTGTTCGACTTCAAACTGCACCTTGTCGTTTTCCCGAATCTGGTCAACCAGACCGGAAATGTGCACGAAAATATCTTCCGAAGAGTCTGCGGGCTTAATGAACCCAAACCCTTTGGATTCATTGAAAAATTTAACGGTTCCTGTTTGCATTGTTTTGATTTTCATAAAGGTATGTTAAGCTCGCTCACGAACCTAGAAAAAAGGCAGATATCTTTTGAGTTTCTCTTTTGCGGTGGAGCCAAAGAAAGAAGGGGTAAAGCCGCTGAAGCCGCACTGGAAAGACCGTTTTTGGCGAAAAAATAGAACGAGACCCGGGGTTTACAGCCGATTAAGGAAAAGGAAGCGCAGACGGCCGTTTGAAGAAGCTCACTTTATCCGTAAGCTTGCCGTTTCTGGCCAATGGAACCCATGAGACCACCAATTGACCCCGATCCCGTTTCCTCCCGCCGGCAATGGCTTCTGCAAACCTCTGCCGCGCTGGGAAGCCTGGCCCTGCTGTCCGAAGCGAAAGGCGGGCAGCGCGGGCCCGGCAGCGATGCCTACCACCCGGGCCGGATCGCCCGCTTTCAGCCGCCTCAGGTGCCGGAGGGCCAGGCTATTCCCTTCGACTGGCCCGTAGCCGAGCTGCGGCCGGGACAGGATGTGGTGCTGCAATGGCCACGGGTACCCCGGGGCGAAGCGGTCTGGTTCCGGCTGACTTCACTGACCGACGTCCGGGAAGAATTCCTCATCGACCTGCAACTGGCCGATTCCGGCCGAACAATCGGTACCCTGGACTGCCGGTTTTCGCACTACATGCAGCCGTTTGAGACGACGCTGGTCCCCGCCGACCTGGCGGCTCTCCAACAGGAAGGCCTGCGGCTGCGTGTGGCCAAAGGCAGCAAACCGTTCTGGTTCTATTATACCGACGACCCGGCCGCAATCACCCCGTTTATGCCGCATCTGCTCCCGCAGGGGACCGGTCCGGCAGGCCCAGGCTGGGCCCGCAGGCTGAACTCGCTGGCCTCGGTACAGACCTTCGGCTGGATGGAGGGCTGTGTGCTGGACGGCCTGTACGACCAGGCAGCCACCAAAGCCAGAGGAGCCAAACAGGCACTCAGCCAGCACCTGGGGCTGTATTTTCGGGGAAAAGAGCTCGTATATGAAGGACTCGTCCACCAGCGACTGGTCAACCGCATCAACGGCGTCGAAACGGTGCTGCCGTTTGCGGTCCTGGCCAAGGTGCAGCCGGATCACCCCGCCATCGCCCCCGCCATTCAATTCTGCCGGGATCATGCCGACGCCCGGGGCGTTATCGCCGACGGAACAATCGGTTCGAGCCGGCCCCTGAAGACGGAAGAATGCTATACCGTTGCCTACCCGCTGGCCGTGCTGGGGCGTCAGCTGAAGCGCCCTGACCTGACGGAGCTTGCCCTGAGTACGATTCAGGCGCGAACCGAAGGGCTGGCCGCCGGCGAGAGCGTCTACCAGCGCATGCTTGAGGGCGAAAAGCCGGTTTTTGAGAACTGGAGCCGGGGTGTGGCCTGGTACCTGCTCGGCCTGGCCCGAACCCTGGACCATCTGCCGAACGATAACCGGAGCGAGACCGTCCGGGCGGACTTCCGTCGGGTCGCCGGGCTGGTCAGCCGCTACCAGCGACCCGATGGCCTCTGGAATTGCTTCATGCACCAGCCAGAAACCGGCCCGGAAACCTCGGGTACAGCGGGGATCACTGCCGCCCTTGCTTTGGGGTACAGCCGGGGCTGGCTGCCGCCTTCGTACGGACAGGTCGTTCGGACCGCCTGGCAGGGGCTTCAGGCGTACCTGAGTCCGGACGGCTACCTGCGTGGCACGGCCCAGGTCAACAAAGGGGGGGAAAGCCTGCAACGGAACGGCTTTCGGGTTATTTCTCCGTATACGCTGGGCTTTCTGGGGCAGATTCAGGCGGCCCAAAGCAGGAGGTGAAAGCTTAGGGCCGGACAGCCCCATCTGGCGCTTACCGCCCCGGCTCGGCGGCGATTTCGCGGGACGGGCTGGCGGCGGGCTCAGGAGCTTCATCGACGGGCTCCAGCCAGATGGCCGTCAGAAGCCGGAGCCAGACCAGCACGACCGGCACTGCCTTGATGTTATAGGGAACAAAAACTTCTTTCTGGAGCCACCGGGGAAACAGATCCGTGGGCGACAGGGAGGTAAAGACGATGACCAGCCCCAGCAAGACCTGATCCAGCCGGCTGGGGTTTTTCAGGCTCGTCCACCAGAGCGCCACCCCCACCACCGCCAGCACGTAGGTCGGGGATTCAGCCATTTTGTTAAAAAGAATGATAAACAGCAGAAACAGCGCCAGCATCCGCTGCTGATAGCACTGTTCCCGCCACAGTGACCGGCGGAGCAGGGGAAGCAAAAAGAGGAGCAGACCCAGTCCTTCGAGAATCCGGAGATTGGCGTCGGTCTTGGCCATGCCGAACCAGGATTCACAAATTCCCAGCAGGGAGACGAGTTGCCCCAGTTTACTCTCGTGGATGACCACCAGCCAGGAGCGGTAGAGGTCCAGCAGCAGGGCCGGAGGCACCAGCAGCAGCGGCACCATTGCAAAAAAAGCCGTCCAGATACCCATCATGCTCAGAAAGCGTAGCTTCCGGGGATAGAACAAAAAGAAGATGGCCGCAGCGGCACCGTAGAACTTGATAAAGCCGCAGAGGACAAACCAGAAGGCGGCCTGGCCCGGGCGCTGCCCCTGCAGGGCGCGGAGTGCCAGCAGAATGGCTCCGGCAATGAGGTTATTGCTCTGCAGGTTCTGGGCCGTAATCAGAGCTTCCAGGAAAACAATGGTTACCGCCGTGCGGTAGAGCCGCTCGCCCCCGGGCTGGGGCAGAAACCAGGCCCGCAGGCCCGCCAGCAGGACCCCCGCGCCCAGGCCGTTCCAGGCCAGTATACCCAGCCAGGTTGGCAGCCAGGCAAAAGCACCCATCAGAAAGGCAAAAGCGGGGCTGTATTTGAAGGTATCCACGTACAGCCCGGGCTGCGGACCATAGATGGTCTGGTGGCGCAGCAGATTCTGAAAAGGCCCCGTAAAAATCAGGTAGTTATTGAAATCACCCAGCAGGTATTTGTGCAGCCCCACCAGGCTGAGAAGGAAGGCTGCGCCGAATTCCACGCGGGAAGTCTGCAGCCGGGAAAACCAAGATTGAAGCATGGACGAAACGGTCAGTGACTCTCCACCCGTGGGCAGGAACCCACAAAATCCTGCATGGTACTAAACGTGCCCTCCCCGCTCAGGCCGGCCAGCAGCCGGGTTACGCGGTCCAGCAGGGGCTCACCCGCCAGCCGGCGAACGTAGGCCGGAATGCGCCGGTAGGCCGATAATTCGGCGAACTCCCAGGGGTGGACGTAGATGACCAGGTGTCCATCGGCCCGCAGTGTCTGCCGGCAAAGACGCTGGTAAAGCGCCAGCGGCATGTTCTTCAGGCTTAACCAGAAGAGTGGCAGCCGCAGGACGGGCGTTACCGAAGCCGGTATTTCCACAATACCCTGGCTAAGAAAGGGGAGCCGCGGCTGATCGAGATGATTGTAGCGTCCGGGGAGGTAAGTCGGGTGCAGGGACGAATCATAACGGTAGCCCGCCGCCCGCAACTCTTCGTGGTTCACCCGGCCCATCTGCGCCCGGCGAAACCCCACGATTTCCTGCCCGGTAATGCGCGAGAGGGTGATTTTCGAGGTCATGGCATCGCCCGGTGAATTATCCAGGTGATAATAGCCGTGCGAAGCAATTTCGTGCCGACCCGCCAGTTCCCGCATCAGGGTGGGCTTTTCCAGGGCGAAGACCGCCGTGGTAAAGAGCGTGGCGGGCACCCGCCGGTCGGCCAGCCGGTCGGCGAGCCGGACCATGCCCAGGGCTGAAATGGCCACCTGCTCCGCAAACGGCAGGTCGTACCCGTACGCCAAAGCGGTGTCGAACTCTTCGACGTCTACTGTAAATAGGATTCGGTTAGGACTGGCGGCCATGCTTGGTAGGGTAATTCATCGATGTAACTGGACTGATGGATCAGATAAGGGGGTCGTTTTTTTACTTCGATGAATGCTTTTCCCAGGTAGATGCCCATGATGCCAATCATGATGAACTGAAAACCGCCAATGAGTACCAGCAGTAAAATGATGGTAGTACAGCCGGAAACGGTGGCGTGGGTAAAATACTTCTCGTAAAGGACCTCCATGCCGAAGAGCATGGCAAAGAGAAACATGCCAAATCCCAGCAATACGGAAAGGTACAGCGGCCGGGTGGAGAACGACGTAATGCCGCCCAGGGCCAGTTTAAGCATCTTTTGGAGCGAATACTTGCTGGTTCCGGCAAGCCGGCTGGCCGGCTGATAAGGCAGGCAGCAATGGGGAAAGCCCATGTAGGCCACCAGGCCCCGCAGAAACATATCGCTCTCCGGGTGTTTTTTGAGGGCCTCGACCACCTGGCGGTCCAGGAGCCGGAAGTCTGAGTAGCCATCGTTCAGCTCAAGGTCGGAAACCGACCGAATCAGGCGGTAAAAAAGCCGGGAAGTGAAGCGCTTGAAGAACGGAAGCCGTTGGTCCTCTTTCCGCTGGGTAGCCACGATGGCGTAGCCCCGCTGCTATTGCTGAATCAGGGCCGGGATAAGCTCCGGGGGATGCTGGCCATCGGCATCCAGGCTCACCACACATTCCCCGCGGGCATGTTCGTAACCGGCCCGTAAGGCGGCCTGGTGCCCAAAGTTGCGCGAAAAGCTCAGGTAATGAATGGTTTTATCGGCGCTGCGCATCCGCTCGATCACGGCCCGGGTCTGATCAGTACTGCCGTCGTCCACGATAAGAATCTCCACCCAGCTATAGGAAACCAGTGCCAGGCGGATCCGGTCGATCAGCACGGGAAGGTTTTCCGCCTCATTATACGCAGGTATGACAACGCTGATTCGTGGCTGGCTGGAAGCCTGGGCGAGGGAGGGAATGGACTGTCGGGCTGTCATAAAGTGCTTGCTTCCGGTGAGTGCCTTGTAAATTTTACTTAAGTAGTAATCCAAAAAGGGGCAGTTTCCATAATAAATAGCGCTATAAAGTTATTGGAATGGTACGTATATAGTTGAGGAAAATACCTTAGAAAAAAATTAAAAATTACTTAGTGCTTATTGGCTATGCCTTATGGGCCTATACGCTGGCTCAACCCCGGGATGGACCAGCAACAGGTTGAGCTGGTTCCGGGCCTGAGCCGCCTTCGCAGGTCGATCGTTTACGGACGGCCTAAAACCTGCTTCAGAAACCGGGCGATGAGGAAGAGGTAAAGCAGGCTAAAGGGCAGTGCCAGGATCGTCAGGAGGCTGCCCACGGCGCCCAGCAGCTCGTCGTTGCCCAGCGCTACCAGCCCGGTGGCCGTTGCGGTGATGATGCCGCCCCAGGCGAGCTTGTGCCGGACGGAGGGGTGAGGGTTACCGGCCTGGCTGAAGATGCTCAGCACGTATATGGCCGAATCGACCGAATTGATGACCGCAATCAGCACCAGCAGCAGGGCCAGGACGCTGGCCAGCTTACCCAGCGGGTAATGTTCCAGAAAGCGAAAGAGGGAAGTATAAACGTCATCGAAGGCCCCCGGGCTGGTTCCGGGTTGTTGGAGCAGGCTGAGGGCCTGGTGGGCAAACACGGAAAACCACAGCAGGGTCCCGAAGGCGGGGATGATCAGCGTGGCCAGCATATACTCCCGGACGGTCCGGCCCCGGGAGATGCGGGCCATGAAGAGGCCGGTAAAAGGCACCCAGGCGAGCCAGAAGGCCCAGTAAAAGACCGTCCAGTCGTGCTGGAAGGCCGGGGTCGTCCGGTGCCGGCCGATAGCCAGGCTCATGTCGACAAAGTCCGTCAGGTACTGGCCCAGGGCGGCCGTGACGCTGCGGACAAATTCCGGCCCGTCGAGGAAGCAGGCCACGTAAGCCAGCAGCAGCAGGGAGGCCAGCAGATCCAGATCGGCCAGGTAGCGAATCAGCCGGTGGAGTCCCGTCAGGGCCGAAGCCGTCGCGAAGAGGCCTATGCCGGTAGCCGTCAGCAGCAGGAAGGTGCGCCCGCTCCCAAAGTCGTCGTAGGCACGTAGACCACCGGAGAACTGAGCGGCCCCCAGCGCCAGGGAGGCCACCACGCCGGTCAGCGTAATGATACTCATCATCAGGCCGTAAGCCAGGACAAGGGGGCGTTTGGCAGTCGGAACGACGGCCGACAGCAGGCTGCCTGTTTGCTGCCGGTAAAGGCGATAGGCGACCAGCAGCCCAAAAACGCTGTACATGGCCCAGGGCGTCAGGCCCCAGTGAAAATACGTGTACTGCAGCGCGAGCTCCTTCCTGGCCGCGGTGGCTACGGGAGGATGCTGGTAGTAGAACACCGGTTCCTGGACGGCCCGGAGCAGCAGTCCCGAGCCCATGCCCGTGCTGTAGAGCAGGGCGATCCAGCTGAAAAACGAAAACTCGGGCGGGCCGTCTCCGAGCCGCTGGCGACCAAGCGGTAACAACAGCAGCAGCCCGGCCACGGCCACGATCAGCAGGCCTGCCCAAAGGTAGTATAGCCCAAACCAGCTCAGCAGAATCCCGTTGGCCTGTCGCAGGCCGAGGCTGAGCGCCCGGGGCATCCACAGGCCCGTGAGCAGCAGCGTCAGGCCCAGCAGCGCACCGGCCAGCAGCGTGGGATTGAACAGGCGAAAGGTAGGGGAACGAATGGCTTTCAAGGCGGATGACGCAGGGGCTTCTGCGTCCAGATTACCCATAGCGGCCGCAAATTAGCATTATTCCGTAACGCGGGCAGCCCAAGCGGCAGCAGGGCTCGATCTGGGCCCAGTCGGAGGCCGAAACCGGGGTATACTGGCTAAGGAATTGCAGGACTGGGTGGGCCTGCGATATTATGCCGCGGCAGTTTTATACGGGCCGAAGGTTGCGGACGCGGACAGGAAAACGATCATTTCGGAGTGGGTTCAGAGTCACTGAGGTAGTGAACGGACGTCATCGCTTCACTCACCTGCCACAGGCGCTGACCAATATCCTGCCGCCTGGAATAGTCGTCTGCGCTTACCCGCGTGGGATTACCCCTCAATTCCTGAAATCCATCCGGGCCAATGAACTCGCCTCCTTGCAAATCGTCAGCCAGCGCAGCGTACAGGATAGGGAGTGCCCCTTTTTTCGCGCTTTGCAGGAAAAGGCTGCCCAGGGGCCGGATGAGTTTGGGGAAATACTGATCCAGGTTCGTTTTGGAAAGGCCCGGGTGGGCGGCCACCGAACGGGTGTCGTAGCCGACGGCCGACAGCCGGCGCTGCAGCTCGAAGGCAAAGATCAGGCAGGCCCGTTTGCTTTGGCCGTAGGCTTTGCGCCGACTGTACTCCTTCTGGGCGTGCAGATCCCCGAAGTCTATTTCCGCCCATTTGTAGGAAAGGCTGCTCAGGGTAACGACCCGGGCACCCGGACTGCGGGTTATAGCGGGCAACAGCAGGCCGGTAAGGGCGAAATGGCCGATGTAGTTAGGCGCGAACTGGTTTTCAAAGCCATCCTCCGTCACCTGATACGGGGACATCATGATCCCCGCGTTATTGATGAGCAGATCCACGCGGTCAAACTGGCGCTGAACCTCTTGGGCAAACGCCTTCACCTGCTTCAGGCTCGCCAGATCGAGCAGCAGGGGCGTCAGCCGGGCGTTGGGGCAGTTGGCCAGGATGCGTTGGCGGGCTTCTTCCCCTTTCGCCTGCGTGCGACAGGCAAGGACGACATTGATTTCTTTTCTGGCCAGTTCAAGGGCTGTTTCGTAGCCCAGGCCGCTGTTGGCCCCGGTGACGATGGCCACCCGGCCCGGCTGGGGCGGCACCTGGTCGATTTCCCACGTTTCCATAATGGCTATCGCTTGCGCAGCGAACGGCTGTAACGCCAGTACAAACGTCTGCGGCGTAGGTTTCGTTATAAGGCTTCGAACAACTTGATTTCCTGGGGCTTGGCGGACGGTTTGTAGTTGATCAGTGCCGATTCGTATCTGGGTTTTCCGAAGGGCTTGTAGTTATTGCCAAAGCCGATCGGTTCTTTGGGGATGCCGATAAAGTTTTGGTCCAAAGCCCCATTTCCGTTCACGTCCTGGTAAATGGAAATCGCATATGGCCCCGGCGGTACATCGAAGGAAATCACCTTGGTTTCTTCGCTGGCGGCGACGACCGTCTTCCGAAACGGTTTTTTCAGCCAGTCGGCGCGGTTGTTATAGATTTCTACGACCAATTTGCCTTCGTTCTTTTTCAGATTATTCACGTTGATCGTCAGGCTGGAAGGCTGGGCAGCCTGCTGGGCGATGGCCAGAGAGCTACCCAGCAGGGCAACAAGAAGGTTGAGCACGATTGGGCGTACCATAAGCGGACGGTTCCGGTTGTTGATGCGGTGTTTGCAAGGAACCGCAAAACTAAGGACCGGGTTGGCTTGGGGGCTGGTAGTAAGCGTGCGGTTACCCGGACAAATCTTGCCTAAAGCGACTTCGGTACTCGGATGGGGTGAGGCGGGTTACCTGTTTGAACAGTCTGCCGAAATAGGAAGGATCCGAGAAATTGAGATCGAAGGCTATCTGAGAAATATCGTTGGAGAGGTCCTGGAGCAGGATTTTACTGTGATCAATGACCATCTCGTTAATATGTTGCTTGGGTGGTTTGCTGGTCACCTGGTTAACGCACCGATTCAGGTAGTTTTCCGATACAGCCAGCGAATCCGCGTAAAATTTCACCGCTCTCGACTGCCTGAAATGCTCGTAGAGCAACTCTTTGAAACGCATGGCAATCTCGGCCGGCCGATCCGCCTTAGCCAGGTTCCCGGGCCAGGTTTCCGCCAGCTTCAGCACCAGGGCTTTTAACAGGGATGCTTTGACCTTACTGGCTTCTTCGGTACCAGGCCGCTGCGTCATGATCAACGCACAGCACTGACAAAGCCAATTCATGTCTTCCTCCGCAACGGAATGTTTCGGGGCGAAGGTGAAACGGTTTAATACGGTCCGTTCAAACAGGTTGGGCAGCAGCGTACTGTCGATGTAGATATAGTACCCGTTGGTAGACGGATCAATCCATTTAATGGCGTTCAAGTGGCCTTCCCGAATAAACAGCACATCATTTGCCTGTAAATCAAGAAGTTCGTTATCTACCTGCTGCTGCCCGCCGCCTGCCGTAAGGAGTAGTAAAAAGTTATAGGTTGGCCTGAACAGCGGGACCGGGGCTTTGATGTAGGAAAAAGCGATGGATAAGGGATATACCTGGATGAGTTGCTGCGAAGGCTGGAAAGGTTCCGCGGCGTTGCCCATGAATTGGGTGACGAACTGATCGAAGTTGACGATCCCAAACTGATTTTGGCTCATGTGGGTGGGAAGGTACGGCTTCTTTCAAAACAGGCCTGGCCTGAATGGTATAAATTACCCCGTTAATGACAAGACAATCAAGGATATCCTCTCCGCTTATAAATAGCAGGATACATGAACTTGTTCAGGAATGCTGTATACTCAGAAGCCTATACCTTACTCCGCCCTAAGGCTGTCGGCGGGGTTGGTGAGCGCGGCCCGGTAGGCGCGCCAGCCGATGGTAGCGCCGCCCAGCACCAGCAGCAGAGCCACGCACACACCGAGGGTTTCCAGGCCAATACTGACCCGGTAGGCAAAGTTGCTCAACAGGACCATCCCCAGCCCGTAACCCAGCGGCAGGGCAATCAGGGCCGCCAGCCCCAGCAATTTCACAAAATCCCACGAGAGCAGGCCCACCACCTGTGCCACGGTGGCTCCCATGACCTTGCGAATGCCCACTTCTTTGGTGCGCGTTTCGGTCTGGTACGTCACCACGCCCAGCAGCCCCAGCCCGGCAATCGACAGAGCCAGGCCGATGAGCAGCCCCACCAGGTTCAGGTCGTCGCGGTGGCTATGGCGCTGCTCCAGGTAGTCGTCGTACCACTGCCCGCTGAAGGTCTTCTCGTAGGGGTGCAGCCGCTGCCAACGCTGCCGAACCGCAGCCAGCACGGCGGCTTCCTGGCCCGGCACCACCGCCACGTTAAGGTAGCGGAATTGCTCCGGCTGGTGCCGCAGCACCAGCGGATACACCGGCTCGCCCAGCGTCATATAGTTAAAGTCACGCAGGATGCCCGCCACCTGTACTACGGTGGTGTCATTGAGCCACAACTGACGGCCGACCATCGCGTGCGCATCCACCGCCTCGCGGCCGGTCAGCTTCCGTACCGCCGTTTCGTTGAGCAGCACAAACCGGCCGTTGGGGTCGTTGGCGGGCAGGTTACGCCCCGCCACCAGGCTCAGTTGCATGGCGGGCGCAAACTCCGCGTCGGCGGCAATCAGCGAGGCCCGCGACGAGTCGGGGCCGCGCCACTGTGGTCGGAGCATCACCCAGTCTCCGCCGTAATGGCCGAGCATGGCCGAGGTAGGCGAAACGCGCTCTACGCCCGCCAGACCCGCCAATTCGTCTTTCAGCCGCTGCAGAGGCACCTCCTGCAGCGGCAGAGTTAAGATGCCTGACCGGCGAAAACCATAATCGGCCTCGACCATAAACCGCTGCTGCCGGTAGAGCGTCAGGAGGAAAATAACCGCGATCAGCGTGATGGTGAACTGGACCACGATCAGCGATTTACGCACCGACAGTCCCCGCAGCACTTTTAGCCCGGTGCGACTGCGCAGCACGACCGCCGGCTCGAAACGGGCCAGTACCCCGGCAGGCACCCAGCCCGCCACTAGGCCCGCCACTATGGCGAACGCGACGAAGACCGTCCACAGCCGCCCATCCTGGGCCACCCCACCGATAAAATACTTCTGCAAGGTCGCCATCGGTTTAATGACCTGCAGGCCAACCCAGGCCAGCCCCAGGGCCAGCATCGACAGCAGCACCGACTCGGCCATGAACTGTCCCCGCAACTGACTCCGCAAGGCGCCCATGACCTTGCGGATGCCCACCTCGCGGGCGCGACCCAGCGAACGGGCCAGCGTCAGGTTCACGTAGTTAAAAACCGCCAGCAGCAGCGTCAGCAGCCCAATCCCCGACTCGAAGAGCAGGCCGAGGTACTGTGGCTCGTAAGTCGGGAAGCTGAGGGTCTCGAAGCTGGGCGAAAGAGCCGTGAGCGGCTGTGCCCGGAAGGTGTACGCCTGCTCATCGCGGTACGCGGCCCGGCCTAACGCGGCCGGGCCTGCGTTGACTGTTCCGTTCCGGACGAGGCGACGGGCCAGACTCGTCAGGGCGGTTTGCAGGGTTTGGGCGGGTGTGCCCGCCTTCAGCAGCACGTAGGTATAGCCCATGCTGTACTGCTGCCAGTCGGCCAGCGGCTGGCGGAAACGTTCCTGGTGGGCCAGGGATACGCACACCAGCGCGTCGAACCGGAGGTGCGATTTGGTAGGAAGTGGGGCCAGCACCCCCACCACCGCCAGCGGCCCGGCCTCGGCATGGTCCAGCCGCTGTCCGAGCGGATTGGCCCGGCCAAAGAATCGCTCGGCGGTTTCGTGCGTAAGCACCACCGTGTTGGGAGTCGCAGCCGCCTGACCAGCCGCGAGGGGGTAGCCAAACAGACTGAAAAACCCGCCGTCGACCGCCTGCGTCAGCACCTTGTCGAAGCGTTTGTGGTTGACCGTCACCTCCCCTCGGAGCCGCACAACACGGGTTGCCTGTTCCACAAAGTCCCATTCGCGCCGGAGCACGTCGGCCAGGGGCAGGGGCGAGGTAGCAAATGCGGCCCGGTTCTGCTGATCATCCACCGCGTCGGTCAGCACCCGGTAGATGCGGGCGCGGTTGGGGTGAAAGTCATCGTAGTCGAAGGCGCCTTTGATGTGGGTCAGCATCACCAGGCACACAAGCATGCCGGCGGCCAGCCCAACGATGTTGATGACCGTAAACAGAGGGTGCTTCCACCCGTTGCGAAGGGCAATTTTGAAGTAATTGCGAAGCATAGATGGCGGGTAAGGATTTATTGAGGTCGTTTGGGTGAGTAACCGTCGGCTTAGAAAGTAGGGTCGGCAAAAGCGAATGACTTCCCCGACGTACACGCGCCGGGCCTTAGCCTCGCCCAACTCGGCAGTCTGTTGGGCAAATTGTTCATGGAGGTCGCCCAGGAGTTCTTCCTGCAGTTCCGGGGGACAGAACCAGCCAAGCAGTCGATCGGCCCAGGCAGGCGGCGAGGGGTTACGGGGAGATTGGGCCATCGTTAAGAGCAGGACAGGTTAGGAATTGCTTCCCACAACTCATTGCGGATCTGTCGCAGCTCATCCAGCGTCCGTTTACCGTAGGCTGTGATCGAGAAAAGCCGCTTACGCCGTCCTCCCCGGGCGGCCGTGGCCCCGCCCAGTTCCGACTGGACGAATCCCTTTTCTTCCAGGCGGTACAAGGCTACATGAACCCCGCTAAGGTTAATCGAGCGGCGGGTTCGTTGCTTAAGTTCTTCAGCAATGGCTAGTCCATAAGCAGTCCCATTCAGGATGGCCACCGTCAATAAGACTAGTTCTTCAAATTCCCCTAAATACGGTCTGCCCATAGGCACTCGTCCTGATTTTATTTCTTTGTTATTTGCTAAACAAATGAAATGCCAGAGGTGTATTTATCTGTAAATCATGGTGATGTGGTTAGTCTGGCTGTCCGAAAACGTACAGGCGCTGTCCGCTGCTGAACAGTAAACATGCTTTATGAATCACCAAGGCAATCGATCCATCTCAAGGTGGTTAATAATGAGATGGTTTTATGGCGGCCGCCGCCGCTGCAGGTAAACTACAATACCATAAGAACCCTTTTACCTTTTATTCTCATGGATGTTCAACCGCGTGGGCGGTACGAAGCAGATTCGTACCTGTATGGGCTGAAGGAAGATATATCGGACCTGTGGCTATATTAGTTTGGCGGCTCAGCGAGGTTGAGTTAGTAGCTCAATTCTACTTCGATGGGCGGATTAACAAATGACCCCGGGCGTATTTACATCCGGGGTCGCTTATTTTGTATTCAGCTGTCTAATCTAATCTACCAGTTCTAGGCTTGTTGAATCTTTTCAAAAGATTGAATAGTCTTCATTAGATAGTCTGAATATAAAAATATGTCGTTCAGAGACTTTATCTCAAACTTGACTTCTTTCTTTTGTTCATCTATGAATGCAATATGCTTCCGACTTGAGTTGAAGTACATGCGGCATATTGTCTTTCGGTTGTTATCATCTAAGAGGATAGCAAAATAAGTTTGTGCATCTCTGTGTACAATTCTATTTGGGTCAACTGTGCTACGTAAGATCGCCCTAACAACGTAAAAAGACTCTAGTTCTTCTTGCGTTGTATTAATCTGTGGTCCTCTTTTTTCTTCAAGTTGCGGCTGTTCGTGCTGCGAGGTAGGCTCTTGCTGGCCTTGTTCATGAATTAGAGCAGTCTTAAGGCGATCGGTTATTTGATCAGTCATCACTTGGTGAAAAGACTTCTTCACTACTGCTGTAAAGTAGTCCATCATCCGCGCATTAAGCTGCCCAGGGTAAATTTGTTTAGCAAAGTGCCTAACTAAAGCATCTGAGGGGCTAGAGAACTCTTGTTGGATCAGAGACTTAAATTCACCCGTGTACTTTAACTCATTAGCAGTAGAAAGAATAGTGTCAACATCAAAATATGATTTATGAAATTTCTTAAGCTCCTCAACTAAGTTTTCACGCACATCGAGCAGATTGACCTCCAAGAATGGCTTCTCATCCATTTTGTTCGGCTCAACAAGATCAGTGTAAAACTTGTATATAATCCCATTGGTAAGAACGCCAAATCGGGCTTTAGTTACATGAAAGTATCGTAAAAGTTGATTGTCATGGAGAGTTAGGTGTTGCGCATGATGTTTGCATTCTATGAGCATACATGGTTGTCCTTCCCGTATAATTGCATAATCGACTTTCTCCCCCTTTTTGGTTCCTATATCCGACACAAACTCAGGCACTACCTCATGAGGGTCGAATACATCATAACCTAGGCATTGAAGAAACGGCATTATAAAGGCGTTCTTTGTTGCCTCCTCTGTTTGGATAGAATCTTTTAGTCTTGCTACCCGATCAGCCAATTGCTTAATTTGGTCTTTAAAATCCATAAGGGTAAAGGAAATATGTGAAAAATGAAGGACTTGTTCCCACTCTGTTGCATGCCAAGCTTAAAGCGTAAAGAGCAAGCAAAGAATAGATACGCACCTACTCTTCAACCTAGGTAAATTTATACAGAATAGATTGAAGGTTTTATTTAACGGTAATGCACTTAAGTGCTGAATAGGAGCAGGCAGATCTGAAAAGTGTGAATTAAAGGCCGTGTTTCAACCGGCAACAAAAAAGCCAGTCAACATCTCTGTTAACCGGCTTATGTTCAACGAGCGGGAAACGAGTCTCGAACTCGCGACCTGCAGCTTGGGAAGCTGCCGCTCTACCAACTGAGCTACTCCCGCTTAGAAGTGCACAAATATTCCACCCAAAAACGGAAATGTCAAGCCCTGTTGGCATTCCCGGGCGAACTTTGTAGTTTGTGGCCCACCGCTCCGGGCCACGGCCAGGACGCGGCGGCATCCGAACGTCCTAACCCCCAACTCCATGGAAGCTAAAACCGCTCCTGAGTTCAAACCCTACATTTCGCCCGCAGAGGCACCCGCTGAATTTACTCTTAAGGCCGTTGTGACCGGCGCGCTCTTCGGCGTGCTCTTCGGCGCAGCCACCGTTTACCTCTCCCTGAAGGCCGGGCTGTCGGTCTCGGCCTCCATTCCCATCGCCGTGCTGGCCATCTCGCTGGGGCGGCGCTTCCTCAAAACGACCATCCTCGAAAACAACATCATCCAGACCACCGGCTCGGCGGGCGAATCCATCGCCTCGGGGGTGGTTTTCACGCTGCCGGGCTTTCTCTTCCTGACCCGGGCCGAGACGGGCCAGAGCGTAGGCGCGGATTTTTTCACCTACTGGACCATCCTCACCCTGGCCATCCTCGGCGGCCTGCTCGGTACGCTCATGATGATTCCGCTGCGGCGGGCGCTGATTGTGCAGGAACACGGTAACCTGCCTTACCCGGAAGGAACCGCCTGCGGCTCGGTGCTCATCGCCGGGGAGCGAGGCGGCGACTTCGCCAAAACGGCCTATCAGGGCCTGGGCGTGGCGCTGCTGTACGCGCTTTTGCAGAAAGTGCTGCACGTCATCGCCGAAGTGCCGGTCTGGGCGACCAACCAGGCCAACCGCTACTTCCCCTCCGCCCAGGTGTCGGGGGAAATTACGCCGGAATACCTCGGCGTGGGCTATATTGTCGGCTTCCGGATCTCGGCCGTGCTGGTCGGGGGCGGTATCCTGGCCTGGCTGGGACTGATCCCGCTGCTGGCTTCGCTCGTTCCCGGGGAAATCATCGCCGCCCAGCTCGTTAAACTGGGCTATCTGACGAGCGTGCAGACGGCCGGCGGACCCGGCGGCTGGAACCCCGCGACGGGCACCTTCGCCGATACGGCCGCGGCCATCTACCGGGCCTACATCCGCCAGATCGGCGCGGGAGCCGTTACGGCCGGGGGCTTCATGACATTGCTGAAAACGATTCCGACCATCGTCTCGTCCTTTAAAAGCAGCTTCGGAAAGGTACAAACCGCCGAGGCCGGTACCGCCGCCCGGACCGAACAGGATCTGTCGATCCGCCTGGTGATCTTCGGTAGCCTGGCGCTGGTGGTGTTGATGCTGGTGCTGCCGCAAATTCCGGGGGATTCGCTGCTGACCAAGCTGCTGATCGGCGTGCTGGTGATTGTGTTCGGCTTCTTCTTCGTGACGGTCGCCAGCCGAATCGTGGGCCTGATCGGCTCGTCGTCTTCGCCGGTATCGGGCATGACCATCGCCACCATCATGGGCACCTCCCTGGTCTTTATCGGCTTCGGGCTGACCGGTCAGGTCTACGAACCGGCCGTGCTGGTCGTAGGCGGGATGATCTGTATCGCCGCCGCTACGGCCGGGGCGACCTCCCAGGACCTGAAAACGGGTTACCTCGTCGGGGCCACGCCTAAGTACCAGCAGATGGCGCTGTTCGTCGGGGTGATCGTCTCTTCCCTGGTGATCGGCGCAACAGTCAAAATCCTCGATACGCCCACCCCGGACCTGGTTGCACAGGGCATCACCCACGCCATCGGCTCGGATAAGTTTCCCGCGCCCCAGGGCACGCTGATGGCGACGCTCATCAAGGGGCTTCTGTCGTTTAACCTCGACTGGCAATTCGTGCTCGTGGGGGCCTTTATGGCCTTTGTCTTCGAGCTCTGCGGCGTGAGTGCCCTGGCCTTCGCCGTTGGGCTATACCTGCCGCTCTCGACCACCCTGCCCATTTTCGCCGGCGGCTGCGTCAAAGCGCTGGTCGACTGGAACGCCCGCCGGAGAGGCACTGTCGAAGAAGACGCCGACCTCGGCCGCGGGAACCTCTTCGCTACGGGCCTGGTCGCGGGCGGCGCGCTGGCGGGTGTCGGCGTGGCGCTCCTGTCCGTCAACGATTCGATCTACAACGGCCTGGCCTCCCTTTCCCTCGAACCGGCCCTGGCTGGGGCTTTGGGCGAAGGCGGCTTCCAGCTTTTGGGCGCGCTGGCGTTTTTGGGGTTGGCGGGGGTTTTGTATCGGGTTGCGAGTCAAGGATTGAAGGATTGAAGGATTGAGGGATTGAAGTATCTATAGTGATTCTGATCGGAACGACTGTAGATACTTCAATCCCTCAATCCCTCAATCCTTCTCACTTCTCAAACTGTATCGACTGCACCGCCACAATGCTGTCGTTCGGTTTATCGGGTTTGATCATCAGGAAGTACAGATCGTGCTTGCCCGTGAGGGGCTGGTCGAGGCGGCCGGTGAGGGGTACGTACTTGTTCCAGCCGCCGGTGGAGGTGTAGGCCGTCCGGCTTATGACCGGTCCCTGGTAAGAGTCAAGCCGGACTTCGATTTCCCCGCTGACGCCGTTAGAGGCGTATTCGTAGGTGAAGCCGGTAATGCCCGTCAGGTCGATGTTCTTCAGCAGGAAGTGGGCCTTGTGCTTGCCCGGGCTGTAGCGGTTTCCGAAACGGGGGAAGCCCGCCGCGGCGTCCGTGTGGATGGTGAGCACCTTGGCCCGGCGCAGCGTGACGACATCGGTGCCCGTCAGCGGCTCAGCGCCCTCAGCTCCTTCGTCGGTATAGGTCGCCACGAGCGTGTACTGGCCGCGCTGGTCCTTGTCGGTATGGTCCTTCAGGGCCAGCGTACCGGTCAGCGGCAGGCTGGTGAAGCCTTTTTTCTCGTCGGTCAGCGAGAAGATATAGCGAACCATCTCCTGGGCATCCTGAACCGACACCTGCGGATGGGCACTCATCACGTGCTGCTTGCCCCAGTTTCCACCCCCACCCCGGATAATCTTCTGGGCCAGCATGTCGAGGCTGCCCGACTTGCCCTTGTAGCGCTGGGCAACGGCCAGGAAGGTCGGGCCGACGGACGTCTTGTCGACCTGGTGGCAGGCCTTACAATCGCTGGCGGCCATCAGCACCTTGCCCGGGTGTTCGGTTTCCAGGGCGGCCAGGGGCTGGTGGCCCTGCTGGGGCTGGGCGCTGGCGGGTCCCGGCTCCGGGTTGTAGGCGTAAACGACCTTTACCTTCTTCGGGTCGACCTTTGTCTCTTTATCGGCCACTTTCACCGAATACGCAAACGGTTCCTGATCCCAGAAGAAGGAGCGGTTGCCGGGCGTGGCGATGGCTACTTCCGGCCGGGCGTTGCCAACTTTGATGACCACCGTATCGGCACTGACCTGCCCCGCCTTATCGCTGACGCGGAAAATGGCGTTGTAGACGCCGGGTTTGGTAAAGGTGTAGTTGGTCATGGCCTGGGAAATGGTCCGGCCGTCGACAAGCCACTGGGACGATACCGGGTCATCGTCGGGGTCCGTACCCCGTCCCATCAGGCGCACGCGTAGGGGAGCGGCGCCGGCCATTTCCTTCATCATCGGATAGTTGCGCGTTTCCGACGTCAGGAAGGCGCGGCGGGCGGCCTGGGCAACCTGGGCCGAGTCCACGATGGCGGCCGAGGCGATGGGCGGGCGATTGCCGGTATTGTACTCGATCTTCACCAGCCGGGCGTCGTCGTTATCGGCTCCGTACACCGAGCCGTATTCCAGCATATACATCACCCCATCGGTCCCGAACGCCAGGTCGATGGGCCGGCGGAAGTCGCCATTGGCGGTCATGAAAGGCTCGCTGCGGAGGTAGTTTTCGTTTTCGTCGAAGCGCAGGGCCAGCACCCAGTTCCGCATCCAGTCAAAGACAAACAGCGCCCCGTCGTAATAGGCCGGAAATTTATTCTTCGAAGGCGAATTCGGATTGTAGGTATAAAACTCTCCGCACATGGCGCTCCGGCCGCCCAGGCCCAGCTCGGGGAATTCCGTCGAGGCGGCGTACGGGTACCAGATCATGGCGGGCTGGGCCGGCGGCAGGGTTTTCAGGCCCGTATTATTGGGCGAATTGTTAACCGGCGCTTTCGGATCGAACTTCGGGCCGGCGGTTTTGGTGGCAAAGTCCCACTTGGGGTAAGCGTAGTTATTGCCCACGAAATACGGCCAGCCGAAATTGCCCGCCTTTTTGGCCTGGTTGAATTCGTCGTAGCCCCGCGGTCCCTGGGTGCTGTCCTTGCCCGCGTCCGGTCCGATTTCGCCCCAGTACAGTACCGAAGTCTTCGGGTTGACGGCGATGCGGTAAGGATTGCGGCAGCCCATGACGTAGATCTCCGGCCGGGTCTGGGCCATGCCTTTCGGGAAAAGGTTGCCCTCGGGAATGGTGTAGGTGCCGTCTGGTTCGGGATGGATGCGCAGCACCTTGCCCTTCAGGTCGTTGGTGTTGGCCGAGGAGCGCTGGGCGTCGAGGCTGACGTACTCCTTGCCCGGCCGCTCGTCGATGGGCGCGTAGCCGTCGGAGGGGAAGGGGCTGGAGCTGTCGCCGGTTGAGAGGTAGAGGTTACCGTCCTTATCCCAGGCCAGCGAGCCGCCGTGGTGGGCGCCGCTGTTGATCTGGACCGGCACCTTCAGCAGCACCTTCTCCGAAGCCAGGTCGAGCGAATTATCGTCTCTAACCACAAAGCGGGAGAGGTGGAAGTCGATGGGTTCGTCCTCCGTAGGCGGTGTGTAATACAGGTAGATAAAGCGGTTGGTCGCAAACTTCGGATCGAGCGTCACGCCGATGAGGCCCGTTCCGCCCTTGCTGGTGATGGCAAATTTATGGACGACCGAAGGCTTTCGTGTGGCCGGGTTATAGACCGAGAGCGTCCCGTTGAGTTCGGTATAGAAAATTCGTCCGTCCGGGGCTACGGCGAGTTCCATCGGCACGTTGAGGTCGTTGACGAGGATCGTCTTCGTAAAGCGGTTTTCCTCCGGCATGACCTTCGCGTAGGACTTGCGGTAGTCCAGGGGCTTGCCGTCGCCCATGGCGTAGCGGATCCCGCCGAGAATATGCTGGAGGAAGAGCGGCTCGTCGTAGCTGGTGTCGACGTGTCCGCCGCCGGTATAGAACGCCCGGCCGCCGTCGAACTCGTGGTACCAGGCGATGGGGTGGTTGGCTCCGTTGGTGCCGCCCACGAAGGTATTTTCGTCGAGGTTGGCCAGCACCTTCAAACCCGAGTAGAAGGAGCGGTAGCTGTACCATTCGTCGGTGCGCTCCCAGCGGTCGGGCAGGTGGGCCGAGGAAACGTGGTTCTTGTCGAGTACGTCGATAGACGCCTTCCGGACGTTGGGCTGATTGGGGTGGCTCGAGAAGTGGGCGCCCATCAGCTTGGCGTACCAGGGCCATTCGTATTCGGTATCCGCCGCCGAGTGAATCCCTACGTAACCGCCCCCGGCCTGGATGTAGCGCTCGAAGGCCGCCTGCTGCTCGGGATTGAGGATGTTACCCGTGGTGCAGTTGAAGATGACGGCCCGGTAGTTTTTCAGGCTGTCGTCGGTCATGTAGGCGGCGTTTTTCGTCGTGTCGACCCGGAAACCGTGCTCGCGGCCCAGCTTCTGGATGGCGGCGATACCGAAGGGAATCGAGCTATGGACGAAGCCTTTGGTCTTGGAAAAAACCAGTACCCGGGGCGGTTCGGCCTTGGCCGCGGCGGTCATCTGGGTCGCCACCGGTTTGGGCTGAAGGCAGGAGTACAGGCTCAGGCAGGAGACCGCCAGGCCCAGGACGCCGACGCCCCAGCGCGGAAGGGTAAAATGGGTCATATCAGGTTTGGAAGATTTAGGAATCGGGAATATGGGTAAAAGCGGGTGGGGGGAAGGGCCTACTTTTCGTTGGCGGGGAAAGTAGGGGAGGGACGAATTCCGCAGGCACGTTGCTACTTTGTCACTACGGCATCCTCTGGTTAGGGTTCACGCGGATTTTCGCGGATTGATTCGCAGATAACTTAATCTGCGGCCTTCTGCGTAATCCGCGTGCACCCAATTGCCGCTGAGCCCCTTTTTTCGCTTTCTTTGGTTATGTTCTCAATCCGTATCTTCCTGCTCTTGCTCCTTCCCATGTCTCTTTTCGCCCAGTCACCCAAACGGGCCCGCGACTACGGCATTAAACTGGGGGTAATGACGCCCGGTCCGCTCAACGCCATCACCGACGTACCCGGCGTGCGGGTCGGGCAGGTGACGCTCACACAGGGGGCGAACATCCGTACGGGCGTAACGGCCATCCTGCCGCATACCGGTAATCTCTTTCAGCAGAAAAGCCCGGCCGCCATCTACCTCGGCAACGGCTTCGGCAAGCTGGCGGGTTACAGCCAGGTCGAGGAACTCGGCACGCTGGAAACGCCTATCGTTCTGACCAACACGCTCAGCGTCCCCACCGCCACCGACGCCCTGATCGACTACACACTGAGCCAGCCCGGCAACGAGCAGGTCCGGTCGGTGAACCCGGTTGTGGGCGAGACCAACGACGGCTACCTCACCGACATCCGCGGGCGGCACCTCCGGAAAGAACACGTGCTGGAGGCCATATCGAATGCGGGCCCCGGCCCGGTGGCGGAAGGTAATGTCGGCGCCGGGACGGGTACGGTCTGCTTTGGCTTCAAGGGCGGCATTGGAACATCTTCCCGCAAACTGCCCGCTTCGCTGGGCGGCTACACGGTCGGGGTGCTGGTGCAGACCAATTTTGGGGGCGTGCTGCAGATCGGCGGGGTGCCGGTGGGCGTAGCGCTCGGAAAATACTCGTTCAGGGAAAACCTGGACGGCTCCTGCATGATGGTAGTGCTGACCGACGCGCCCCTCGACGCCCGGAATCTCAAACGCCTGGCCAAACGGGCGTTCATGGGGCTGGCACGAACGGGCGGCATCGCCTCCAACGGCAGTGGGGATTATGTGATTGCCGTCTCGACGGCCTACCGCATCCCGCACGAAAGCCGGCAAACGTTCGATGAAATGAAAATTCTGCGCAACGACAACGTTTCGCCGCTATTTCTGGCAGCCATCGAGGCGACGGAAGAGGCGATTATCAATTCCCTCTTCGCGGCGGAAACGATGACCGGCGATCAGGGGCACCGGGTGGAGAAACTGCCGGTGGAAAAAGTAGTAGAGTTACTGCGAGGGAAGTAGGTTCACGCGGAAAACGCGGATTTGCGCGGATATATAATCTGCGGACATCTGCGCATTCCGCGTGAACCCCCTTCAAATCTCCTCCACACTCCCCGCCCCCAATTCCTGGAACAAGGTCTGCCAATACTGGGTAACCGCCGGGTTGTTTTCCTTCACCGAAGCGTTCGGCTCAAACGGCAGCACCATCCGGATGTCCGGGCTGCCGATGGTGTATTGCTGGAGTTGCTTAACGTCGGCCTTCGCCCATTCGTCGGCCTGGCCAGCGTCTTTCGGCGGCAGTACGTGGAAATCCCGGCGGCCGGTTCCCTTCATGCTCTCCACCATGTCGCTGAGGTAGTACACCTTAACCGTTGCGCCGCTTTCGTTGGCTTTGGCGATGACGCGCAGGCTGGCCCAGATGTCGGTGGCCTGGTTCGAGGTCCCGGGATTGGGCCGGGCCAGCTGCTGCAGCACCCGCTGACGAATGGCGGCTTTTTCCCGGCCGAGCGAGAGGTCAAAGGCCGGCTGGGCCGCTTCGCGGTCGGTCGCGTTGGCGTTATCGGCCACGTCCAGCTCCGAACGGACCGTTACCGTCAGCGCCCGGGCCTTCGAGGTGTTTTCGTGGATGAAATATACTTCCAGCTTATCGCCTTTTCGGCGGATGTTCTCCTCGATGAGCTCGTTGATGGCCTGCTGGTACTTCTCCGCCACGAACGCCTGGTTGGGGTTGACGCTGACAGATTTGTCGAGGAAAATCAGGGTATGCACCGGCGTGTTGTCGGCCGGTTTCTGGTCGGCCTCCTGGCCGGAATTGGACGAGCAGGCTACCAGTCCCAGCGAGAGGGCGCAGCCGAGCAACAGGGATTTCATATGAGGCTTAGTCAGAAGCCCAAACCTACGGTTTTCAGAACGAAACACCCAACGTCTTTCGAAGAACGGTATCCGCCGGGGCGTTGTGGTTCCAATAATCGGTCTGGATGGTTTTCTGTAGAACCGCCCGGGAGGTCAAACGGTTGTTTTTGCTCTTGTACGTTTCTTCCCAGCCGACAATGGGATGCGGAAAGGCGTTGCCGAAAACGATGGTGAGCGTGCGGTCGTCGGTCTTGTAGGCCAGCGTATAGGCTTTCAGGCCGCTGCCCGAAAAATCCGTGCCCGTATAATCGCTCAGGCTGGCTTCGGCTTCCAGCGGCTGGAGCTGTTTATGGCGCAGCCGGGCGCTTACCGTTCCGGGTACTACCTTCAGCGTGCCGGTCGGGAGTTGGTCCGGAGCCAGCCGGATGCGGTTCCAGAGTTCGTCCTCCAGCAGCGCCTTGTCGATGGTGTACTCCTCGGCCACTTCCTGCTCGAAATACGAACGGCCGCTGACCTGATAGCCGTTGTTGCGGTAGTTGACCTGGAGATAGCTATGGCCGCACCATTCCTGCCCGGAAGTACTCACTTTCAGCGTATTGGGGAATAGCTTCCGGTCGATGGGCGTAAAAACGGAGGTGTAGAGCGAATAGTCATAGATTCCCGTCACGAATTTCCGGACCGCGTTCAGCTTCAGCACCGGCGTAGCCCGCTCGCGGCTTACTTCGGTCTCGGCCTTGACCTGGGTATCCGTCCGGAAATCCTCCGTGACAAAGATCAGCACCGCCTCCCCGGGATTCAGCACACCGTACTGGGCCTGCTGCAGCGTGTAGCGGCTCAGTTCGGCCTTGCCGGCAAACCAGTACCGGGCAAAATCCTTCGGCGGCTCCGCGGCAGCCGACGAGCTCGGTTCTTTCTGAAACACCGTGGCCTTCATGGCGAAGGCAAACCCGACGGCCAGCAGAACGGTGCCGAGGAGGAAGTATTTGGTGATGGCTTCTTTCATGATGATCAGCGCTCCTGCGCAAAACTAAACCATCCGCCCCAGCATCCCAACACCTGGATTCTTTCTCCCCGGCACCTTACCCGCCCAGCCGGTCGCCTCGCTTAATTGCGGACGCGCTGCTGCTCATTCTCCGCGCCGCCGATCTGCCGGGCCCGCAGGGTCTGTCCCTTGCTGAAACGGTACGTAAGCGAGAGCGTAGCCACGCGGCTGTCGAGGTAACTGTACCAGCGGGCCGTGGAATTAGACAGGCCTTTGATGGTCCCGCCAACCTGGTAGCTGTAGAAACCGTCGCTGACGGCCAGTTTGAGCGTAGCCTTTTCCCGCCAGACCTTCCGGGCAACCCCGACGCGGACCTGTCCCATGGGCCGGAGGACAAACTGGCCGGAATACGCCCGGGTCTGGTACATGCCGCTTAGTTCGGCGTTCCAGCGGGAGTTGATCCGGAAGCTGTTGGTCGGGGCCAGGTGCCAGTAGGTTCCGGAATTATCCAGCGGCTGCCCGTAGAGCATCGCCCGGAACCGGTTATGGGTGATTTCCGAATACAGCTGCAGGGTCCACCACTTCCGGGGCCGGAGGGTCCCGTTCACGGCGAGGCCGAAGCTGGTGAGGCGTCCGATATTGCCGGGCCGGCTGTAGAAGACGGTTCCGCCCTGTTCGATGGTTTCCGAAATCATGTCCCGGGTCTGGCTGTAGCGCAGGCTGGTGGTGAATGAGCCGTTGAGGACGTGCGACAGTTCAACGTTTTCCGAAAAGGTCGGCCGCAGGAAGGGATTTCCGCCGTAGAGCGTAAAGCGGTCGATCGGATACGTAAAGGGGTTCATGTCCTGGTAATTGGGCCGGTCGATGCGGCGGCCGTAGGAGAAGCCCAGCTGATGCCGGCCCGTGGAATCCAGGCGGTAGGCGAAGTAAACGGTCGGGAAGAGACCGTTGTACTGCCGCGTAAAGGAGGAGTCCCGGACGGCCCGGTTGCCCAGCTGCTCACCCCGGATGGCGGTGCTTTCAAACCGCAGGCCCGTCTGGACCGACAGTCGGCCCCGTTCCAGGCTGTAATTGAGGTACGCCGCCCCGATGCGCTCGAAATAATTGAAATGGTTGGAAAATTCGTAGTTGGGAATCCGCTGGTTATTGACCCGATCGTAAAAATCGGCAACGTTGCTGGTCTGGATATCGCTGCCTTTCAGTCCGGCCTCCAGTCGGCCACCTTTCCGGAAGGGGTGGATGTAATCGACCTTGGCCGTGCGGATATCAATCAGGGAGGGAAGTGACGATTCCAGGACGGTGCGCGTCCCCGGCTGTCCCGTGGTCAGCACGTTGTTGGTCAGGGATTGCAGTAGGTCGGACTCGTAAGTCAGGTAGTCCACATTGGCCGACAGCTCGCGCGGTGTACCACCCCGGCCGGTCGTGTCGAATTTATAGGTGTAGTTCACGTTCACGCTGCCGTTGCGCAGGACTTTGTCCGCCTCGCTGAGGGCTTCCACCCGGGCGGTGGGGTTTTCCCGGCCGTCGGACACCCGGGCGTTGTTGGTGATGGTGGTTTCCGTCGGGTTGCGAAAGCCGCTCACGACCAGCCCGAAAGTCGACCGGGGGGAAGCGTACCAGTCCAGCCCGACCTTGCCCGTAGCGCTGCCCAGGCGACGGCGGATGTAGGAGTTCTGCGTAAAGCGGGAGCTGGGTTCGCCGGCCGGCGTGAAATATTCCCGCCAGATGGTCAGATCCTGGTAGCTGTTGTTGCTGTTCAGCCCCAGGTTGCCGAAGAAGTTCAGTTTGCCGGCCCGGTAGTTCAGGTTGCCGCTATTGTTGCTGCGGAGGTAGCGCCCCTGGCCGTAGCTCAGACTCCAGCCGCCGTTGAAGCCCCGGGCTTTCGTTTTTTTCAGGCGGATGTTGATCACGCCCGCGTTACCGGCTGCGTCGTACTTCGCCGGCGGATTGGTCATGATTTCCACGGCTTCGATGGAGCCGGCGGGCAGCGAACGCAGGTAGTTGGCCAGATCGGCCGGTGTCAGGTAGGTGGGTTTATCGTCCACGAACACCACCACGCCCGTCCGGCCGCGCAGGCTGATGATACCGTTGGCATCCACGCCCACGCCCGGCGACTTCTCCAGCACTTCCAGGGCGCTCGTACCGGCATTGCTGATCAGCGCATCGGGGCTGACGATGACCCGGTCGAGGCGCTGCTCGACAAAAGGCTTCTGCGCGACCACCCGAACCTCCGCCAGCGCTTGCTCGGCCGCCACGAGCGTAATCGTAGGCAGGGTCAGCGCCGGGTGCTGCGCATCCAGCGCCAGCGGTTCGCTCAGGTAGGGCTTATAGCCCAGGTGGCTGATCGACAGCCGGTAGGTGCCGGCCGACAGGCTGGTCAGCGCAAAGGTACCGCTGGCTTCCGTCAGAGCGGCTTTGACGAAAGACGAGTCAGTTGCTTTCAGCAGGGAGACGACGCTGCCTTCCAGCGGACCGGACTCGGGCGTTCGGACGCTGCCCTGGAGCGAATACGTCTGGGCATGGAGGGTTCCAAGGGGAAGTAACAGCAGGAAGGCAAAGCGTAACAGGGAGTGCATATCGGAGCAATTGGTGAATCTGCCGATAAAGATGCAGGGGCCAGGCCCAGTGCCGCATCCTTCCTTACCTGAACCGTTGGAATTACGGGCTGAACTGCCTAATGTACTACCTGACCAAATGCGTGGCGGTTTGCGGCCCCATGGCCCAGGGGCGCGCAAGCTGTCTACATTCTTCCTAACTTGCTGCATCCCGTCACCGGTAACTACACGACGATGCGAAACCGCTACCCCCGCCTCCTCCTGGCCCTTCATTGTTCATTATTCCTTATTCATTCCCTGTTTGCCCAGATCGAAAAAGCCCCGCCCCGCCGCGAGGGCGATGGGCCCTACAGCCGGCTGATCATCCGCGGCGTGACGCTGATCAACAGCACGGGTGCGCCCCCGGTCGGGCCGATGGATATCGTGGTGGAGAAAAACCGCATCGCCGAGGTGCGCGCGGTGGGTTATCCGGGCGTGGCCGTTGACCCAAAAAGCCGTCCGCAGGCCCGCCCCGGCGATCAGGAGCTGAACTGCGAAGGCATGTACCTGCTGCCGGGTTTTGTCGACATGCACGGTCATATCGGCGGGCAGGCCCAGGGAACGGCTTCGGAATACGTCTTCAAGCTCTGGCTGGCCCACGGGATTACGACCATCCGCGATCCGTCCTGCGGCAACGGCCTCGACTGGGTGCTCGAGCACCGGGGCAAGAGCCTTCGCAACGAAATCACCGCCCCGCGGATCAAGGCGTATACGGTCTTCGGGCAGGGTGCCAAAGACCCCATCAACACCCCCGAACAGGCCCGGACCTGGGTGCGCGAAAATGCCAAACGAGGGGCCGACGGGATCAAATTCTTCGGGGCTGAGCCGGAAATCTTCAGGGCCGCCCTCGACGAAAACCGCAAACTGGGCCTACGTTCGGCCTGTCACCACGCCCAGCTGGAAGTGGCGCGCATGAACGTGCTGGCGACGGCCAAGGCGGGGCTGACGACCATGGAGCACTGGTACGGCCTGCCCGAAGCGCTGTTTGAGGATAAAACCATCCAGCATTACCCCGCCGGTTACAACTACAACAACGAACAGAACCGCTTTGAGGAAGCCGGTCGGCTCTGGCAGCAGGCGGCTAAGCCGGGCACGGAGAAATGGAATAAGGTGCTGGACGAGCTGATCGCGCTGGACTTTACCATCGACCCCACCTTCAACATCTACGAAGCCAACCGGGAGCTCATGCTGGCGCGGCGGGCGGAATGGCATGATGAATATACGCTACCGAGCCTCTGGCGCTTTTATGGTCCCAGCCGGATCTCCCACGGCTCGTATTGGCACGACTGGGGAACCGAGCAGGAAGTGGCCTGGAAGCGGAATTACCAGCTCTGGATGCAGTTCATCAACGAGTACAAGAACCGCGGCGGCCGCGTGACGACGGGCTCCGACTCAGGCTTTATCTACCAGCTCTACGGCTTTGCCTACATCCGGGAGCTGGAACTGCTGCGCGAGGCGGGCTTCCACCCGCTGGAGGTGATCCGGGCCGCCACCCTCAAAGGCGCCGAAGCCCTCGGCATGGCCGACCAGATTGGGTCGGTGGAAGTAGGTAAACTGGCAGATTTCGTCATCGTCGAGGAAAACCCGCTGGCGAACCTGAAAGTGCTCTACGGGACCGGCGCCATCCGCCTCAACGAGAAAAACGAAGTCCTCCGCGTCGGCGGCGTCAAATACACCGTCAAGGACGGCATCGTCTACGACGCGAAGAAGCTGCTGGCGGATGTGCGGAGGATGGTGGAGCAGGCGAAATCAGTTAAAAATTAAAAATTAAAAGTGAAAAGTAGGCTTCGCCAGATAGTCAGCTGATTGGCGAAGCCTACTTTTCATTTTTAACTTTTCACTTTTAACTACTCCCGTTAGGGCTTATTACTGTCCACCACCAACCGCCCCTCCCGATTCGCCACCTCCCAGGCGGTGTAGAAGACCAGGCGGGCGGATTTTTCGGCGAGGCTGAAGTCGATTTTGTCGACGTCGTCCGTCGGGCGGTGGTAGTCGGCGTGGAGGCCGTTGAAATAGAAGATGATGGGGATTTTGTTCTTGGCGAAGTTGTAGTGGTCGGAGCGGTAGTAGATCCGCTCGGGATCGGTCGGCTCGTTGTACTTGTAATCCAGTTCCATCATCGTGTAGCGCCGGTTGGCGTTTTCGCTGATCTGGTGGAGTTCGGACGAAAGCTTGTCGGAGCCGATGACGTAGATGTAGTTATCGGACTTGCCCCGGTGCAGATCGTCGACGCGCCCTACCATGTCGATGTTCAGGTTACAGACCGTTTGTGCCAGTGGCAGCACCGGGTTGATGTCGGCATAGTATTCCGAGCCCAGCAGCCCCTTTTCTTCCCCCGTGACCAGCAGGAAGAGCATGCTCCGGCGCGGACCCTGGCCCTCCGCCTTCGCCTTGACAAACGCCTGGGCAATTTCCAGGACCGAAACCGTGCCCGAGCCATCGTCGTTGGCCCCGTTGTTCACCTGGCCGTCGGGGTTCACGCCAATATGGTCGTAATGGGCCGAAATGACCATCACTTCGTCTTTTTTGTCGGTACCTTCCAAATAGCCCAGGATGTTCTCCGTCTGCACGATTTCCTCTTTGCGCTCGGCCTTCAGGCTGATCTTACCGCCTTTGAGCGAACCGGCGGCCGGCTTGTTCTTCTTGGCGGCTTTTTCGAGGGCCTGGGTGATTTTCGCCGGGCTGGTACCCAGCAGGGCGGCGGCGATTTCGCGGTTAATGAGGAAAGTACCCACTGAGCCGAGCTGTTCAGCGTTCTGTTTCAGGCTGAGGCGGTTGAAGCGGCCCTGCATGGCCGTCCGCTGGGAAAGCAGCTGGCGGTAGCCTTCGGCAGATTCAGCTGAAACGATGAAGACCTGCGCCGCGCCCTTGTCCTTGGCCAGGGCAGCTTTCGTGCGCCAGCTGTCGGGCCGGCCCCAGTCGGCCAGGGCACCTTCCTGGCTCGGTGCGCCTTCCAGCAGCACGACTGCCTTACCGGTCACGTTCAGGTTGGCGTAGTCGTCGTAATCGCCGGCCTTAATGCCATACCCGGCGAAGACCGTTTCGTAACTCGTTTCTTCCGGGACGCTCAGCAGGCCGTTCAGGGCAAAATCACTCGGATAAGCGTAGGTTTTTCCACCGGCCTTCACGTACAGATCCCCCCAGACTTTCTTGTACAGGTTAAAGGGCTGCAGGTACGAGAGGGTTCCGTCCTCGGATTTGACAATCGGCTTCAGGCCCAGGGCGGCGAACTGGCCGGCCAGGTATTCGGCGGCCTTTTTCTGGCCGGGCGTACCGGTTTCGCGGCCCTGCATATCGTCGGCGGCGATGATCCGCAGGTGTTTCTCCAGATCGGTCGCCTGGATGGTCCGGGCGTAGTCGGTCGGGTTGGCGCTTGGCGTCTGGGCGGGCAGCAGCGTTGCCGGCAGGAGCAGCAGGCCGAGCAGCCCCAGGCGCAGGTTGTTGTGAAGGGAATGCATGGTTTAGTACTGAAGTTAGTTTAGGGTTTATCGTTTATCGTTTATGGTTGGACCTGGCTGGCAAATGGCCTGTTTACGGCGCATCGAACTATAAACCCTAAACCATAAACGCTAAACCTATTCCCGTTTGCCGGACAAATATCACATTCGCCAGAAAATAATCCCTACTGCAATTGCCAGAGTCGGCGGAAAAGTAGCCGGGGGAGCAACAATGGGGGTGGGGTAAGGCCGTAGAGCCGCCAGGCCCGCCGAATTTCGCGCAGGCCCTGCAGCACGCTGGCCCCGGACTGGTTCGAAACGCCGCCGGCGCGCATCCGGACCAGGGCTTCGGGCAGGTAGCGGGCGGGGCGGCCTTCCTTATGCAGAAGCCGCAGCATCAGCTCGTAATCCGCCGCCAGGCGCAGGTCGGTCCGAAAACCGCCGGAAGCCAGCAATGTGCTCCGGTGAACAAAGAAAGCGGGGTGAGGCGGCACGTCGCCGGCCGGAAAGAAGCGGGGCGAAACCGGGCCCGTCCGCCAGTACCGCCGAACGTGGTCGTCGGCATCGACGTACACCAGTTCGCCGTAGACGGCATCCACGGCCGGACCGGTGGTAAACGCACTCCGAATGCGGCTTAATACAGTTTCGTGGGCGTAAACGTCGTCGGCGTTCAGAAAGCCGACGATATCGCCGGTGGCCCGGCTCAACCCTTTGTTCATGGCCTCGTAAATCCCGCCGTCCGGCTCCGAAACCCAGCCCGCCAGCCGGTCCTCGTACCGACGGATCAGCTCAACGGTGCCGTCCGTCGATCCGCCGTCGATGATCCAGTACTCCAGCGGGACGTCGCGCTGCGCCAGCACCGACCGGATGGTCCGTTCCAGCGTCGCTGCCCCATTGAATACCACCGTAACGACTGTAATTCGCATCCTTCGCGCCCCTGGCGTCTTTGCGGTTAATGCCCTTCCTCCGGTCGGCTGGCCTGCGCCAGCGTCAGCTGCCGGATGATCTCCGTCTGCACCTGCTGAATCCGCCGCAGCTTGGCATAGAGCGCCACCAGCACGATGAACACGACCACGCCCCCCACGTAAATGACCAGGTCCACCCCCCGGCCCACGCCCAGGTAGGCCGCAATCCGGGCTGAAATATCCGGATACATCACCAGCCCGATCCCGCAGAGCGTCACGGCGATCAGCAGCAGCCGGTAGAAGGTCTGGTTGTGCAGCCGGGTGATGACAAACAGCAGCAGCGCCAGCAGCGGCAGGGCCAGGAGCAGTTTAATGGGCGTCATGAGAGTAATTTTTTGGTAATCAGGTCCAGGAGAATATTGAACGAATGCAGGGCGTGCTGGCCCTTCTGACGGGAGTAGGCGGTATACTCAATATGAACCGGCACTTCCTCGACCCGCAGCCCGTGCAGCCGGATGAGCGAAAGCAGTTCGGTAGCGTGGGCCATGCGGTTTTCGGTTAGGCGCAGGGCCTGGGCCGCCGCGCGCGTCATGGCCCGGAAGCCGTTGTGGGCGTCGGTCAGCCAAAGGCCGGTGATCAGGCCGTTGAAGACGATCGCCAGGCGGAGCAGCAGCCGGCGCAGGGGCGGTACGGCCCGGACATCCTCCGGCCGCCGAAAGCGGGTTCCGAGCGTGATGTCGGCCCGACCGGCCCGCAGAGGCTCCAGGAGGGCGGGAATTTCGCGGTAATCGTGCTGGCCGTCGGCGTCGAAATGAACCAGATACTGGGCTCCCTGCTGCAGGGCGTAGGTCATGCCCGTCTGCAGCGCCGCGCCCTGGCCGAGGTTGATGGGGTGGCGAAGGCCATGGACACCCAGGCCACGAAGGACGGTCGGCGTATCGTCGGTGGAGGCGTCGTCGACCACCACGACGGCATACCCCTGCGCAATCAGCGGCAGCAGCGTCTGGCGGAGGACGGGGCCTTCGTTATAGGCCGGGACGATGACAAAAACGGTTTTTGGGTCGGTGGGTGCCATGGTTGTTCAGGATTCGGTGGGAGCGGGCTGCGTGGGACCAACGATCCGAACGGCCAGCAGCAGGCCCAGCAAACTAATCAGCAGGCTGGTCAGGTTGATAACTGCGTGGGCGAAGGTCGCCCAGATGGTCGCGTCGGTCAGCGAAATGCCGCACAGCCACAACACCCGGCTGGCCAGCAGGTGGTAGGAGCCGACACCCGCCTGGGTCGGAATGAGCATGCCGCCTACGGTCGTCAGCACAAAAACCAGCGCCGCTTCGCCAAGCCCCAGCCCGGCCGTGGTCGGTAAAGCGCAAAACAGCGCGTATAGGGACAGAATGCTGCAGGCGTGGATGGCCAGGTTCAGCAGCAGGTACGGCCCCAGCGGGCGGACGCGCCCAATGCTTGTAAAACCAGCCCCTAAGGCCTGAATCTGCCCTTGCCAGCGCCCCGATCCCAGGCCCAGAAGCCAGAAGGCGGCTGCCGCCAGCAGGACCAGAACGATCGCCAGACCAAGAAATAGGGGCAGCCGTTCCCGCCACAGCGACAAACTGGTCTGCAGATCACCGAGCACCTTCGCCGCTCCAAAAGGCAGCACCAGGCCCGCCACGAAGGCCAGAGCCAGGAGGTCCGCGAGGCGTTCGGCCACGACCGAGCCGATGCTTTCTGCCAGCGGTACGCCGTCGGTGCGCCGCAGGGCCGAGCAGCGGGTCAGCTCGCCGGCACCGGGAATGAGCATGCTGGCCGCATTACCCGCCAATAGCGCCGTCAGCGCATTACTGAGCGATACCGGGCGGCGCAAACTCCGAAGCAGTAGCTGCCAGCGCCAGGCTCGCAGGAGGGTATGCCCCACCACCAGCCCGCCCGCCAGCGTGACCCAGCCCGCCTGCGCCCGCCGAATTTCGGCCAGGAGCTGGCTTAGCGGAACGTTGCGGAGGGCATAGTACGCCAGTCCGAGGGCCAGGAGCCAGGGCAGGAGTTGGCGTAAGGGTTTGGGCATGCGGAGCGGGTTAAACTTGGCGGTTTAGAGACAGGTAGGGCGGTTTGGAATGGGTCGCTGCGTGTAGTGCGTATAGGCTCCCACAGACTGCCCCGGAAATCTCCTTTCGTAAAATTAAAGATTTCGCCAGACCTTCACCGGCTAACGCCTCACATCCGCTATTTTTAAGGTTCAAAACCGATACCCAACCGTTCCGTCCTATGTCCAAGAAAGCCCGAAAAGCCCCCCCGGTTACGCCACCGGCCGCGCCCCAGCGCGTCGTTACCCCGGAGCGGGCGGCCCCTGCGTCCCTTGAGCCGTCTGGCCCGGCCGTTGAGGGCCTGATCCGCTTCGACCGCCGGACCCGCTGGACGCTGGGCGTGATGACGGGCGTGTTTCTGCTGCTGGTGCTGCTGAAGATGCATTACGTATCGCTGCCGATGTGGAATACGCTCATTCCGGACGGCTCCCCGGCGGACCGGGGGCTGGTGGCCGGCACGCCGAAGCAGATCCGCATGGACGATTATGCCGTGGCGGCTCCCTGGATTCTCTCCAACATCAACCACGATTTCCCGACCATAAACGAAAGCCTGGGCGGCGAACAGGCCCCGCTGATGGTGGCACCCACGCGCCACCTGGTGACCCTCTTTAAGCCCGCCAACTGGGGCTTTCTGATCTTCAGCCCCGAGCGCGCCTACGCCTGGATGTACGACCTGAGTCCGTACCTGCTGCTGCTGGGCTCGTTCCTGTTTTTCATGCTGGTGACGGGCAATCAGTACGTCCTGTCCCTGACCGGCGCCCTGGCCCTGCTGCTGTCCTCAGGCACCGTCTGGTGGTCGTTTATCCCGGCGGGTATGGTGGGTTACTGCGGGCTGGCCTTTGTGGCCTTCGTGTACCTGCTGCGGGAAAAAACGCCCTGGCGGGCAGCCCTCTGGGCGCTGGGGCTGGTGTATGCCGTGCTGGCCTACGCCTTCATCCTCTACCCGCCTTACCAGGTTCCGCTCTCGTACCTGTACTTGCTGGTGCTAGCAGGCTATCTCTACCAGCAGCGGGCGCAGCTGTTTCCGGTACCCGCGCTGGCCGTAAAAATCGCCGGCCTGGTGGGAGCCGTGGCACTCTGGGGCGGGTTGCTCTACCTCGTTTACGGCGATCTGCAGGCGACCATCGCGGCCGTCAGCAACACGGTTTATCCGGGGAAACGGAGCGAGACGGGCGGGACGGGCTTCGTGGCCAACTGGTTTTCGGAATACTACAGCTGGCTCGTCAGCGACCAGCGGTTTCCCCAGACCTGGATGAACATTTGCGAACTCTCGCACTACCTGACCTTCGCACCGGTGATCCTGCCGCTCTCGGCGGCCTGGTTCTGGCTGAACCGGCGCGTCGACTGGATGCTGGCCGGGGCCGCTTTCTTCACGCTGGCGCTGGTGCTCTACATCGAAGTGGGGTATCCGGAATGGCTGGCCAAAGCCACGCTGCTGAGCATGGCCCCCACGCGCCGGGCGCAGATTCCGCTGGGGATCGGTAGTATCGTGCTAACCGTGCTGTACCTGGGCACCATCCGGGAGCAGTACCGGGCCGTACCGCTCTGGGCAAACGCCCTGGCGGTGGCTGGCATTATCGGCTTCATGGTGTACACCGCATTACTGAACCTCGAGGACGCTTCTGGGCTGTTCCGGGCTTACCAGCTGGTGGTACCGGTGGCCTTTTTTGCCCTGATGAACGGCCTCTTGCTGTTTACCATTCCCTTCCGCTACCGCGTGACGGCCTTCTGCGCGGGGCTGCTGCTGTTTCTGTTGCCCAACCTACAGGCAAATCCGCTGGCCAAAGGCCTCACGCCCCTGACCGACCACCTGTTTTACAAGGCCGTGCGCCAGCTCGTCGAGCAGGATCCCGACGCCCGTTGGGTCGTGAACGGGAACCAGTTCCTGACGTACATGGTGACGGCGACGGGCGCTAAGCAGATTACCGGGGTTAAATTTATCCCGGAGCGGAAAATCATGCGGGTACTCGATCCGGCGGCCAGGCGCGATTCGGCCTACAACCGCTACGCCCACGTGACCTTCCAGTCGTTCATCGACGGCAAGGATTCGGTTATTCTGCACAATCCCTACGAAGACGGCTACCTCATCGCCGCTGACCCCTGCTCGCCGCGGCTGAAAGCGCTGAACGTGAAATATGTCGTTTACGACCGCCAGCCGCAGCCGGTGGAAGTGCGCTGCATGACGCCGGTCAATAACCTGGGGTCCATTACGATTTACAAGGTCAATCCGTAAGCTTCCATGCTGAAGGCTCTGATCCGGCTGCTGAAAACCGCGCCGCTGCTGGAGCCGCTGCTGGGCCTGATCGACGCGGTCTGGTGGGTCTGGGACCGACTGGCGGTCTGGTCGGTTGGTCCGGTATCCGTGAAACCAGCCACGCTCGTCGTTTTCAAGTTCGACGCCCTGGGCGATTACCTCCTCTTCCGGCCCTACCTGCGGCACCTGAAAACCCATCCGCCCTTCGCAGGCTACCACCTGACGCTGGTGGCGCACGAAGGCTCCCGAACGCTGGCCGAGGCCGCGGACCGGTATATGGTGGACAAGTTTTTCTGGGTAAACAGCTACCGGCTCAGTTCCGACCCCGTTTACCGCTTCCGGATCGTCCGGACGCTGCGGAAACGCGGGTTTGCGGTCGCCTACGGCCCGACCTACAGCCGGGTGCTGGTGCTGGATGATTACCTCAGTTACGCCACCGGCGCGCCCCGGCGGATCGGCGTCCGGGGCGACCGGGCGGCCCGGAAAGCCTGGGAGGCCTGGCTGGGCGACCAGTTGTTTACCGACTTACTGCCCAGCAAGGCCGGTATCCTCTTTGAAGGTGAACGCAACCGGCAAACGACCCAGGCCCTGCTGGGCGCACCGGTGCCGTCTCTGGCTCCCAGCCTATATAATCTACCCTTGCCAGTCGTCGAAACGCCCCCGCGGTATGTGGTCCTGTCGCTGGGTGCCGGCCAGGCCTTTCGCATCTGGCCCATGGAGCGCTTCGCGGCGGTGGTCAGCTGGCTGCGGGAGCACCGGCCGGCCTACACCATCCTGCTGACCGGCACGGCCGAAGAGATCGTTTACGCCCGGGACCTGCTGGCCCGTTTACCGGATCACGCTCAGATCCTCGACCGGACAGGCCAGCTCTCCCTGCTGGAAGTACTGAGCGTGCTGCGCGGGGCGCGGCTGCTGCTGGCCAACGAGACCGGTACGGTGCATCTGGCCGCGGCGGTGGGAACGCCCGCGCTGGTTATCTCCCAGGGCCGAACGCTCGTACGCTGGCACCCCTATCCCCCGGGTTCGGGCACCCGGCTTCATTACGTCTATCCCGACTTTCTCGAGGAAAACCGCCACCGCTTCACCGAACTGGCCGAGACCTTCAACCCGGAATCCCGCTTCACGATGGCCGACGTGCCGGTGGAGCGGGTGTTGGGGAAGCTGGGTGAGTTGATTGAGTGAATGAGTGAATTGTGATTGAGCGAATGGCTTTGCCATAGCTTAAGAACTGGCGAAGCATTTCACTCAATCGCTCAATCACTCAATCACCAATCCCCCTATGCTCCGCCAAAAGCCAGCCATGTTCGTAACTTTGCCGGATAACCCGAAAATCCGGCCGGCTCTCCACATCGGCCAGGGACCGGAAGTGTTTCAGGTGGTGAATATCGTCCAGCACCAGCCAGTAGGGCTTACCGGCCAGGGCGTTTCGGACGGTCTGGTACTCCAGCCAGCCGATGCCGCCGGCCGAATCCAGGATGATCAGCGGTCGGGTGTGCCCGTACTGCGCCAGCAGGCTGGGCAGCAGATCTTCGCCCGGTTTTCCGAGGGTCTCGCCGATCCAGCTCATCGCCCGAATCAGCGGGTTACCGCCCAGTTTCCCATTCACTTCGTCGGTGTAAAACCGGACCGGGTCAGTCAGATTATCAATGTACACGTCCGGATACCGCTCGGGCTGCCGCAGGGCTTCGTCCTGCTGAATGGAGGCCAGGGCCGTTTCCCGCTTCAGTGTCCGGCCCCAAAGGGGTTTGACAAAAGGCCACTTCCGCAGGTTGAACCGGGCCAGCAGGTGAAACGTAAGATTGGCTTCGACGGTGAAATACGCCCTGGGCGCGCGGTCCGGCGGAAAGGCCTGCGCCACCGTGCGGGTCGAGCCGGTGCCCAGGAAGGTGCCAGTTTCGATGACATAGTCAACCTGATTGGCCCGTAGCAGCTCCGCCAGACTTTCCCGGAAGAGGGCATCCCCGGACATGGTGATCGACGAGCCGGTATGTTGGGTGTAGAGTTTCATGAAAAATAGCCCGGCGGGGCAAGATTGCCCGTCGGAAGAAGGAACTTATATCTGTTTATTTCCGTAATTTTAACGATTCAAACGAGTAGCCTGCAACAGACTGAAAATCAACAAACATGAAGCTTAGCGTGCGCTATCAGGAATCGTTCCAGGACCGTCACCACGGCCAGGACCCTTCCCAGACTGCCGAAATGCTCCGGACCATCGGGGTTGCCTCCATCGACGAACTTATTGACCAGACCGTTCCCGCGGCTATTCGCCTCAGTAATCCACTTTCTCTGCCCGCTCCCCAGTCCGAGAAACAGTTTCTGGCCGAATTTAGGAAGCTGGTCCAGCAGAACAAGGTCTTCAAATCGTACATCGGGACGGGTTATTACGACACCATTACGCCCAACGTCATTCTCCGCAATATACTGGAAAACCCCGCCTGGTATACCGCCTACACGCCCTACCAGGCCGAAATCGCCCAGGGCCGGCTGGAAGCGCTGCTGAACTACCAGACGATGGTCATTGACCTGACGGGCATGGAGATCGCCAATGCCTCGCTGCTCGATGAAGCCACGGCCGCCGCCGAAGCCATGCACATGTTGCATGCCCTGCGCCCGGCTTCCCGGAAAAATGCCAATACATTTTTTGTGTCGAAGCACTGCCACCCCCAGACCATTGACCTCCTCCGCACCCGGGCTACGCCCATCGGCGTGGTCGTGGAAGTGGGCGACCACCGGGAGCTGAACGTGGCGCATCCGGACCTGTTCGGAATGCTGCTGCAGTATCCGGCCACGGACGGGGAAGTGTTCGACTACACCAACCTGATCGCGGCCGCCCACGAACAGGATGTGCTGGTTGCCGTAGCGGCCGACCTGCTGAGCCTGACCCTGCTGACGCCTCCGGGCGAAATGGGGGCCGATGTGGTCGTTGGCTCTGCCCAGCGCTTCGGCGTTCCGATGGGCTACGGCGGCCCGCACGCGGCTTATTTCGCGACCCGCGAAAGCTTTAAACGGCAGGTGCCCGGCCGGATCATCGGCGTGTCGATCGACGCCCAGGGGAACCGCGCCCTTCGCATGGCTCTGCAGACCCGCGAACAGCACATCCGCCGCGAAAAGGCAACGTCCAACATCTGTACGGCTCAGGTACTGCTGGCCGTTATGGCCTCCAGCTACGCCGTCTACCACGGTCCGGAGCGCCTGCGGGCCATCGCCGAACGGGTGCACGGCCTGACGAAGTTTTTTGCCACAGCCCTGCGCTGGGGCGGCTACGAAGTCCGGACCCAGCATTACTTCGATACGGTATCGGTCTGCACCGACGATGCGGAATCGCTGCTGAAATCGGCCCGGACGGCCGGCATCAACCTGCGGCTGCACGACGACGACTGCACGGTCAGCGTGTCCTTCGACGAAGCCAAGACGTACGAAGACGTTATTGAACTCCTGGACATCTTCGGCGTGAAGATCGATCTGGAAGCGGTGGAGGAAGCCCTTGAAATCACCTGGCCGGAGCCGCTGGTGCGGCAGTCGGCCTACCTGACCCACCCGGTTTTCAACACCCACCATACCGAGCACGAAATACTGCGGTACCTGCGCTCGCTGGAGGAAAAAGACCTGTCGCTGGTCCATTCGATGATTTCCCTGGGCAGCTGCACGATGAAGCTCAACGCCACGGCCGAGATGATTCCCGTGACCTGGCCGGAGGTTGGCGGGCTGCATCCGTTCGCCCCGAAAGACCAGACGCTGGGCTACCAGAAACTAATCAACAACCTCAGCGACTGGCTGTGCGAGATTACGGGTTTTGCGGCCATGTCGCTTCAACCCAACTCGGGTGCGCAGGGTGAGTACGCGGGGCTGATGGTTATCCGGGCTTACCACGAAAGCCGCGGCGATCACCACCGGAACGTCGCCCTGATCCCGTCCTCCGCCCACGGTACCAACCCCGCCAGCGCGGTGATGGCCGGTATGAAGGTGGTCATAACCAAGTGCGACGAGCGGGGCAATATCGACCTCGCCGATCTGCGGGCGAAGGCGGAACAATACAGCAAGGAACTGTCCTGCCTGATGGTAACCTATCCGTCGACCCACGGCGTCTTCGAAGAAAGCATCAAGGAAATCTGTGCCCTGATCCACGAGCATGGCGGACAGGTGTACATGGACGGCGCCAACATGAACGCCCAGGTGGGTCTGACTTCCCCGGCGGCGATCGGCGCGGACGTCTGCCACCTGAACCTGCACAAAACGTTCTGCATCCCGCACGGCGGCGGTGGCCCGGGCATGGGACCGATCGGCGTGGCGGCGCACCTGGCACCCTTCCTGCCGGGTCACGTGTTTGTTAAAACGGGCGGCGAGCAGGCCATTACGGCCATCTCGGCAGCTCCCTACGGATCGGCCAGCATTCTGACCATTTCCTACGCCTACATTGCCATGATGGGCGGCGAGGGGCTGACCAACGCCACGAAAAACGCCATCCTGAACGCCAATTACATCAAGGCGCGTCTGGAAGGCCACTATCCGATCCTGTACACGGGCACCAACGGCCGCTGCGCTCACGAAATGATCGTCGACTGCCGTCCGTTCAAATCGGCGGGTGTTGAGGTAGAGGACATCGCAAAGCGCCTGATGGACTACGGTTTCCACGCCCCGACCATGTCGTTCCCCGTGCCGGGCACGATGATGATCGAGCCGACCGAGTCGGAGTCTACGGCCGAACTGGACCGGTTCTGCGACGCCCTGATCAGCATCCGGGAAGAAATCCGGGAGCTGGAAGAAGGCCGCGCCGACAAAGTCAATAACGTGCTGAAAAATGCGCCGCATACGATGGCGGTGGTGCTGAATGATACCTGGACCCGGCCTTACAGCCGCGAAAAGGCCGCTTTCCCGCTGCCGTACGTGAAAGCCCGCAAATTCTGGCCGAGCGTGAGCCGCGTCGACAACGCCTACGGCGACCGCAATCTGGTCTGCTCGTGCCTGCCGACGGATGCCTAAGCTACCGAAGTGGCGGAGGCGGTGCAGTAAACGCGCTTAAAGCAAAAGCCCGGCTGAGACATTTCTCAGCCGGGCTTTTTTATGTCGTATCAGGCAGGATTACGCCAGCTCCGCCAGCACCGTCATCCCTCCCTTCGTTTTCTCGCCAATTTTGACTTTAACTTCTGCGTCCAGCGGCAGGAACACATCCACGCGGGAGCCAAATTTGATGAAGCCGAATTCCGAGCCCTGCTCCACGGACTGCCCTTCCTTCACGTACCAGACAATCCGCCACGCCATGGCCCCGGCGATCTGCCGGAACAGCACTTCCACGCCGTTTTTGGCCTGAACGACCACCGAGGTGCGCTCGTTTTCCGTACTCGACTTCGGGTGCCAGGCAACCAGGTACTTGCCCGGATAATATTTGACGTAGCGGACCGTGCCGGTAACCGGGTGGAAATTGATGTGCACGTTCAGCGGCGACATGAAGATCGACACCTGCCGGCGCGGACCTTTGAAATACTCCGGCTCGTTGACTTCCTCGATTACCACGACCGTTCCATCGGCCGGGCAAATGACGTGCTTATCGTTCTGGTCGGTCAGGCGGGTAGGCTTCCGGAAAAACTGGAGGACCAGCAGAAACAGCAGCAGACTGACGAGGAAAATGACCGTACTGACGGGTGTATTACCCCGAAAAACGAAGAAGATCGACAGAACATTGAGGACCATCAGTATCGAGGCCGTGGTCAGCAGAATGGTGTAGCCTTCCTTATGAATCGTCATGCGTCTGGAGGGTGAGTTAGGCAAAAAATCGCGTGAAAGTACAAAACAAACCCGAAATCGAACGTATGAACGTCGTTAAAATACAGAATGCAGCTACGGCCTCCGCTGATTTAGAGGCGGTTCCGTGCTGCATTCCGTTGGGTGTCTGGCAATCTGTTCCGGGCTTAATACCCACCCCGGAACTTATAGGTGCTGGCTACCTTGTCGATGGCGACAATATAGGCCGCCAGGCGCATCGACGCCTTATACTTCTGCGAGGTTTCAAACACGCGGTCAAAGGCATCTTTCATGATGCGGTCCGAGCGGCGGTTGATCCGGTCGAGCGTCCACTTGTAACCGATGCGGTTCTGCACCCACTCAAAGTACGATACCGTCACGCCACCGGCATTGGCCAGGATGTCCGGTACGACCAGGATGCCCTTTTCATTGATGATGTCGTCGGCGGAGGCCGAGGTCGGGCCGTTGGCGCCTTCGATGATCATCCGGGCCTGGATCGTGTGGGCATTGTCGGCCGTAATGACATCTTCCTTGGCGGCCGGGACCAGCACGTCTACCGGCAGGGCCAGCAGCTCCTCGTTGGTGATCTTCTCGGCGCCGGTGAAGCCTTCCAGCGTTCCCTTATTGGCGTTGCGGTAGGCAATGGCCGCTTCGATATCGATGCCGCGGTCGTTGTAGTAACCGCCGGAGATGTCGCTGATGGCGTTGACCGTCACGCCCCGTTCGTGCAGGAGCGATGCGGCATAGGAACCGACGTTGCCGAAGCCCTGGATGGCCGCCGACGAGCGGTAGGGGTTCATCCGGAGCTTGTCCATGGCGGCAAGGGCGGTGATGGTCACACCCCGGCCCGTAGCTTCCGTTCGGCCCAGGGAACCGCCCAGAACCAGGGGCTTACCGGTTACGACGGCGTTAACGGTCATACCCTTGGCTTTGGAGTATTCATCCATCAGCCAGGCCATTTCCCGCGGGCCCGTGCCCATATCCGGCGCCGGAATGTCTTTGTCCGGGCCGAAAACGTCGAGCATGGCCACCGTATAGGCCCGCATCAGGCGCTCGATTTCGCCGGCCGACATTTCGCGGGGGTTGCAGGCGATGCCGCCTTTGGCCCCGCCGTAGGGAATATCGACCACGGCGCATTTCCAGGTCATCCAGGCCGCCAGCGCCCGGACTTCATCGAGGTGAACCCCCGGATCGAAGCGGATACCGCCCTTGGCCGGTCCCAGAATGTTGGAATGGACGACCCGGTGCCCTTCAAACACTTTGATTTCCCCGTTGTCCATGGTGATCGGCAGCCCAACCGTCACCTGCTTGGCCGGTACTTTCAAAATGTAGTACATCTCTTCGGTAATGCCCAGCATGCGCGCGGCCGCGTCGAAGCGGGACATCATGGATTCAAGTGGGTTCTCTTTATCTTTAATCGGTGCAGGCTCGATATATCCCATAAAACGAGGTTTTTAGTTGACCAAATTGGCCATGAAGTGCCACGCAAACTTATAAAAAAAACAATCCAGGCCAATAAATGGCTATTTTTTCTGGGTTAAGTCTAATTATCGAATTCCAAATCAAAAACTGAGCCAGTGGAGTTGGCCGGCACAAATCCTTATTCGAGAAACGGCTTCGCCAAAGAAATATTTGCCGACGGCTGGTTTTACCAATGCGTAATTTTTCAACTTATTTGGTCGGCCGATAAGTTTGTTTGTTGAATTAAATCCGGGATGGTGTAATTTTGTTGATTGAACAAGTGATGGATGTAACCATAATTTAACCCACTTTACTCCTTATGGTTCAGGATGAAAAGAAGCGTTATTCGGAAGAGGATCTGAAAGAGTTCGAGCTTCTGATTAACCAGAAGCTTGACGCCACCCGTAGCGAGCTTAATTACATTAAGGAGGCGCTCAGCAAACGGAATGACAGCGGCACGGACAATACCTCGGGCAACTCTAAGCTGCTGGAAGACGGAGCGGACACAAGCGAACGGGAAAACCTGAGCCAACTGGCAGCCCGCCTGCAGAAGTTTATCCAGCAGCTCGAAGCCGCTATGGTCCGAATCAAGAACGGAACCTACGGGATCTGCATCGACACGGGTAAGCTGATTCCGAAAGAGCGTTTGCGGGCTGTTCCCCACACCCAGCAAACCATCGAAGCGAAGCTGAAGCGAACAAGCTGATTGCCCCCAGCGCAAAAGACACTGACCAGCGCGTATCTGGTCCAAAAGCCATCGGCAAATTTTTGTCGATGGCTTTTTTTTGGGTAATTGTTGCCTGAACGACAGCTTCATAAAGCCGGGGCCCTTCCGCCGGGGCCATACCCTCGAATCCTTCCACAGGGGAGATTTTCTGAACAAATCCACCGCTAATTTGTACTAACCAATGCTCCACAAACGCATTATCGACATGCTGGAAAAGATAGAAGAGATACGGGAAAGCATTTTCAAGTACCTGGAGGCGCGTATTGAATTATTCAAGCTGGAGACGCGCAGCAAGGTTGAGGAAGGAGTAGTACAGGGTATTCACGGCATCGTGCTGGGCTTTCTGGCGACGATCACCACGATCTTTCTGTTTTCGCTGCTGGCAGCCTGGTTAAACCATCTGCTGGATAGCCGTTACATGGGTTTTCTGATCGTTGCGGGCTTCTTTCTGGTTTTAACCATAGCCTGGTATGCGGGGAAGGATTTCTTCCTGGGCATGATTCGTAAGCAGGCCTATAAGGCCATCAAGAATCGGCAGGAAAAGGAAGCCGAACACCGCGCCACCGAAAAGGCCAGTGCCATCAACGACCTGATGCAGCAGACCAGTGATTCGCTGCGGCAGTCGTATACCGAACGGCGCGCCAGTGATAATCCCGGCGCTTACCAGAGCCCCAACTCCTAAGAAACTTGGTCAATCTATTTTTTTACTAACTTGAACGCTCAATTTATGGATCCCAACGTTCCCTTTTCGGATACGTCAGCCCGCCGGGCTGAGCTCATGCAGGCTACCGAACAATACAAGCACTCCATCGAAAATAACGTCAGCTCGCTGAAAGGTGACGCCACCGAGGTCGGCAAAACGGTTGCCATCGTGGCCGGTGTCTCCCTGGCAGTCTACCTCCTGGCCAGCATCCTGCTGCCGAAGGGTAAGGACGGCTCCGACCTGGACGACGACGATGAGGATGCCTATTACGATGAGGAGGCCGACGAGTATTATCCGAAACACAGCCAGAAGGCCCGGACGCACCGCGCCGTCAAAGCAGCCGAGAGCGCTCCGAAAAAGTCCGCTATTGGTGGGGCGATTATGGGTATTTTGACGTCCATTGCCACGAATTACGCGAAGCAGCAGGCAATGACTTATATTTCTGGATTGAGAAAAACGAATGCATCCCAACCATCAGCAAGCACCGTCCGCCCAACCCAACCTGCTCCTTACCCGACTGCTCAGTTATAAAGCGTCAGGCAGGAAATCGTTTGCCGTCTTGCTCGATCCGGATAAGGTCGGGCAAGACGCGTTTGAAGAGTTACTGATTCGGTGCGTCGAGCACCAGGTAGATTTCTTCTTTGTCGGCGGCAGCCTGATTACCAACTTCGCCTTATCGGAGGTAATTGCCTCCATCCGGGCCTATACGCCCATTCCGGTTATCCTCTTTCCGGGCAACAGCCTGCATATCGAACCTTCGGCGGACGCCATTCTGCTCCTGTCCCTGATTTCGGGCCGCAATCCGGAGTTTCTTATCGGCCAGCACGTCATCGCCGCGCCCCTATTGAAACAGAGCGGCCTGGAAATCCTGCCCACGGGCTACCTGCTGGTCGACAGCGGAGCCCAGACGACCGTCTCCTACATCAGCAATACCATGCCCTTGCCGCACGACAAACCCAGTGTGGCGGCCTGCACGGCCCTGGCCGGCGAAATGCTGGGCTTAAAACTGATGTTTCTGGATGCGGGAAGCGGGGCGCGCCGGCCGGTTAGCCCGGAAATGATCGCGGCCGTAAGGGCGACAGTCGATACGCCGATCATCGTCGGGGGCGGCATTAATTCGGCGGAAAAAGCGGAGGCCGCTCTGCAGGCGGGTGCCGATGTGATCGTCGTCGGCAACGGCATCGAAGCGAATCCGGACCTGCTGCCGGAAATTGCGGAGGTTTTTCGAAGTCGCCAGTCGCCAGTTAGTCAGTCGTGAGTCAGGCTTCGCCTGTAAGCCAGCCAGGGGCGAAGCCTGACTGACGACTGACCGACTGACAAACTGATGACTTTTAAACATTCATCAGCGACTCCCGGCGGCGCATCTTCCCGGCCGGAATCCCGAACATCATCTTGAAGCGGCGGCAGAAGTAGGCGGTATCTTTGTAGCCGACTTCCGCCCCGATCGCGCGGATGCTCTTCTTCGTCGTCCGCAGCAGGCCAACGGCGGCTTCCATGCGCTGGTATTCGATATAGTCCTGCGGATTGATACCGGTCAGCATCTTGAAGTACTGGCCGACATAATCTTCCGACACGTTAGACACGTTGGCGAGTACCTTGTTTGACAAATCGCCGCCCAGGTTATCCTTGATGTAGGCAAAAATGTCGATCAGGCGCGGATCCTTGAAGTAGGTGCTGTTGGTCACCAGCTGCTCAACGAACAGGCGGTGCTTCAGGATGTAGCGAATTACACCGATAACGATCTCTTCGGTCTTGATCTTGATAATGCGACCTTTCCCGGCCGTATCGTTCATGTCCTCGACCAGAATCTGGTTGATGGTGTGCGCCAGGGCATCCTCGTTCTTGATGATGAACGGCGGAATGTCCAGTGAGTTGAAGAAGTTCACCGAGTCAAACACCTTGGCTTCGAAGGATACGTAGCCGAAGGAATTGGGCATGCTCGTCACCTTCTGCGGATCGCGGTTGGCCTCGAAGTATTGCTCCCGGTGCGTCATGAACTCCTCGTTGGTCACCGTCTTGGGTGAAGTCGGATCGCCATAGGTCACCGTAACGTGCTTGCCCCCGGGAATAAACAGCATGTCGCCCACCTCTACCTGCTGGCTCTCCTCCCCAAACGACACCTCGCCGTTGTAAAGAATCATCAGCGAGTTCTCTACATCGTAAAAGTTCTTGATCGTAATGGGCTGGAGGATACGAATGTTCCGGGCCTTGATGTACTTAACACCCAGGGATTCGATTATTTTATTGTAGTCTTCCATACCGTGTTGGATTACGTCTGTTCAGGGGGCTGCGTACTTTATTTTGCACAAATCTAATAAATTGGACAAAACTAATACAAGTATTTTTCCTGCGAAAAGATAAAAAAAGAAACGCGCACCCAACAAGGATACGCGTCTTAATTTCTGAAAATTTATCTGAGCGGGGAATTAAGTGCTATTTAATGAGCTCCCGGGCTATAACTAATTTTTGTATTTCAGACGTACCTTCATAAATCTGGGTGATTTTGGCGTCCCGCATCATCCGTTCGACGTGGAATTCCCGGACGTAACCATAGCCCCCGTGGATCTGCACCGCCTCGGTCGTGGCCCACATCGCCACTTCGGAAGCGTACAGTTTTGCCATCGCTGCGGCCTGCACATAATCCTTCTGTTCGTCCTTCAGCCGGGCCGCTTTGTAAACCAGCAGCCGGGCCGCCTCGATCCGGGTAACCATCTCCGCCAGCTTGAACTGAATGGCCTGATGGTCAAAGATTTGCTTGCCGAACGACTTTCGCTCCTGGCTGTATTTGAGCGCCAGTTCGTAGGCACCCGCGGCGATTCCGAGCGCCTGGGCAGCAATCCCAATCCGGCCGCCGTTCAGCGTCGACATGGCGAATTTAAAGCCAAAGCCATCTTCGCCGATCCGGTTTTCCTTCGGTACACGCACGTCCGTAAACATCAGCGAATGCGTGTCCGAGGCGCGGATTCCCATTTTATCTTCCTTCTTACCGACCACAAACCCTTCCTGCCCCTTCTCGACGATGAGGCAGTTGATGCCCCGGTGGCGTTTTTCGACGTCCGTCTGGGCCATAACCAGGTAAATGCTGGCTGAACCCCCGTTGGTAATCCAGTTCTTGGTGCCGTTCAGCAGGTAATGATCGCCCTGATCGAAGGCCGTCGTGTGCTGGGAAGTCGCGTCGGAGCCGGCTTCGGGTTCAGACAGGCAGAACGCCCCGATCACCTCGCCCGAAGCAAGGCGCGTGAGGTATTTCTGCTTCTGCTCTTCCGTGCCGTAAGCCTCCAGGCCCCAGCAGACCAGCGAGTTATTGACCGACATGATGACCGAAGCCGAGGCGTCGATCTTGGAAAGCTCCTCCATGGCAATGACGTAGGAAACGGTATCCATACCGCCACCGCCGTATTCAGGCGAGACCATCATGCCCAGAAAGCCAAGTTCGCCCATTTTGCGGACCTGTTCGGTCGGGAACTTAGCTTCCGCATCGCGTTCGGTCACGCCAGGAAGCAGTTCGTTCTGCGCAAAATCGCGGGCCGCTTCCTGAACGGCCAGATGTTCTTCGGTCAGATTAAAGTTAAGGCCGGTCAGTTCCAGTGTGGTGGCTGCCATAGCGTTAGGGTCGTTTAGTTGGTTGAAGTGTGGATCAAAAATAAGCAAAAAAACGGAATCGTATGCACGCATACGGTTCCGTTTTTGGTATATGTTTCACCGGGCTAGCGTGGCAAAGTAGCCGGGCTTAGCTGGCCTGCCCGCCGTTAACGCCAATAACCTGGCCGTTGATGAAGGACGCTTCGTCGGAGGCTAGGAAAAGGTAGGTATAGGCGATGTCTTCGGGCCGGCCCATGCGCTTGACGGGAATGGTCGCAATGGTCGCCTGCCGCACTTCCTCCGGAATGGCGTCGGTCATATCGGTAGCGATAAAGCCCGGGGCGACGGCATTGGCCGTAATGCCCTTGGGCCCCAGTTCCTTCGCCCAGGTGCGGCACATGGCCACCACGCCGGCTTTGGTCGCCGCGTAGTTGGTCTGGCCGAAATTGCCGTGCAGGCCGACAATGGACGAAGTGCAGATGATCCGCCCGTACTGCCGCTCGACCATGAACGGGACAATGGCCTTCGTGCAGTTGAATACGCCCGTCAGGTTGACGTCGATGACCTGCTGCCATTCCTCGTGCGACATCTTCAGCAGTGTACGGTCGCGGGTGATGCCGGCATTGTTGATCAGAATGTCGATTTGTCCGTACTGCTCATAGACGGCCCGGGCGGCTTCTTCCACCGCCGAGGCGTCGGAAACGCTGACTTTGCGGTAGCTGACGCGGTAGCCCTGCTCGTAGAGTTCGCGGGCAACCGGCTCTCCGTCGAGCAGATCCCAGATCACGACGGTCGCGCCCTCCCGGGCGAATATTTCAACGGCGGTTTTCCCGATTCCCCGGGCTCCGCCGGTAATGATGGCGATTTTGTTTTGTAGGCGCATGGTGGTTGGGGGTGAAGGACTGAGGGACTGAAGGATTGAGGGATTGAAGTGGCTATAGTTGTTCTAGTCTAAACTGGCGAAGCAACCACCGCAGCGGCGGACCGCCGCTTCACCCCTCACTCCTTCACCCCTTTTCAAACATCAGACTAATTAACTCCGCCACGCAGGCGGGTTTGTCCTGGCCTTCGACTTCGAAGACGCATTCGGTAATGGCCCGGACGCCGCTGGAGCCTTCGTTGGCGTTCTGGGGCTCGACGTGGTGGAGCCAGGCTTTGAGGCGGACGCGGCTGCCGACCGGCACGGCGTTCGTGAACCGGACCTTGTTGGCCCCGTAGTTCACCGCCATCACGACCGACTCCACCCGGAAGACTTCCGCCAGCAGCCTGGGTGCCAGGGAAAGCGTCAGAAAGCCGTGGGCGATGGTCGTACCGTAGGGCGATTCGCGGCGGGCGCGTTCGGCATCGAGGTGGATCCACTGGTGATCGCCGGTGGCATCGGCAAACTGCTGCACCATTTCGGGGGTAATGGTCATCCAGTCGGAGGTGCCGAGTTCCTGCCCCTTATGGGCGGTAAAGTCGGCCAGGGAAGCGAAGGTTTGCATGGTATGGGAATTATGGCGTAATGACGAGTTTGCCCAGCACGTTCCGTTCCATCATGGCCCGGAGGGCGCTGGGCGCTTCTTCCAGCGAAAGCGTCTTTTGAATGTGGGGTTTCATATGGCCCTGCTGCATAAACCCGAGCAGCTCCTCCATGTTGCGGAAACTATCCTTGGGCTGCCTTTCGGCGAAGGAGCCCCAGAATACGCCCACGATGGAACAGCCCTTCAGCAACGGCAGGTTGAGCGGAATGGCTGGAATCGGGCCGGAGGCAAAGCCCACGACCAGGTAACGCCCGCGCCAGGCCATGGACCGTAGCGCCGGTTCGGCATAATCGCCGCCGACGGGGTCATAGACGACATCCACGCCCTTCCCGCCGGTTAGTTCCTTGATGCGTTCGCGCAGGTCTTCGTGGCTGTAGTTAATCGTGGCACTGGCCCCTTTCTCCCGGCATAACGCCAGTTTCTCGTCGGTCGAGGCGGCGGCGATAACGGTAGCACCCATGATGCGGCCCAGTTCGACGGCCGCCAGCCCAACGCCTCCGGCGGCGCCCAGAACGAGCAGGGTTTCGCCCTCCTTCAGGGCTGCCCGGTCTTTGAGGGCATGGTAGGAGGTGCCGTAGGTGTACATCAGCGAAGCCGCGGTGTTAAAATCCAGACCCGGGGGCATTTTGAACGTCCGGTAGCCATCGGCCAGCACTTCTTCGGCGAAACCGCCCCAGCCCGTGAGCGAAAACACCTGGTCGCCGGCCTTCAGGTGCGTCACACCCTCGCCCACCTCGGTGACAATGCCCGCTACTTCCCCGCCCGGCGCGAAGGGAAAGGGCGGCTTAAACTGGTATTTGCCCTGAATAATGAGGGTATCAGGAAAATTGACTCCGCAGGCTTTCACCTGCACCACCACCTTACCGGGGGCGGCGCGGAGGGGTTCGACGTCTTCCAGCGTCAGGCTTTCGGGTGGGCCGTACTGGCGGCAGAGGAGGGAGCGCATGGTTGGTTGTGAAGTTACAAAGTGACTAAGGGGCAAAGTAACGAAAGGACAAAGGCGATCAGAAAGGGGCGGGCTGGGCGAGTAGGGCCGGGAACTCGCGGAGGCTGGCGAGCTGAAGGAAATGTTTATCCCGAAGCAGTTCTTCCGACACCATTTCGTGGCCCCAGGTAATTTCGTAGGGCACGTACACCGCCTGGGCGCCGATATGCACGACCGGCAGAATGTCCGATTTCAGGGAATTACCAATCATCAGAAATTCATCCGGTTGCCGGCCGTACCGCCGGAGAATGCGCCGGTAGGCGGCTTCGTTCTTCTCGCTGACGATCTCGACATGGTCAAAAAAATGACCCAGGCCCGAGCGGGCGATTTTGCTTTCCTGGTCGAAGAGGTCGCCTTTGGTCAGAATCATCAGCTCGTAGCGGCCGTGCAGGGCTTCCAGCGTTTCCCGGACGCCGTCCAGGGTCTGGATGGGATAATGCAGCAGTTCCTTGCAGGTATCGATAATCTGCTGGATCTCGCGACCGCTCACTTCGCCGTTGGTAAGCTCGATGGCCGTTTCGATCATCGACAGCATAAAGCCCTTGGCCCCGTAGCCAAACTCCTTCAGGTTTTCGATCTGGGTATGGTAAAAATGCCGGGAAATCGTCTCGGCGTCGATATGGGCGTCCAGGATGGCGTGGACTTTCTTCTCGACATTGATATAATTCGGCTCGTTGACCCAGAGGGTGTCGTCGGCGTCGAAGGCGATTAGTTTTAGCTTGTGCATGTTTTTTAACCGCAGAGACGCGGAGGGTTGCGCAAAGGTCGCAAAGATTCTTGGCGTAGCCTTAGCGTTCTCGGCGTTTGTCTTTTATCGTTCCGAATCAGCCCTTAATCACTGATAGCGACCCAACACGTGTCAGCCTGGCCATTCCGGAAGCGAATTGTTAATTCCTCATTGGACATGTATTGTAGCGGGATGCCAAGATTATATACCCAATAGGTACCATTTAGCTTTTCGCTGTCATTATCATACTTATACGTAGGGTCACCGAGTAGCTTCAATACCTCCTGCTGGGTCTTTTTTTCTACCACACGCTTTTTTATCAGGCTTTTGCCCAAACGGTGTCGTTCGTCCTTTGGCAATTGGCTCCACCGTTCCACGGTGAACGGACGGTTGTAGAAGAGGTCTATTGCTCCATCGCGTATAATGGCGTATCCAAATATTAGCAGGATAGACACAACCGGAGAGCCAACGATCGTCCACGCTGCGATAAGGGCATAACGTCCGTACCGGGAGGTCCCATCGTTAAGCCGGTTGATAAAATGGGCGGCAGCGTAACCTACCAGAACTATGGAAAACAGAGGTAAGATCACAAAGGCAAAAAAGAACAGGTCCATTCTTTAACATAGGTGAATACAGTATTTATTGCTTCCCTTATCGGTTTAAAATTACTTGGCAAAGCTGAGTAGCCTTGTATCAATCATCGTAGGAAGCCCAGCAACTGTCTACGCGGTTACTTCGAGAGTGAACGATGAGTTGGCCGGACACTATCTTGAAGGGAGGCCGGCCCAAATCATAAATTAGATAATTTGCCCCTTCATACGGATACCCATATTTAGGCGCTCCCAAAATAGCTTTAACCTCCGGAGCCGTTTTTCCAATCAGTATCCTGCGCTGTAGCAGATCATCAACGAACATATGCCGCTCATCTTGATGACGCCTCCACTCAGCTGCGGTGAAGGGTTTTTTATACCAGTATTCGGTAATGCTTTCCCGGAATTTATCGAAGCCTTTGTGAACTACATAAAACATGAACGGTGTACTGATCAGCGTCAGGAGGACGATCAGGCCATAGCGTACAGTTTTATGAACTGACCGAAAACGGTTGATGAAATATGCCGACAGGGACGCTGCCAGCGCAAATGGGCCGAACCCAAGCCCGACATAAATTAGTATAAACAGAATCAGCTCATACATAACATTTTGTATTACAGCTATTATATAGCTGCCAATAAAAAGGCCTCTCTGGAAGTTTAGCGAAGAAAACCATCATTTTAATCTTCGTAAGAAGCCCAGAAACCGTCAACACGGTTGTTGTCAAAATGAATGATCAGCGTTCCGCCAACGGGCTGTAATGGCGGCCCGTTGAGATCATACAACCACTCGTCTTTCCCCTCAAACTTAGTTTTAAGATTGGGTTCACCCAAAAGCGCCTTTACTTCCGGAAGCGTTTTTTGGTCAAGTAGGCGGCGGCGAAGCAGATCGTCGGCAAACATATGCCGGTCGTCTGGATGGCGCTTCCACGCCGCTACGGTAAAGGGTTTGGTATAAAATTGCTCTTTCAGGGTGCTTCCGAGGCGGTTGACGCCTAACGTAAGGCCCAAGCCGATAAACAGACTTCCCACCAGCGCCAAGACCGCGATCAGGCCATAGCGTAATGCTTTTGGGGCAATAGGAAAGTGATTAATGAATTTATACGCCAGAAAACTAGACAGTCCGAGTGCTAGGTTGGCAATACCCAGAGATAGCAGTAAATCGGGATCCCAAAACCAGATAAAAAAGAGAATCAGGATTACGATTACGCCATAAGGCGTTTTTTTAGGCACCGACACGAAGCGGTGCACAAGTTGGCTGTAGAAGAATCCTACCAAAACAGCCAGGCCAATGGGAATACCAAACGTAATAAAAAGCAGGCTAAACAAGCTTTCCATACGGCCAATTCTTACAACCTCCCCGCCCCAATCGCCCGCAAACCCTCCCCCGACAGCGCCTGAACGCCCGCCAGCAGGCCGGCGAAGCGGGGGTCTTTCGTGAGGCCTTTTTTATAGCGGCCGTAAATCTGCTGTATCACCACCGAGTTTTTAAACAGTCCGAAGACGTAGAAATACAGAATGTCGGACAGGTCCCGGCCGCTGCGCTCGGCGTAACGCTCGGCAAATTCGCGGCGGGTCAGGTTTCCGGGCAGCCACGTCAGGTTAAACGATTGCCGGAACCGGTCGTCGCCCGCCTCCGCCCAGTAGGAAAGGGCCGTCCCGACGTCCATCCGCGGATCGCCGACGGTACACATCTCCCAGTCGAGCACCGCCCGGACCTCGGGCAGGTGGTCGGGGTTGAGCACGACATTATCGTACTTGAAATCATTGTGCAGCAGCGTCGGGGGCTGTTCGTCGGGCATCGACTGGTCGAGCCAGCGCGCCAGTTCGGTCATGGCCGGCACATCGTCCGTCTGGGCGGTAAGGTACCGCTTGTGCCAGCCGTCGACCTGCCGGCGGATGTAGCCTTCCGGCTTACCGAGTCCGATCAGGCCCGTCTGCTGAATGTCGAGCGCGTGGAGGTCCACCAGCGTATCCACCAACGCCTCCGACAAGGCCCGCATCGTTTCGGCCGGGAGCCCCAGCTTCGGGGCCATCGGCGCCCGCAGGATCACGCCCGGTACCCGCTCCATGATGTAAAATGGGCAGCCGATCACGCTTTCGTCCTCGCAAAAGACTACCGGCGCCGGAATGGCCCCGTAGCCCGCCGCCTGCAGCATCGACAGCACCCGGAACTCCCGGCCCATATCATGGCCGCCCTTGATGTCCTTGGCCCCGAAGGGCGGGCGGCGGAGGACGTAAGCCTTGTCGGCGGTCTTCAGCAGGTACGTCAGATTCGAGTAACCACCGGGGAACTGCGCGATTTCGGTAATTGAGCCGAAATCAGCGACCGTATCGTCCAGGTAAGCCTGCAGCTTCGGCTGGTCGAGTTCTTCGCCGGGGCGGGTCGTAGTGGGGGCGTCTGGGTTTAGCTCAGCCATATAATCAGGAGACACTTCCTCCGGTCAAGTTTTCAATGTCATTAATGTCCTTGGCGCGTCCAGCGGCCCGTTTGGCCTGTATCAAATCGTTAAAATGTATCAATCGTAGCGTGATACCTTCTATCTCTGTATCGGTAGCCTGGGCATATGCCTCGTCAAAATCCAAGCCCTTCAACTGGGTAATTATGTCAATGGAAACAGGAGGACGACCAAATGAGAAAACATCAAAATCTGGATTGTACAGAAAGTTGTCAGCGGTCATATCAAACACGGGCATTCCAAATTCTCGAAAGGCACGGACTAACCGTTGATAATTGTCCTCCGTCTTTTTAACCCATATATCCATAGCGCCAGTAGTTCGGGCGTAACCGTGAAGTATTACAGAATAGCCCCTTACCAGCACGTACAACACCTGATTGCGACGCAAAGCGATCAGAAAATCTCGGAAATCTTCATTAAAAATATTGGCCATCCTATAAGGTGTGCTTTCTCATGGAGAAGACGGTTCGGTCAAGCCGAGGTGGGTTATTGAATGGGTAGTTATACGCCACGCTGATTAGATAAGTCGCAGCTCGTAACCGCTCCTCGATCGACTTGTCTTTCCAGTATTCGTATTGGTTGCCTATGGTGGCGTGCGTTCCCATGCGAAACGCCGTACGATCCAAACGGAATTGCGAAGGCTCCATCGTTAAGCTTTCGTGTTAACGGCTTCTGCCGGTTTTTGCTTCCTGACATCCAGTCCATACCCCTTCAGAATACTCCGCGCCAGGGCCGACTTATGCACTTCGTCGGCTCCGTCGTAGATCCGGGCGGCGCGTTCGTGGCTGTACCAGTAGGAGAGCAGCACGTCGCTGGTCATGCCCAGGGCTCCGTGCGTCTGGATGGCCCGGTCGATGACCCGCAGCATCATATTGGCCGTCGAGAATTTGATCATGGAAATCTCGTCCCGGACCGCCGCCGCGCCCTGTTCGTCGATGTGTTTGGCCGTCCGCAGCACCAGCAGCCGCGCGGCGTCGATCTCGGCCCGGCTTTCGGCGATAAAACCCTGGATGAACTGCATTTCGCCCAGCACCTTCCCTGGCTCCAGCTCGCGGCTGACGGCGTAGCGGCACATCAGGTCAAAGCTCCGCTCGGCGATGCCGATGAACCGCATGCAGTGGTGAATCCGGCCCGGTCCCAGGCGCTCCTGCGCCAGCAGAAAACCGGACACTTCCGGCCCAATGAGGTTGGCCTGCGGAACGCGCACGTTCTCGTACCGCATCTCCGAATGGCTGGCCCAGCTGTCGCCGGCATGGCCCATGACCGGGATGTTCCGCACCAGCGTCACGCCCGGCGTATCCATGGGCACCAGGATCTGGCTGGCCCGCTTGTGGGGCGCGGCCTCGGGATTGGTAACCGCCATGACGATGGCGAAGGTCGCTCCGTCGGCTGAAGAAGTAAACCACTTGTGGCCGTTGATGACGTAATCGTCGCCGTCCTTCACGGCCGTCGTACCCATCCGGACCGGGTTGGAGCCCGCAAACTCCGGCTCGGTCATGCTGAAGCAGGAGCGGATTTCGCCGTTCATCAGCGGCTTCAGGTAGCGTTCCTGGAGGTGCCGGGGCGCGTACTTGTGCATCAGCTCCGTATTGCCAATATCCGGTGCCTGGGAGTTGAAGACGAAATGCCCGAAAGGCGAGGAGGCCAGGACTTCGCTGAGCTGCCCGAATTCGCAGAGCGTCAGGTTCAGGCCGCCCTCGTGTTCCGGTAAGTGCAGCCCCCAGAGCCCGGCTTTCTTGACCAGCTGCCGCTTCTGCTGCAGTATGGGTTCGATGTGCGAGAAGTTATGCGTCAGGTTTTCGGTCGTTTCCAGGGGATGAAGTTCGTTCTGGACAAACTCCCGGACGTGGGGCAGCAGGGTGCGGGTCCGTTCGGTGGCAAAAAGGTCTTCCATGGGAAAAGGCTGGGTTACTGGAATAAAACGATGAAAACGGCGCCGGTGACCATGATGGCCGCGCCGATGAGTTTGCGTACAATCTGCTTTTCGTTAAAAAACTGATACCCGAACAGCACGCTCAGCAGGGCGGAAATCTGGAACAGGGCCAGCGCGTAGCCAACCTGCGTTCCGCCGAAGGCAAGGTTGGTGGAAAACTGCATGAGCCCGACAGCCACAAAGAGCGCCAGGTAGGTTTTTCTCTGGCGCAGCAGCACAAGCCCCTGGGCTTTCCAGCGTGCCGGCCCGGCTCCGGCCAGCCAGAGCAGCGACAGGGCAAAGCCGAGCAGACACCAGAAGACAAAGGTCGTTAGCGGCGATGAATGCAGCATGGCCCGTTTGATAAAGACCGCTTCCACCGCCGAGCACAGCAGGGCCGCCAGCCGCCAGCGGATTTCGGGCTGCTGCCAGAGACCGGCCAGAGATGCCTTCGGGCCGGAACCCGTGCCGAGTACGACATAACTGCCGATCACCGTCAGGCCGACGCCCAACAGGCCCGGCACGCTGGGTATTTCCTGGAGCAGAAACAGCCCGAAAAGCAGGCTGACTACGGATTTATAGGCGTTAATGGGGCCTAATACCGATAAATCGCCCTTGTGCAGCGCCTTCACGAGCAGGACATTGCCCAGCACGGCCAGGACGCTGACCAGCAGGTCGTTTCCCCAAAAGGCTATTGGTAGCTGGCTTAGCTCGATTTCCCGCCAGAAAACAAGGCAGACCAGGCTCAGGAAGCCGTAGGTCGCCGCCGTCACGAAGGTCGGCTCGGCCTGCTGCTGGGTCAGCTGCTTCTGGAACACATTCGCCAGCGGATTGGCAATGATCCGCACCAGCACGGCCAGGGATGTCAGCGTCAGGACCAGCGTCAGCATACACTCCGGTTGTTAAAACCACTCGTTCCGCATCTCGACGGTCACCCGGTCGTCGCTCCGCAGGCGTCGGGCGAGGGCGTCCGTTTTGACCAGTTCGTATTCGTAAAAATACCGGGCGGCCATCAATTTACCCTGGTAGAAGGCCTGGTCGCGCTCGTGGGCTCCCGCCAGCGCCCGCAGGGCCACCGTCGCCTGCCGAAGCCACTGCCAGGCGATCGTGACGATGCCAAACAGCTCCAGATAGAGGGTGGCGTCGGCCAGCATGGGCTCGGGCGTGGCGGCCATGCCCAAGAGGTGCCGCGTGGCGGCGTCAAGCTGGCCCAGGGCTTCCTGTAGTCGTTTCGCCAGCGGCTGCAGTTCGGGAAAAGCGGCGGCTTCCTGCATCGTTCTGGTGACTTCCGCGACCAGCAGCTGGATGGCCCGCCCGCCCTGCATCGGCACTTTGCGGCCGAGCAGGTCCAGGCCGTGGATGCCCGTCGTGCCTTCGTGGATAGGATGAATGCGGGCTTCGCGATAAAACTGCTCGACGGGAAAATCGGTCGTGTAGCCGGCTCCGCCGAGGATCTGCACCGCCGCGCTGGTCGTCAGACAGCCCATTTCGGAAGGGTACGATTTGGCGATGGGCGTCAGCAGGTCCAGCAGCAGCCCGGCCGCTTCGGCCTCGGAACCTTCTCCGGCATGGGCGACGTCCGAAAGGTAGCTGCAGTAGAGCAGCAGCCCCAGCGAACCCTCCATGACCGCTTTCTGGAACAGCAGCATCCGCTTAACGTCGGCGTGGCGAATGATGGGCACCTGAGGCCGTGCGGGGTCTTTTTCGGCGATGGGCCGGCCCTGCGGGCGTTCGCGGGCGTATTCCAGCGAGGCGTAGTAGGCGGCGGTACCGATCGAAACGGCGTTCATGCCGACCCCGATCCGGGCCTCATTCATCATCTGGAACATGTACCGCAGGCCCTGGTTGGGCTCCCCGACGAGGTAGCCCAGGCAGCCGTCGCTGGAGCCGATCATCAGGTGGGCGATGGGTGCCCCCTTGTAGCCCATTTTGTGATAGACGCCGGCCGTCAGGACGTCGTTGTCGACCAACTCCCCCGCCTCCGGGCGCTTCTGGGGCACGGCGAAAAGCGAAATGCCTTTCGTACCGGCCGGAGCGCCCTGGATGCGGGCCAGCATGAGATGGACGACGTTCTCGCAGGCGTCATGGTCGCCGGCGGAGATGTAAATTTTCTGCCCGCGGATGCGGTACAGACCGGCCTGCTCGGTGGGCTCGGCGGTAGTGGAAACGTCGGAAAGCGAACTGCCGGCATCGGGCTCGGTCAGGGCCATGGTTCCCTGCCCGCGACCGGCGTAGAGGTGAGGTGTGAACGTATCGATTAACGCCTGGCTGCCGAAGACCCTGAGGAGGTTGGCCGCGCCGGTGGTGAGGAACGGAAAAACACTGGACGAATAGTTGGCCGCCCCGAAAATGAAGGTCGCCGCGTTGAGCAGGCTGGCGGGCATTTGCTGGCCGCCTTCTTCGTAGCGGAACGGTGCGTTGATCCAGCCGTCGTCGCCGAACCGCCGGATGATGTCGCGCATCGCGGGATAAACACGAATTTTACCGTCGACGAGCTGCGGCTCCTGCCGGTCCATGACCGTCAGCAGGGGCTTGAGCTGGGTATCGGCGATGCGGTCGGCGGCATCGAGGACCAGCTCAAACGACTCGCGGGAATGGTCCTGGAAATACGGAAAGCGCGCGAGGCCGTCGCTGCCGAGGACTTCAAACAGCTGAAACTGGAGGTCGCGCCGGGAATAAAATTGCTGAGCCATAGGTACGATAACAAAAACGGGCCATTAACCTGCGGTCATACCGCCGTCGATCTGAATAGCCTGGCCGGTAAAGAAAGCGTTCTCGTCGGCGCATAGCCAGAGAATGGCCTGGGCGATTTCCTGAGGTTGCCCGAAGCGCCCGGCTGGAATGACCCGCCGCATGCGTTCTTCCATGTCGGGAGCCATCGACATCAGGTCGTGAACCATGGCCGAATGGGTGTAGACCGGGCAGACGGCGTTCACGCGGATGTTTTTGCGGACGTATTCGAGGGCGGCGGTCTTGGTCAGGCCCAGCACGCCATGTTTGGCCGCGCTGTAGGGTGCCCCGTTGGGCATGCCGCGTACGCCGGCAATGGAGGAAATGTTGACGATCTTACCGCCCCCCTGCTGGAGCATCTGCCGGATTTCGGCCTGCATGCAGTAGAAAACGCCGCTCAGGTTGACGGCCAGCATCTGGTTCCAGTCGTCCAGCGACTGCTCCGCCAGCCGGGCGAACTTGCCGCCGATGCCGGCATTGTTGATGCCGATGTCGAGCCGGCCGTAGTGGTCAACCGTCTGGCGTACCGCTGCCTCAACCTCCGCCGGATTGGCTACGTTACAGCGGATGAAGTAGGCTTCGCCACCGCCGTCGGTGATGAGCCCGACGGTCTCCTGACCACCCGCCGCATTGACATCGGATACGACCACCTCCGCCCCCGCCTGCGCAAAGGCCAGGGCCGTCATTCGCCCAATGCCTGATCCCGCCCCGGTGACCAGCGCCACCTGGTTTATGAAATTGTACATAGTATGCATGCATACGGTTTAGGTCCTGCAAACATACCGAAAAAGGCGTGGCGAAATGGTACGGGAGGGGGAAAAAATTGTAGGGTGGGATGAGAGTTGAAAGGCTGATCGGCTGAAGGCTGTCTACAGTCCTTCTTTCCTTTACGGTGAGAATAACCACAGACAGCCTTCAGCCGATCAGCCTTTCCGGCTTATTTCATCAACGCTCCCAAACTCTCTTCCAGCGCACGGATTTTTGCCTCGGCGTCGGCCAGTTTCTGGCGTTCTTTCTCGACGACATCGGGCTTGGCGTTGGCGACGAAGCGTTCGTTGGAAAGCTTTTTCAGGACGGTATCGCGGAAACCTTCGGTGTACTCGAGTTCTTTCTTCAGGTTGGCGATTTCCTGCTCGACATCGATCTCGCCGGCTACGTTCAGGAAGAACTCATCCCCCTTGATGACGAAAGAAGTCCCTTCGGCTTTCTCCGTGACGTACGAAATGTCCGACACATTAGCCATTTTCCGGATCAGGCCTTCGAGCCGGCGGAAGCGGTCGGGCGTTTCGGTTTTGATCGCCAGCGGCAGCTCGGTTTTCGGCGAAATCTGCTTGGCGTTACGCAGGTTCCGGATCGTAGTGACAACTTCGAACAGCAGCTCGAAATCGGCCAGCAGGGCGCTGTCGACGGCCCCACCGGTCGGATACGCGGCCACACAGATGCTTTCGCCCGGCTGCCGTTCCCGAATATCCTGCCAGATTTCTTCGGTAATGAAGGGCATAAACGGGTGTGTCAGCGCCATCAGTTGCTCGAAGAAGTGGATAGTCGCCTCGTAGGTTGTCTGGTCGATGGGCTGCTCGTAGCCCGGCTTGATCATCTCCAGGTACTGCGAACAGAAATCATCCCAGATCAGCTTGTAGACCGTCTGCAGCGCGTCCGACATCCGGAACTTGGCAAAATGATCCTGCAGTTCGGCCACGGCCTGGTTCAGGCGGGCGGTAAACCACTGGACCGCAATGGCGTTTTGTTCGTTCGGTTCAGCCGTCAGGTTCCAGCCTTTGACGAGCCGGAAAGCGTTCCAGATCTTGTTGCAGAAATTCCGGCCCTGCTCGACCAGCTTATCGTCGAAGAGCAGATCGTTCCCGGCGGGCGAGCTGAAGAGCATGCCGGTTCGGACGCCATCGGCCCCGTACTGCTCAATAAGTCCCAGCGGGTCGGGTGAGTTACCAAGCTGTTTCGACATTTTTCGGCCCAGTTTGTCCCGTACCATACCGGTAAAGTAGACGTTCCGGAACGGCCGTTCGCCCTGGTACTCGTAGCCGGCGATGATCATGCGGGCCACCCAGAAGAAAATAATGTCGAAGCCGGTAACCAGATCGTTGGTTGGGTAATAATAGTCCAGATCGCCCGGTGCGGCCTTTGGATCCTTGGGATCGTGCGAGGGATAGAAGACCGCCATGGGCCAGAGCCAGGACGAGAACCAGGTGTCCAGCACGTCTTCGTCCTGGGTCAGGTCCGCCTCGCTCAGGGCGAAGAGCTGGTATTTGTCGCGGGCGATGCGCAGGGCTTCTTTTTTGTTGCGGGCCACGATCACTGTTCCGTCCTGCATGTAAAAGGCCGGGATGCGGTGGCCCCACCAGAGCTGGCGGCTGATGCACCAGTCGTGCGGTGCCTCCATCCAGGACCGGTACATGTTCTTGAATTTGGGCGGAACGAGCTGGACCGTATCGTTCAGCACGTTCTCCAGGGCGGGCTGGGCCAGTTCCTCCATTTTGAGGAACCACTGCAGCGACAGCTTCGGCTCGATAACGGCGTTGGTCCGCTCCGAGAAGCCCACGTTCGACTTATACTCTTCGGTCTTCTCCAGGTGTCCGGCCGCTTCCAGCTGCTTCAGGATTTCCTTGCGGGCGGCGAACCGGTCCATGCCGACCAGAATCTGCGCTTTTTCGTTCAGCGTACCGTCCTCGTTGAGGATGTCGATGACCGGCAGGTTGTGCTTGATGCCCAACTCATAGTCGTTCGGGTCGTGGGCGGGCGTGACTTTAAGGCAGCCCGTTCCGAAGTCCATCGTCACGTATTCGTCCGTAATGATGGGAATGGCCCGGTTGATGAGCGGAATGAGCGCTTTCTTGCCGTGCAGGTGCTTGTACCGCTCGTCGTTGGGGTTCACGCAGATGGCCGAATCGGCCATGATGGTTTCCGGACGGACGGTAGCGATGACAAGGTAGTCGTCAGTCGTCAGTCCATCAGTCGTCAGTCCGGAGTTGTTGCCATCCGACTGAGGACTGGGGACTGACGACTGACCGACTATTTTATACCGAATATAAGCCAACTTCTGCTGCACCTCCTTCATGAGGACCTCCTCGTCGGAGACGGCGGTGCGGCCCTGGGGGTCCCAGTTCACCATCCGGACGCCGCGGTAGATCTTGCCTTTGTTGAAGAGGTCGACGAAGGTATCGATGACGGCATCGTAGAGCGCGGGCTCCATGGTGAAGCGGGTGCGGTCCCAGTCGCAGGAAGCGCCCAGCTTTTTGAGCTGCTGCAGGATGATACCGCCGTATTTATGCGTCCATTCCCAGGCGTGCTCCAGAAACTTTTCCCGGCCGATGTCCGTCTTGGCAATTCCCTGTTCCCGCAGCATCGCCACGACCTTGGCTTCCGTCGCAATCGAGGCGTGGTCTGTTCCCGCCACCCAGCAGGCGTTTTTGCCTTCCATGCGGGCCTTCCGGATCAGCACATCCTGGATGGTATTGTTCAGCATGTGCCCCATGTGCAGCACGCCGGTAACGTTGGGAGGCGGAATGACGATGGTATACGGCTCGCGCGCGTCGGGCGTGGAGTGAAAGAAGCGGTTGTCCAGCCAGTACTGGTACCACTTCTCCTCGATGTCCTTGGGATTATAGGTTTTTGAGATCATAGATGAGCGGATTGACGCTGGACGTTTGACAGTTGATACAAAATAGATTTAAGTAAAATGTCAAACGTCCAGCGTCAGATGTCAAACGTCGGCAATTAGATGCCACAAAATTAGTCAATTCCCAACGGGAGCGAAAACGAATGGTTTGCTTTGGTAGTTTTACCTCTATCACGCACCCTTTCGCCCTCGATACCCTATGGAATTTGGAAAAGTTACCGACCTGGAGGCCGTTGATTTTACGCTCCCGCCCGATCATCCGTTCAACCAGCGGATCTGGGACATGGTCGAGCCGGCGGCTCACCCGGAAGTCTTCATTGGCGGCCCTATCTGGGCCAATAAAACGTATCTGGGGAAAATCTATCCTTCGGGGGCGAAGGAAAAGGACTATCTCTACCACTACACCCGCCAGTTCAACACCATTGAGCTGAACCTGACGCACTACCAGATCCCGACGCCCGGCATGATCAGCCGCTGGCGGGAGGAAGCCGCTCCGGGCTTTGTTTTTTGCCCGAAGTTTCCGCAGATCATCAGCCACGAGCGGGGCCTGATCGCCGCCCAGGGGCCGACCGAGGAGTTTATCGATGCGGTGCTGGGCCTGGAAGAATACCTTGGAACGACCTTTTTGCAACTGCCGCCGACTTTTGGCATTGAGCGCTGGTCGGTGTTGGAAACCTACCTGAAGGATTTGCCCGACGATCTGGAGGTGGCCGTTGAGTTTCGGCATGCGGACTGGTTCCGCAATCCCGAGGTCTGGGCCCGGACCCTGGAGCGGCTTTTTGCCCTGCGCCGCGACGTAGTGCTGACCGACGTAGCCGGCCGCCGCGACGTCCTGCACATGAGCCTATCGAGCCCGGTGCTGGTCCTGCGTTTTATCGCCAACGAAGGTCACCCGACCGACTACCAGCGCGCCGACGCCTGGGTGCAGCGCCTCAGCGAATGGTTCGGCAAAGGACTGCAGACGGCTTACCTCTTTGTGCACGGCGGCGGCGATAACGACACCGCCCCCGAGCTGATCCGCTACTGGGTCCGGCGGCTCAACGAAGTCTGCGGTTTGAACTTGTCCGAACCGAACCTGCGGCCGGCGGTGGTGCAGGGGAGTTTGTTTTGAGGGGAAACAAAAGAGATTAAGACGCTAGACAATAGACATAGGAAGCGGGGTTAGCGTGCCTTTTTTCAGGTGATACACCCGATCGGCGCGTTCGGCGGTTTGAAGCTTGTGGGTAATCAGGAGAATGCCTAGGCTGGGGCGAAGGCGTTGGAGCAGGTCCATCACAAAGGTTTCCGTTTGGGGGTCCATGGCCGCCGTAGGCTCATCGAGCAGGAGCATTTGCGGCTTCCGGTACAACGCTCTCGCCAGTCCAATCAATTGGAGCTGTCCGCCCGACAGGTTGACGCCGTCTTCGCCCAGCCGGGTTAGGTACCCTTGGGGAAACAGAGAAAAATACGCGTCGAATCCATAATTCCGGCAAAATTCAATGATCAGGAAGGCTTCCTCCGCCGTATTACCCAGTCCTATGTTGTCCAGTAACGTGCCGTTGAACAGTTTAACCTGCTGAGGTACCACACCTACCGTGCTTCGCCAGGAAGGAGTGTCGATGGTTTGCCAGTTGGTTTCATTGACGTAAATGGTGCCTGTCTCAGGCGCGTAAAATCGTTGCAGTACCTGCAGTAAGGTGGACTTGCCACTGCCGATTTCCCCCAGCAGCGCGATGCACTCTCCTTTTTGAATGGTAAGCGAAAGATTTTTTAAAAGCAGCGGCCGGCCCGGAAACCGGAAAGAAACATTCTCGAGCCTTAGGGAGTCCAACGAGAAGGACTTTAACCCGGCCTCCGGATCGGCCTGAAATTCCGGCTTAAGCTGGACGTATTCGAACAGACGGTCGAAGGCGACACGCGCCTCCTGAAGCTGCAGATTGGTCAGGGCCAGACTGGCTACGGAGGGTAAAAGCGTACTGGTCAAAGTCAGGATAGCCATCATTTCGCCCAGTTTAAGCGCTTGCTGGACAACCAGGACGGAGGTCACGGTCATGAATGCCGCAATGAGCACAGCACTAAACACCTCAGTCGTTACATTGAACCGAAGTGCCACATTAGCGAGTCGAAATAGTTGGGCCTGAAAATGCCCGTAAATGGCCTGGGTAGTATGTCCGAAAAGCGATTGCCGGTTGGTCGCCTTTATGACTTCAATGCCCTGTAACGTATCTACGTAATTACTCTCGGCGTGGGCGGACGCTGCCATGACGTCATGTTGACCGGACAGGATCGCCTGGTGGTAGCGCCAGGCGAGCCCCGCGTAGATGGGGACACTCAGCAGGCTTAAGAAGCCGATCCAGGGTGAGTAGGTGAATAAAAAGCCGACGCATACAAGTACGACAAGGGTGTTGATGACGACCGTGCCGGTAAGGTAACTGATGCTGCGTTGAATACGGCCGGCGTCGTTAAGGCGGGCGATTAGTTCACCGGTTTTACGGCTATCGAAGAATGATTTCGGGAGGTAAAGCAGGGAACTGTAAAACTGATGGATAAGCCGGTTGTTGAAATCCCGGCTTTGCCGGTTCAGCAGGAAGCCGCGGAGGTAACCGACCATGGCCCGGGCGATGAGCAGCAGGGTGAGTAAAGCCAGCCCCAGCCTCAGCCGTTGGCTGTCCTGCTGCGGTAGAATTTCGTCGATTAGCTTTTGCGAAAATATGGCGGTTGATAGACCCAGACCGGCGGTAATGATGCCCAGTCCCGTAGCAATTGCCAGTAAGGGAATGTCCGCCCGGATAAGGTTCAACAGCCAGCGGTTTTTCTCCCGGCGCTCGTCGGAACGACGCTGAAAGGTTGTGTTGGGTTGCAGCGCCAGCAGAACCCGAGAAGGCCATAGGGTTGTCAGAGCCTCAGCAGAATACAGAACAAGGCCCCGGGCCGGGTCGCCGATGACAAACTGCTGTAAGTGTGAATCCCAACCGTAACAAACCACGTAGTGCTGCAGTCGGTTGTCGATCAGGACGTGAAGAATAACGGGGCCGTTGGTATCGGTTTTCAGGTTCTCGACGGAATCTGCCTGGAACCCCTCGGGGTCAAAACCCAGTTGGCAGGCCGCCTGGTGAAGGCCGAGTAGCGTGGTCCCCTGGCTGGTAGTGCCGCTTAGCTCTCGGAGCCGTTCCAGCGGTGCATATCCCCCGTGATAAGCCAGAATAGAAGCCAGACAGGCTACGCCGCAATCGGATTCGCCCTGCTGGAGGATAAGCGTCTTTTCGAGGTAAGCACGGGGTTTCATGCCTAATAACGAGAGGGTAGATGGGTGGATAAAGCGCAGGCAGTAGACCGGACAGGTAGGTAAGGCGTCTCTTTCTGCCAGTCGCGGTCGTAAACGCTTATTTCAAATGGTTGACAATGGCCGCAACGCTGGTCTGGCCCCGGAAGTGCTTTGCCAGGGCCCCTTGCGCGTTGTAAATCAGAATTTCGGGAGTAGAAGCAAAACCAAAGGTCTCATGAACATCCCGCGAACTGATCTGTGCCAGTTGCAGGGAGCTTTCGGTCGATAGCTGCTGCGCCCGAGCAAAGGTTCGGATCTTGTCCAGAGGTGCTGTGGAAACAAGCCAGACCGTCGCTCCCCTCAGATCAGAATTGTGCGCTCGCAGCTCTTTCGTCTCCAGAACGCAGTGGTCGCAATCGGGGTCAATATACACCAGCACAAGGGGGCGATTGTTCGTTGCCAATTGGATCGGTTGGCCATTAAGGTCCGTTATACTAACGGCGGGGAGGGAGGCGATTCGGCTGGCCGTAGCATCTTTCTGACGAAGTCGGTTCGTAAATCCCCAGCTCAGATAAGTTAGGGTCGCTACGACTGCGATTGGTATAATCCAGCGTAAATAGGAACTCATGACAGGCTAACCGAAATAAACATGACCAACACAATCCAAAGCAGCAGCCCCGTACCGTAGGCTGAGGCGACCAGGCTCATGCCTCGTTCCAACGTCCAGCTAAGCTGCTGAGCGAGCCCATAAGCAAGAACGAGCCAATATACCAGTTCAAAGAGGTTAAGGACCTGTAATGGATACACCAGATAAGGTGCCACGCTATTAGCGCCTACCAGGCTTAAAAGGCTTAGCGGGTAAAAAATCTGGAGATCCACCAGCGTGTAATCGGTTTGGACAAATAGAAACCATAAGATCTTAACCAAGCCGGGAACGAGTAGCACAAACTCCGCCTGAATGGCTACCCGAAAGAACGGCCGAAATAGCCAGCGGTCGCTGATAAGGTAATAGCCAAGACTTAAGCAGGTAGCCACCAAGGTAAATTTGCACAGATTAAAGAGAGGAAGAATGGCGTATGTCAACCAGGACCAGCGTTCACCTTCGGTCAGCAGTTCTTTAATCTGGTCGTAGGACAACTGGGCTGAGAGTGCATTAAAATACAGCTCTTCTGATACCAGAAGATAGTTGCCCGCTGCAATAAGCAATAGGGACAATAAGGTCGATACAGCAAATAAGGTTGAGGTCATGGAGGTTAAGGAGTTGTTGCCGCTTAACGCATCCGAAATAGGCTCAATTAAACTTTAATCAGGCGGTTTTTTCGGTATTCCTAAATTTTAAATCGATTAAAATGCCAATAGCGGCTAGATCTGAACCGATAGCGGTACATAAAGTATAGATCAACTCGCTTCCCCGTAGGTCCTGGTATATAATATACCCAAACGTTAAGCCGGAGAAAGTAAAGGCGCTGTACATTAGCGTTTTCTTGAAAATAATTGCATTCATAATTTGGTATATTTTCTTATAATATTGTAATGAATTAAATAAGCTTTATGCTTAATCTTAAAGAGTAGAGTAAGTGACCGTTTAAGAATCCATGCTAGTCTTTGAACCTAGTATTGCTTTTTAAAGCTTAGCAGTATTTTTTAACCTTTAGCTCATTATATAAATAGCTTAGTTAGTAAAATGAAAACTTTTTTTGAGTGTGCCATCTATGACCGTTGGAGATAAAATTATTTTAGAAAATCGTAATTTAAAAACAACAGGTATAAGGCATAAATAGAAAAAAATATAAAAGTAATAAAATTTGAAGAAAAGTTGCCGTCTTTGTAGATTACTTCTTTTGGAGAAGAGCTTAGAAGGACGGTAAGATCTGGTTCATAAGGGAATTTCGCTTGATATTTATATGAAATAAATGATACTATAAGGAAAAGGGCCAATTGTATAAACGCCAATTGGACTGAGAAACTGGATGTGTGGATTGAGGTTAAAATTATCGTTAAAAACAATAGGATAGCGGTGGGCTTAGCTCTATTTGTTGCCAGGGTTACGAGGAGCGGAATAATGGCAAAAGAGATGTAGCTGTATATCAAATTAGATAAAAGATATACAACGTGAGAGTGAGGTCCCCAAGTTGATAGCACTATAAGGAATGCACCAATTGGAAAAAAGTAATATTTAGGGTTCATTGTGTATGGAAATAAATAAACTGGTTTGACGTAGTTTAACCCACGTCAAACCAGTTTTTACCAACATTTGATCACACTAACGATAGCAGTCATACCTGTGGTTATGCCTACTGATGCAGCCAGTGAGCCAGCAACTAGCCCCACAGGGCCTGTACTTGCCAAGGCAACTATACCAAGACCAGCGCCCACCATGCTTAAAACATCATTTGTTTTGCCTAGGCTTTTGCAATTTACACCACCCTCAAAGTTTGCCAAGTCGGCAGTTAGTAGCGTTTGCATAATTTCGTTTAAATTAATTTGCTGCCTACTCTTTCTCAGGCTTTTCGGCACCCGCCTCTGTTGCGCGTCAACGAAACAAAGGTGTGAAGGAAAAACTTGGATCACATCGATAAACTTACTCATTCTTTATAGGTAAGCTTGCCCATTTTTCTTGCTTCATGAGCGCATTATAATTTTTCTAAATTAATAAGCCCAATATCGTATCCCGATGGGTCAGCACAAAGCGGTTCAAACTGCCAGGCCCACCGTTGGCCTGAAGTTTCTGCCCAATCTTTAACTTATGGTTATTCACCGTCTTCTCGCTTAAGCAAAGTTCATCGGCGATTTGCGGACCGGTTTTTCCTTCGGCGACTTTGCGCAGTACCCGCCGCTCGGCCTGGGTTAGCTCTTGCCAGCCCGGAAGCATCGGGGACTTGCCTCTACTAGCCGCATTTGGCAGCAGTGACGACCGGAAAAAGCGGCCAGCTTTGAGTGTCTGCAAGCATTCAGCCAGTTCATCCAGGGTACAGAGAACGTCAAAGTCCAGTTCGTCGAGCCATTCCCATAATGCTGAATTAGGGTTTGTTTCCGGTGGTAGGCATAGGACAATAAAAGTTTGCGGGCTGGCCAGTCGAATGCGCGTCAGTAAGGTTTTGTCTGCCAAATAATCGGGCGTAATAAGTGTGAAGCGTGGGAGCTCAGTAGCCACTCGCTTCTCAATACCGTCCGATTGAGCCAACAATACACGCCAGTTTAAACCAGCCTGATCCGTAGCCGCCGAGATCTGCAGCACAAGCGATCGGCGCTGGCATAAAGCAAGTAAAGACATAAATGGTGGGATATAGGGTTATACGTTTCTTTTCTCAGCACTATCGTTTGTTTCCACGTAAAACCAATGCTAAAAAATTAATTTTTACGCATTCAGCGCAAGTGGGTATTCATGAAAAAGATTAATTTTTTGAGCCGTATATGGGTGAAAATGTGTACTTATTTTTGCGAAATTGAGGTCAATTCTTTTGATCGTTCTATGCGCTCCGGGCCCTGCGAATTGACGTGTATAAGGATCGTGATTTTGTAAAATTTATTGGCTGCCAGGTATCCTCCTTTCTGTATATCGCTGGTCTTTCGCATACGACGGAGTGGTGCTACCCGCGACGGTGGGCCCGGACTGGCCATCGTCCGGCGCGAAGAGTACTTGTGTCTTCAGCCACAAAACCCTACCTTTGCCCCCATGCAATCCCAGAACGCTCACCGCTACCACCATCATCCTGCCCGATAAACCGGCAGAACGGAGGCGTTTTGGAGTCAACCGCGACATAGCGATTTACCTGATAACACGAAGCCCGGTTCTGCCAAGGATCGGGTTTTGCTTTTTAGACGCGTTGAGGAAGAAAAAGGAGACTATGACATTTGACGTTTGACATTGGACGCTTGACTGGGAACTGGTCCAACGTCAAGTGTCAAACGTCCTGCCCGACTAACATGAAAACCGTCATCATCAAGTACAACGCCGGCAACGTGCAGTCGGTCATGTACGCCCTGGAGCGCATCGGGGCCAGCTACCTGCTGACCGACGACGAAGCGGAGATCCGCTCGGCCGATAAGGTCATCTTCCCGGGCGTGGGCGAGGCCAGTACGGCCATGGCCTACCTGCGGGAGAAAGGGCTTGATCAGGTCATCCCTAGCCTGAAACAGCCGGTGCTGGGTACCTGCGTCGGGATGCAGTTGCTGTGCCGGTACTCGGAGGAAGGCGATACGACCTGCATGGGCGTGTTTGACGTTGACGTGCGGCGTTTCCCGGCCAAACAAGGCTACAAGGTGCCCCACATGGGCTGGAACAGCATCCGCGACCTGCGTGGACCGCTGCTGAAAGGCATCCAGGAGAACGCCTACGTCTATTTCGTGCACAGCTACTGCGCCCAGATCAGCCAGGACACCATCGCCTCCTGCACCTACAGCCAGCCCTTCAGCGCCATGCTGCAGAAAGATAATTTCTACGCCGCCCAGTTCCACGCCGAAATCAGCGGGAACATCGGGCAGCGGATTCTGGAGAATTTCTTAAAACTCTGACGCTTGACAGTTGACGCTTGACTTTTGACTTTATCTGTCAAGCGTCCAATGTCAAACGTCAACTGTCAAGCGTCAAACGTCACCCCATGCACATAATCCCCGCAATCGACCTGATCGAAGGCAAGGCCGTTCGCCTCACGCAGGGCGACTACAGCCAGAAGAAGGAATACAACGCCCGGCCGCTGGAAGTGGCCCAGCAGTTTGAAGACGCCGGTCTGACGCGCCTGCACCTGGTCGACCTCGACGGGGCCAAAGCCAAGCGCGTCATCAACTGGAAAGTGCTGGAACTGATCGCCTCCAAAACCCGCCTGCATATTGATTTCGGCGGGGGCGTGCAGTCCGAGGAAGACCTCCGCATCGTCTTTGAAAGCGGCGCGCGGCAGGTCACGGGCGGCAGCATTGCCGTCAAGAAGCCGGAGGTGTTCGAAAACTGGCTGAAGGAGTTTGGGCCGGAGGCGATGATCCTGGGTGCCGACGCCAAAAACGAGAAAATCGCCGTCAGCGGCTGGGAAGAAGGCACCGACGTGTGGGTGTATGATTTCGTCGAAAACTGGCTGGAAAAAGGCATTCGGTATGTTATCAGTACGGACGTCGCCAAGGACGGCCTGCTGCAGGGCCCGTCGTTCGAGCTCTACAAAAACCTGCAGGAACGCTCCGACAAGCTGCAGATCATCGCCAGCGGGGGCGTGAGTGGCATGGACGATATCGAAAAGCTGGCGGAAATGAACCTCTTCGGCGTGATCGTCGGGAAGGCCATCTACGAAGGGCGGGTGACGCTGAAAGAATTAATTCAATACAACGGGCTGTAAACCCTTAGGCCGATGGAACCGGAATTTACCATCAGTACCGACAAGACAAAACTCGACCGGGAGATGATCTTCCGGTTCATTTCGGAGGAATCCTACTGGGGTCAGAACATTACCCGGGAGAAAGTGGATCGCGCCATTGAGAATTCGATCTGCTTCGGCGTGTACCTGGGCAATAAACAGGTCGGTTATGCGCGGGTAATCACCGACCAGGCGACGATGGCCTACCTCTCGGACGTGTTCATCCTGTCCGATTACCGCGGCCGGGGGCTGAGCAAACGGCTGATGGAAACGATCCAGAACTGGCCAACCCTGCAGGGGCTGCGTCGCTGGCTGTTGTTCACGCAGGATGCCCACGGGCTTTACAGCCAGTTTGGCTTTACGGCGCCCGACCGGCCCGAGTGGATCATGCAGCGAAAAGGCTTCTGATCGGCAAACCTGCTCCCGGTTCATCATTCATTGTTCATTATTCATTAACTGAAAGATGCTAACAAAGCGCATCATCCCCTGCCTCGACATCAAGGACGGGCGGACGGTCAAAGGCACCAACTTTGTCAACCTCCGCGACGCGGGTGATCCCGTCGAACTGGGCCGGATCTACGCGGAGCAGGGGGCCGACGAACTGGTGTTTCTGGATATTACCGCTACGGTCGACGAACGCAAGACGCTCATTGAACTCGTCCGGCGCGTGGCCCACGTGGTCAATATTCCGTTTACGGTCGGCGGGGGCATTTCCTCCAAGGCGGATGTTTCGGCCCTGCTGAACGCGGGCGCTGACAAGGTTTCGATCAATTCGTCGGCCGTGCGGAACCCGGGGCTGGTCGACGAACTGGCCCAGGAATTCGGCAGCCAGTGCATCGTCGTGGACATCGACACCCGCTTTGTCGGGGGCGAACATATCGTGCACACCCACGGCGGCGGCCGTCCGACCGAGCTGCGCACGATTCCCTGGGCGAAGGAAGTCGAGGAGCGCGGCGCGGGGGAACTGCTGCTGACGTCCATGGATACCGACGGCACCAAAGCCGGCTTTGCCCTGGAACTGACGGCGGCCATTTCCGGGGCGGCCAATATTCCCGTGATCGCTTCGGGCGGGGCCGGGACAATGGACCATTTCGTCGATGTCTTCACCGCCGGAAAAGCGGATGCCGGCCTGGCCGCGAGCATTTTTCACTTTAAGGAAATCGAAATTCCGGCCCTGAAAAAATACCTGAACCTGAAGGGGATTGAGATGCGGATGACGGATTGAGGGCTTATGCGTCAAAGGATTTCCACACTTAAACTCGTTTCAATCTTATGGAAAGCCCGGTTGTCCTCTACCAGACCGAAGACGGTCAAACCACCCTCGACGTAACGGTGATCGATGAGACGGTATGGCTAACCCAGCAGCAGATGATTGATCTTTTTCAACGGGATCAATCAGTTATCAGCCGGCACATCAGCAACGTTTTTGCAGAAGGGGAGCTGGTCAAAAAAAGCAATATGCAAAAAATGCATATTACTAATTCGGACAAACCGGTAACCTTCTATAGCCTCGATGTCATTATCTCCGTTGGTTACCGGGTCAAGTCCCAGCGGGGCACCCAGTTCCGCATCTGGGCCAACAAGGTTCTGAAAGACTACCTGCTGAAAGGCTATACCCTGAACGAAAAACGCCTGCAGCAGGAGCGGGCGACTCTCCAGGAAATCCAGCAGACGCTGCTCCAGTTTCAGCAGTCGGTTGAAAATGAAGCGCTTACCCTGCAGGAAGCCAAAGGGCTGATTTCGCTGATCACCGAGTATGCTAAGTCGTTTACGCTGCTGAATCAGTTCGATACCAACGAGGTCGACACCATCGGGCTGGGCGAGGAGGTTATTTACCAACTGGATTACGAGGAATCGCTGGCGGCCATTGCGGAACTGAAACAGCGGCTCATGGAACGGAAAGAAGCGTCGGAGCTGTTTGGCCGCATCCGCGACGACGGCTTTCGGGGCATCCTGGGCAGCGTGGCCCAGACCTTCGGCGGGCAGTACCTCTACCCGACCATTGAGGAACAGGCGGCGCATTTGCTTTACTTTGTCATCAAAAATCACCCGTTCAGCGACGGCAACAAGCGCATCGGGGCGTTTCTGTTTATCTGGTTTCTGGAAAAAAACCGCCACCGGTTGAAGCGGGACGGGGCGTTGAAAATCAACGAAAACGCCCTGGTGGCCCTGGCGCTGCTGATCGCCCAGAGCGACCCGGCCAGCAAAGAGCTGATGATTCAACTGGTGATGAACCTGATTAAAAATGATTAGAAGCGCCGGCCCAAAGCCTCTCTTCTTTATTCTTTTGTCTCTTGTCTTTTCTCTTCTGTCGACTCCCCATGTCATCCCTAAATTTCGATAAATCCCCCGACGGCCTACTCCCCGCCGTCATCCAGGACGCCGTCACCGGTAAAGTCCTCATGCTCGGCTACATGAACCAGGAAGCCTACGAAAAAACGCAGGTTGAAGGCGTGGTTACCTTTTTCAGCCGGAGCAAACAGCGGCTCTGGACGAAGGGCGAAACCTCCAATAACTTCCTGCACGTGGAGCAGATGCTGGTCGACTGCGACGGCGATACGCTGCTGATCAAGGCCCGCCCCGCCGGCCCGACCTGCCACACGGGCGCCGACACCTGTTTTAACGAAGTGAATACCGGAAAAGGGGCGTTCCTGAACTACTTGCAGGGCGTGATCCGGGAGCGGAAGAACAACCCCAGCGAGCAGTCGTACACGGCCAGTCTCTTCCGCAAGGGCGTCAACAAAATAGCCCAGAAAGTAGGAGAAGAGGCCGTTGAATTAGTAATCGAAGCCAAAGACGGCAACGACGAGCTTTTTAAGGGAGAAGCCGCCGACCTGCTGTTCCATTTTTTGGTATTATTGGGGCATCGGAACCTGGACCTGGACGAGATCGTGGCGGTTCTGGAGGGGAGGCATGGAGGGAGAGAAGTTGCAAAGTGACAAAGTAGCAAAGCCTTCTTTTGAGTGCCTTTGCGACTCTGCTACCTAGCCACTTAGCACATACCAGCGTCACTTTAACACCTATTCCACCATACTATGGGCCTACTTATTCGCATCCTGATCAGCGCGGTGGCCGTGTACCTGGCCGCTACCTTTATTCCGGGTATTACCGTCAACGGCTTCGGAACGGCGCTTATCGTCGCCATTGTCCTGGGGCTGCTGAACGCTTTCCTCAAACCCATTCTGGTCGTCCTGACCATCCCCATCACCATCCTGACGCTGGGGCTTTTTTACATCGTCATCAACGTGCTGATGGTGTACCTGGCGGCCTACCTCGTCAGTGGCTTTGCCGTCAGCGGCTTTATCGCCGCCCTGCTCTTCAGCCTGGTCGTGGCGGTAATCACCTGGGTCATGGACGCCATCATCAGCTAAGCGCCGCCACTTACCGGCACGCTGCGAACCCCGGTTTGGCCGGGGTTCTTCTTTTTTGTAGGTTTCGGGAAAACGCCTGAACCTGATTCCCTTCATGACTGATTCGTACGACTGCGACGTGCTTGTCGTCGGCGCGGGCTTTGCCGGCCTGACCGCCGCCCGGGAACTCCGCCGCGCCGGTAAAACGGTCCTGGTGCTCGAAGCCCGGGACCGCGTAGGCGGGCGGGTCTGGACCGAGCGTTTCGAGGACGGCAGTTACGTCGACTGGGGCGGGGCCTGGGTAGGCGCGACGCAGGACCGGCTCTACGCCCTGGCCCGGGAGTTTGGAGTACAGACGTTTAAGACCTACGAAGAAGGCAAAAGTACCCAGTATCACCGGGGCAAGGTCAGTCGCTACAGCGGCCTTATTCCGCCCCTGCCCGTGGCTTCGCTGCTGAGCCTCGACCGGGCCATCAAGCGCTTCAACAAACTGGCCAAAACCGTCGAGCTGGAACGCCCCTGGGAAACGCCCGGTGCCGGCAAATACGATCCCATGACCCTGGCGAGCTGGATGGAGCAGCAGATGAGCTTCCCAACCGCCCGGAAATTCTTCAAGGTAGCCGCCGAAGCCATCTGGGCCGCTGATCCCGCCGAAGTATCGATGCTGCACGCGCTGTTTTACGCCAAATCCGGCCGCGACCTCGATACGCTGATGAACATCCGCAACGGGGCGCAGGAAGAACGCATGGTGGGCGGGATGCAGACCGTGGCCGACCGGCTGGCCGACGAATTCCGCGACCGTCTGCGCCTGGGCCAGGCCGTCCGGAGCGTGGAACAGGACGAAACGGGCGTAACCGTCCGGGGCGAAGGATTTTCCTACCGGGCGCAGCGGCTGGTACTCACCCTGCCGCCCGCCCTGCTGCCGCGCATCGACTTCTGGCCCGCTCTGCCCGCCCGCCGCCTGCAGCTGACGCAGCGGATGCCCATGGGCGCGGTCTGGAAATGCTACGGGATCTACGACAAACCCTTCTGGCGGGAGCAGAACCTGAACGGGCTGGCCGCCACGCCCGACGGCTATATTACCATTACCTTCGATAATTCGCCCTACGACGGCAGTCGGGGAATCCTGATGGGCTTTGTGCTGGGCCACCAGGCCCGGGCTTTTGCGGCCCTGACGCCCGAGCAGCGCCGGAAAGAAGCACTCGACGCTTTCGCGACGTTTTTTGGCCCGGCGGCCCGGGAGCCGCTTCGGTACCTGGACCATAGTTTTCTCAACGAGGAATGGTCGCAGGGCTGTTACGCGGGCGTGGCGGGGCCGGGGCTATGGACGAGCCTGGGGCCGGTCCTGAGGGAACCCGTAGGGCGGCTGCATTGGGCCGGAACCGAAACCGCCGCCGTCTGGAACGGCTATATCGAAGGCGCCATTCGCTCGGGCGAGCGGGTGGCGGCCGAATTGCTCACCACCGACTTGCGCTAAACACCGGCTACCATGACTATCTCAACCGAAACCCTGATCTGGATTGGCGTAGGCTACCTCGTCCTCTGCCTGGTAGCCTACTGGATTCAGGAGCGCTTCATTTTCAAGCCCGAACGGCTGCCGCCGGATTTTGAATACAAGTACGAGAGTCCGTTCAAGGAACTGCATTTTACGCTCGACGACGGGGCGAACATCAACGGGCTGCTGTTCTACACGCATATCAAGAACCGGCGCGGGCTGGTCATCTACTTCCACGGCAACACCCGCAGCATCAAAGGCTGGTCGAAGTATTCGCGCGATTTCACCCGCCACGGCTATGACGTAGTCATGGTCGATTACCGCGGCTTCGGCAAAAGCCGGGGAAAACGAACGGAGGCGGCGCTGAAGAACGATGCCGAATACGTCTACCACCGGATGCAGTTCGATTTCGGCTATCCCGAGAACCAGATTGTCGTCTACGGCCGCTCGCTGGGTTCGGGTTTCGCCGCCAAGCTGGCGTCCACCCAGCGCCCGAAGATGCTCATTCTCGACGCGCCTTACTACAGCCTGTCCCACCTGACCAACCGCTTCCTGCCCTTTCTCCCGCTGTCGATCCTGCTTCGGTTTAAGATCCGCACCGATAAATGGGTGAAGTACGTCCGCTGCCCGATTTACATTATCCACGGCACGAAAGACCGCCTCATCCCGCTCAGTTCGAGCATTCGCCTGGCCAAGGTCGCCCCGCTGAATACGCATTTGGTGGCCATCCAGGGCGGCGGGCACAACAACCTGCCCCAGTTCGAGGAATACCACCGCGTCCTGGCCGACATCCTGCTGGATCGGTACAGCGATCTGGAGAAGCAGATTATGGGGGATATTGGGTTTAATGCGTAAAGAGCGAAAGAGCGGTCCGCCGCTGCGGTGAAAGTAGCTTCGCCAATTAGTTGACCTATCGGCGGAGCCTTTCACCGCAGCGGCGGACCGCTCTTTCACTCTTTCACTCTTTCGCTCTTTCACTCTTTCACTTTGTCCTCAAAGTACTTCCCAAGCACCCTCCGGAAAACACCGTCTGGACTCTCGTCAACGGACGCGAAAAGGGTCATGCAGGAGTAAAGCTTCAGGGCGTCGAGTTGGCCGAAGATCGCAACGGGATCCGTTCCCGGAAGCCGGAGCAGTTCGCCGGAAATTTCCCGCAGGCGTACGCCCAGGATGGGGTGGTTCAGATACGCCCGGGCTTCGTCGAGGTCGGCGATGGCGTAGTACCGGGCCCTTTCGCTATGGCCCAGCCCCTGGGGTTGCGGGAAGATGTACCACATCCAGTGCGTTGTTTTTCGGCCGGCTTTCACTTCGCAAAGCGCCCGCCGATAATCGTCTGCCTGGGCTTCCAGAAAGCGGTCTAGATGGTGCATCGGGGCTTATGGGAGTTCGGTTGGTTGCGAAGAACGGAGCGAAGGGGGTTTTTGCCAGACTTTCCAGCCCTTTTCCGTCAGCAGCGGCAGGATCAGGGCCGTCAGGACCCGCTGGTAGTAGGGCAGACGGTCGGCCGGATCGCCCGTGTAGAGCCATTCGGCGCTGGCGACCCAAAAATCCCCGACCAGAAACAGCTGCGTCAACAGGTGCTCGTCGTAACCCGGGTACAGCTCAGGCCGCAGCAGGCCGTTCGACCGGAGGTGTTCCAGCACATGCCGAAAAACCGCGCTTCGCTGGCCGATCAGCGCCTGGTGCTGCTCCCGCACCGCCGGAATCCGGCGCATAATCCCCGCAAAATCCAGCATCAGAAACCGGTATTCGTACAGGCTGGCCATGGTGTGGTCGGCCATCTGCATGAGCAGCGGTAATTCGAATCCCGCCGCGAGTACGGTCGTAATCTGGTCGCTGATGCGGGCGACGAGCTGCTGGTAGAGGCTGACCACGATGGCGTCCGTGTTTGGATAATGGTAGCAAAGATTCCCGTGGCTGATGCCGATCGCCTGGGCGATGTGCCGCACCGTCACCACCTCCGTTCCCCGCTCGTTGAACAGCTTCAGCGCCGCCGCCAGAATGCGCTCCTTCGTTTGCATAAAAATTAATTTAGAACAAATGTTCTAGTTATAAATTCGCCTAGTACATTTGTTCTAAAATTAGGAAATTCCCATGAAACCGCAAGGTATTATCATCGGCGCGGGCATCGGCGGGCTGACGGCCGCCCTCGCGCTTCGGCAGCAGGGCATCCGGGCCGAGGTCTACGAACGGGCGCCTGAGATCCGGGAAGTCGGCGCGGGCCTGGTGCTGGCACCCAACGCCCTGGCCGTGCTGGACCAGCTGGGGCTAATTCCCCTGATTAACGCCCAGAGCTGGCCACTGCGGGCCGCACTGATTACCCGGGCCAATGGCGCGATCGTCCGGGCCATCGACGTGCCGGTACTTGAACAGCAGTACGGCTACGGCATGCGGGTCATTCACCGGGGTACGCTCCAGACGCTGCTGAAAAACGCCCTGCCAGCGGATCAGCTGCACACGAACCGGGAGGTACTGGCCATGGCCGACGAGGACCAGCGGGTAGCGGTCTCGTTCGCCGGTGGTTTCACGGCTTCGGCTGATTTTGTGGTGGGAGCCGACGGTATCCGGTCGTCGGTGCGCCGGGCTCTGCTGGGGGAAAAGCCGCTGCGCTTTGCCGGGCAGACCTGCTGGCGGGCCATTGTAGACCTGCCGGCCGAAGAGCCGCATACCTCGGTCGAATACTGGGGCCGGGAGCCGGGTCTGCGTTTCGGGCTGGTGCCCATCGGTCCGGCGCAGCAATACCTGTACGTGACGGCCGCAGCCCCGGCGGGCGGGCAGGATAGGCCGGGGCAGGTCCTCGCCAACCTCCGGAAGCTGAGTGCGGGGTTTGCGCCGCCGGTCGGACGGGTGCTCGACGCCCTGGACGAAAGCCGCATTCACCGCGCCGATCTCTTCGATTTGCCCACGCTGGAGCGCTGGTCGGTAGGCCGGATCACCCTCCTGGGCGATGCCGCCCACGCCACGACACCGAACCTGGGGCAGGGGGCCTGCCAGGCTATCGAGGACGCCCAGGCGCTTGCCCGTTGCCTGGCGGCCGCCCAGTCCGTCGAAAACGCCCTGCAGACCTATCAGCAGCAGCGCAAGGCCAAGGCTGATCGCGTGGTTCGGATCTCGCGGCAGATTGGCCAGACCGTCGACGCCCCCGCCTGGATCAAACCGCTGCTGTTTTCGGCCCTAAAACTGGTCCCGGATTCGCTCAGCCAGCGGCAGTTTGCGGCCATCTTCCGGGTGTGATTGTGACGTTTGACGCTTGACGCTTGACTTTGGACAAATTAGTCAAGCGTCAAATGTCAAGAGTCAAACGTCCCAACTACTAAATCACCTTCTGCACGCTCCGGACGGCCGAGCCGCTGAACCAGCCTACGGCTTTCTTGCCGTTGGGGTTGAGGTTTCGGATGTTGGTCCGGACGTTCGCCGGCGGGTTGGAGAACAGCCCGCCGCTGGCTGCGGTATTGTTGAAAATTTCGACGATATACTGGTAGGTTTCCTGCGTGACCGAGAGGTTCTCCACCCGAATCTTATCGCCTTTCTTAAAAGGCCTGGTCCCGAGCGAAATGCCGTTGAGGTAGTTGCCGTCTACGTACAGATCGTCGAAAAAGATGAGGTCACCAGGCCGGGCCATCAGCGTATCGTTGCGGTATACTTTCCAGCGGTAGGCGTCGCCCTTCCCGGGAATTTCTTTTCCGTACACTTTCAGGTAATAGCCTTCTTTCATCCCCAGGCTCTCTTTTTTGAACTCGGCGCTGATGGAATCCAGGGGAAACACCCGGCGGATCTCGGTCTGGGCGGTGTACTCCTGGCCATCGGCTTTCACCGTCAGGGTGTAGCGGTTGCCCACTTTCCCCCGCAGCTGGCTCGTTACGTACACGCCCGGGCTGGTCTGCTTCAGCGTTTCACTGGCGCCTTCGTTATCCTGAATGACCACCGTGGCGTTGGTAACGGCCGGAGTCGCCGTGCCGGTGAAGTAAGGGGCGGTGGTCGTCAGCCGCACGGTATAGGGGCCGGGCTGGTCGGTAATCTGGCCGTCGACGGCCAGCAGCGGTTCACTTTTGTCGAGGTCCACATCGATCACGTCGGTGCAGGCCGTCAGGCTGAACAGGCTCAGCAGGAGGATATAGAGGTTGGTCGGTTTCATTTTTTTCTTGACGTTTGACTCTTGACGTTTGACTTTTGACGTTGGGCGGGTTGATTTTTAGTCAAGCGTCCAGCGTCAAATGTCCAGCGTCAAAATTTAAAGTTATACGTAACGGAAGGCAGTACGGAGCCCAGGATGGAGAGGCGGACGGCCTCGGTTTGCCGTGCGTTGTCTTCGTTCTGGCGGAAGTAGACCGTGAAGGCGTTGCGGCGGCCGTAGGCGTTGTAGACCGAGAACACCCATTCGTTTTGCCAGCGGCGGCTCGGATTACGCTTGCCCTGCAGGGTCGCCGAGAGATCCAGGCGGTGGTAAGCCGGCACGCGGAAGGTGTTCCGCTCGTTGGTGGTGTTGTGGGGCAGGGTCATGCCATCCCACTCGAAGCGGGCGTTGGGGGCCGTCGTGGCGATGCCGGTATTGTAGGCAAAGTTGGCCGACAGGCTGAGCCGCTTATTGAGGTTATAGATCCCCACCACCGAAAGCATGTGCCGACGGTCGTACTTGGCGGCGTACCATTCGTTATTGCTCAGGCCGTCCACTTTCCGCTCGGAGCGGGAGAGGGTGTAGCTCACCCAGCCGTTGAGCTTGCCGGTGTTTTTCTTCACGTAGAACTCCGCCCCGTAGGCGCGTCCCTGGCCGTAGAGCAGGTCGCCTTCCAGGTGCTCGTTGAGCAGCGTCTGGGCGCCGTCGCGGTAATCAATCTGGTTTTCCAGCGTTTTGTAGAACCCTTCGACCGAAGCTTCGATGGCATTCTGCCGGAAGTTGCGGAAGTAACCCAGAGCGACCTGGTCGGCCCGTTCAGGCTTGACGTTATGGGTCGTGGGGTACCACAGGTCCAGCGGCGAGGCGGCCGTCGAGCTGGAGATCAGGTGAACGTACTGGGCCGTGCGGTTGTAGGTGGCCTTGACGGAGCTGTTGGCGTCGACGGTATAGCGCAGCGAAAACCGCGGTTCCAGGTTGCCGTACTGGGCGATGGTCTCGTTTGCCGCGTAGGTACGCGGGTTGGTCGGCGTGAGCTTGCGGTTGCGTTCGCCTACGTAGTCGTAGGTGGTGCCCGCGCCCAGGTACTGGTAGGCCGACACGCGCAGGCCGTACTGCAGGCTCAGCTTCCGGCCGATGGTCTGCTCGTTGTCGAGGTAAGCAGCGTATTCCATGGCGTTTTTCTCCGGCATCACCAGCGGGTTGACGATGGAGCCTTCGCTGTTCTGGCGCACGTCGCCGGGCGAGAACCGGTGGCGGATCGCCTGGGCCCCGAAGCTGATGGTGTTGCGGGTGTTGAGGTAGTAGGAAAAATCGGCCTTCCCGCTGTAGTTGTAGATGTTGGATACCCAGTCGAAAGCCTGCGCCCCGTTCGGCACGCCCAGCTGGTAGTTGTAATCGCTGTAGACGCCCGTAAAGTTGGCAAACAGGCGGTCGCGGAGGTGGTTCCAGCGGACGGTCGCCGTCTGGTTGCGCCAGCTCATGCGGAAGTTACCGCTGTCGGGCATTTTCAGGCTGAAGACGTCGGCTCCGAAGTAACCCGAGACAAACACCTTGTCCCTGGGCCCGAGCGTGTTATTGACCTTGACGGTCAGGTCGTAGAAATACGCCACGTTGTTCTTCAGGTCCGGGTCCGAAGCCGCTTTCAGGAAGAGGTCGGCATACGACCGCCGGCCGGTCACGATAAAGGAGCTTTTGTCCTTCCGGAACGGACCCTCGACCGTCAGGCGGCTGGAAACCGTCCCGATACCGCCCGAAACGGCCAGCTTTTTGGCGTTGCCTTCCTTCATGCGGACATCGAGCAGGGAGGAGAGCCGACCGCCGTACTGGGCCGGGATGCCGCCTTTGATGAGCTTGATGTCTTTGACGGCGTCCGGGTTGAAGACCGAGAAAAAGCCCAGCAGGTGGGAGGAGTTGTAGACCGGCGCTTCGTCGAGCAGGATCAGGTTCTGGTCGATGTTGCCGCCGCGGACGTTAAAGCCCGTCGCGCCTTCACCTACGGTCGAGACGCCCGGCAGCAGCTGGATGCTGCGCACCACGTCGACCTCGCCCAGCAGAGCAGGCATGGCTTTGACCGTTTTCATCTCCAGCTTGCTGACGCCCATTTCCAGGCTGGTGACGTTCTGCTCGGGTTTGGTGGTTTTAACGATGACCTCCTGCATGAGGATGTCGGCTGACTTGAGCTGGACGTCCAGCTTCTGGTTCACCGTGAGCGCGACGGTTTTGGCCTGCGGCTCGAAACCGACGTAGGTCCAGACCAGTTCGTAGGTCCCTTTGGGCAGGGTCAGCGAATAAAAACCGTACTCGTTGGCGGCTGCACCCAAGGCCTGGCCTTTCACCTGGACGGTAGCCCCGATGAGGCCTTCCCCGTTGGCGGCGTCCTTGATGTAGCCGCTGATGGTGAAGCGCTCCTGAGCTACCGCCGCCAGGGAAGTCAGCAGCAGGGTAAGCGTGAAGAGGAAAAACTGTTTCATGACTCGGAGGTATTTGTTGTGAGAGACGTTTCCGGATGCCCTGGGCGCCGGGCTGCGTTGTTGTTTACGTCCCAAAACTACCCCGGCCGGACCGGCCAGGGCCAACAAATGCTACCGAAGCGGAAGATTGAGAGGATGAAGCTGAAGAAAGGAGGGACTGAGCAGGGGCAAAAAAAGGCGGCCGTACCGCTTTACGCAGGAACGGCCGCCCAAAACCAGGGGCAGTAGAGGGTTATTTGGCCGCTTCCGGCCGGGTCAGCGTCAGCCGCTGGCCATCCTGGAGCAGCCGGGCTTCGAGCTTGGCGTACGGCAGCTGCTGGGGCGATACCTTTTCCTGCAGCGCCAATACGGCGGCCGTGGCGGCCGACTGACCCAGGATCATAAAGACCGGTTCCATCCGGATGGAACCGAAAGCGATGTGGCTGGCCGAGACGCAGACGGGCACCAGCAGGTTCCGGCATTCGGCTTCTTTGGGCAGGATAGACCCGTAGGCGATGGAGTACGGCCGTTCGGGATGAACGCCGATGTCGCCTTCGTTCTGGACCGTGCCGTCTTTCTTCACGTAGCGCTGGGCCTGGTGGGCGTCGAGCGTGTAGGAGCCCATGCCGATGGGGCTGGGCACGAGAGTTTTCCCCAGCGCGTCGGCTTCCTTCATGACAAATTCCCCGAGCATGCGCCGGGCCTCGCGGATGTAAAGCTGGTGGGGCCAGCCGCCATTGTCGGTAAATTCATCCTTCGGTAAGCCCCACTGCTGCATCTGCTCCCGGACGTCGGCCGGCACCCGCGCGTCGTTCTGCAGGAAATACATCAGCCCTTTCTGGTAAAGCTCGTGATCGCGGATGATTTCCCGCCGCCGCTCGTAGGTCGCCTCCGGATAATCGTAGTTCTTGCCGATATAATCCGTGCTGAAGGGGCCGTGGTTGTTGGTGTCGGTCTTGCGGTTGGGAATAGGATCGTACTTGCTGAAGGTTTCCCGCCAGCCGGCATCGTAAATCCGGCCCAGCAGTTCGTAGCGGGCGGGGTCGTAGCCGTCGGGTTTGGGGAAGGGAATGCGGTTGTCGGGGTGGTTGCTGAGGCACATCCGGAAGCAGTAAGCCTGGATTTTGTTGTCGCCGGAACCGTATTCGCCCGGGTCCTCGGCCGAAATTTCCGGCAGCAGGCCGCTCTTGGGGTCGCCGGGGACTTTGTAGGGGCTGACGGCCATTTTGAACGAGTGGCCGTGGTGGATAACGTCCGTCTGCACGCCGTTCCAGCGTTCGCCGTACTGGCTGTTGGGCTCCCGGCCGACATGGTAGCGTACGCCGGCGGCGGCCATCAGGTCGCCCTCGTAGGTGGCATCGATGAACATCCCGCCCTGGTAGACCGTGCCGCTGAGCGTGCGGAACGACTGAATCTGGTTGCCTTTTTTGCGGATGCCGCTGGCCGAGCGGTCCAGCCATTCGTCGCGGTACACCGGAATCTGGTATTCCCGCACAAAATCTTCAAAGACCTTTTCCGCCGCGTGGGGCTCGAAGATCCACATCGTCCGGGCGTTGCCGTCGATGGCGGGCGTCCCCTGGCCTTTGTTGCCGTATTCTTCCCGTTTCTGCCATTTCCAGGACTCGGGTTGCTGGTAGTGCTGGTAGAGGCGCTGGTAGAACTCCCGCGACAGCCCGCCGATGACTTCTTTATTGCCCGTATCGGTAAAACCGAGTCCGCCCGACGACAGCCCGCCCAGGTGCTTATCGGGCGAAACGACCAGCACGGTTTTGCCCATTTTCTTCACCTGCACGGCAGCGATTACGGCGGCGGAGGTTCCACCGTAAACGATCACGTCGGCGCGGCGGGTGAGCTGGGGGCCGGCTGTGGCCCCGGCTGGAGTATGGCCCAGGAAATGGAGCAGAAGGGTTGCCCAGAGCAGGAGAAGCGCTGGTTTACGGGCAAGGGATACGGAGAATGCCATAGAGATAAAGGCGTTAATCGGTGTAAGGGTATACCCAAAAATACGGAACCGCGGGAATATACCGGTTTCGCCAGCGAAAGCGTGCTGAAGGAGGGCCGAAGCCCCCGATTCCCCTAAGGAGAATCCCACCTGCCCCCGCTTTAGGGTTCAGTCATACCGGCCGTTCTCCATGAAATTCCGTTTGTTTCTCACCTGCCTTTGCCTCCTGGCTAGCCTTGGTGCGGCAGTTGCCCAGGCCCAGCCCGCCTCCGTACCCGTCTGGACCCGCTACGAAGCTTCGTTTACCAGCAGCAAGGCCTACGCCAACCCGCTCTACGAGCTGGACCGCTTCGTGGTGCAGTTTACCTCGCCCACCGGGCGCACCCGGCGCATCAACGGCTTCTGGGATGGCGGGACGAACTGGAAAGTTCGCTTCTGCCCGGACGAAAAAGGCGAATGGACCTACCAGTCGCTCTGTTCCGACACCACCAACACGGGACTGCACCGGCAGCAGGGACGCTTCAGCGCCACGCCGCCGGTCAGCAAGCTGCCCATCTACACCCGAGGTAGCCTGATTCACCCGCCCGGAACCTACCACCTGGCGCATGCCGACGGAACGCCCTTTCTCTGGGTGGCCTGCACAGCCTGGAACGGGCCGCTCAAATCCACCAACGAGGAATGGAAAACCTACCTCGACCACCGCGCCCGAAACGGCTTTTCGGTGGTTCAGGTGGTCATGACCCAGTTTCGCGGGGCGGATAAAAACCGGCTCGGGCAGGTGGCCTTCGACGGCAGTGGCCGCATCAGCCTGAACGTGGATTTCTTCCGGTACCTGGACCAGAAAATGGATCAGATCAACGAATACGGCCTGGTGGCGGCCCCGGCCCTGCTCTGGGCGCTGCCCTTCATTCGCGGACGCGAGCTGAGCCCGGGTTACTATCTGCCCGACCAGGAGGCCATCAAGCTCGCGCGGTACATGGTCGCCCGCTACGGCGCCCACCACGTAGTGTGGATGCTAGGCGGCGATGGGCAGTACGACAAGGAGTTTGAACAGCGCTGGCGGACCATCGGGCGGGGGGTGTTCGGCGACGAGCACCCGGGCCTGGTGACGACCCACCCGATGGGACTGTCGTGGGTTGGTCAGCTCTACAGCAACGAGGACTGGATGGACCTGATCGGCTACCAGTCGAGCCACAGCAAGGCCGAACGGACCGTCAACTGGATCAACCAGGGACCCATGGCCCGGGAGTGGGACAAGCTGCGCCCCCGGCCCATCATCAATTTGGAGCCGAACTACGAACAGATCAACGACGGATCGATTACCGATAAAGACGTCCGGAACGCCAATTTCTGGAGCCTCTTCGCCACGCCCGTAGCAGGCATCACCTACGGCGCCAACGGCATCTGGCCCTGGCTGCAGGAAGGCGAGGAACCGCTCAACCACCGGGTTTCCAAAGGCACCTGGGGCTGGCGGCGAAGCCTGGAGTTACCCGGAAGCCGGCAGATGAGCTACCTGGCGACCTTTCTGAAGAAATTTGACTGGTGGACGCTCAAGCCGGCCCCGCAGCTGCTGGTCGAGCAGCCCGGAACAAAGGCCTACAACCACTTTATTTCGGTGGTTAAGTCGGATAACGACCGGACCATCCTGGCCTACGTTCCGGTCAAAAGCACGGTGAAGCTTTACAACGACCGGGGAAAGGCCTACCAGGCGCAG